>Ga0335073_10004692_pt1 | contig 19119 bp, 11 predicted proteins | sample Lox_Sample_22_FD_207093 | JGI IMG/M metagenome (GOLD analysis project Ga0335073, IMG submission 207093) | Soil microbial communities from Loxahatchee National Wildlife Refuge, Florida, United States - Lox_Sample_2.2 | ecosystem: Environmental > Terrestrial > Soil > Wetlands | place: USA... | reverse complement strand
CAGCGCCGCGTGCCGCGCTACTCGAGAAAGGGCGCGGGGCTCGCGAGCGCGCCGAGGCCGGAGCGCGGGTTGAGCAGCACGTCGAGGCCCGCTGCGGTGAGGTCCGGGGGCGCGCTGCGCGCGTAGACGCCCGGGCCGTTCAAGGTGGCCCCGAACCAGCCGGTGTACGGCGTCTTGCCGCCGGCCTCGCTGTTGTCGTCCCACGCCCAGTAGGCCCAGGGCAGCCCCCAGGCCTCGGCGGCGGCGACGATCTGCTGCACGCTCGTGTTCGTCGGCGAGGGGCCGGTGCCCGTGGTCGTGGGGTCGCCGCTCGGGTTGCCCGGGCCGAACTCGAGCACGCCCGCGGCCACGTTCTGCGCGCGCAAGGCAGCGAGCTGCGCGAACAGGTAACCGACGTAGCTGTCCGCGACGATGGTGCCGGTGCCGGCGACGTAGCTGCCCGTGAAGCTGCCGTTCAGCGTGACCGTCCACGCGCCCTGCGTGCCGCCCACGTTGTTGTGGTTGGTCGTCTGCAGGCCGTCGATCCCGGTCAGCCCCTGCACGCCCGAGAGGTAGTAGGCGGCCTGGCCCGTGTAGTTGTTGCCGTTCGCGGGATACGCGGGGTTGAACGGGTGGTAGGGCAGGTGGCTGTCGAGCGTGACGGTGGTGGAGGTGGCGGAGGAGGTGATGGCCGCGATCGAGGCCTGGAAGTTGGTGGTGCCGCCGTAGGCGTGGAACGAGAAGAGGCAGTTCTGCAAGGGGTCGGAGGCCTGGATGGCGGCGGCGTAGCTCGCGAGGTCGGCCAGGTCCTGCCCGTAGCCGCCCGCGTCGATCACGAGCGGCGCGGTGTAGCCCGCGGCCCGGAGCGCGCCCACCGCGCCGCCGAAGAGCGTGCCGCCGCCGGTGTAGCCGGACAGCGCGACGCTGCTCTGCACCGTCCAGGCGCCCGGGGCGCCGCCCGGGTTCGAGAGCACGACCACCTGGTCGGCGATCCCGCCCGCGCCCTGGATCAGCGCGAAGGGCGTCTGCGCGAACGGGTTCGTCGCGGACGTGTCGCTGAGCGTGATCGTCGTGCCGGAGGCGCCGCTGATCGCGCCCTGCACGGCCTGGTAGGCGTACTCCCACGCGGTCGACGCGGACGGGCCCCACTCGTTGGCGACGTTGAAGGCCGCCTGGCTCATGAGGGGCGCCCAGGTCGACTCGTTCGCGACCCACCAGCCGACCACGGCCGCGAGATCGGTGGTGCTCTGGTCGCCGCTCGTCCCGGTGGAGCTGTCCGGCACGTTCGCCGCGGTGACGATCGGGAGGATGCCGTTCGCGACGCTCTGCGCGTCGGCCACCGGGTAGAACTGCGTGGCGTCGTAGTAGCCCGTCTGATCGCCGATGGCGTACTGGAAGAAGCGGACGGCGTTGGCGCCCGACTGCGCGCCGCTCGCGCCGCCGGCCCAGCTCGTGCTGTCGTAGTGGTTGCGGTCGAGGCCGCGGATCCGGAACGGGTTGCCGTTGGGATCGTAGAGCTGGCCGTCCTCGACGAAGAAGCCGCTGGCCGGGTCGGCGTTGTAGCTCGGCCGGGAGACCTGGCCGGAGCTCGAGACGTTGATCAGCCCGGACGCGGTGGCGGTGGCGCCGCCGCTGTCGGCGACGGTCAAGGTGGCCTCGACGTTGCCGCTCGTGGGCGGCGTGCCGCTCAGGAGCCCGCCCGACGACAGCGTCGCCCACGCGGGCAGGCCGGTCGCGCTGAAGGCGTAGCCGCTGCCGGTGCCGCCGAAGGCGTCGAGCTGCGCGGCGTAGGCGCTGCCGGCGAAGGCGGGCGGCAGGTGGATCACGCCGTCGGTCGAGTCGACGCCGGCGAGCGTGAGCGCCGCGCCGACGGGGAGGGTCTCGGTCTGCGTGGCGGTCGTACCGTCCGCGTCGGTCACGGTGACCGGGATCGACAGGCTGGCGGCGCTCGTCGGCGCGCAGAGCAGCCAGCCGTCCCAGTCGAGGTAGCAGGGCTGCGGCGTGGCCGACGTCGACCAGATGTAGGGCGGGAGGCCGCCCTGCGCGAGGAGCTGGTAGGCGAAGAAGCCGCCGTTGGTCGCCTGGGGCAACGCCGCCGGGCTGACGAGCGCGAGCGCGCCGGAGGCGGCCGTGGTGAGGCTGAACGTGGCCTGCGCGGTGTCGCCCGCGGAGTCGGTGACCTGGTAGACCACGGTCTCCACCTCGGCCGCCTGCGGCGTGCCGCTCACCATCCCGGCCGGCGTGACGTGGAGCCAGAGGCCGCCGTTGGGGATGGCCGACACCTGGTTGAAGACGTAGCCGGTGCCGCTGCCGCCCGCGGCCGCGAGCGGCTGCGCGTAGGCGCTGCCGACGGTCGCGTCGGGCAGGCTCGGGGTGGTGATGCGCAGCGCGCCGCCCGTGCCGCCGCCGCCCGAGCTCGAGCCCGCGGCCGTGCCGCCGCTGCTCGAGCCCGAGGCCGTGCCGCCCGTGCCCGTCGCGGCGCCGCCGGACGTGCTCCCCGAGGCCGAGCCCGACGCCGCCGACGTGGTGCCGGCGCCGCTGCCCGAGGACGAGCCCCCGGACGAGCTCGAGCCGACGCTGCCGCCCGAGCTGGCGTGGGCGCCGGTGGTCGCGCCGGTGCCCGTGCCCGAAGCGCCCGTGGCGCCGCTCGACGCGCCCGAGGTGCCGCTGACGACGCCGCTCGGCCCGCAGGCGGCGAGGACCAGCAACCCGGCCAGCAGATGAAGTGGTCTCATGCGAGGAGGTCTCCCGCCGCGCACGTTACCACGCCGGCGCGAGCTACGCGGCCTTTGCGCCCTCGACGACCGGCAGCAGCCGCCGCCGCCAGTTCGAGACCGCGCGCAGCGTGGCGAGCACCGAGTAGACGCCCCACTGCACGCGGTTCACGAAGAGGAAGTCGCGCGGCAGGTTCATGCGGAACTTGTTCGGGTTGTCCACGACCAGCGTGCGCCAGGTGCGCGCGACGAAGGCCTCGGTGAACAGGTAGGGCTCGTCCTTCAGCCACGGCTCGTAGATCGCGCGCGTCATCCGGTAGTGGTAGTCGAAGTCGTACTTCGCGGGGTCCGGCGCGAAGCCCAGCTCCACCACGCAGCGGTCGAAGGTGGCGCGGTCGCCGAACGTGCAGGCGAGGCAGAGCCGCTTCCACTGCGCGATGAACGAGGGCGCGTAGCGCTTCACGCAGCCGAAGTCGAGGAACACGACCTGGCCGGGCGCGAAGAGGTAGTTGCCGGGGTGCGGGTCGGCGTTGAAGAGGCCGTGCCGGAAGATCGACACCATGGCGAAGTCCCAGATGGCCTCGCCGGCGCGGTCGCGCTCCTCCTGGCTCGCGGTGGCCGCGAACTCGGCGAAGCGCTTGCCCGGGGCGAAGCGCGTGGTGAGCACGCGGGTCGCGCTCAGCGCGGGGACCACCTCGGGGATGACCATGTCGGCGCGGTCGGCGTAGAGCCGACGGAACTCCTCCTGGTTGCGCGCCTCGACGCGGTAGTCGCACTCCTCGAGCAGCCGCTCGCGCAGCTCCTCGTAGATCGCGCCGTGGTCCTGGTGGCGCAGCACCACCGAGCCGAGCGCCTGCAGCGCGCCCGCGCTCTTGAGATCCGCCTCGATGGCCTGCGCGATGCCCGGGTACTGCACCTTCACCGCCACGTCGAGGCCGTCCCGCGTGCGCGCGCGGTGCACCTGCCCGATGGACGCCGCCGCGAAGGGCCGCTCGGCCCACTCGGCGAAGAGCTCCTTCGGCGGCTTGCCGAGCTCGGCGGTCACGACGCGGTCGATCACCTCCGGCGTCATCGGCGGCGTCGAGTCCTGGAGTCCCGCGAGCGCCTCGCGCGCCGCCTGGGGCATCGCGAAGTCGAGGTAGCTCGCGACCTGCCCCGCCTTCATGGCGAGCCCCTTCATCTCGCCGAGCGTGGCCGCGACGCGCTTCGCGATGGCCTGCTGCGTGGCCGGATCCACCGCGAGCGAGGCGCCCTTCCCGCTCGCGAGCTTGCCGAGCTGCCCCGCCGCGAGCCGCGCCGCCGCGCCCGCGGCCATCCCCGATTGCCGCGCGGTGCGCGACAGCCACGACGTCGCGAGCGACTTGAGGCCTTTGGGTTCGTCCGCCACCGGGCAATCCTATACAATCGACGCGTGGCCGACGACAGAACCGAGCGCATCGTCGACGCGCGGCTGAAGCTGCGGGCGCGCTTCCTGCAGAAGATGCAGGCGACGCGCGACGCCGCGCCCGAAGGCTCGGGCCCCCCCAACGCGCACGGCCTGCCGCAGCTCCCGCCCGGCCAGACGCTGGCCAAGGGCTGGCCCGTGCTCGACCTGGGCCAGCAGCCGGACGTCCCCACCGACCGCTGGGAGCTCGTCGTCGACGGCGCGGTCGAGGCGCCGGTGCGGCTCTGCTGGAAGGACTTCCTCGCGCTGCCGCAGGTCGCCGACACGAGCGACTTCCACTGCGTGACCACGTGGAGCAAGCTCGGCATCCGCTGGAAGGGCGTGCAGCTCGGCGCCGTGCTCGCGCTCGCGCGCCCCACCGAGGCCGCGAGCCACCTGCTGTGCCATGCCTACGACGGCTACACGACCAACCTGCCGCTCGAGGAGGCGCTGAAGGACGACGTGCTGCTCGCGCACACCGCCGACGGCGCGCCGCTGCCGCTCGAGCACGGCGGCCCGGTGCGCGTGATCACGCCGCAGCTGTACGCGTGGAAGGGCGCCAAGTGGATCCGCCGGCTCGAGGTGACGGCGGGCGACCGCCCGGGCTTCTGGGAGCGGCGCGGCTACTCCAACACCGCGCACCCGTGGCGCAACGATCGGTATTCCTGAAAGGATCGGGGAGTCGTCGCCTTGACATGTCGGCTCGCTCCCTGGGACATTCGAGCCGTGAGGAGGAGGTCCCTTTCTGCGGCCGTCCTGCTCTTCGCGAGCTGCTTCGCTCCCCAGCAGGACGTGCCGGTTCAGACCTGCGCCAAGTGCCCCGAGGGCACGAGCGGCGGCGGCCGCAGCAGCGGCGCATCGACCGGCGGCAGCGCGGCGGGCAGCTCCACGGGCGGAGTCGGCAGCTCCAGCGGTGGTACGGCAGGCGGCAGCTCGAGCAGCGGCGGAAACGCGAGCGGCGGAAGCACGGGGGGAACCACCGGAGGCCCGGCGGATGCAGGACCGCTGACCGGTACGGTGTGCCCCGACGGGTCGGTTCCCTTCGGCGGGTTCATTCAGGATCTCTGCCAATCACTTGCCGTGCACGGCAAGGTGCCGCTTGGCGGCGTGCAGGTCGCAACCCTGCCGCCATGGGGTGCAAACGTGAGCAGCCCGGACGGCGGCTATTCCATCTGCCTACAGCCCGACACGCGGACCACGCTCCTCTATTCAAAGTCGGGCTACATCGACGCCTACTCTGCCCAGGTCGAGGTGAACGCCGGCACCCCCATCAATGGGGTCGAGGGGACAATCGCCATGGTATGCAACAGCGCCATCGCGGCCTACGAGGCGCAGACGTCTCTCGTCCCGCCGTTCGATCCCGGGAAGGCCGCGGTCTACGTCTTGTGGGCGCCTCTCGAGCTGACGTCGCCCTGCGGGGGCGAGGAGGACGGCGGCGACGCCGGGCTCGTCTCCGATCAGGCAGGGTGGACCTTCCAAGCTTTCCTGGCCGACGGCGGGCTCCCTCCCGACGGCGGGTGGCCCGTCGGCTACTTTGACTACTCAGGCGCGCTCCAGTCCAGCGGCCAGACCTTCGCGTCGGGACAGGCCCTGATCTATGACATCGATCCAAGCGCCGGGTACATCATGATTCAGGCCACCAAACCCGGCTACACCGCGCTCTGTCCTCTGCTAGACACGAGTGGCGTGGGCGGATTCACTGGTCTCGTCTCCGTCGAGCCAAACGCCTTCAGCTTCTTCCCCTATGCCGTACCCTGAGCCGCCGTGAAGTGGGCTGCGACCGCGGCTGCCGCCGGCGTAGCCTTTGGCGCCGGGTGCCCCCTCCCAGAAGCAGGGAGATACTTCCTCTGTCCGAGGGCCGATGCGGGTTATTGCGACTCGAGCAACGGCCCGCTGGTGATCGCCGGTGGCAGCAACTCCGGCGGCAACTCCTCGGGTGGCAGTACCTCCGGGGGGCTCACATCCGGCGGCACTTCCACCGGCGGGAGTTCGGGCGGCACGGAGCCCGACGCCGGCTGCGTGACCCTGAGCGCGGGCTTCAACATCGACCCGCGTTACGGGTTGTCGGCCGTGTACGCATACAACGGCAGCGCGACGGGGAAGGCGTGGCAGCGGGTGTTTGCCATCGGCGGCATCACTCCGTCGGGCAAGCCCACCACGGAAGTAGAGTATCAAGACCTCGACACGACTGGGCTCGAATGGCTCCCGGCCGGAAATCTTGTGACTCCCCGCGCCTACTTTCCTGTGGTGTGGGAGCCAAACAACCTGGGTCTCGTCGCCTTCGGTGGCATCGAAAGCGCAAATGTGCCGCTGACGTCCATGGAGCTCTTTGACCTGAGTGGCGCGCCCGATTCGGCCGCGACCTGGACGCAGGACGCGGGCACTTCGGCGCCCACGCTGCCGCCATCGCTTTTCCCGAATGGCCTGTACGCTCAGGGGGCGGTGATGCAGAACATCGAGACGATACTCACCTGTGGCGGCGTTTCGGGCGGCACGACGCTGGGAAGCTGTGCCCGTCTGGTCGGCTATGGGTTCGATGCCGGACCAAACCCCAACGGCACGGTCTCGGACGGCTTCACCTGGGCAGATTCCGGCTGGCAGGCCGCTCCTTCGATGACCTCGGACCGACGCGACTTCTGCATGGCGATCGACCCCACCGGTGGGATCTACGCCGTCGGCGGAAGCGGCTCCGCCAACCGAGGCGTCGCCACGACCTGGGAGTTCTTCGACGGTAGCAGCTGGGCTTGCCCGGGGACTTGTCCCCAGCTGAGCCTGCCGCGCATCGACGCCGCGGCCGCGGTGACCACCTGTCCTGGACAAACGGCCAAGGATACCTGTCTCTATGTGACCGGAGGCCACTCGCAGCTCGGCGACCCAGTTGGGAGCATCAGCGTCGAGTACCTCGATCTGGGCCACATGGACGCCGGCTGGCAGGGCGCGGCCGGCATGACTTATCCTCGCTGGGGCCACGCGGCCGTCACGCTCCCCGACGGGAAAATCGAGGTCCTCGGCGGCATCAGCGACGGCTGTATGCTGGGAGCGGTCGAGGAGTACGATCCCTCGGCCAACAGCTGGCAAACCGCCGGAGAGTAGTTGGACCATGTCCACCCTTACCGCCTTGGCCCTGATGCTTGCGGCCCCAACCTCCGAATCGGCTGCAAAACTCGTCGACGAGGGCGTCGCTTTCTATCGCAACTTCCAGGACACGCGCGCAGAGGCAAAGCTGCGGGCCGCTCTTCTAGTGGAGCCTCCGGCGCAGCTGCTTGCACAGGCGCACCTGTACCTCGGTCTGATCGCCTTCAACGCCCTGAAGCCCGTCGAGGCGCGGAGTGAATTCGAGCTGGCGATCGCCGACGACTCGACGATTGAGCTCCCCATTCAGGCGTCGCCCAAGGCGCGCATCGCCTTCGCAGAGGCACGGGCGGATCTCGCGAACCAGCTCGCCCGGGTGGTGCCAGCGCCAGCCTTGCCGGTCGCGCTCACCGATCCTTATGCGGAGGTGGCGAAGCCCACGCCGCGTTCGCACGCGCTTGGCTGGACGCTCGGCGCCTTGGGAGTCGCCGCGGCAATCGTCGCGGTCGTCGGCGCGATGGAGGTCGTGAGCTACGACTCGTTCGTGGGCTCGGTCAACGCGGCGCCGGGCAGCGTGACCGCGTCGGCGGCGGCCTCGGCGCGCGCGTCGGCGCAAGGGTGGCAGGTCGCTGCGCCGATCTGCGGGGCGTTTGCGGTGGCCGGTGTCGTGACGGCGGCCGTGACGTGGTAAGACGCTCGCCGATCTGGGCGCTCGCCGTCCTGCCCGGCTGCCTGTCGTCGTTTCACAGTGGCGCCCTCGCCTGCGACGCAACCGGCGGCTGCCTCGACGGCTGGAACTGCATCGGGGGTCTTTGCTGGGCGCCCGGCACAGCACCGGATGCTGGGATGAGCGGCACAGGAACAACCGGTGGTACGTCCGGCGGCTCGTCCAGCGGCGGCTCCAGTGGCGGCAGTTCGGGCGGCACCACGCCCGACGGCGGTTGCGTGACGCTGACTACCGGCTTCAACATTGACCCGCGTTACGGGCTCACCGCCGTCTACGCTGACGACGTCGTCACCTTTGGCTCCTGGCAGCGAGTGTTCGCGATCGGCGGAATCGACGCCGAGGGGACGCCTACCTCCGAGGTCCAGTACCAGGACCTCGACACGACAGGACTTCAGTGGCTTCCTGCGGGGCATCTCGTGACACCGCGCGCATATTTTCCGGTGGTCCGGCAGCCTCAACTGGGCCTGATCGCTTTCGGCGGCATGGAGAGCGGACTCGCGAATGGCTTCCTTTCCAGCATGGAGTTCTTCGACCTGAGCAATCCCCCCGATTCAGCGGTACTCTGGAGCCAGAACGCCAGCTCGACCCTGCCGCTGCCCATTTCGCTCTACCCGAACGGCCTGTACGGCCACGCGGCGGTCATGGAGAGTCCCGACACGATTCTGACGTGCGGGGGCGTCTCCGCAGGAACGGCGCTAGGGAGCTGCGCGCGCCTCACCGGCTACACCTACGACGCCGGCCTCACGGTGAACGGCGCGATCTCCGTCGGCTTCACCTGGTCCGACGCCGGCTGGCAGGCATCTCCGTCGATGACCACTGCTCGGCGAGACCTCGCCATGGCAATCGACGCCGACGGAGGCATCTATGCCGTGGGCGGGAGCGGGCCTGCCGGAGATGTCGCGAACACCTGGGAGTACTTCGGAGGCACTAGCTGGAAATGCCCAGGAAGTTGTCCTCAGCTGAACCTTCCCCGCATTGACGCGGCAGCGGCCGTGACCACTTGCCCTACCGGCCGCGGCAGCTGCCTCTACGTCACAGGTGGACACCCGCAGCTTGGCGATCCGCAGGGAAGCGTCAGCGTCGAATACCTCGATTTTGCCAACGAGAGCGCCGGCTGGCAGGTCGCTGCGGGCATGACCTACCCCCGCTGGGGCCACGCCGCCGTGACGCTGCCCAGCGGCAACATCGAGGTCATCGGCGGCGTCAGTAATGGTTGCGTCCTGGGCGCCGTCGAGGAATACGACCCCACGGTCAACACCTGGACGATCGCCGGGGAGTAGCCCCCTCGCCCGCTCCGTCGAATCCCGCACTTCGCCGTTTGCCGCGCCCGGCGGGATCGGGTAACTTCGCGCGCTCGCGTGGCCGACTCCGCCCCCATGTCCGCCGACAGGAACTGGAACCCGTTCTCCGCGGCCTTCTGGGTGGGCCCGCTGGACCTGCGGCCGCTCGGCCTCTTCCGCATCACCTTCGGCTTCATCGTCACCGTGGCCACCGCCGACATCGGCGGGATCCTGTACCCCATCATCTCGGACGCCGGCGTGATGCCGCGCAGCGCGCTCCTCGGCGGCATCGCGCGCGGCAACCGCTTCTGCCTCTTCGACGTCGCCGGGCCGTACTGGGTCACGATCCTGCTCTACGTCCTGGCGGTCGCCTGCTGCATCGCCTTCACGGTGGGCTGGCACTCGCGCCTCTCGAGCATCCTCACCTTCCTCTTCGTCTGCGGCATCCACGAGCGAAACCTGCTGGCGTTCGACGGCGCCGACAACGTGATCCGCGTGATGCTCTTCTGGGCGATGTTCATGCCGCTCGGCGCGCGCTACTCGGTCGACGCGGTGCTCCGCTCCGCCAAGGGCAAGGAGACGATCACCCACGCGCCCGCCTTCCCCATGCGCATCGGGCAGATCCAGATCGGCTGGGTCTACCTGAACAGCTTCATGCACAAGTGGGGCGGCGGCTCGCAGTGGCACGACGGCACCGCGCTGCACTACGCGCTCGGCCTCGACCACCTGTTCACGCGCGACCTGGGGCAATGGCTCTTCGAGAAGCGCTGGTTCTACATGCCCGGCACCTACTTCACGGTGCTCATGGAGGGCAGCTTCCTGGTGCTGTGCTTCTTCCCGTTCTGGCAGCCCAAGCTGAAGGCCGTCGCCCTCGTCATGGGCACCGCGCTGCACGCGGGCATCTGGGCCACCATGAACGTGGGCAATTTCTCGTACCTGATGCCGCTCACCTTCCCGCTCCTCTTCGAGCCGGAGTGGGCCGAGAAGGCCGTGGGCCTCACGCGCGCGCTGGTCGGCAAGGGCGTCACCAAGGTCTACTACGACGGCCTCTGCCCGCTGTGCCGCGAGACGGCGGCGGCGCTGCGCAGCCTCGACCCCTTCGGCGCGCTCGCGCTCGTGGACTTCCGCGAGAAGGGCGCGCTCGCCGGCATCCCCAACGTGAACAAGAGCGAGCTCGAGCAGCGCATGCACACCGTGTCGGAGGACGGCCGCGTGCTCGCCGGCTTCGACGCGGTGAAGCAGGTGGCGCGCCGGCTCCCGGCCACCTGGCTGCTCGGCTGGCTCGGCGACGCGCCGGGCGCGAATGCGCTGGGCCGGCCCCTCTACGATCGCATCGCGAGCCGCCGCAAGCTCCAGCACCGCGCCGCCGACTCCGGTGGACCGACCCCGGCCGAGCCGGAGTGGAAGCTGCGCGATCTCGTGCCCGACTGGCTGTGGGAGCTGGGCACCTGGGCCATCCGCGGCGCCCTCGTCGTGCTCATGTTCGGCTGCCTGTGGTTCGCGCTGCCGACCGACGCGCAGATCATCATCCCGCGGCTCCACGTGGGTGACCTGCAGCTCTTCCCCGCGGTCACCCGCAAGGTCCCCGACATGCCCGAGCAGTTCCACGAGGTCATCCAGGAGCTCGAGCTGTGGCAGGTGTGGGACATGTTCTCGCCCAACCCGATGGACACCGACATCTACCTCGAGGGCAAGGGCGAGCTGACCGACGGCACCCCGGTCGACGTGCTGCGCGGCCTCGACGGCGGCCCGCTGCCGCCCATCTATCCCCACTTCATGTTCAGCCGCTGGACCAAGTGGATCAACAACATCGCCTACACGCAGCAGCCGACGCTCCTCGAGTTCGGCCGCTTCATCTGCCGCGAGTGGAACAACTCGCGCCCGTCCTGGCGGCCGGCGCTCAAGACCTTCAAGATCTACCGCGAGCAGCGCCGCACCCCCGCGCCGAACACGAAGCCGGTGCCCTGGGGCGAGGACATGATCTGGGATCACCATTGCTTCTAACCGCAGGCGGTCCGCGTGACGCGCGTCGTTCCGCGCGAGGTCGCCCGTAGCCTCTGCCGGGGAAGGGCCGGACTGAGCGGTCCTCGCGTTCCGTGCGGCTGCTGACACTCCTCCTCGGCCTCCTTCCCCGCGCGTTCAGGCTCTGGATCGGGGAATCGCTCGGCTCGCTCGCCTACTCCCTCGGCATCCGGCGGCGCGTGACGCTCGACAACCTCGCCCTCGCGCTCCCCGAGGTTCCCGCGATCGATCGCCGCCGCATCGCGCGGGGCGCGTACCGCAACGCCGGCGCCGGCATCCTCGACTTCGTGGGCACGAAGCCGCGGGAGCTCGAGCGCCTGCTCATCTTCGACGGCTTCGAGCTCTTCGAGCGGCTCTTCGCCGAGAAGAAGGGGGTCGTGGTGGCCTCAGCGCACCTCGGCTCCTGGGAACTCCTCGCCGCGGCCGCGGCCATGCGCGGCGTGCCGCTCAACCTCGTGACCCGCACGCTACGCGGCGGCGCCAACGAGGAGCTCGTCGCCGCCCGCGCACGTTCCGGCCTACGCGAGATCCCCGCCCGCGGCGCCCTGCGCGAAGGGGTGAAGCGGCTGCGGCGCGGCGAGGTGGTCGTCAACCTGCTCGACCAGAACATGCTGCCCAAGCGCGGCATCTTCGTGGACTTCTTCGGCGTGCCGGCCTGCACCACGCCCGCCGCGTCGCTGATGGCGCGGCGCACCGGAGCCCCGACCATTCTCGCCGTGGCGCTGAACGAGCCTGACGGCCGCGTGCGCTTGCACGTGGAGGGTCCTTTCGAGATGCCGCAAACCGGCAAGGCCGCCCAGGACGTGCGCGCGCACACGCAGGCGCTCGTCCTGGCCATCGAGAAGCAAATCCGCGCACGCCCCGAGCAGTGGCTCTGGCTGCACCGGCGCTGGAAGACGCGCCCCACGGCCGGCTGACGCACGCCTCTTCTAGCGGCTGCGCGCCACTCGCGCGGCGACCCGAGCTTTCAGCCAGGCGTCGACCTCGGTGAGCTGGCGCGCCTTCCACGGGAGCTGCGAGAGCTCCTCCCGCGCTTGCCGCGCGAGCTCGGCGGCCCGGTCCGGGTCGCCGCCGGAGGCCACGAGCGCCTTCGCCAGCGTGAACCGAACGGCCGCTAGCTCACCGGCACTGGGCTGGTGGCGCGCGAGCAGCTCCTGCGCCCGATCGAGCAGCGGCAACGCCTCCTTCGGCCGACCGAGTGCCGTCAGCGCTGCGGCGAGATGCTGCAGTGGATCGGCGGGGAACACCGTCGCGCCGCTGCCGCCTTGCTCGTACGTGGCGATCGCGCGCCGCAGCACCGGCTCCGCGAGCGCGGCTTTGCCGCTCGCCTCGAGGATATCGCCCACCAGCGCCAGATCTTGAGCACAGAGGATCGACCGCGCCCCGAGCGCCTTCGTGTGGATCGCGAGCGCTGTCCTGGCGAGCGGCAGCGCCTCGGCCATGCGCCCCTGCCCGTAGCGCACCAGCGCGAGGTCGTAGGTGAGCTCGCCGCTCCAACCGCCGCTCGGGGCCACTGCAGTTCCCACGAGCGCTTGCCCGCGCCGCACCGCGGCTTCCGCCTCGTCGAAGTGGCCGGTCCAGGCGCACGATTCGGCCAGGGGTGGGAGGAGCGTCCCGTCCTTCGCACCGGGCCCCAGGACCTGGTCGGTCTGATCGAGCGCCTCACGCAGGCGGTCGCGCGCCTCTTCGAAGCGGCCGATGTTGTCGTAGGCAACGCCGAGCTTGGTGAGCGCGGCGAGCGTCTGCGGGTGGTTCGGGCCGAGGGCCTGGTCGAGGAGCCGGTAGGCCCTTTGCGCGTGGTCGATCGCGGCCTGGTCCTGCCCCTGCACCTCCGCGAGCGCGGCCGCGGAGCCCTCCACGAGCCCTTCCGTGTACCCGTCACCGCCCACCCGTTCGAGGCAGGCGCGGGCGCGCGCGAGCCACTGCTCGGCGTCGGCGGGCCGGCCGCCGTAGCAACCGTTGAGCGCGAGGAGCGCCGCGGCCTGCGCGGCGGTCAGGTCCGCGCCCCCCGCCTCGGCCGCGTTCTCGGCGTCGAGGAGGCTGCGGTCGGAGGCCGCCTGGTCGCCCACCGTGCGCTGCGCCAAGCCCTGCACGTAGAGCGCCTTCGCCTCGAGCGGCCGGTAACGCAGGGCGCGCGCCCGCATCGCGATGACGCCCGCCTCCTCGCTTGCCTCCTTCGGCTTGCCCGTCACCGCCTCGACCGCCGCCCGCGAGAGGTCGAGGCGCAGCCCCTCGACCTCCGCGCGCACGTGCGGGTCCGTGGGTAGCCGCGGCAGCTCTGCGAGGACGTGGGGATCGGCACAGCGCGCGGGCGGCAGCAAGCCCGCGAGGGCGTCTCCGGCGCCGGCAGCGCTGCCGCGATCGGCGTGCGAGAGCGCCTCGACGAGGGCTCGGAAGTCGAGCCGCTGCCGCCCGAGGCAGGTGAGACGGGAGAGGGTCGCCTCGTCCCCGCGCGTGCGCTCCGCCTCGTGGCAGGCCGCCTCCTGCGAGCGAGTCCAGTCGGCGGCATAGGCGTCGAGCGCGCGCACCAGCGCCGCCGAGCTGGCACCGAGGCGCGCCCGCACCGCCTCACGGGCGTCGCCATTCCAGACGCCGCCGAGCTGCGAGGCGTCATCGCAGCCTGCGATGGCCGGAGGCCCACGCGCGCGCAGCAGGCCGACCAGCGCGACGATCGCCGCCGCAGCCGCCGCCGCCCCGAGGCCCAGCGCGGCGCGGCGCACGGGGCTGCGGGAGAGCGCCGCGAGCAGCCCATCCATTGTCGGGAAGCGCTCCGCGGGCTCGGTCGAGAGGCCGCGCACGATCGCTTGCTTCACGAAGCGCGGCACGTCCCGTCCCTTGCGCGGCTCCCGAAGTTGCGGGCGCTTCTCGAGCTCGAGGTTGCCGTGGAACGGCCGCACGCCGAACAAGGCCTCGTAGAGCGCCACGCAGAAGCTGAACTGATCGCTGCGCGGGTCACCGGTGCCGCCCATGGCCTGCTCGGGCGCCATGTAGCGCGGTGTGCCCATCACCGTGCCCGCGCGCGTGATGGGCGCCGCCAGCGACGGACCCGGCGGGTCCTCGCTCGCGTTCGAGGGCAGCCCGGGATCCGGCGCCTGGCCCACCGCTCGCGCCACCCCGAAGTCGGTGACTCGCGCACGCCCGTCGCGGCCGACGAGGACGTTCGAGGGCTTGAAGTCGCGGTGGACCAGTCCCACGGCGTGCGCAGCGGCCAGGCCACGCCCGGCCTGGACGAACACCGAGAGGATCTCGCGCCAGCCGCGGTCGCGCTCGGCGAGCCACTCGCGCAGCGTCGCCCCCTCCACGCGATCCATCACCAGGTAGACCTTGGCCTGGTACTGCCCCGCGTCGTGGACCGCCACCACGTTCGGGTGGTCCAGCCGCGCCATCGCCTGGGCCTCGCGGAGAAGACGCGCCTGCCAGTCCGCCGCCCCCTCGGAGCTCTCGTGCTCCGCCCGCAGCAGCTTCACCGCGACCTTGCGGTCGAGCTCCGGGTGGTAGGCCACGTACACCGCGCCCATCCCGCCTTCCCCCAGCCGCTCGAGGAGCACGTAGGGCCCGATCTTCTCGACCACGGGATTGGGCCCGGAGACCACGCCGGGATCGAGGGGCACCTTGCCGTGGAGGTCGCGCGTGGCGTCGTCGAGCGCGCCCACCGCGCGCGTCGGACCGGTCTGCAGATCGAGCAGCTCCGCCAGCGCGGCGGCGCAACGGCCGCATCCCTCGAGGTGCGCGCGCGCCGCCGAGAGCGCGGGCTCCCCCAGCCTTCCCACCGCCACCCGCTCGAGGGTCTCGCGATCGAGACACTCGCCCATCCTATCGCCACAAGCGGTGCCTGACACGGCCTCCCGCGGCTCAATTCGTCGAGAGGTGCTCCGAGACCCCGGATGAACCCGCCATCCCCGCCTCGCTCGCGAGCTCACGGTAGCGGCGGTAGCGCTCGGCGATCTCCTCGCGCGACGCGGCGACGAGCTTGGCGTACCGCTCCGGATCCTGCTGGGCGACCACGCGGAAGCGGCTCTCGTTGCGCATGTAGTCGGCGACGTCGATCTTCGGCGGAGCGCTGTCGAGCTTGAAGGCCGGTTCGCCGCGCGCCTGCCGCCGTGGGTCGAAGCGGTACAGCGGCCAGTGGCCCGACTCGACCGCGAGCTTCTGCTGCGAGAGGCCGCAGGCGAGGTCGTAGCCGTGCGCGATGCACTGGCTGTAGGCGAGGATGAGCGACGGACCCGGGAACGATTCGGCCTCGCGAAAGGCCTGGACCATCTGCGCGTCCTTCACGCCGAAGGCGACCTGCGCGACGTACACGTTTCCGTAGGTCATCGCGAGCATGCCCAGGTCCTTGCCGGGCCTGGCCTTGCCGGCCGCGGCGAAGCGCGCGGCGGCGCCCAGGGGCGTGGCCTTCGACTGCTGACCGCCGGTGTTCGAGTAGACCTCCGTGTCGAGGACCAGGATGTTCACGTCGCGCCCGAGGGCGAGGACGTGATCGAGGCCGCCGTAGCCGATGTCGTAGGCCCAGCCGTCGCCCCCCACGATCCAGACGCTCTTGCGCACGAGCGCATCGGCGAGTTGCTCGAGGCGACGCGCCTCGGAACGATCAATGGTTGCGAGCCGCTGGCGCAGCGCGGCGACGCGCGCGCGCTGCTCGCGCAGGGCGAGCTCCGAGCCGTCGGCCGCCCCGAGCCCTTGCACGAGCGCCTCGGGCAGCTGGGGGGCGAGAGCGCGCAGCAGCGACCGGGCCTGCCCGGCCTGCTCGTCGAGCGCGAGGCGGAAGCCCAGGCCGAACTCGGCGTCGTCCTCGAAGAGGGAGTTGCTCCAGGCCGGCCCATGCCCTTCGGCGTTCACGGCCCAAGGCGTGGTGGGCAGGTTGCCTCCGTAGATCGACGAGCAGCCGGTCGCGTTGGCGATGAGGGCGCGGTCGCCGAAGAGCTGCGAGAGGAGCTTCAAATACGGCGTCTCGCCGCAGCCGGCACAAGCGCCGGAGAACTCGAAGAGCGGCTGGAAGAACTCGACGCCCTTCACGTCGAGCTTCACGCGCGTCCGGTCCGCCTCGGGCAGGCCGAGGAAGAAGTGCAAGTTCGCGCGCTCGGCCTCGCGCAGCGGTGGCTCCGGCGCGAGCACCAGCGCCTTGCGGCCGGTCTCGTCCTTGGCGGGACAGACCTCCGTGCAGAGCGAGCAACCGGTGCAGTCCTCCGGCGCGACCTGGATCACGTAGTCCATGCCCTGCCATTCGTGGCCGCGGTAGGGCGTGTGCTTGAACGTGGTCGGGGCGTCCGCGAGGCGATCGGACGCCGCGACCTTGGCGCGGATGGCCGCGTGAGGGCACACCAGCGCGCACTTGTTGCACTGGATGCAGAGCCGCTCGTCCCACACGGGGATCTCGAGCGCGAGCTCGCGCTTCTCCCACGCTCCGGTGCCGCTGGGCCAGGTCCCGTCCACGGGAAAAGCCGAGACCGGAAGCAGGTCCCCCTGGTTCGCCAGCATGACCGCGGTGACCCGCTTCACGAAGTCCGGCGCCTCGTCGGGCACGAGCGGCGGCCGGCCGTGCTTCGAGCTGACATCGGCAGGCACCGGGATCTCGTGGAGTGCCGCGAGCGCGCGGTCGATGACCTCGCAGTTCCGCGCCACGACCTCCGGCCCTTTCTTCTTGTAGCTCTTCGTCGCCTCGCGCTTCATGGCGGCGACGGCCTGGTCGCGCGGCAGGATGCCGGCGAGCGCGAAGTAGCAGCTCTGCATCACGGTGTTGATGAGCCCAGACAGGCCGCTGGCGGCGGCGACGCGCTCGGCGTCCACGGCGAATAGGCGGAGCTTCTTCTCGAGGATCTCGGCCTGCACTTCCCGCGGCAGGCCGTCCCACACCTCGGCCGGAGGCTTCGGCGAGTTGAGGAGGAAGGTGGCGCCCGGCGCGGCGCAGGCGAGAACGTCGGTGCGCTCGAGGAAATGGCTCTGGTGACAGGCCACGAACCCGGCGCGCCGGATGAGATAGCTCGAGCGGATCGGGCGCGGGCCGAAGCGCAGGTGCGAAGTGGTCAGCGATCCCGATTTCTTCGAATCGTACACGAAGTAGCCCTGCACGTAGTCGTCCGTCTCTTCGCCGATGATCTTGATCGAGCTCTTGTTGGCGCCCACCGTGCCGTCGGAGCCGAGGCCGTAGAAGACCGCGCGCGCGACGTCTTCGGGCTCGACGTCGAGCTCTCGATCCCAGGCGAGGGAGTGGTGGGTCACGTCGTCGACGATGCCCACCGTGAAGTGGTTCCTCGACTCTGGCCGGGCGAGCTCGTCGAAGACGCCCAGCATCATCGCGGGAGTGAACTCCTTGGAGGAGAGTCCGTAACGACCGCCGCGCACGCGCAACTGGCGCTCGCCTTCCGCCAGCGCCGCCACCGTGTCGAGGTAGAGCGGCTCGCCCGGAGCGCCTGGCTCCTTGGTGCGGTCGAGCACGGCGACCGAGCGCACGGAGGCGGGCAGCGCCGCCAGGAAGGCGGCGGAATCGAACGGCCGGTAGAGACGCACCTTCAACACACCCACCTTGCCGCCGCGCGCGTTCAGCCAGTCGACCGCCTCGTGCGCGACCTCGGCGCCCGACCCCATGAGCACGACGACGCGGTCGGCCTCCGGATCTCCCGCGTAGTCGAAGAGGTGGTACGCGCGGCCGGTGCGCGAGGCGAGCTCGTCCATCACCTGCTGCACGAGCGAGGGCGCCCCCGCGTAGAACGGGTTCACGGCCTCGCGCGCCTGGAAGAAGGTGTCCGGGTTCTGCGCCGTGCCGCGGATCACCGGCCGGTCCGGTGTCAGCGCGCGGCCGCGGTGCGCCGCGACGAGCGCCTCGGGCAGCAGCGCGCGCAAGTCGTCGTCGGACAGCGCCTCGATGCGCGCGATCTCGTGACTCGTCCGGAAGCCGTCGAAGAAGTGCAGGAACGGCAGCCGCGCCCGCAGCGTCGCCGCATGGGCCACGGCCGCGAAATCGTGCGCCTCCTGCACCGAGCCGGAGGCGAGCATGGCGAAGCCGGTCTGCCGGCAGGCCATCACGTCCGAGTGGTCGCCGAAGATCGAGAGCGCGTGCGTGGCCACCGTGCGCGCCGCGACATGCATGCAGAAGGAGGTGAGCTCGCCCGCGATCTTGTAGAGGTTGGGAATCATCAGCAGAAGGCCCTGCGACGCGGTGAACGTGGTGGCGAGGGCGCCTGCCTGCAGGCTTCCGTGCACCGCGCCCGCAGCGCCGGCCTCCGACTGCATCTCGACGACGCTGGGCACCGCACCCCAGAGGTTGGGCTGTGCGTGCGCGCTCCATTCGTCGGCCATCTCGCCCATCGGCGACGCGGGCGTGATTGGGTAGATGGCGACGACCTCGCTCGCACGGTAGGCCACGCGGGCCACCGCCTCGTTGCCGTCGCAGATGAGCTTGGCCACGCGCGCTCCTCGGCCAGCAGTCGGGCCGGCCCTAGGAGTGTCATGAGCAACGGCCGTGCCAGGCTCTGGCCGAGCCCCGCGCGGTGGCGGGCGCAAGGCATGCGCTGCAATGGCGCCGCGAGCGCAACGGCTTCGCGCTAGACTGCGGCGGTGATCGGCCAAGCGTGCGCCCTCCTGCTGATGACCGCCTGGCCTCCCGCCGAGGGCGGCGTCTGGACTCGAGACGCCATCGCGCAGCTGGAGGGCTGGTGGATCGTCACGCGCTCCAACTACAAGGTGCTCGAGGCCGGGGATCTCCCCGGCTCAGGGTGGCGTTTCCGTGTGGATCCCGACCAGGAACCCGCGAAGAGCCACGTGCAGTTCGCCGCCGAGCGAGGCGAGCTCGTGCGCGTCGGACGACCGCCGGGAGCACCGCAAGCGGGACTCAGGCTCCGCCGTTCACGGGTCGTCTTTCACCAGATCGGCGCGCAGACGGTCGCGCTCGACGACAGCTACCGG
>Ga0335073_10004690_pt1 | contig 19127 bp, 13 predicted proteins | sample Lox_Sample_22_FD_207093 | JGI IMG/M metagenome (GOLD analysis project Ga0335073, IMG submission 207093) | Soil microbial communities from Loxahatchee National Wildlife Refuge, Florida, United States - Lox_Sample_2.2 | ecosystem: Environmental > Terrestrial > Soil > Wetlands | place: USA... | reverse complement strand
TTTGCGGCCCGCTCCTTCGGCGTCACGCCGGACATCATCACCATGGCAAAAGCGCTCACCAACGGTGCACAGCCCATGGGCGCGGTCGCGGTACGCGGCGACATCTACCGCACGATCCTCGAGGCCGCCCCCGAGGGCATGCCGGAGTTCTTCCACGGCTACACCTACTCGGCGCACCCGGCCGCCTGTGCGGCCGGACTCGCGACGCTCGAGATCTACCGCAAGGAGCAGCTGTTCGCGAAGGGGCGGGAGCTGTCGGGCTACTTCCTCGACCGGATGTTCGCGCTCGGCGAGCTGCCGGCGGTGGCGGACGTGCGCGGCTTCGGCATGCTCGCCGGCATCGAGGTGAAGCCCGGCAAGGCACCGGGAGTGCGCGGCAACGAGCTGCAGGCGAAGCTCTACGACCGCGGGCTGCACGTGAAGACGACCGGTGACGTGGCGATCATGGCGCCGGCCTTCATCGCGAGCCGCGCCGATATCGACTCGATGGCGGAGATGCTGCGCGAGGCGATCGCCGGATTCTAGAAGTGCCGAGCCTCCCGTCCCACGCGCAGGTGGTGATCGTCGGCGGCGGCATCGTCGGCTGCAGCGTCGCCTATCACCTCGCCAAGCGCGGCTGCACCGATGTGCTGCTGCTCGAGCGCCGGCAGCTCACCTGCGGCACGACCTGGCACGCCGCAGGCCTCGTGGGCCAGCTGCGCGCCACGCACAACCTGACCCGTCTCGCTCAGTACACGACCGCCCTTTACGAAGGCCTCGAGCGCGAGACCGGGCAGGCGACCGGCTTTCGCCAGGTCGGCTCCGTGGCGGTCGCCGCGAGCGCGGCGCGCTTCGAGGAGCTGAAGAGGGGTGCCTCCATGGCGCGCGTCTTCGGGCTCGAGGTGCAGATTCTCTCCCCGCACGAAGCGCGCGAGCGCTGGCCGCTGCTCGCGATCGACGACGTGGTCGGTGCGGTCTATCTGCCCAAGGACGGACGCACCAATCCGGTGGACACGACGCAGGCGCTGGCGCGCGGCGCGCGTGCGGCCGGTGTGCGCATCGTCGAGGGCGTCAAAGTCACCGGTATCCACCGTGCCGGGGGCCGCGTCCGCGGGGTCGCAACCCAGGCGGGCGACGTGCGTGCGGATGTCGTCGTCAATTGCGCCGGCATGTGGGGGCGCGAGCTCGGCGCGCTCGCCGGGGTCAGCGTGCCGCTGCACGCCGCCGAGCACTTCTACATCGTCACCGAGCCGATCGCGGGGCTGCCGCCGGATCTGCCGATCCTGCGTGATGCGGACGCCCGCTCGTACTTCAAGGAGGATACCGGCAAGCTGCTGGTCGGCTGGTTCGAGCCGCGCGCGAAGCCGTGGGCCGAGGACGGCATCCCCGCGGACAGCGCCTTCGAGCAGCTGCCGCCGGATCTTGCCCACATCGAGCCGCTGTTCGCCGACGCGATGCGCCGCGTGCCGGCGCTCGAATCGACCGGCGTGCAGGTGTTCTTCAACGGTCCGGAAAGCTTCACGCCCGACGACCGGTATCTGCTCGGTGAGGCGCCCGAGCTCCCCGGGTTCTACGTCGCGGCGGGTTTCAACTCCATCGGCATCCAGTCCGCGGGCGGGGCCGGCAAGGTGCTGGCCGACTGGATCGTCGACGGGCATCCGCCCTTCGACCTGTGGGACGTGGACATCCGCCGCTGCGCACCGTTCCAGCGCAACCGCCGCTACCTGCGCGACCGCACCGTCGAAGCGCTGGGGCTGCTCTATGCCATGCACTGGCCCTACCGGCAGCCGCAGACCGCGCGCGGCGTGCGCAAGTCCGCGCTGCACGACCGCCTCGCCGCCGCCGGCGCCTGCTTCGGCGAGGTGGCCGGTTTCGAGCGCGCCAACTGGTTCGCCGCCGCGGGAACCGAGGCGCGCTACGAGTACAGCTACGGCCGGCAGAACTGGTTCGAGCTCTCCGCGGCCGAGCACCGCGCGGTGCGCGAATCCGTCGGGCTGTTCGATCAGTCCTCCTTCGCCAAGTTCGTGCTCAAGGGGCGCGATGCCGCCGCGGTACTCGGACGGATCTCCGCCAACGAGGTGGATGTGGCCGTCGGGCGCATCGTCTACACGCAGTGGCTCAACGAGCGCGGCGGCATCGAGGCCGATCTCACCGTGACACGCGAGGCCGAGGATTCGTATCTGATCGTCAGTGCCTGCGCGACGCAGACGCGCGATTTCAACTATCTCTGCCGGGCGATTCCCGCGGGCGCCGCCGCGGTCGCGGTCGACGTGTCATCCGCCTACGCCGTGCTCGGGCTGATGGGGCCGGACAGCCGTGCGCTGCTCGCGCAGCTCACCGACGCGGATCTCTCGAGCAGCGCGTTTCCCTTCGGGACTTCCCGCATCATCGATCTGGGCTATGCGCGCGTGCGCGCCAGCCGTATCACCTACGTCGGCGAGCTCGGCTACGAGCTGTACATTCCCGCCGAGTTCGCCCAGGGCGTGTATGACGTGCTGGTCGCGGCCGGGGCTGCCTACGGCCTGCGGCTCGCCGGCTACCACGCACTCAACAGCCTGCGCATCGAGAAGGCCTATCGGCACTGGGGCCACGATATCTCGGACGAGGACACTCCGCTCGAGGCGGGCCTCGCCTTCGCGGTCGCCTGGGACAAGCCGCACGGCTTTCTCGGCCGCGAGGCGCTGCTGCGGCAGCGCGCGGCGGGCGTGCGCCGGCGTCTGGCGGCCTTCGCGCTCGAGAGCTCCACGCCGCTTCTCTATCACAACGAGCCCATCTGGCGCGACGGCCTCCTCGTCGGCAAGCTCACCTCCGGAATGTTCGGTCACACCATCGGTGTGGCGCTTGGTCTCGGCTATGTCGCACGCCCTGGCGATGAGCCGATCACCTCGGAGTGGATCGGCTCGGGCCGCTACGAGATCGAGGTCGCAACCGAGCGTGTGCCGGCACGGGTGTCGCTGCGGCCCTTCTACGATCCCTCGAGCGAGCGAGTGAGGCGTTGAAGAGCCACGCGCGGGTCGTGGTCATCGGCGGAGGGGCCGTCGGCTGCAGCGCGCTGTATCACCTGACGCGGCTCGGCTGGAGCGACGTGGTGTTGCTCGAGCGCGATGAGCTCACGGCGGGCTCGACCTGGCATGCCGCGGGCAACTGCCCGAACTTCTCGACCTCGTGGTGCCTGCTGCGGCTGCAGCAGTACTCCACCCGGCTCTACGCCCGGCTCGGACAGGAGGTCGGCGCCGACCTCACGTACCATCGCACCGGCAGCATTCGCCTGGCGCACACTGCCGATCGGGTCGACGAGTTCCATCACGTGGCCGCGCAGGCGCGCGCGCTTGGCCTCGCCTGCGAGCTGCTTCCCCCGGCGCAGCTGCGCGCGCGGCATCCGTTCCTCGAGATCGAGGGCATCCGGCTCGGCCTGTGGGATCCGGACGACGGCGACATCGACCCCTCGCAGCTCACCCAGGCGCTCGCCCAGGGCGCACGCATGCGCGGCGCGACTGTCCACCGTCACACCCGCGTGACCGCGATCCGCCAGCTCCCGGCGGCCGGCTGGCGCGTCGAGACCCCGCAGGGCGCCATCGAGGCGGAGTTCGTCATCAACGCAGCCGGCTACCGCGGCGGCGAGGTGGCGGCGCTCATCGGCGACTCCCTGCCGCTCGTCTCGCTCTCGCACCAGTATCTGGTCACCGAGGACGTCGCGGCGCTCGCGGCGCGCGGTGCGGCGCGGCTGCCGCTGCTGCGCGATCCGGACGTCAGCTACTACCTGCGCCAGGAGCGCCACGGACTTCTGCTCGGGCCCTATGAGTCGCAACCGCGCGCCCACTTCCTCGACGGCATCCCGGAGGACTTCGCCCAGCAGTTGTTCCCCGACGATCTCGGGCGTCTCGAGGGCTACCTCGAGGCCGCCTGCCGGCGCGTACCGCTCCTCGCGAGCGTCGGCGTGAAGCGGGTCGTCAACGGGCCGATTCCCTATGCCCCGGACGGCAACCCGCTCATGGGTCCGGCGCGCGGGGCGCCCGGCTTCTTCCATTGCTGCGCCTTCACCTTCGGCATCGTGCAGGCGGGAGGCGCGGGGCGCGTGATCGCCGAGTGGGTCGTGAACGGTGAGCCCGAGTGGGACGTCTGGCCGCTCGATCACCGCCGGTATCTCGGGTTCGCCGACCGCCGTTACGCGCTCGCCAAGGCGCTCGAAACCTACGGGAATGAGTACGGCGTCGCCTACCCGCAGGAGGAGCGGGCGGCGGGGCGGCCGGCGCTGACCTCTCCTTTATATGGGCGCCTGCGGGACCTTGGCGCCGTGTACGGCGCGCGTGGCGGCTGGGAGCGCCCGGTGTACTTCGCCAGGAGCGATGATCCCGCGGGCCCCGAGTGCTCGTTTCGCCGGCCGCGCTGGCATCGCGCCGTCGAGCGCGAGTGCGCCGCGGTAGCGCACCGCGTGGCGCTGCTCGACCTGCCGGGCTTCACGCGCCTTCAGATCGGCGGCCGGGGTGCCGCCGCCTTTCTCGATCGCCTGATTGCCGGCGATCTGCCGCGCCCGGGCAGGACGACTCTTTCCTATGCGTGCGCCCCGAGCGGCGGGATCGTGATGGAGATGACTCTCTCGCGGCTGCCCGACGGGCCCTTCTGGCTGCTGGCGGCGGCCGCGGCCGAGCGACACGATGAAGACTGGCTGCGCACGCGGCTCGGGGCCGGGCGCGCCGATGTCGACATCGTCAACCTGACGGCACGCTACGGCACGCTGGTGCTGGCCGGCCCGCGCTCGCGCGAGCTGCTGGCGCGTGTGACGGACGCGGACGTATCGAACGCGGCTCTTCCGTGGCTGGCGCTGCGCCGTGTCGGGATTGCGGGCGTGCCCGTGCTCGCCATGCGGGTGAGCTACGTTGGGGAGCTCGGCTTCGAGCTGCACGTGGCGAACGAGCACCTCGGGCAAATCCATGCGCGGCTGCTCGAGGCCGGGGCCGGCCTCGGGCTCGAGCACTTCGGTCTCTACGCGATGGAAAGCCTGCGGCTCGAGAAGTGCTACCGCAGCTGGCAGGCCGACCTCACCCGCGAGTACACGCCGCTCGCCGCCTCGCTCGAGCGTTTCGTGCGCCTCGACAAGGCGGCGGATTTCACCGGCCGCGAGGCGTTGCGGCGCCAGGCGGCCGCGGGAGTCGCCGAGCGCTTCGTGCCGCTGCTGGTCGAGGAGCGCGCTGCGGATGCGGCGCCGGTCTCGATCGTCTGGCGGGGCGATGAGCGGGTCGGGCTCGTGACCTCGGGCGGCTACGGCTATCGGCTGAAGCGCAGCATCGCGCTCGCCTACGTGAGGCGCGACCTCAGTGAGCCGGGAACGGAGCTCGCGGTGGAGATCCTCGGCGAGCGCTGCCGCGCGATCGTCGGGCGCGAGCCGCTTTACGATCCCGACAACCTGCGCCTGCGCTGCTGATGCTAGCGGGCGGTGGTGCTCAGCACGCGCGCGAGCCCGCGTCCGCGCGGGTCGGCGACCGCCACCGTGCCGGTGGCGCCGACGGCAATCGCCTCGATGTCGCCGTTCCAGCCCTGGTTGACGAATACGTAGCCGCGCGCGCTCAGGGCGCTGCGCACCGCGGGGTCGAGTCCGGCATACGGCTCCTCGAACAGTGTGTTGACCGGCAGCAGCTGATGGTGAATGCGCGGTGCGGCGACGGCCGCCGCGAGCGGCATGCTGAAATCGTGCCAGTCGGTGATCACCTGAAAGATCCAGGCGGCGATGCGCGAGCCGCCGGGCGTGCCGATGACGAGCGCGACGCGCCCGCGCTCGGTGAGGATGGTCGGCGTCATGGTGGAAAGCGGCCGCTTGCCGGGGGCGATCGCGTTGGCATCGCTGCCGACCACGCCGAAGATGTTCGGCGCTCCGGGCTTCGCCGCGAAGTCGTCCATCTCGTTGTTGAGCAGGAAGCCGGCGCCCGTGACCACCTCACCGGAGCCGAAGTCGTCATTGATGGTGTAGGTGTTGGAGACCGCGTCGCCGGCGCGGTCGACGATCGAGAAATGCGCCGTGTCGTGATGCGGGCCGAGGCCGGGCTGCACCGCCGCGGTCGGCGTCGGTGCGCCGGTGCTCACCTCGTGCGCCCGCCGCGCGAGATAGGCCGGGTCGAGCAGCTGCGCCACCGGGGCGTGGCTGAAGTCGGGATCGCCGAGATAGACGGCACGGTCGGCGAACACACGCTTCTCCATTTCCGCGAGCAGATGCACGTACTGCGCCGAGTTGAGCGGCACGCCGGCAAACGCGCCGGCCAGGTCGTGCTTCATCGCGAGCAGCGACAGCAGGGCGATTCCGCCCGAGCTCGGCAGCGGCGCGGTGATCACGTGGTAGCCGGACCAGTCGCCCTCGAGCGGCTCGCGCCAGAGCGGCTTGTAGGCAGTGAGATCGGCCGCCGTGACGTGGCCATGGTTGCGCGTCATCTCGGCCACCAGCAGCTCCGCGGTGCGCCCGGCGTAGAAGCCGTGCGGGCCGTCGGCTGCGATGCGCTTGAGGCTCTCCTCGAGCTCGGCCTGGCGGAAGGTCGAATCGGCGCTGAGCGACCCGAAGTAGTTGAGGAAATTGGTGCGGCCGCGCAGCTCGCGTGCGCGTGCGTCGCGCACCGCGACCAGCAGCGGGCTGACACGGAAGCCCTCGTGGGCGTAGCGGATCGCGGGCGCCAGATCGACGCCCCAGGGGAGGCGGCCGAAGCGGCGGTGCAGCTCCCACAGTCCCGCCACCGTGCCGGGCACCGCCGCGGCGCCGGCGCCCACCGTGCTCGCCCCCGGAATGACGTTGCCGTGGGCGTCGAGATACATCCCGGCGGTGGCCCCGCGTGGGGCGGTCTCGCGGTAGTCGAGGAAATAGGCCTTGCCGTCGACCCACAGGCTGGCAAAGCCCCCGCCGCCGAGGTTGCCTGCCTCGGGGTACGTGACTGCGAGCGTGAAGGCGAGCGCGATCGCCGCATCGACCGCATTGCCACCGGCACGCAGCACCCGTACCGCGGCGTCGGCTCCATAGCGGTCGGGCGAGGCGACCGCCGCGGCGATCGCGGCGGGCGGCACGGCGGCCTCGGATGCCGCCGGCGGGGCCGCGGCCAGGGCTGCGGCGCTTGCGCCGAGGAGCACGAGGGCGCAGACGGTCACGGTGGGCGGGCGGCGCCGCTCGGCGAGGCACATCCCTGGAATCATGCCACCAGGGCGGTGGCCGGGGCGAGTCCGTGAGTCCGCTGGTGATCGCGCTCGCCCTCTCGGCGGCCGTCCTGCATGCCACCTGGAACGCCGCGCTGCGCAGCGGTGCGGACCGCGCGCAATTCGTGACGGTCATGAGCTTCACGACGACCGTGGCAGCCGTTCCGCTGGTCCTGCTGCTGCCGCCGCCGGCCGCCCCGAGCTGGCCCTACCTCGGCGTCTCTGCGCTGCTGCAGGTCATCTACAGCTTCCTTTTGGCCTATGCCTACCGCCACGGGGAGCTGGGCCAGATCTATCCGATCGTGCGCGGCAGCGTGCCCGTGCTCGTGACCGTGGGAGGATTTGCACTCGCGGGTCAGAGCCTGAGCGGTCTCGCCCTGTTCGGGATCGGGCTGATCTCCTCGGCCATCATCAGTCTCGCGGTCCGTGCCGGGCATACCGAGCGCAAGGCGCTCGGGCTCGGCCTGCTGACGGCAGTCTTTGTCGCCAGCTACGTGACGGCGGACGTGCTCGGCGTGCGGATGGCCGGCCGGCCGCAGAGCTACGCCGCCTGGATCTGGGTGGTCTACGGCATGCTGATGCCGGCCGGGCTGATGGCCGTGCAGGGCAGGGTGCGGATCGATCTTTCGGCGCGCGACACCCTGAAGGCCGTGATCGGCGGGTTGCTGTCGTTTGCGAGCTATGGAGCCATCATCACCGCGCTGGCCCTCGGGAAGGCGGGGGCGATCTCGGCGCTGCGCGAGACCGGTATCGTGTTCTCCGCCCTGATCGGCCGCTTCTTCCTCGGGGAGGTCCTCACCACGCGCCGGGTGCTCGTGTGCCTGGCGGTGACGGTCGGAGCGCTGTGCATTGGTTACGCAGGCTGAGCGTCACCCGGTTAAAATAGCTGGGGTTCGCATGAAGCGCGTCGAAGACCGCGCCACACCGACCACATTCCGGAGACACCGATGGCAGCCAGGGCCAAATCGAAGGCAAAGTCCGCCAGAGCGAAGAGCACGCGGCGCAAACCCGCCCGAGTGAAGGTCGTCGCCGGCGGCGCGCAGCGCGCGAGCCCGGGCAACGGCAAGGAGCGCGGGCTCCTGGCGCGGCTCGAGGAGGGCGCGGTGATCTGCGCCGAGGGCTACGTGTTCGAGCTCGAGCGGCGCGGCTACCTGCAGGCCGGAGCGTTCGTGCCCGAGGTGCTGTTCGAGCATCCGGAGGTCGTCGAGCAGCTGCACCTCGACTTCGTGCACGCGGGCTCGGATGTGACCGAGGCGCTGACCTACTACGTGCACCGCGAGAAGCTGCGGGTGATCGGCCGCGAGAAGGACCTGGCGCCCATGAACCGCGCCGCGCTCTCGATCGCCAAGCGGGTGGCGCGCAGGACCGGGACGCTGTTCGCGGGGGACCTGTGCAATACCAACATCTACGACCCGCACGACCCGAAGGCGCTCAAGGAGGCGGAGCGCATCTTCGATGAGCAGGTCGGCTGGGCGGTGGAGGCGGGCGTCGATTACTTCGTCGCCGAGACTTTCGCCTGGGTCGGCGAGGCCGAGCTCGCGCTGAAAGCCATCAAGCGCGCATCCAAGGCGCCGGCCGTGGTCACGTTCGCGATGCACCAGGAGCCGATCCTGCGCGACGGGCTGACGCCGGCGGAAGCCTGCCGGCGGCTCGAGCAGGCGGGCGCCGAGGTGGTCGGGCTCAACTGCCACCGGGGGCCCGCCACCATGATGCCGATGATCCGCGACATCCGCGCGGCGGTGAAATGCCACGTTGCGGCGCTGCCCGTGCCGTACCGGACCACGCCGCAGCAGCCATCCTTCATGTCGCTCACCGATCCCTGCTGCAACAATCAGCGCGCCTTCCCGGTCGGTCTCGATCCCTTCCTGGCGACGCGCGCGGAGATCTTCGACTTCGGGCGCGAGGCGTTCGCGCTCGACGTACGCTATCTCGGCGTGTGCTGTGGCGCAGGGCCGCATCACATCCGCGCGCTCGCCGAGAGCGTCGGGCGCCATCCGCCCGCGAGCCGCTACAGTGTCGACATGTCCAGGCACGCCTTCTTCGGCACCGACCGGATGATCCGCAGGATCCAGACGGAGTACCGCGACAAGGCCTGAGCGCGGCTCCGTGAGCTACTCGGCCCTGGCGCTGCTGCGCGGCGCGCTCAGCGGGCACCGCAACTGGCCTGCGGCCTGGCGCTCCCCCGAGCCCCGCGCCGCTTACGACGTGGTGATCGTCGGCGGCGGCGGCCATGGGCTTGCCGCCGCCTACTACCTCGCCCGCAACCACGGGGTCACGCGCGTCGCGGTGCTCGAGCGCGGCTGGCTCGGCGGCGGCAACACCGGACGCAACACCACCGTGGTGCGCTCGAATTATCTGTTCCCCGAGAGCGCGCGGCTCTACGACTTCTCGCTGCAGCTCTACGAGGGGCTCGCACGCGAGCTGAACTTCAACGTGATGCTGAGCCAGCGCGGCCACGTGATGCTCGCTCACAGCCGGCACGACCTCGAGTCGATGTCGCGCTGGGTCAACACCATGCACATGCATGGCATCGATGCGGAGCTCCTGACGCGCGAGGAGGTCGGAGCCCTCGCCCCGGCGCTCGATCTGTCCCCTGCGGCACGGCTGCCGGTGCTCGGGGGATTTCGCCAGCGACGCGCGGGCACGGCGCGCCACGATGCGGTCGCCTGGGGCTATGCGCGCGCGGCATCCGCGCTCGGCGTCGACATCATCCAGCAGTGCGAGGTCACCGGATTCATGCGCGCCGCGGACGGCGCGGTGAGTGGCGTCGAGACGAGCCGCGGACCGATACGTGCCGAGCGCGTCGCGATTGCCGCCGCCGGTCACAGCTCGGTGCTGGCGGCCCTTGCGGGCGTGCGCCTGCCGGTCACGAGCTACGCACTGCAGGCGATGGTGACCGAGCCGGTGAAGCCGCGGCTCGATACGGTGGTCATCTCGCCGGGCACCGGAGTCTACGTGAGTCAGTCCGACAAGGGCGAGATGGTGCTCGGCGGCAGCCTCGATCTGTTCGCCTCCTACGCGCAACGCGGCAGTTTCGCGGTGCTGCAGAGCGTGATCGCCGGAACGCTCGCGCTGTTTCCTTCCTTCAGCCGGCTGCGCCTGATGCGCCAGTGGGCCGGCATTGTCGACGTGGTGCACGATTCCAGCCCGATCATCGGACCGACGCCGGTGCCGGGTCTCTATATCAACTGCGGCTGGGGAACCGGGGGATTCAAGGCGATTCCGGCCGGCGGCTGGACCCTCGCCCACGTGCTCGCCACGGGACGCAATCACGAGCTCGCCGCGCCCTTCCAGCTGGAGCGCTTCGTCACGGGGCGCTTCATCGATGAGGCCGCGGCGGCCGGCATCGCCCATTAGCCCGAGCGACCGCTGATGATGCTGCTCAACTGCCCGCTGTGCGGTGCGCGCGATGAGGCCGAATTCGTCTGCGGCGGCACCAGCCACATCGTGCGTCCGCCGCTCGAGGCGAGCGATCGGGCGTGGGCTGAGTACCTCTTCTTCCGCGATAACCCCCGCGGGGTGCATCTGGAGAGGTGGCGCCACGCCTACGGCTGCGGCCAATGGTTCAACGTCGCCCGTCATACCGTGACGCACGAGGTGCTGGCCGTCTATGGCATGAGCGATCCGCCGCCGCCGGCGGGGCGGTCCGGCCCGTGAGCGCGTTCCGTCTCCCGGCGCCGGCGGGCCTGTGGATCGAGCGGGCCAGGCCCGTGAGCTTCACGTTCAACGGCCGTCGACTGACGGGCCTGCGCGGCGACACGCTGGCATCGGCACTGCTCGCCAACGGCGTCGCGCTCGTCGGCCGCAGCTTCAAGCTGCACCGCCCGCGGGGGATCTGGTCGTGCGGCGTGGAGGAGCCGAGCAGTCTCGTCGATGTGGGCAGCGGCGGGCGCTACACGCCCAACGTGCGCGCGACCGCGGTGCCGCTCGTCGCAGGCCTCGAGGCACGCAGCGTCAACTGCTGGCCCGGTGTCGGATTCGATGTCGGCGCGCTGACCGGCGCCTGCGCAGCGCTCCTGCCCGCCGGCTTCTACTACAAGACCTTCAAGTGGCCGCACTGGCGCTGGTATGAGCCGGCGATCCGCCGCATGGCAGGCATGGGTCGTGCGCCGCGCGCGGCCGACGCCGATCGCTATGAGGAGGAATCGGCGCACGTCGATATCCTCGTCGTGGGCGGGGGTATCACGGGCCTGACGGCGGCGGTCGCGGCAGCGCGCGCCGGGGCTGCGACCCTGCTGGTGGCGAGCGGCGCACGCCTCGGCGGCGGCCTCAGCTGGCGGGACAATCCGCAGGTGCGCGAGCTCGCCGCCGCGGCGGCAGCGGCCGGAGTGCGCGTCCTCGAGCGCACGACGGCCTTCGGCATCTACGATCAGAACCTCGTGTGTGCGGTCGAGTCGCTGTGCCCGGATGGCGCACCGCACTCAGGTCCGCCCGTGTTGCGCGAGCGGCTGTGGAAGATCCGCGCCCACACCGTCATCGCCGCGACCGGTGCGTTCGAGCGGCCGCTGCTGTTCCCCGACAATGACCGTCCGGGCGTCATGCTGGCCGGCGCGGCGGAGAAGTATGCGCGCGCCTTCGGCGTCGCCGGCGGACGGCGTGCCGTCATCGCCGCCGGCAGCGATCACGCCTACGCGATTGCGGCGGGATTGCGCGCCGCCGGTATCGAGATCGTCGCCGTCATCGACGGCCGGGACGGCTCCCCGGCGATCGACGCGGCGCGCGATGTCCGCGTGCTGGCCGGTGCGCGCATCGTATCGGTCGCCGGCGCACGTGGCGTGCGCGGCTGCGCGTTCCTGCAGGGAGCGCGGGCGCGGCCGCGCGCGCTCGACTGCGATCTCATCCTGAGCACCGCGGGTTTCGCGCCGGCGGTGCATCTGCACTCGCAGGCGGGGGGCGCGCTGCGCTGGCTCGAGGAGGCGGCGATGTTCGTGCCCGATGGGAGCGGACCCGGCATCGCGAGCGTCGGAGCCTGCGCCGGCGCGTTCGCCCGGCCGGCAGCGGTCGAGCACGCCGGCGAGCTCGGCGAAGCGGCCGCGCGGCGACGCCCGCTGCCCCCCGCGCCGGTCGCAGGCGTGGGGCGCTGCGACGCCGCCGTGCGCTCGGGCGGTGCGCACGCGCGCGGCAAGTGCTTCGTCGACCTGCAGAACGACGTCACGACCGATGACGTGGCGCTGGCGGCGCGCGAGAACTACCGCTCGGTCGAGCACCTCAAGCGCTACACCACGACCGGCATGGGGACCGATCAGGGCAAGACCAGCAACATCAATGCGCTCGAGCTGATGGGTGCGCTGACCGGCCGCGCCGCGGCGCAGGTGGGCACCACGCGCTTCCGGCCGCCGTTCGTGCCGGTGACACTGGGCGCGCTCGCCGGCCGGCGGGTCGGCGCCCTTTACCGGCCGCTGAAGTGCCTGCCGGCGCAAGCCTGGCACGTGGCCCATGGCGCGCTGCTCGAGAACTTCGGCGACTGGTGCCGGCCGGCCGCCTACCCCCGGCCGGGCGAGTCGCTCGAGGCAGCGGCGCAGCGCGAGGCGCGCGCGGTGCGCTCAGGCGCGGGACTCCTCGACGGCTCACCGCTCGGCAAGCTCGAGATCTTCGGGCCCGACGCGGCGCGCTTTCTCGACCTCATGTACGTCGGCACGATGTCGACGCTCGCGGTGGGCCGGGCGCGCTACGGGGTGCTCCTGAATGAGAACGGGACGCTGGTCGACGACGGCATCGTTGCGCGCCTGGGGCCGGAGCACTTCTGGGTGAACACCACCAGCGCCGGCTTCGAGCGCACCGCCGCGGCGTTCGAGGAGTGGCTGCAGTGCGAGTACACGGATCTGGCGGTCCTGGTGACCCCGGTCACCTCGCGCTGGGCGAACCTCACGGTCGCAGGCCCCCGCGCCTGGGAGTGGCTGGCGCACTGCGGACTCGACGCCTCGCTCGCGCCGGCAGCGATGCGACACATGACGCTGCGCGAGAGTGCGCTCGGGGGGGTGCCGCTGCGGATCCTGCGGGCGAGCTTCAGCGGCGAGCTGGGGTACGAGATCAACGTGCCGGTCGATGAGGCCGTGGGGCTGCTCGAGCGGCTGTGGGCGCAGGCCCCCCAGGTGGGTGCAACGCTCTATGGCATCGAGGCGCTGCAGGTGCTGCGGGTCGAGAAAGGCTTCATCCACGTCGGCACGGATACCGACGGCACCACCCTGCCGGGGGACGTGGGCCTCGCACGCGGCATCGAGCGCAAGAGCGCGAACTTCGTCGGGCGGCGCTCGCTCATGCGGCCGGCGGTCCAGGATGCCGGGCGACTGCAGCTCGTCGGGCTGACTCCCGCCGATGCGTGCACGCCGTTGCCGGTCGGCGCGCAGATCGCCCCGCATGCGCCGCCTGCGCCGATCGAGGGGCGCGTGACCTCGAGTTGCATGAGCCCGGAGCTCGGCCGTCCGGTGGCGCTCGCGCTGCTGGCCGGTGGGACGGCGCGCACCGGCACTGAGGTGCGCGTCCGGCACCTCGGCCGCGAGATGCGCGCGCGCGTCGTGCCCCTGCCGTTCGTCGATCCGCAGGGGCTGCGCGTGCATGGCTGAGGAAGTCTCACTCGAGGAGGACGTGCCGCTGCGCGTGAAGACGCTGCGTTATTTCGATCCGCACGGGGCGTTTGCGCGGGCTGCGGCCGCGGCCGCGACCGCCCCGATGGGGGCGGTCATGCTGGCGCCGGTCCGGCCGACCGAGACGCTCGCGCTGTCGCCCCCCGAGCACGAGCCGCAGCTCGAGGCACTGGCGCGGCAGCTGGCTGCGATTCCCGGCGGCCAGGTCATCGACCTGAGCGGAGGACTCAAGGCAGCGCGCCTGCGCGGCGCGCGCCTCGCCGAGGTGCTGGCCCGGCTCGGTGGGCCAGGCCTCATGCCGCAGGTCGGCGCCGCGCGCCGCGGCCGCCTCGCCGACGTGCCGGTGCTGGCCCTCGGCGTGCGCGCCGGCGAGGTGCTGCTGGTGGTCGACCGTGCCTGGGCGCCCCATCTGCTCGAGTGGCTGCGCGCAACGCTCGCGGACCTGGGCGAGAGTGATGGCGCAGGCGCGGATTCTCGGCGAGGATTGAGTGATGGATAAGAAAGCAATCGACCGGCGCTGGCTGCCGCTCAACGCCCTGCGTGCCTTCGAGGGGGTCGCCAAGCACGGCAGCTTCACGGCTGCCGCCAATGCACTCCTCATCTCCCAGAGTGCGCTGTCACGCCACGTGATCGCCCTCGAGCGCCTCACGGGCGTGCAGCTCTTCGAGCGGCGGCCGCACGCGCTGTCGCTCACCAGGGCGGGGCAGCACCTGCTGCCGGCGGTGGTGAAGTCCTTCGACCGTCTCGAGTACGCGCTCGATGACATCCGCAACGAGATGGCGCCGGCGCAGCGCACGCTGCGCGTGCAGATGCCGCCGAGCTTCGCCGTGCAGCTGGCGGTGCCGATCCTGCAGGATTTCCGTCGTGCCAGCACCGAGGTCGACATCGATCTCATCAGTCCCTACGGCGTCGGTCCGCCGCTCGGCGACGTCGACGTCGCGGTGGTCTATTCCAAGCCGGCGGTCAGCGACCTGGTGACGGACCTGCTGTGGTCCGTGCGCCAGTCGGTCCTTTGTCACCCCAACATCGCCGCCGCTCATCGTGGCAAGGATCTCGGTGCGTTCATCGAGGCGAACGAGCTGATCCACGTGCGCATCGCCGATGCGCCGCGGCACCACTTCTGGACGGAATTCACCCGGCAGAACGGGCTGGCGGGCGTCGACGTCGAGCGCGGCATGGTGTTCGACACGGCGGTACTCGCGGCGCAGTACGCGCTCGGCGGGCAGGGAATCGCGGTGCTCGACACCAACCTCTTCGCCGAGGAGATCCGCCTCGGCAAGCTGGTGAAGCCGTTCGAGGCGACGCTGCACGACGGCTACGGCTATTACCTGATCACGCATCCGGAGGGGCTCGCGGACACGGCGATCGCGCTGTTCCGCTCCTGGCTGATCGAGCGCTTCGGCAGGGGCGGCACCAGTGCCCCGGCGGTGCAGCTCGCCATTTCCAACGAATGACGCAAGTGGAGGCGCGGTGAAGAACGAGGCGCGGGTGGTGGTGATCGGCGGCGGCGTGGTGGGGGTCAGTGTCCTCTATCACCTGACGAAGGCCGGATGGAAGGACGTGCTGCTGATCGAGCGGGGCGAGCTCACCTGCGGCTCGACCTGGCACGCCGCGGGCGGCATGCACACGGTGAACGGCGATCCGAACGTCGCGAAGCTGCAGCAGTACACCATCAACCTCTACAAGGAGATCGAGCAGATCTCCGGGCAGTCGTGCGGCATGCACCTCACGGGCGGCATCATGCTGGCCGGTACCCGCGAGCGTCTCGACTGGCTGAAGATGGCCAAGGCGCGCGGCCGCTATCTCGGCATGGAGCTCGAGATCATCTCGGTGGATGAGGCGGCGCGGCTGTTCCCGCTCATGAACAAGGAGCACTTCGTCGGCGCGCTGTACGACCCGATCGAGGGCCACGTCGATCCCTACGGCGTCACGCATGCCTACGCCAAGGCGGCGCAGATCGGCGGCGCACAGCTGGTGCGCCACACGCGCGTGACAGACCTCAGGCCGCGCGCCGACGGCAGCTGGGATGTGATCACCGATCACGGCAACGTGCATGCCGAGCACGTCGTGAACGCCGGCGGGCTGTGGGCGCGCGAAGTCGGCCGCATGGTCGGCCTCGAGCTGCCGATCCTCGCGATGGAGCATCAGTACCTGATCACCGAGGACATCCCCGCGCTCAGGGGCCAGAAGGAGCAGCTGCACTGCATCGACTTCGAGGGCGAGATCTACACCCGCCAGGAGCGCGGCGGGATGCTGCTCGGTACCTACGAGCGCGCCGGCGTCCCATGGTCGCCGCGCGAGACGCCCTGGGATTTCTCCCAGAGCCTGCTGCCGAACGATCTCGAGCGCATCGCACCGAGCCTCGAGGTGGGCTTCGAGCATTTCCCGGCGCTCGGAGAGGCCGGCATCCGCAAGGTCGTGAACGGCCCGTTCACCTTCGCGCCGGACGGCAATCCGCTGGTCGGCCCGGTCCGCGGCCTGCGCAACTTCTGGGTTGCCTGCGGCGTGATGGCCGGATTCAGCCAGGGCGGCGGGGTAGGGCTCGCGCTGTCACGCTGGATGGTCGACGGCGACCCGGGCGCCGACATCTGGGGGATGGACGTCGCGCGCTATGGCGACTGGGCGACGCTCGCCTACACCAATGCCAAGGTGCGCGAGAACTACTCGCGGCGCTTTCGCATCCGCTTCCCCAACGAGGAGCTCAGCGCGGCGCGGCCGTTGCGCACCACGCCGATCTACGAGCGGCTGGAGGCAGAGCACGCCGTGTTCGGCGACTACTGCGGGCTCGAGCATGCGCTGTGGTTTGCGCCCTCGGCGGCCGAGGCGAGCGAGCGCATCACCTTTCACCGCTCGAATGCGCATCCGCACGTGGCAGCGGAGTGCCAGGCCGTGCGCGAGGGGGTGGGGCTGCTCGAGATCTCCAACTACGGCAAGTTCGAGGTCACGGGCGCACGCGCCGAGGAGTGGCTGTCCCATGTGATGGCGAACCGCGTGCCGCAGGTCGGCCGGATCGCGCTCACACCGATGCTCAACGAGCGCGGCAAGCTGATCGGCGATTTCACCATGGCGCGCCTGGCCGCGGATCGCGTGTTCCTGGTATGCACCTACGCCGCCGAGGACTATTACCGGCGCTGGTTCGAGCGCCACGCACCGCCGCCCGGCGTGAGCGTGCGCCCGTGCGCGATGCAGTACACCGGCCTCTCGGTCGCGGGTCCCCGCTCGCGGGCGCTGCTGCAGAGCCTCACGCACGCGGACCTTTCCAGCGCCGCGTTCCCGTTCCTGAGCTTCCGCCGCATGGACGTCGGCATGGTCCCGGCGCTGGTCGGACGCATCAGCTTCACCGGCGACCTCGGCTATGAGATCTGGGTGACGAGCGAGTACCAGCGCGCGCTCTACGACCTGCTCGCCGGTGCCGGCGCCGAGCATGGCCTGAAGCTCTTTGGAGGCAGGGCGCTCAACGCCATGCGCCTCGAGAAGAGCTTCGGGACCTGGGCGCGCGAGTACCGGCCCATTTATGGCCCCTATGAGGCCGGCCTCGGGCGTTTCGTCGACCTCAGGAAGGAGGAGTTCATCGGGCGCGCCGCGGCGCTCGAGGAGAAGGAAAGGGGCGGAAAGCTGCGGCTGCTCGCCTTCTCGGTCGAGGCGCGCGATGCGGATGCGATCGGCGATGAGCCGATCTGGTACGACGGTCAGGTCGTCGGCTGGGTGACCTCGGGCGCCTACGGCCACAGCGTGCGGCAGTCGCTCGCGCTCGGCTATGTGCCGAAGCAGTATGCCGCGGCGACCTCGGGCTTCGAAATCGAGATTCTGGGGGTGCGCTGCCGGGCGACGCCGCTCGCGGCGGCGCCCTTCGATCCCGACGGCAGCCGGATGCGCGCTTAGCCGACGAACATCGCGAGCGCGCTCGCCGTCAGGGCGGGCTTGCTCTCGGCTTCGATCTCGATCGTGTTCTCGGTCATGACGAGGTAGCGCCCGCTCCCCTTGTCGTCGACGGAAGCGATGCGGATGTGGTTGCGCACGCGCTTGCCCGAGCGCACCGGCGCCACGAAGCGCACCTTGTCGAGGCCGTAGTTCACCACCGACTTCGGCGTGATGCGGGTGAGCAGCACCTCGAAGCTCGTCGGCGCGATCAACGAGAGGGTGAGGAACCCATGGGCGATGGTGCCGCCGAAGGGACCCTCGCGTGCGGCGCGCTCCGCGTCCACGTGGATCCATTGATGATCGCCCGTGCAGTGGGCGAACTCATTGATGCGCGTCTGGTCCAGCAGAATCCACGAGGAAACACCGATCTCCTCGCCGATGTGCCGGGCGAGGTCTCCCACGGGCATTTTGTTCGCAGACATCGGTGGATCTTAGCAACCGCGGGGCCGCGCGGCCCTGTCGACTGAGATGCAAGTATGCGATGCACAAGTCATTCTGATTACAGCGGTGTTAAATTCAACGAAAAGATATATCAATCAGGCATGTAGTGGATTACTGACGGCACCAGATTATCGTCTTGCAATGCATACAAAAATACGTAGAATGATGACCTCAACCTTCCAAACCGCCCGCAAGGAAACGCCATGGAAACCAAGACTTATGACCTGAACGCCTGGTTCGAGACCTACAAGGACACGTTCTCCACTTTCAGCAAGGCCCAGCAGGATGGCTTCAAGGCGCTCGAGCGCTTCGCGCGGTTCCATTACGCGGTCGCCGGCGACTGCCTCGAGGCGGGCCTCGCGCAGGCGAAGGCGGTGCTCAGCGCGCGCGCTGCGGTCGGCACCCAGGCGGTCGCGGAGCTGCTCGCCAAGCAGGCCGAGCTCGGTAACCAGCTGAGCGAGAAGCTGCGTACCCGCGCGCAGGAGTTCTCCGCCATGGCCTCCGAGGTGCAGGAGTCGGTGCGCGGCTACGCCGCCGAAGCGGCCAATCGCGCCGCCGCGAGTGCCAAGAAGGCTGCCTGATCGGCGCCTGATCAGCTGACAGAACCCCCTCTGGGCGGCCCCTGACCGGGTCGCCCTTTTTTTTGCCCCACGATCCGGCAGCATGGGTGGATGCCGACGCAGGTGCGTACGCTGCTCGTGGTCCTGGCGATGCTGCACACGCCGCTGCTGCGCGCGCAGGCCATGGACATGGCCGGGCTCTATGGCTCCTATCCCATGACACGCGAGGCTTCCGGCACCGCCTGGCAGCCCGATTCGACGCCGATGGCCGGGATCCATGCGATGCAGGGCGCCTGGCTGCTGATGGCGCATGGCTTCGCCGATGCGATCTACGACGAGCAGGGCGGCCCGCGCGGCGCCGCGCAGACCTTCTCGACCAGCATGCTGATGCTGATGGCACGCCGCGAGCTCGGCGACGGCGCCTTCGGGGTACGCCTCATGATCTCGGGCGACCCGCTCATGGGAGCGAGCGGCT
>Ga0335073_10004689_pt1 | contig 19130 bp, 21 predicted proteins | sample Lox_Sample_22_FD_207093 | JGI IMG/M metagenome (GOLD analysis project Ga0335073, IMG submission 207093) | Soil microbial communities from Loxahatchee National Wildlife Refuge, Florida, United States - Lox_Sample_2.2 | ecosystem: Environmental > Terrestrial > Soil > Wetlands | place: USA... | reverse complement strand
CCTTTATGACTGAATCACAAAAGCGCGCTGTGGAGAAAGTGGCGGGCTTATTGTTCCCCATTGTTCCCGAGTTTACGGCGCCTACGGAAAATGGGAAACCGAACTGATTGAAACGAAGCGAATTAAAAAGAGCTGGAGCCGAGGCCCGGACTTGAACCGGGGACCTGCCGATTACGAATCGGCTGCTCTACCAACTGAGCTACCTCGGCGTGTGTTAAATCCACTTTAGCATCGCTGCAAAAATAGTGTCAAACGCCTCTGCTCCGCGCGCTCACGGTCTTTGCATACTGCGCGAATCGGTTAGTGTGAAAAGGGATACATCATCCAGGCGATCCCGATCGCCACTCCAAGAAACGCCAGAAAAACAAGCAAGGCGTACTTCACCCGTTCCGCGAGTGTCCTATGCGAGAGGCAGGAGAGGGCGGCAGAGACCAACGCCGCGAAAATCACCATCGACCAAAAGTGTGAAAGGTGTGCCATTCCCTACCCGCGCTTCCCACTTGCAATCTCCAGCACGTCGACAATTGCCAGCAGGTTCACCACTCCCGCCGCCGCGATGAGTCGCGTGCCAATATCGCCCGCCGCTAGAGCCATGTCAGATCCCGCTCTTTCCATCACATGTGCCGCGAAATAGAAGCCTCCCGTGGCAATATCAGCAATGAATCCGAGTGCCCCGAACGGTCCTCCGGAGTGAACCGGGAACACATACCCACGCTCCGCGAAGCCTGCAAGCGCGAGTCCCCCTACCGCTACAAAAAACACCGCCGCTCTTCCCCATCGTCCCAGCAACCCGTGCCCCAGGCCGGGAATCAGCCATGCCGACACCGATAGCAAAGGGACAAGCCAAAGCCTGGTTCGCCTGTGCCGTTCCGGTGATTCTTCAACGTGCCCGGTAGAGTTTGTGAGAGTTTCGTTCAATCTCGATCAAGCCAGAAGCGGAAGAATTTCTTCCTGCATCGTGCCCGTCACGCGGGCCGTTCGTTCTCCAACGTACATATTCACTTCGGACCGAATTCCAAATTCAGGCAGATAGATTCCCGGTTCAATGGAAAAACAGGTGCGCGCCGCCACTCGCCGGTCGTCGCGCGTTTCAAGACTGTCCATATTCGCGCCGTTGCCGTGTATGTCCTGTCCGATGCTGTGTCCCGTGCGATGCACGAAATACTTTCCGTACCCAGCCTTGCGAATCGTCTCCCGCGCCACTCGATCGACTTCCCAACCGCAAATCTTTTTGCCACTCGCAACGGATTCGCCGACAAATTCCACGGCGCGGTCGCGCGCCTGTCTCACAATCCCGAAAATCTTCGCGTAGGAATCCGGCACGCGCTTCCCGAGATATCCCATCCACGTGATGTCGTAAAAAACGGCGCCGGGCTGTTTCAGCTTGCCCCACACGTCGAGCAGCAGCAGGTCTCCAGCGCGAATCGGCCGGGACGATGATTCCTTCGGCTCGTAATGCGGATTTCCGTTGTTGGGCTGTATTGCAACGATCGGCGGATCGCCTGCCTCGATTCCCTGCACCTCAAACTGATCCACAATCCATTGCTGCAAGTCGTATTCGCGAATCGGCTCACCATCTCTCACAAACGCCGCCGCGTGCTGAAACGCTTCGTGCACGATCTGGTCGATCAGCTTTCCGGCAGCCAGATGCAATTCCAGTTGCTGCGCGCTCCAGCTCGCCTCGAACGTCTGCACCAGGTCTGCCGATGTCACGACCTTTTTCTTCGCCTTGCGAATCAGCTCGATCGTCCCTGCATCCACCAAGCCAATGTAAGGAATGGAGTTCAGTGGGGAATACTGCATCGCAATCGTCTTTGCTCCTGAAAGCAGTTTCGGCAATGCCCTCTGCAATTCTTCCCAGCCGGAATAGACCTGCTTCTTTCCTGGCAGCGCATCCAGCTTGTCGTTTTCGACCCGGTGCACCAGTTTTCTCGGCTCGCCCTTCGCCGGGATGAAATAGAACCAACGCCGCGTCACCATCTCCCTCTCGTTGAGCCCCAGAATGTGCGCGGCAATCGGGTCGCGATGGTGGTGATCGTAAAAGAGCCAGCCGTCGGTGCGGTTCGCGCGCAGTTCGCCTTGGATGGCCTTGATGTCCAGCACGAATTGCAGCTCCTAACCCTTGCTTCCTGCGGATTTTCCTGAGAGCGCGGCAAGAACTTCGGCCCGCGTCGTTCCCGCAACCTCAATGCGTTTGCTCCGGCTCGCTTCGCCGGCGACGATTCTAACAGCAGCCTTTGGCACGTTCAAACATTCCGCCAGAAACCGGCAAAGCGACTCATTCGCCTTGCCGTCCACCGGCGGAGCCTTCAGCCGGATTTTCACCGCGCCGCTGAATTCTCCTTCGATCTTGTCCCGGCGCCCGCGCGGCGCCACGCGGACCGAAAAAATCACACCCCCGCTTCTCTCTTCGATTTCGATCATCCGATAGTTTTTCTCTGTCCGAACAGCGCCGATCCCACGCGAATCTCCGTCGCACCTTCCTGGATGGCGATCTCGAAATCATGGCTCATTCCCATCGATAGCGCCGGCAGGCGCCGGCCGATTCGCCGCGCAACTTCTTCCCGCAGTTCACGAAGCCGCGCAAAATATGGGCGCACTCGTTCGGCCTCTTCGAAAAATGGAGGAATGGTCATCAATCCCAGCATGTCGATGTGACTGAACGGCGCAATACTCTCCGCAAGTTTCGAAAGCTCTTCCGGGCTCACGCCGGTCTTCGTTTCCTCTCCTCCTAAATGTACTTCGATCAAAATGGGCAGCATCTTTCCTTCAACTGCCGCGGCAGCGTCCAGTCTCTTCGCCAGCGCCAAATCGTCCACCGAGTCGATCCGTCTGAATAGATACGCCGCGCGCCGCGCCTTGTTGCTCTGCAGGTGCCCGATCAGATGCCACACTGCGTCCAGGTCCGTCAGCTTTTCCCGCTTTTCCTCCCACTCTTGCACGCGGTTCTCGCCAAATTGCCGCAGGCCCAGCTCGTAGGCCGCTCGAATCGCTTCTGCAGGAAACGTCTTCGAAACTGCTACCAGTGAAATTTCATCCCTTTTCCGGCCGGACTTCTCCGCCGCGCGCTCGATGCGCTCCCATATTTTCTTCAAATTAGGCCGCAAATCCGTTTCGAATCCCATCTCGGGTCAGGATTCTAGCATGTGCGCGCTGTGCTACACTGAGCGTCAAGACGATGCCCGCGCGCGGAAAATTGATTGTCCTGGAAGGAATCGACGGTTCAGGCAAGCGAACGCAGCTCGAGATGCTCGCCCGCACATGTCTCGACCGCGGCCTTCGCTTTTCGCAGTACGCATTTCCGAACTACTCCGGCTACTTCGGTAAGCTAGTGGCGCGGTTTCTGAACGGCGACTTCGGCTCTCTCGCCGATGTCGATCCCCATTTTTCCTCTCTGCTCTACGCCGGCGACCGCTTCGAATCAAAGCCCGCGATGGAAAAGGATCTCGCCGACGGCCTTCTTCTTCTCGCGGACCGTTACATCGGTTCGAATCTGGCCCATCAGACCGCTCGGGTGCCCCTCGAACACCGCGAAGAATTTCTGGCCTGGCTCAAGCAGCTGGAATATGGCGTCTACTCTCTTCCCGCCGAAGATCTCGTCATCTATCTCTCGCTCCCTCCCCGTGAAGCTCAGCGCCTCATCGAACGCAAGGGCCAGCGCGACTACACGAAACTGCGCCGTGACATTCAAGAAGCAAGCCTTTCACACTTGGAAGCCGCCGCGAGCGTCTACGATCGGCTTGCAACGCAGCCGAATTGGCACAAGATCGACTGCTGGGATTCGTCCCGCCTTACTCTTCGCGCTCCCGAGGAAATTCACAGGGACGTCCTGGCCGCCGTCGACTCACGTGTTCTTTCAGGATTCTCCGCGGTCGGACGTCGTCATGGGCTTTGACGAATTCCTTGGCAACGGGCGCGTGGTCGGCGCACTGCGCGGCATGCTGCGCCGCGGCCGCATGTCAAGTGGCTTGCTCTTTACCGGCCCGCGAGGGATCGGCAAATTCACTCTTGCCCGGATGTTCGCCGAAGCCGCCAATTGCCTCCAGCTCACCGACGATTTTTGCGGCAAGTGTGGAAACTGCGTCCGGATCGCCCGCCTGTCCGACCCCGCTCCTCTCATCGAACGCGGTCTTGCCGAACGGGGTGAAAGCGCCGATGCCACCACTGTCGAACGATCGCCTCTGATTATCGAGACGCATCCGGACGTCTGGCTTCTCGTTCCCGACCCTGTGCGACTCCGCAATCCCGTCGCTCGCCCAGTTCTCCGTGTCAGCCAATTGCGGGCTGTCCAGCGCGCCGCCTATTTCCTGCCTCAGGCCCGCCGCCGCGTCTTCATCCTCGACGGCGCAGACACCATGCGCTGGAACGATGCTGACGTGTTCCTGAAAATCCTGGAAGAGCCGCCAGAGACAGCCACGCTCATCCTTCTCGCCGAATCCCCGGATTCCCTTCTCCCCACCATTCGCTCCCGCTGCCTGCAATTCCATTTCGCGCCCGTTCCGGTCGCCTCGATCGAGGAATTCCTGTCCCAGCGGACCACCGCGAAAGCCAGGGACCGTAAGCTTGCCGCCGAGCTCTCAGGTGGAAGCCCTGGGGTGGCCGAGACAATCGATTTGGCGGAATCTGCGCGACTGCGCCGGAGCCTCCTCACCTGGATCGAAAAGGCGATAAAGGGCGAGAGCTATGCGGACATATTTGCGGCTTCTGCTCAGATTTCCAAGCAAGAAAAGGAGTCGTTTGAAAATATCCTCGGACTGCTCTACAGTTTACTCACGGACATTCTTGAATCTTCTCAAAGCTCAAAGCTTTCAGCATCCCGAAACCCCGATCTGAGTCCGGAAATTGGGTCTCTAGCTAAGCAGATTCGTTGGGAATGGGTCGTAGAAGCCGTCGGCAAGTTGGACCAACTCGAGAGCCGCCTGCGGCGCAATATCAATCGCCAGCTTGGTCTCGACGCTTATGCCGGTTCTTTGAGCATGCGGTAGCGGCCCGGACATTCGAAAAACTTCCTGGATTTTGCAACCGAATGCCCGGTTCCGTAGTCTTATAACAATAGTGAATTGGGGGAGCTATCATGGTGAATCGGAAATTATTCCGTCCGAATCTTGCTGAAGCAAAAGAAACATTCTCGCCGAGAGCTGTGCAGGCCGCACCGCAGCAGGTTTCCACAATCCCGCAGCGCAAGAAGCCCGCGCCGCCCGAACAAACCCACGCCGAAAACTTTTATTTCGTGAAGCAGATGCAGTCGCGATCCCCCGTTGCCGTTGTACTCAACGACGGGGAAGTTCTTCACGGAGTTGTCGAATGGTACGACCGGGATTGCATCAAGCTGACTCGCTTCGGCAGCCCAAATCTGCTCGTCTACAAGCACTCGATCAAGTATCTCTATAAAGACGGGGATGAGGCGGCGCAAGGCGGTTCCAACGGCCAATAGCAAATTCTAGCTCTACGTCGTAATCGCGCTGGTCGAAGGCCTAACGGGGCCGCTTCCCGCTCTTGCGGAACGGTCCCACAAAAAAAGTCATAAGAGCCTTTGCTACCAGTCTCTCGCCCTCATCGTGCACGTCGCAGTCCACCACGGCGATGTGCCGGCCCATCCGCACTACACGTGCATCCGCAGTCACCACACCGCCTTCTACACCTTCCAGATAGTTAATCTTCAGCTCGATCGTCGCCGTTCGCGTCCCCCTCGGCAGGGCCATGTAGGTCGCCAGCCCCCCGGCCGTATCCACCAGCGCTGCCATTACGCCTCCGTGAACCACTCCATGAATCTGGCGGTGCTGATCCCCCACGCGCATGGTCAGCGCTACGTGCCCATAGTCTGCGTCGGCAACGTCAAACTCAAATTGCCGTGCCGTATTTGACCCACGCAGCCGCGCGCGCATCTCTTCCGCCGTCGTGTGCGGCCGTTTGCGAGGATTCTTTTGTACCTTGTTCGACCCTGCTACCCTCTTCCGGTGAGCCATGTCAGTAAGCGGTGAGCCCTCCATCCAGGGGAATCGCTGCACCGGTCATCCAATCCGATTCGTCCGAAGCCAGATAGACGGCAAGCTCGGCAACATCCTCCGGCGACCCCAATCGGCCGAGCGGAATCTGCCTTGCCCTTTCCAGACGCTCGGCAACCGGGTCCGCCGCCCTCGCCATCGACCGCTTCGCCAATTCCGTCTCCACAATCGACGGGCAGATGCAATTCACGCGGATCTTTTCGTCCGCGTGGTCGAGCGCCATCGCTTTCGTTAGCCCCGTCACCCCCGCCTTCGCCGCACAATAGGCGGCCCGCTCGCGCCTGGCCACCAGCCCCAGCACAGAGCCGATGTTGACGATCGATCCTCCGCCCGCTCTGCGCAAGATAGGCAGTGCCGCGCGCGACACGTTAAACGTTCCCGTCAAATTCACTCCCAGCACGTTCTGCCAGTCGGCGTCGCTGGTCTCCTCCGCCGTAGCCACCACCACCGCCCCCGCGTTGTTCACAATCACGTTCAATCGCCCAAAGTGCTGCTCCGCCTTTGCCAACGCCCTTTCGGCGCTCGCCACTTCCGTTACGTCGCACGCGATCGGCAGCACCTGTCCGCTCGCCTTTCCCACTTCCTGAGCCACCTCATGCAACGGCCCCACGCGCCGGCCCACGATGGCAATCCTCGCGCCCTCTCTCGCGAATGCCAGTGCGCACGCCCGTCCAATTCCAGTCCCGCCTCCTGTCAGGAACGCTGTCTTCTCCGAAAGTCGCGGCATCCCGAAGTCACCTGCCTCGTCTAATGTAGAGCCGGCTCCTAGTATCATCCAAAGGTTTCGCTCAAGCGAGGGCCGCCGCTCTCCTTACGGGATCGTTGCGGTTTCGGCGGATCGGACATCACTCATGCGAATCGGCATCACATGTTATCCCACTTATGGAGGTTCCGGCGTCGTGGCCACCGAGCTCGGCATCGAACTGGCCGCTCGCGGCCACGAGGTTCATTTCATTAGCTACGCGGCCCCGATTCGCCTTGCCGCGTCAACCGAACGCGTCCAGTTTCACGAGGTGGAAGTCACCACATACCCTCTCTTCGACCACCCACCCTACACTCTCGCGCTCGCCACCAAAATGTTCGAAGTCGCCGAAGAGGCCTCTCTCGACCTGCTCCACGTTCATTACGCGATTCCTCACTCCGTTAGCGCCCTACTTGCCCGTATGATGACGTCCCCAAAGCGTCTGCCCTTTATTACCACTCTCCACGGTACGGACATCACTCTGGTCGGCAACGACCGCAGCTATCTCCCCATCACGCGATTCTCAATCGAGCAGAGCGATGGTGTCACCTGCATTTCGCGCTATCTTCGCGACCGCACCGTTCGCGAATTCGAAATTCGCAATCCTATCGAAGTCATCCCCAACTTTGTGAATTGCGATCTCTACAAGCGTCCCGAGGATCTCTCTCCCAAATCCCAATGGGCTCCCCATGGCGAGCCCGTCCTTATGCACCTCTCGAATTTCCGTCCGGTAAAGCGCATCACCGACGTCGTCGAAATTTTTGCCCTCGTCCGACAGCAAATGCCCGCGAAACTCCTCATGATGGGCGATGGTCCCGACCGCGGCGCGGCCGAATACATCGTGCGCAAGAAAAAGCTCCAGAAGGATGTCTTCTTTCTCGGAAAACAGGACCGCGTGCACGAAAAGCTCGGCCTCGCAGACCTGTTTCTTCTTCCAAGCGATCTCGAATCCTTCGGCCTCGCAGCTCTCGAAGCCATGGCTTGTGAAGTACCGGTGATCGCGACCAACGCCGGAGGCATGCCCGAAGTCGTCACCCACGGTGTCGACGGCTATCTAGTCGAACCGCGGGACGTCGAAAGCGCCGCCAGATATGCTCTCGAAATCCTCTCGCGTCCCGACCGCGGCCGGTCGATGGGTGTACAGGCGCGCATCGATGCCCGTCTCAACTACTGTTCGAACGACGTGATTCCTCAATACGAAGAATATTATCGTCGCGTCCTGGAATCTGCTGGTGCAGCTCGGAAAAAATAGGGGAGAGGAATCTTGGACGGAATTCCGCTTCCGTTCTATCTCTCTTCAAATGGGATCGGCTGCAGAGTTTGAATCACGAAATCGACGTCGTCCTGCGTAAAAGTTCCCTGCGTTCCCGCTCTCGTCACAAAAAGAAATCGGAATTGCCTATCCTGATTGTCGAATACGCGCAGTGCCACAGGCCCGCCCTTCGACGGGTCCCCGAATTCGAATCCCCGCGCCTTTTGCCACTCGAAGGAACGAATTCCCGGCTGCGCGTCCACTCCGAAACTGATCTTCCACAGCAGCATCACGTTCGCCCGCATCGCGTCTGATAGAGGCATAAACAGCGACATCTGCGTCGGCGAGGCTGAATACACGTCGCGATAGAGCTCGTAATTGGTCTGCGGGATTGCTCCCTGAAAAACGTTCGTGAGCTTCTCGTAGTTCAATGGATTCAGCTTCTTCAGTTGTCCGAGGGAGTCCGCCTGCTCGTTCGGATCGTAAAACGTGATCGATTGCCCCGAATCGAATTGAAACTCGATTGCCGTCGGCAAATGTACCTCTTTCGGCTCGCCTTTCCATGGGACCCGAAATTCCCACTCGCTCGTTTTCACGAAGGTGGGTTTGTCCTTTGCCTTTGAAAGGTCCGGCAAAGGCGCCGGCGGTGGCAGGGGCACCGGCACATCGTTCAGCCACGGATCGGTTCTCGCCCACATCTTTGCCTCAATGTACGTCAGCGTTTGCAGCCCGTACCGGATGCAGTAGCCCGCCACCGCCAACACGACGACCAACAGAATGATTGCTTCGCGTGAGCTGTCCTTCTTCGGTTTCTCTGTCGGCATTCGCTGGATGCCTTCCGCCAATAGGGATTCTGTCGTCTGGATGGTGCCCGCCATCTGGATGCGATTTCGCGCCGAACGGTTATCTCTACCCTGCATCTTCTAAACCACCGAGAAACCGGTTGCCCGCTATATCCCCGATGGGACCGTCTCCGCAACTTCGGGAATCTCGATGTGTATCTGCGTTCCGTGGCCTTCCTGACTGCGAATATCCATCTGAAATTGGTCGCCGTAAAGCAATCGCAGCCGCTCGTGGACGTTGCTGATTCCGATTCCGCCTCCATAAACTTCTGCCAGACGGTCCGCCGCTATTCCGATTCCGTTGTCCTCGATCTCGATCCGCAGCCGCCCGTCGGCTCGCCGCGTCCGAATGTGGATTTGCCCTCCTTCGAGCCGCGGCGCCAGCCCATGCTTGATCGAGTTCTCCACCATCGGTTGCAGCAGCATGCTGGGCACAAACGCGTCCAGCGTCCCTTCATCAATCTCTTGGAACACGCGCAGTTTGTCCGGCCCGAACCGCGCCACTTCGATATCCAGATAGTCCTCGATGAAGTCCAGCTCGTCGCGCAGCGGCACAAACGTCTCGTGCTTCCGCAACAGTCTCCGCAAGATGTTTGATAACTTCAGCACCACGTCTCGCGCCGCGTCCGGATCGAACCGTATCAGTGACGAGACCGTGTTCAACGTGTTGAACAGAAAGTGCGGATTGATCTGGCTCGTCAGCGCGTCCATGCGCGCCTTCAGCAGCAATTGCTGGTTTTCTTCCAGGTTCATCTCGATCCGCGTGTTGTTCCAGATCTTCACGGCCATAGCCACGCACATCATCGACGACACCACCACCAGAATCATGTACAGCCAGTTCGTCGGCTGGTCGGTGAAGAGCCAGTTCGCCGGTACCGCCGAAGCCAGCTCCAGCCGCCCAATCTCGGCGGCCACCAGTCCAAACAGTGGCAGCATCACCCAGCTCGACTTCCCATAACGGACCGTCCGCCACAGCCATTGCGGAATATTCAGAAATAGGAACGGCCCAAAATGCCAGATGTCTTCTTTTTCCGGCATCACCTCGCGAATCGTCCCGGCAAAGAGCCCGACGAGGGCCGCCACAGGACTCGACAGCCATTCGTGATTCCCAAATGCCGGCAGGCTGATCAGCGAGCCTCCCAGCAACCCCACAATCCTTCCGCCAATCAGCCCCATCAAAAACGCACCCTGGATCATCAAATCAAAGAAGCGATATCCAGCAAGGCGCAGCAGTATTCCGATCGCCAGCGGAGGAGTCAGGAACAGCAGCAGCATCACCTTTTGGTCGGAATCGCGGATTTCGGTGAACAGCAGCTTGCGGAAATGCCGGAAACGAACCAGCAGCGCGGCCAGCGCTGCGGAAAATCCCACGCGCAGCACCAGGGTGAAGAAAAGATTCTGTTCGCCGGCAATTGATGTCATGGCTCTCGCAATTCGCGCTTCTGCACAGTCTCGCGTAACGTTAGCCAAACACCGCCACGAAGTAAAGTCGTGCGCCCCTGGGAATGTGCCGTCCGCCAATCGCCCACGCGGGAACTGCTATACTGGAGTCTTGCAATGAAACGAAAAGAAAAGACGGCTAAAGCGCGCGTCGTCGCTCAGGCGCAATTGCCCACTCGCTTCGGCTCTTTCCGCATTTTTGGAATCGAAGGCCGCGCGAAAGGCGAAGAAGCCGTCGCGCTCGTTCGCGGCAAATTGAACGGCGCATCCTCTGGCCGCGCCAAGCCGCCGCTGCTTCGTGTGCACTCACAATGCCTCACCGGCGACGTTTTCACTTCCGAGCGCTGCGACTGTCGCGCCCAGCTCGAATTCTCCCTCCGCAAAATCGCCAAAGAGCCGTCCGGCCTCGTCCTCTATCTCCCGCAAGAGGGCCGCGGCATCGGCCTCCTCAACAAGCTCCGCGCCTACGAGTTGCAAGATCAGGGTCTTGATACCGTCGAAGCCAATCGTAAACTCGGTTTCGGTGCCGATTCCCGCGACTACGATTTCGCCGCCGAAGCATTGAAAGCTCTGCACGTGAATTCCGTCCGCCTTCTTTCCAACAATCCCGAGAAAGTCCGCCAGCTCGAAGCCGCCGGCATTCGCGTCGCCCAGCGCATCCCTTGCCGCCCGCATACGAGTCGCCATTCGCAAGCCTACCTTCGCACGAAAAAAGACAAGCTCGGCCACCTTCTCTCCGGCTTATAATTTGTCCAGTTTTTCGCCGGCCACAATCGAGAAGCCCGTATGTGGATTCTCCGACTTGAGGGCGAACATGAACTCCGCGAGCCCGCTCGACGTGACAATGGCTTTCGTCGCCCGCATTAACGACCACGACGTGCCCGGCCTCGTGGACTTGATGTCGCCCACTCACAAATTTACGGATTCCGTCGGCAACGTCGTCTCCGGGCGCGATAATATGCGCCACGGCTGGCTTTACTATTTTCAGATGTTCCCGGATTACGCAATTGAAGTAACGGAGGCTTTCGCCCGTGCCAATGCGGTCGCTCTTTTCGGCAAAGCGCGTGGAACATTTGCTGTGAATGGTAAACTTGCGAGGGGAAACTTCTGGGAGATTCCCGCCGCCTGGAAATCCGTTGTCGAAGACTCTCTGGTAGCGGATTGGCAGGTTTATGCCGACAACGATGCCGTTCGCAAAATCATGAGCGCCAACTCTCCGTCGAAATCCAGCTAGCCGCCGCCTACTAGGTGCACGATTTCGTACCGGTCGTTCGCTTCCACCGTCGTCGTGTCCCACTTCGGTCGCGGGAGAATTTCCAGATTCCGTTCGATTGCCAGGCGTTCCGTGCGCATTTCCAGATGTTCCAGCAGGCGCCGCACCGTCAGACCTTCAGGAATCTCTTTCGCTTCCCCGTTGATTGTCACCTTCATCCCTGTGAGCCTGCCTCCGGCGCCTTGGCGCGCGTGCGCATCGAGAAACGGATCGAATCGTCGCCTGTGTTTCCCTTCGCGTAGATCACCAGCGCCAGATCTCCCTTTCCCAGCGGCGGCAGCGGAAACCGTATTTTGGCGCGGCCGTTTTCATCGCTCGTAGCCGAATGCTTCGTTTCCTGTAGCGCTCCTTCGATCATGGCCTCGACGATCGCTCCTGCTTCCGGCTTCTGGTCGTTGCGCCTCAGAATTTCCAAATCCAGTGAGATGTTTCCCGCCGAAAGCCACGATCCCGGGTTTTGCAGTTGCACCTGGATGCCTTCCACCGGTCCCGGTGCTGGCGGATCCGGCGCAACCGGCAAAGCCTTCGGCGCTACCCCCAGCATCCCCTCGATTTCTGCTCCGAGCGGCCCCACGCGCAGTGATTCGATTACCTTTTTGTGTTGTTCCTGCACGCGCTGGCGCAGCGCTTCTTGGGAAAATTCGGCGGAGTCGGCAAATTCGCGGTAATTCGTCGAGAGACGATGAACGACGCGCCCGGAGTGGTACACAGCCGTGTCGATGCTCGGATGAGCCGGGCCCCGGTCCTCCGTCTGCACGTGAAACACGCGCTCGCCCGCGCGCACGTCCGTGTTGAAACCAGAGCTCATCGCATCGCTTCCAAGATATTTGCGCCCCGTCCCCTACGACGCTCAAAAAAATCTTGCAAGTTCGATTGACCGCCGTGCACCCGGCCCATTATTATAGCAACGCGGCGAACATGAACAGCAACTACCTAGACAATTACGCGTCCTTGTTGCTGATGTTTATACTTGCCTGCGGATTGGCGGGCGCGTTGGTTGTCGTCTCCGCTCTCATCGGCCGCCACAAGCGATCCCGCACGAAAGACGCCCCTTACGAATGCGGAATTACGCCCACCGGTGACGCCCGGGGGCCCATGCCCGTCCATTTCTACATGGTCGGACTCATTTTCATCCTCTTCGACATTGAGGCCATCTTCCTGTACCCTTGGGCACTCGTCTACCGCGACCTGCGTGTCTTCGGTTTCGTCGAGATGCTTCTCTACATTATAATTTTGCTGGCTGGCTACTTATTCCTCTGGAAGAAGGGCGCTCTCAACTGGGACCGCTGACCGCCCTCGGAAACCGAACTCACAGTGGAATCACAGGACGCAGAGAAAAATCCGGTAGTGCATAAACTCCGCGAGTGGGACGCTGCGGCCGTTTCCGGCGTGGTTGAATTCCGGGGCGAAATCACCGTTGTTGTCCCGCGCACCCATCTCGTGCGCGCCTGCGAATTTCTTTCAACCGATTCGTCGCTGCGTTTTTCGTTCCTTTCGGACATTACTCCCGTCGACCGTTTTCCGATCGAACCTCGCTTCGAGGTCAATTACCAGCTCCTTTCTCTCGACCGACGCGAACGCATTCGTTTGCAGGTCTGGCTAAGCGGCAAAGATCCGGTCGTCGACAGCGTCACTTCCGTTTGGCCTACGGCCAATTGGCACGAACGCGAGGCCTTCGATCTTTTCGGCATTCGCTTTGAAGGTCATCCGGATTTGAAGCGCATCCTGATGCCGGATGATTGGGAAGGCCACCCGCTGCGCAAAGACTATCCCACAGAGGGGTACCGCTAATATGCGCCGCATGAGGAGGGCCATAAGAATATGACAACGTCAGTCATGACCCCCGTCGGTCCCGGCAAGGCCATGGTCCTCAATATGGGTCCGCAGCACCCTTCGACCCACGGCGTCCTTCGTGTGCTGCTTGAATTGGACGGCGAAATCGTCGTCAAGGCCGAGCCGATCATCGGCTATCTTCACACTGGAATCGAGAAATCCTGCGAGGCCAAGACTTACTCCCAGGCCATCACGCTCACTGACCGGATGGACTATCTTTCTCCTCTCTCGAATAATCTGGCCTATTGCCTCGCCGTCGAAAAGATTCTGAATATCGAGATCCCCAAGCGCGCCCAATACGTTCGCGTCCTTCTCGCCGAACTCACGCGCGTCGCCTCTCACCTTGTCTGGCTCGGCACGCATGCCATCGACCTCGGCGCCATGTCCGTCTTCCTCTACTGTTTCCGCGAACGCGAAGAGGTCCTCAAAATTTTCGAATATCTCTCCGGCCAGCGCATGATGACCAGCTATTTCCGCATCGGAGGCCTGGCCCTCGAGCCTCCTCCGGATTGGCTCGAGCGCGTCCAGCGTATTCTCGACACGTTCCCGGCGCACATCGACGAATACGAAGAGCTTCTCACCGGAAACCGCATCTGGCAGGCCCGCACCAAGGGCGTTGGATATATCAGCGCCGCCGACGCCATCGCCATGGGAGTCAGCGGGCCTCTGCTTCGCGCCAGCGGCGTGGCATACGACATTCGCAAGATGTTTCCCTACACCAGCTACGACGAGTTCGATTTCGAGATCAAAACGCAGTCCGCCGGCGACTGCTACGCCCGCTATCAGGTTCGCGTCGCGGAGATGCGCGAGAGCTTGAAAATCGTCAAACAGGCTATGGGGAAAATCACGCCCACCGGCCCGTTCCGCGCCGAAGTGCCCGGCATCATTCCCCCTTCCCGCGAAGAGATGAAGACCTCGATCGAAGGGCTCATCTATCACTTTAAGATCTTTACCGAAGGTTTCGCTCCGCCGCCCGGCGAGGTCTATCAGGCCATCGAATCGCCTCGCGGTGAATTGGGCGTTTTCATTGCGAGCGACGGATCGGCCAAGCCGTATCGCGCCAAGTTCCGCGCTCCGTCTTTCATCAATCTTCAGTCGCTGCCCAAGCTTGCCGAGGGCCGCTTGATTGCCGATGTGGTCGCCTGCATCGGCACCACCGACATCGTTCTGGGAGAGGTCGACCGCTAGAGCGTCGCGAGACCAAATTGACTATGCAACTACCGCCAGCTCTCGAAGCGAAGTTCACCGACCTTGTCGGACGCTATCCCGTCAAGCGCTCCGCGCTGATTCCCATGATGATGTACGCCCAGGATCAGTTCGGCTTCCTGGGCGACGAGCTTCTCGACGAAATCGCCCGCCGTCTCGACCTCAACATTACCGAAGTTACCGAGACACTCGCCTACTACTCTATGCTTCGCCGCAAGCCTGCTGGCAAGCACCACATCCAGGTCTGCACCAACATTTCCTGCATGTTGCGCGGTGGCAACGAAATTTACCAGCATGTCCAGAAACGTCTTGGCATCGGACATAAGGAAGTTTCTCCCACCGGCACGTTTTCTCTCGAAGAAGTCGAATGTATCGGCGCCTGCACCGGCGCCCCTGCCATGCAGGTGAATTACGACTTTTACGAAAATCTCGATGCCGACAAGGTTGACGCCATCCTCGAGCAGCTTCAGGAGGGTAAGCATCCTAAGCCCGTTCCCGTCATTTCCGGATCTTTGCACGAGCCGCATCCCGCCGAGGTTCGCGTCATCGCCAAGCGTTTCGGCATTCCCAACTCGCACAAGATCGACGTCTATATGAAGCACGAAGGCTATCAGGCGCTGGAAAAAGCTCTGAAGCAGATGACGCCGGCGCTGATTATCGACGAAGTGAAAAAATCCAATCTTCGCGGCCGCGGCGGCGCCGGCTTTCCCACCGGCATGAAGTGGAGCTTCGTTCCCAAGGACAATCCGAAGCCCAAATACGTTCTTGCGAACTGCGACGAATCCGAGCCCGGCACCTCCAAAGACCGTCCGCTGATGGAAATGGATCCGCACCAGTTGATCGAAGGCATAACCATTGCCGGGCGCGCCATCGGCTCCAATCAGGGTTACATCTACACTCGCGGCGAGTACCGCTACATCATCGACATCATGGACGCTGCAATCGCCGAGGCCTATGCGAAAGGTTTTCTAGGCAAGAATATCCTCGGCTCCGGCTTCGATTTTGAGCTTTGCACGCACACCGGCGCCGGAGCCTACGAGTGCGGTGAAGAATCCGCGCTCATGGAATCGCTCGAAGGCAAGCGAGGTTATCCGCGCATCAAGCCTCCCTTCCCCGCTGTCGTTGGTCTCTACGGCTGCCCCACCATCATCAACAATGCCGAAACTCTCAGCAGCGTTCCGGCGATCATTTTGGGTGGCGGCGAGTGGTACGCCGGGCTCGGCACTCCGAAAAATGGGGGCACGCGCCTCTATTCGATTTCCGGCCATGTCAATCGTCCCGGCATCTACGAATTGCCCCTCGGATTCCCTTTGCGCCGCATGATTGAAGACGTCGCCGGCGGTATGCGAAACGGAAAAAAGCTCAAGGCGGTGGTTCCCGGCGGCAGTTCGTGCCCGCTCCTCACCGCTGATGAAATCGATGTCGCGCTCGATTACGATTCCGTCGCCAAGATCGGCTCGATGCTCGGCTCAGGCGGCGCCGTGATTCTCGACGAAGATACTTGCATGGTCGACTTCGCACGCCGCATTATGAAATTCTATGCGCACGAATCCTGCGGCTGGTGCATTCCCTGCCGCGAAGGCACCACTTGGCTGCGCAAGATGCTCGACCGCTTCCACGACGGCGGCGGCCGCAGCGAAGACATTTCCTTGATCGGCGAGCTGTCGCAAAATATGCTCGGTCGCACGTTCTGCCCGCTTGGTGACGCCGCTGCTATGCCGACAATCAGCATCGTGAAAAAATGGCGGCAGGAATTTGAAGATCATCTCCACGGGAAATGTGCATACAAGCCCGCGGATGCTTTGGCAGTCGGGATGTAGACGTCATTTTCGGCCAGTTGTTTCGCGGCCTTACTTTCCGGCCCGCCGGTTCTTTTACCGGACATTTTCGGAATCGCGATCGAAGCTGCAGCAGCTTCAGGGGAACGCATGGCAGACCAGAAGCAAATTACATTTACGCTCGACGGGCAATCGGTATCCACCTCTTCCGGCACTTTGGTGATCGAGGCTGCCAAACGGCAAGGTATCGAGGTCCCTTCGTTCTGCTATTACCCTGGGGTCACACCTTCGTCTGTAGCTGCCTGCCGCATGTGTCTGGTCGAAGTCGAAAAAATGCCAAAGCTCCAGACCGCCTGCACCCTGGTCGCCACCGAGGGCATGGTCGTCAAGACCAACACCGAACAGGTTCACAGCGCTCGCAAGAACATGATCGAGTTCCTGCTCTCGAATCATCCACTCGATTGCCCCGTGTGCGACAAAGGCGGTGAGTGCGAATTGCAGGACATGACCTTTCGCTACGGCCTCGACCATAGCCGCTTCAACGAGGAAAAGCTGCACTATCCCGAAGAAAAATGGTCGCCGCTTGTTTTCTACGACGCGCCTCGGTGCATTCTCTGCTTCCGCTGCGTTCGCGTTTGCGACGAGGGCATGGACGTCAAGGCTCTCGGCGTCGGCGCCCGCGGCGTTCATTCCGTCATAATTCCCAATGAGCCCGGCTCTCTCGCGTGCGAAGAGTGCGGCATGTGCATCGACGTTTGCCCGGTCGGCGCACTCACCAGTGGCACCTACCGCTATCAGACGCGCCCCTGGGAAATGCAATATGTGGGCAATCCATGCGCGCACTGCTCGAACGGCTGCAAGACCACTCTCAGCGTTCGCAATAACGAAATCCTCCGCGCCAACAATCGCGATCATTCCGGCATCAACGAGGAATTTCTATGCGGAAAGGGCCGCTTCGGCTTCGATTTCACCACACATCCTGAACGTGTTCGTCAGCCGCTTGTCCGCCGTAATGGCTCGCTCGAGCCCGCCAGTTGGGAAGACGCCATCGAGGAAGTAGCGCGGCGCTTCAAGCAGGTCCACGACGCCAATGGCGGCTCCTCCATCGGTGTCATCGGTTCGAACCACACTACCAACGAAGAAAATTATCTGCTCAATCGTTTTGCGCGCGCGACCCTCGGTACCAACAATCTCGACCATCATCGCACCGCTGATTACGTCGGCCTCGCCGCCGCTCTCGGCCCTAAATGGAAAGACTCGGCTGCGACGATGAAGGACGTGTATGCGGCGCCGGCTGTTTTCCTGGTCGCCAACGACGTAACCCAGCAAAACCCGTTCGTTGCCTGGCAGATTCGCACGGGCTTCCACCATCACGCCACGCGCTTCTACACTCTCGATAGTCGCCCGAGCAAGATTCACCGCCAGGCCAAGATTGCCGTCGAGGTAGAGCAGGGCGGCGAGCCCGCAGCGCTTCGCTGGCTTGCTTCCGAGCAAGGCCAGTTCGACGTGAAAACCACCGAAGCATTGGTCCAGCTCAAGGCGGCTCTCGAAACCGAATCCGATGTCGTCGTTCTCTTCGGCGCGGGCATTCAAGGCGCCGCGATTCGTGATCTGGTTTCCTTCGCCGCGCGCTTCCAGGGCAAAACGAAATTTATGGCGCTCGGAGACTACGCGAACTCGCGCGGCGCTTCCGATTTCGGCGTCCTGCCCGATCGCCTTCCCGGCTACACGCCTCTTCACGACACATCCGAGCGCGAGCGCTATTCGAAGCTCTGGGGCTCCGAAATTTCTGCGGTTCCCGGTTTGACGGCGCGCGAAATTATGGAAGCCGCCGCGTCCGGAAAACTGAAAGCTCTCTACGTCGTCGGCGCGAATCCCGTCAAGACTTTCGGCGCCGCCCAGTCCGGCCGCATCGCAGGACTCGATTTGCTTGTCGTACAGGACCTGTTCCTCACCGAAACGGCGAAGCAGGCTGATATCGTTCTTCCCGCCGCTTCCACCTACGAGAAAGACGGCACGCTCACTAACACGGCCGGCGAAGTGCAAATGACGCATCGCTCCGTCGATCCGCAGGGGCCGCGCAGCGATTTCGATTTGATCCGCATTCTGTCTCATCAGCTTTCAATGCTGGGCCTCGGTTCGCCCATCCGCTTGCGCACGCCCGAAGCGGCCTTTGATGAAATTCGCCAGAATGTTCCCGGCTACTCGCTCTCTTTCGCCTCCATTCTGGCCGGCGGTGCGGAAATTTCGTCTGCCTCTTGCAAGACCGCCGAGCCGTCTTATGAACCTCCGGCTGGCGCCGTGTTTTCGTCCAACGATTTTCTCTTTACCAGTGGCACGCTGGGCCGTTACTGTTCCAAACTCAATTCGACGAGCGAGGCCAAAGAACGACCGTGGAGTTCATCACCCAGCATCCAGTCCTGGTGGTATCGCTAGTCAAAATTGCCGTCCTGCTGTTCGTGGTCATGACGGCGCTGGCGTACTTGACCTGGTTCGAACGGAAAGTCGTCGCGCACATCCAGTCGCGTTGGGGCCCGTATTATGTCGGCGCTCACGGGCTGCTGCAGCCGCTGGCGGACGGCTTGAAATTTTTCTTTAAGGAAGACCTGACGCCGCCTGCTTCCGACAGGCTCATCTTTACGCTCGCACCTATGCTCGCCCTGGCGCTGGCGCTCACGGCCATCGCTCTGATTCCCTTCGGGCCTCCCTCGATTCAGGTTCTCGGCCAGCCCGTATTCATCGTCTCAAATCTCGGCGTC
>Ga0335073_10004688_pt1 | contig 19132 bp, 15 predicted proteins | sample Lox_Sample_22_FD_207093 | JGI IMG/M metagenome (GOLD analysis project Ga0335073, IMG submission 207093) | Soil microbial communities from Loxahatchee National Wildlife Refuge, Florida, United States - Lox_Sample_2.2 | ecosystem: Environmental > Terrestrial > Soil > Wetlands | place: USA... | reverse complement strand
TGCTGAAACATCATCGCCCGATTGCTGGCGTAGCCGGTGTCCTCCCCGCCCCACCACGGCGACGATGCCGACAGCGCCAGCAGGTGCGGGTAGTAGTTGAGCAATGCCGTCATGATCGGCATCACCTTGTGCGCCGAAGAGATCCCGACATGGACGTGCACACCCCAGATCAGCATCTGCCTGCCCCACCACTGGGTGCGCTTGATCAGCTCGGCGTAACGCGGTGCGTCGGTGAGCTTTTGGGTGGACCACCGCGCGAACGGATGGGTGCCCGCGCAGAAAAGCTCCATGCCTCGGTCTCGCACGATCTGACGCGCGGGCGTCAGCGTCTCGCGCAGATCCTCCATCGCTTGCCCGGTGCAGTCACAGACACCGCTGACCACTTCGACTGTGTTGCGCAGCAATTCCTTGTGCACGCGCGGGTTTTCGCCGATCTCGGCGATGACAGCGGTGGCCTCGTTGCTCAGGTCGCGGGTGTCCGCGTCGACGAGCGCAAACTCCCACTCCACCCCGATCGTCGGCCGGGGTGAGCCGTCGAAGTCGATATGGGCACTTGCCCTGTTGGTCGGCCCGCTAGCCGGCACCAATGACACCGCACGCCACCCGCTTGCCGGCGTCACCGGTGGACATCGTCGTTTGGTCGGGGCCCGGCGCCCCGTTTGCCTGGGTGTAGCGATCCGCCGGAATGTTGGCGAAGTTGTCGGATCCCGCGTGAATCATGATCGCGGTCCCCTGGCCGGCCAGCAGCTCGTCCTTGGTGAACGCGTCGGTCGTCGTCACCAACAATGCGCTGCCGTCCTTACGGACCTGCAGCGAGGTCAGGTCACCGCTCATGGGCTCGCCGCTATGTCCCGGCGCCTGGAAATGCCCGCCAGCGGACAAGAAGTCGCCCGGCGCACCGCCGGTCGGAGCAACCGAGTTGGCCTCACACTTGCCCACCGAGTGGACGTGTACGCCATGGAATCCCGGCGTCAACGCGCCCTGTCCCGTCGTCTCGAGGGTGATCGTCACGTAGCCGTTGGCGAACTCGAATTTGGCCGTCGCCACCTTGGCGCCGTCCGGCGCGATCAGGTGGGTGGTCAGGCTGTCCGGACCCGCCGGCGCGCCCTTCTCTTGCGTCCCCGACGGGGACGGTGATCCGGTCCAGATCGCCGGCGTGGTCCCGGGTGAGGTCGCCGGTGGCTGGTTCGGTTTGCACGAGCTCAACAGCGCGGCCGAAGCGGCGAGCGGAACCAGTGCGGCGGCGGCGACAACTTTGCGACGGGCGGCGGGCTTAACCATGGGGAGAGCCTATCCCGGCGACGATGCGGCCCGGAACGGGTCGAGGAGGAGCGGGATCAAAACCTCATCCAACTGGCAGCGGCGTCAGGCAGCACGCTGCCGGTTGAGTTTTCTTGTCGGAAGGCCATGGCATAATCGAATGTATGTTCGAGGATGTGATTGCCCGGTTCGATGAGCTCTTCGAGCGGCGCCATCCGTCGACCACGGCGGAATCCGCCGCAATGGTGGATCGCATCTGCACGGCGACGCGGGCGGAGAACCGAGCGGCCGCCACGCAACTGGCCGCGATCGGAGACTTGTTCGGCTATCGGTTGTCGCGCTGCACGGACACCGAAGAGTGGGCCGTCGACACCGAGGAGGCGGTGGCCGCCGAGGTGGCCGCGGCCCTGCGTATCAGTCAGGCGCTCGCCGGGAGCCGATTGCGTCTGGCCCGGGCCATGCGCGAGCGGCTGCGCATGGTTGGCAGAGTGTTTGCCGCCGGCGATATCGACTTCCGGATGTTCGCCACGATCGTGTATCACACCGATCTGATCACCGAGCCCGATGTGCTGGCCGCGGTGGACGCCCAGCTGGCCATCGCGGTGCCTCGCTGGCCGTCCATGACGCGGGCCCGGCTGGCCGGGCAGATCGACAAAATCGTAGCCACCGCTGACGCCGATGCGGTGCGACGACGCAACGAGCGCTTGCCCCAACGGGAGGTCTTGTTCACCGATCTCGCCGGCGGCATCTCGCACATGGAGGGCAGCCTGTTGAGCCCCGACGCGCACGCGCTGGACAAGCGGTTGACGGCGCTGGCGGGCACAGTGTGCGAGCAAGATCCCCGGAACCATGAGCAGCGCCGCGCCGATGCGCTGGGCGCACTGGCCGCCGGCGCGGATCGGCTGGCCTGCCGCTGCGGGCTGCCCGACTGTGCCGCCGGAAAGCCGCCTGCGGCCACACCAGTGGTGATCCATGTGATCGCCGAGCCCGCCACCATCGCCGGCCGCGGCGCGACGCCCGGATCCGAAGTGGGCGCGGACGGGCTGATCCCTGCCGAGATCGTTGCCGAACTGGCCGCGTCAGCCAAGTTGGTGCCGCTGGTCCACCCCGGCGATGCTGCACCCGAACCCGGCTACGCGCCGTCGAAAGCTTTGGCGGACTTTGTGCGCTGCCGAGATTTAACCTGCCGCTGGCCTGGCTGCGACCGGCCCGCCGCAGACTGCGATCTCGACCACACCATCCCACACGCCGATGGCGGCCCTACCCATGCGTCGAACCTGAAGTGTTACTGCCGCAGCCATCATTTGGTCAAGACGTTCTGGGGGTGGCGCGATCAACAATTGCCCGACGGCACGCTGATCCTGACCTCGCCGGCGGGCCAAACCTACGTCACCACTCCCGGTAGCGCGCTGCTGTTTCCGAGTTTGTGTCACTCCAGCGGCGGCATTCCGGCAACCGAAGCCGATCCCCCACTCGACTATTGCGCCGACCGCACCGCGATGATGCCCAAACGCCGCCGCACTCGCGCGCAAAACCGCGCTCAGCGCGTTGCGACCGAACGCCGACAAAATCACCTCGCCCGCACGACCCGCTCCGGCCCAGCCCCACCCCACGGCGACGATGAGCCTCCACCCTTCTAACCCCGCGAAACGCGCCCGGCGATAGCCGGTTTCGGTAAGAATCGTCTTGCCCGCAGGAAGGTGCTGATGCGTCAAACGCGATTGATCAGCGGTGTGCGCCAAGTCCTCGTCGTGGTCGGCGCTGTGTTCGCCGGCGCGATGCCCAGTGCCGGCCAGGCAGCGGCCGATGGCGCAGTCGCGTTCAGAAGCCACTTGGGCGATGTCTGTCTGGACGCTCCGAATGGGGGCTGGCCTTCCAATGTGATGATCAACCCGTGCAACGGGACGGACTTCCAGCGCTGGAATGTCACCGGTGACCAGAAGCTCGAAAGTGTGGCCTTCCCCGGAAGGTGCCTGACTATGCCAGACGGCGCTGGGGCGGCGAACCTCAAGAGCTGTTTGAGCACATCGCGTTGGAACATTGCGCCCAACGGCCCGATCACGGCTGTTTTCGGCCCCTGCCTCACCGTCCTCGGCGGACCGGGTCCCGGCACGTTGGTCTCCACCCGTTTTTGCAACGGCGGACCCGAGCAGGGCTGGGACAGCGTTCCGTAACAGGGGTTCTAGCTGGCAACCACCACGATGACGCCGGGCGGTTGGTCGGCGACGTCAGGGGTCCGTGGTTGGACGGGCGCTTTCAACAGCTCGCCCACGGCGTCGGCGGTTTCTTTTTCGCCAGGGGCGCTGCCGAAGTACACCGTCGTAGTGGACACCTTGGGCAGCGTCAGGTTGCCGACGTCGGTGACGTTGTAACCGCCCTGCTTCAACTGGTCGGCTGTCCGTCCGGCAATACCCTGCTGACTCGAAATGTTGTAGACCCGTACATCGGCTTTTGCGGCAGGTTTCGCCGAGGTTTTCGGCGCCATTGTGCTCGTCGTCACAGTTGGTCCCGACGAGTCATCGTCAGAGTTGGCACCCGATCCCATGGCCTGGAAACCGACCAGCAAGAAAATGACACCGAGAAACAGCAGCACCATCACCATGGCCCGCAGGGGCAGCCCGGTCGAGTCGGGAACGCGCTCATTCATTGACGTCACTGTATCGAGGAGTGCGCCAAAACCCACACCGACGCTCAGCGAGCGGGTGATACCTCAGGTGACTTCGAAACCCAGCCGTCGTGCCGCCCGCGCCTTCTGCCGACTGGCACGCAGCCGTCGCAGCCGCTTGACCAGCATCGGGTCCGCCGCTAATGCTTCGGGCCGATCGACCAAAGCATTCAGCACCTGGTAGTACCGCGTGGCGGACATTGCAAACAACTCTTTGATGGCTTCTTCTTTGGCGCCGGCGTATTTCCACCATTGGCGCTCGAACGCCAAAATGTCGTGTTCGCGGCGTGTTAGGCCATCGGCGAGTTCAGAGTCGTCCCCCGATCGATTAGCCCGCGCCATAGCGCTGTCCATATCGCTTCCTCGACCCTTTCGGCGAATTCTCGAATGCTCGCTGCTCCGGCGAATATTCAACCACGCTGACAACTGTTGACCCGGAACCCAAGCCCGCGAGTCGGCTGACTAGGTGAGATTGCCTGCCTTCGGGTTCGGCCGCAACCGGGAGCGGGTTACGACAGGCTTAAGCTTGCCGGTCATGGCAGTCGTACCCATTCGCATCGTAGGAGATCCCGTCCTGCACACCCCGACCAAGCCGGTACCAGTCGGCGCGGACGGGACGCTGCCGACCGAATTGGCCGATTTGATCGCCACCCTCTACGAGACCATGGACGCCGCCTACGGGGTTGGCCTGGCCGCCAACCAGATCGGCGTCGACTTGCGTGTGTTCGTCTACGACTGCGCCGATGAACGTGGGCAATCGGAACGGCGCCGCGGTGTGATCGTCAATCCGGTGCTGGAGACCTCCGAAATTCCCGAGACGATGCCCGACCCCGACAACGACGACGAGGGTTGCCTATCGGTGCCCGGTGAATCGTTTCCGACCGGGCGGGCCAAGTGGGCCCGGGCCACCGGCCTCGACGCCGACGGCAGTCCGATCACCATCGAGGGCGAGGGGCTGTTCGCTCGAATGCTCCAGCACGAGATCGGACACCTGGATGGATTCCTCTACCTGGACCGTTTGGTGGGACGACACGCCCGCGCCGCAAAACGCGCGGTCAAATCCCACGGCTGGGGCGTCCCGGGGTTGTCGTGGACGCCGGGCGAAGGGCCGGACCCGTTCGGTCACTGATGGTTTCGTGGCCACAACCCGGCACCAGGGTGACGGTGCGTTACCGGCGGCCTGCCGGGTCCGTTCCGCCCCTGACGGACGCGGTGGGCCATCTGCTCGGCATCGAACCGCTGGTGCGGGTGCGGACGAAAACCGGAGCGGTGGTGCAGCTTGCGCCCGCGGATGTGGTCGCGGTGCGGGCGCTAAGCGATGCGCCGGTGCGCACTTCGCAGATCCGAGCGCTCGAGCACGCCGCGGCGTTGGCCTGGCCGGGCGTAGAGCAGCAGTGGCTGGACGGCTGGCTGCTGCGCGCCGGGCACGGTGTCACGTATCGGGCGAACTCCGCTGTGCCGCTGCAGGTTTCCGCCAGCCCAGCGGCGATACCCGCGATCGTCGACTGGTATACGCGACGCGGGCTGACGCCACGGCTGGCGATCGCCGACCGCCTGTTGCGCCTGCCCGGCGTCGGCGAGCGCGCCAACGCCGTGCTGACCCGCGATGTGTCCACCGCCGACTCCGTCCCGTCGGTCCGATTCGCGGCTCGCCCAGACGACGCCTGGCTGCGGCTCTATCAACAAGACGTCCCGATAGACGTGTTGACCGCCGTTGTCGACGGCGAGCTGGTGTTCGGCACACACGCCGAAAAGGCCGTGGCGCGAGCGTCGGTGACCGACGCCCCGGACGGCACCCGCTGGGTGGGCCTGTCGGCGATGCGGGTGACAGACCAGGGTGCCGGCGGCGCGCTGTGCGAAGCGTTGCTCGGGTGGGGGGCGGCCCGCGGCGCGACCCGCGGCTATATCCGGGTCCGCGACGACGATCACGCGACCGCCGGCCTGGCCCACACGATGGGCTTCGCGCTGCATCACCGCGCGCGCTACTTCGTCCAGTCCCCGTAGGGTCGGGCCTATGCCTGACGGCGTGATTGATGGCGGCGACCCGCCGCGCCCGGCTTCGCCGCGCTTGCGATCGCCGCTCCTGCGGCTGGCCACCTGGAATGTGAACTCGATCCGCACCCGGTTGGACCGGGTGCTCGATTGGCTGGAGCGCGCCGAGGTCGACGTGCTGGCCATGCAAGAGACCAAGTGCGCCGATGACCAATTTCCCACTATGCCGTTCTTGGAACTCGGCTACGAAGTGGCGCATTGCGGGTTCAACCAGTGGAACGGCGTCGCAATCGCATCGCGCGTCGGCCTCGAGCAGGTCGAGGTCGGCTTCGACGGCCAGCCGAGCTGGAGTAGTAAGCCGGACCTGGCGGCCGCGGCCGAAGCCCGCGCTCTGGCCGCTACCTGCGCCGGGGTGCGGGTGTGGAGTCTCTATGTGCCCAACGGCCGCGCGTTGGGCGACCCGCATTACACATACAAACTGAATTGGCTTGCCGCTCTCCGCGATACAGCCGAGAGCTGGTTGCGCGACGATCCTTCCGCACAGATTGCGTTAGTCGGGGACTGGAACATCGCGCCGACCGACGATGACATCTGGAGCGTCGAATTCTTTCAGGGCGCCACCCATGTCTCGGAACCCGAGCGCAAAGCGTTTGATGCTATCGTCAATGCTCAATTCGCCGATGTGGTAAGGCCTTTCACTCCCGGTCCCGGGGTGTACACCTACTGGGATTACACCCAGTTGCGATTCCCGAAGCGACAGGGAATGCGCATCGACTTCATCCTCGCCTCCCCCGCGCTGGCGGGCCGGGTCGCCGACGGGCAGATCGTCCGGGACGAACGTAAAGGCAAGGCGCCCAGCGACCACGCGCCCGTTTTGGTGGATTTGCGCGCCGATTGACGCATATAAAAACCCATTGCGGGTATTCATCTGCTGTTCATTTTCCAATCAAGGCCATAGGATTGCCGAATGCTGCGCACTATCGTGACGGTTCTATGAACTTTACGAGTTTGCGCGTATACGACCGCCGCCAGTGTGGCCTGCAGCGGGTACTCGAATCACGGCCTCAACAACAAATCATCAGGGAGTCATCATGGGTGTCGTTAACGGCGCCGTACGCAGCGTAACGCGAACAGTAGGTCGTGCCGCGGAGGTGACCACCGAGGCCGCAGGCGCAGTCGGCGGTGCCGCGGTCAACGGTGTCGTTGGCGCCGTGACCGGAGCTGCAGAAGGGGTGCAGCGCGGCATCGGCAAGGGTAGCCACTCGATGCCGGCCGCCGCACTGACGTTGGGCGCACTCGGTGTCACCGGGCTCCTCGAGTGGCCGGTGGTGATGGTCATTGGCGGCGGCGCGCTGGTGCTGCGACAGCTGAATAAAAACGGGCATTCCGACGACTCGCACAAAGCGACGCTTGCATCGGTCAAGGCCGTTCCGACCAAGTCGACCAGTTCGGCCTCGCCACGTAAATCGCCGGCTAAGCGAGCACCGGCACGGTCGCGCGGCACACAGTCGCGCGCGCGCCGCTAATCCTGCGGTTGGGTACCTTCGGAACAGTGCGAGCATCTCCGCTCGGCGTGGTCGCGCTGGGCATACAGGCGACGTCCGCGCTGGTCGGCGGGTTGGGCACGGTCGCGTCAACCGGCCTGACCATGGCCGCGATCCCGGTTCGAGAAGGCGTCAAGGCGCTGTCGGAAGGACTGCCTGCGCCCACGTTGACACGGCATAGTTGGCGCGGCAGGGGTCGTGCCTGGGTCGAGGTACGAGGGTTGGACGGGCCGCGCGGCGACGAGCTTGGGCGCGTCATCGTCGACGCCGTCCTCGCACGCCCCGGCGTCACGTCGGCCAGCATCAACCGCCCGTTGTCGCGGGTCGTGGTGAGCCTCTACGGCAACCAGACCTCACTGCGTGAGCTGAGCCGAGTAGTCGATGAAGCCGAGAAGCGCGGAAAGCTCAGCCGCTCAACCGAAAACGTCACCCGTCCAAAACCTTTGCCGGGCGACGGGCTGCTGCTGGCCACCAAGGCGATGGGGGTAGGCGCCACAGCTGCCGGGGTGGGCGTCGCGGTAGCCGGGCGGATGCTGCGATGGCCGGCCCTGAACTACGGTTTCGAGGCTGCCGTGGTGGCCGTCGATTACCAGCCGCGGCTGCGCCGCCTGCTCGAAGACAGCATGGGCCAATCCGCGACGGACACGCTGCTTAGCCTGGCGATGACGGCGGCCCACGTCATCGAACTCTCCCCCGCGTCGCTTGCCGTCGACTTGATGATGGAGACGCTGAAAGCCGTCGAAATGCGCGCGGAGGCGCAGGCCTGGAGCCGCCACGAACCGAGGCTCGCCCGCCATGCCGAGCACGCGGAGATCCACCCGCCATCGCGCCCGGTGCCACTGCCCGAAGGACCGATCGAACGGCATTCACGTCGCAGCGCATTGCTTCAGGTGATCGGGGTCGCCGCCGTCGGCGCCACTACCCGCAACCTCAACATGACCTCGACCGCGGCGTTGGTCACCACGCCGAAAGCCACCCGCACCACGCGCGAATCGTTCGCCGCGGCACTGGGTCAAGGGTTGGCCGACCACCACGCCGTCTTGCCGTTGAATCCGCAAAGCCTGCGCCGGCTCGACCGGGTCGACGCGCTGCTGATCGATCCCCGGGTGTTGTGTACCGACACGCTGCGGGTGGTGCGGGTGCGCGGTGCCGACGAGGACGAGCTCTCCCCGGCCTGGCACCGCGCCCAACTGCTGCTGGAGAAACGGGGCCTGCGCGTCGGCTGGCACCCGGTTCCCGGAGGACCGGCCGATGCAAAAATCGAAGCGCTGATCGGCCCCACGCACGATCCGCTGGCCTCGGCTGTGCTGGCCGAGGGGCGTCGCGCCGCACTGGATTTGATCTCTGTCGACATCGACGACCTCGGCGAGCTGCGACCGGCGTTCGACGAACTGCGGCCGCCCGAAAAAGGGTCCGTGGATGATGCGCTGGTCGCAGCACTGACCGAGCTGCAACTGTCGGGTCACACCGTGGCGGTGTTGTCTTCGGCAGGTGCACAAGCACTTTCGTCGGCCGACGTCGGGCTGGGTGTGATGCCCAACTCCGATGGCGATCCGCCGCCGTGGACGGCGGATCTGATCTTGCACGACCTCGCCGGCGCCTGGCGGCTGCTGCACGCGGTCCCCTCGGCCAAGTCGGCGAGCCGGCGCGGGATCGAGATATCGACCGGCGCGACGGCGTTGGGTGCGCTGCTGATGGTGCCCGGCGTGCGTGGCCGAGGGCCCGGCCCGGTGACCACGGGTGCGGCGGCGGGTCTGCTGTCCGGCTACCTGATGGCCCGCCGGGTGGTTCGCGCACCGACTCCGTTGCCGGCCCCGATCAACGAGTGGCACGCAATGTCGGTTGAGCAGGTCCGAAAGATGTTGCCGCCGCCGGAGGACGAGGAATCGATGGCGCCTCACCATGGCGTGCTGGCCACCCGCGCCATGGAAACGGCCCACCGCGGCGCCGAAATAACCGGACGACCGCGGCGAGCCGTCTGGCAGTTCGTCAAGGCAGTGCAAGCCGAGCTGTCCGACCCGCTGACACCGGTGCTGGCGCTCGGCTCGGCAGCCAGCGCGATCCTGGGTTCGCCGGTCGACGCGGTCCTGGTCGGTTCGGTGCTCACCGGAAACTCGGTGCTCGCCGCCAGCCAGCGCCTGCGTGCCGAAAGCCGACTGAACGAACTGCTGGCACAACAGATTCCGCCGGCCCGCAAGGTCACGACCGGTCCCGACGGTGCGCCGGTGTACACCGACGTCATCGCGGAGCAACTGCGGCCCGGTGATGTGATCGAGATTCGCACCCACGAGGTGATCCCCGCCGACGCCCGGCTGATCGAGGAAGACGACCTCGAGGTCGACGAATCGACGCTCACCGGTGAGTCGCTGCCGGTGGAGAAGCAGATCGAGGCCACACCGGGCGCCGAACTGGCCGAGCGCCGCTGCATGCTGTTCGCCGGCACCACCATCGTCGCGGGCACCGCGGTCGCCGTGGTGACCGCCGTCGGCGCCGACACCCAGGCGCGGCGGGCCGCAGAGCTCGCGTCCGGTGAGGTGCCCGACATCGGGCTGCAGCACCAGCTCAGCAAGCTCACCAACCAGGCATTCCCGGTCAGCACGGCCGGTGGTGGCCTGGTCGGCCTGCTGGGCCTGCTGCGCGGTCGAGGGTTGCGCGAAGCGGTGGCCAGTGGAATCGCCATCACCGTCGCCGCGGTGCCCGAAGGCATGCCGCTGGTGGCGACGCTCGCGCAAGCCGCATCGGCCAGACGGCTGACCGAGTACGGCGCGCTGGTACGCATCCCCCGTTCGGTCGAGGCGCTGGGCCGCGTCGACGTCGTCTGCTTCGACAAGACCGGGACGCTGTCCGAAAACCGGCTGCGGGTGGCGCAGGTGTATCCGGTGGGCACCTACGCGCATGAGGACGTGCTGCGCTTTGCGGCGCACGCCGCGCCGGACGCAAACGGTGGCCCGCAGGTGCACGCCACCGACCGGGCCATCATCGAGGCGGCGCTGGCGGTCGATTCGTCCAACGGCAGCGGCCATGAGGCCGCTGAAAACGCGGCGCACTTGCCGTTCCGGTCCGGCCGGTCATTTTCGGCGTCGGTCTCCGATGACGAGCTCACCGTCAAAGGTGCACCCGAAGTGGTCCTCGCGGCGTGCAAAGACGTCGGTCGCGATATCGAGGGCACGGTGCGTCAACTGGCCGCCGAAGGGCTGCGGGTGATCGCCGTCGCGCGACGCCGGCTCAGCCCGCAACAGGCCCAGCTGGTCGCCGATGACGAAGACACCATCGCTGACCTGGCTGTTGGCGAGTTGTCGCTGGCCGGGTTCCTCGGGCTGTCCGACACCCCGCGTGCCGAAGCGCCCGCGCTGCTGAAGGCCCTGTCCGAGCGCGAAATCGGCATCCGGTTGATTACCGGCGATCACCCGATCACGGCCACCGCTATCGCGCGGGACATGGGCCTGCCGGTGACCGCGGCGCAGGTCATCAGCGGTGCGGAGTGGGATGTGTTGTCGCGCAAAGACCAGGAACGCGCCGTCAGTGAGCGGATCATCTTCGCCCGCATGTCACCGGAGAACAAGGTGCAGGTCGTCCAGACCCTGGAACGCGCCGGCAAGGTGTGCGCGATGGTCGGCGACGGGTCCAACGACGCCGCCGCGATCCGGGCCGCGACCGTCGGCCTGGCCGTGGTGGCGCGGGGCAGCGATCCAGCCAGCATCGCGGCCGATGTGGTGCTGGTCGACGCCCGGATCGAAGCGCTGGTCGCAGCGATCGACGAGGGCCACGAGCTCTGGCGGCGGGTGCATGCCGCGGTGTCGGTGCTGTTGGGCGGCAACGCCGGCGAGGTCGGTTTCGCGATCATCGGCAGCGCGATCAGCGGCACGTCGCCGCTCAACACCCGACAGCTGCTGTTGGTCAACATGATGACCGACGCGTTGCCCGCCGCCGCTCTTGCGGTGAGCCCGCTCAGTGACCAGGCACAGACGGCCGGTCGCGGCCCCGACCAGCGGGCATTGTGGCGGGCCGTCGCGGTCCGTGGCACGACCACCGCGGCAGCGGCCACGGCGGCGTGGATGATGGCCGGCGTCACCGGACGGCCGCGACGCGCGTCGACGGTGGCGCTGATCGCGCTGGTAAGCACGCAGCTGGGTCAGACGCTGCTGGACTCGCGCGCCCCGCTGGTCGTTTTGACCGCAGGTGGGTCGCTGGCTGTGATGGGGACGCTGATCAGCATCCCGGGCGTCAGCCAGCTTCTTGGCTGTACCCCGATCGGCCCGGTCGGCTGGGCGCAGGCGCTGGGCTCAGCCGGGGCTGCGACCGCCGCGGTTGCCGTCGCAACCCGCGTGCTCGACAGTAAACGTCCATTGGAGTTGGCAGCCGGCGATGGGCGGTCCGATCGGCCCGAACCTCCACAAGACCGAACCGCCACAGAACGGCGTACAACTCGATCAGCGGGATCGCCAGCAGACCGGCGGCGCCTGAGGCTAGTGGGTCGGCGAGAGAGTCCGTCGTCGACTTCATACGTTCGACGGTGACCAAACTATCCGGCTTAACGGCAAACCTTTAGTTACTGAAAGGCAAATGATGGTCGAAAAGAAAGCGCGTCGCGCCACAACTCAGCGCGAAGCGGTCGAGCATATCCGCGAAGGCGAAACATTCTCGATCAATTTACCGGTCATTGGCCAGTTCGAAATTCCACGGCCCGAACAGCTGGCCTATTACGGCGGTTTGGCCGCGTTGGCCGCCTTCGAGCTCATCGACTGGCCGGTGGCCGTCGTCATCGCCGCAGGGCATCTTTTGGCCAGCAATCACCACAACAAGCTCCTCGAAGAGCTCGGCGAGGCCATAGAAGACACCGAGTAAAGGTTTAGCTCGCGTTCTCCTGCAGCACGCGGCGCGCGGCCTCGGCGTCATGGTGGATTGGCAAACACATTAATTCGGCCACTCTGAACATGAAGCTATCCGGCGACAGAACAAGGACGATTGCGTTCTGTTCGAGCAGTCGGTCCAGCGCCGCGAATCCCGCGCTGTCCAAATATTTGACAGCGTTCAACTGAAGAATGACGGGCTGCGGGCCTGGCACGTCCAGCACCGCTCGGGTGAACTCGTCGACGTTGGTCACGTCGACCTCGCCGGTGACGGCCACCTCGGCAGGGGTGGCCGCCTCGCCATCGCTTTCGGGGTACTGCAGCTGGAATACCGCCCGGGTCATCGTGTAGCGCCCTCCACCAGACTGGCCCCCGGGACAACGGCGTGATGGAACTCCAGAGTAATTCGAGTGCCGTGAGCGGTGCGCACGGTGGTCACGTGGTCGGCGAGCCCGTTGATCATGGTGAGCCCCCGACCGCCCCGCAGACTGCGTTGGCTGGCCGAGGAATCGCCCGACCACCGGCCGGTATCGCTGACCGTCGCGGTGACGGTGTCACCGCGCACGAAGGCCTCGACGGAGACCGTCCTGAGCGAATCGCTGCCGCTGCCATGTTCAATCGCGTTACTCACCGCTTCCCCGGTGGCCAGCAGGATGTCGGCGACACGGTACGGCTCTACGGCGATACCGGTCAGCCAATCGCGCAGTCGGTGCCGGCCCTGCGGGATATTCGCCGGCGCGGCGGGCAGCACGGTGGCGAAGCTGCGGGCCGTGCTGTGGTTGGGGCGCACCGCCAACAGAACAACGTCGTCGGTGTAGCCGCCGGGCGGGGCCATCCGGTCGAGCAACTCGTCACAGAACTCTCCGACCGACAACTCCGCGCGGTATGCGGCCGCGGCCTGTAGCCGCGCGAAGCCCTCATCGATTGTCTCGCCCGGTCGCTCGATCAGCCCGTCGGTGTAGAGCAGGAGCAGGCTACCGGCGGGCAACTCCTGTTCTGCCGTATTGGCCTTGAGCGGGCTCGCCGATGCGGCGACCGGGGGACGTCGGCCGGCGTGCAGAAAAACTGGCGGTTGGTCCGGTGTCACCAGCAATGGGTACGGATGGCCTGCGCAGCTGTAGCTGACGCTGGAGGCGCGGTCGCCCGTTCCCGATTGCCCGGTGTCGATGACGGCGTAACTGACGGTCGCGCAGCGCGCGCCGGGAATCGCCGCAGCGTACCTGTCCAGCGAGCTGAGCACCGCAGCCGGCTCGGCGCCGGCCAGCGCGGTGGCCGACACCGCGGCGCGCAGTCTGCTCATCACGATCGCGGCGGGCAGACCGTGCCCGACGACATCGCCGACGGATACCGCGATCTGGCCCGGCCGCTGCAGCGGCGCTACCAGATACCAGTCTCCGCCGACGCGCATCGCCTCGCCGCCAGGCTGATACACGGCCGCCACGACCGCGGCCGTTGATCCGCGGTCGAGATCGAGCAGGTGCTCCTGGAAGTCGACGGCGATTCGATGCTCGCGCTGCGCACTGCGGACCCGCCCCACCGCCGATTGAGTGATCTGTGCAGTGCGAGCGAACATCTCGAGCTCGCTCGCGTCGAAGTCCCGCGGGGTCGACCACAGCAACCCGAGCGAACCGATCACGTTCCCGTCCGGACCGCGCAGCGGCTGGCTGACGCACGACCGGACGTTGTGCGCGGTTTCGGCCACCACGTGGTCGTAACGCGGGGCGAGCGCCAACGTGTCGGTGATGACCATCCGCTGACCGGTCTTGATGACGTCGATCGGCACCAGCGGCGTATCCAGGGTCGCGACGTGGTAGCGGTCGCGGTATTCGACGGGCACCGGACCCGCGTATTCGAATCGGACGTTGTTCTCCTCGGAGTCGAGGAGACCGATCACGACGATGACGGCATCGCCCGAGCCGAGCGGAGAGGCCAGTAGCGCCTCGGCGATTCCGCAGACCGAGTCGGCGGACTGCAACGCGGCATCGAGTTGGGCGGCGGCGGAGGTATGCCGAAGCTCCGCTTCACGCTGTTGCTGACCTGCACGTTCGCGGTTCGCGGCGGAAAGCCGCGCCGCAATCCTCTCTACCAGCTCCTGCGAGCGGAACGGCTTGGGCAGGTAGTCGTCGGCGCCGCCGGCATAGCCCTCACTGACGGCCTCATCCCCGGCACGGGCGGACAGCATGACGATCGGAGTGGCCGCCAACTCGGTGTCGCGACGAATGGCCGAGACGAAGTCGAAGCCGTCCAGCTTGGGCATCATCACGTCGGTGACGATGGCGTCCGGGCGAAGCTCATAGGCGGTCCGCAGCGCCGCTTCGCCGTCGGCAACCAGAACCGTTCTCCAGCGCGCCGACAACACCCGGTCCAGGTGGGCTCGCATGTCGGCGTTGTCGTCCGCGATCAGCACCAGTTTGCGGTCGTCGTCGACGGGTGCCGCCGCGGTCGGCAGCGGCGCCACCCATTGATCCGCCTCGACGACGTAAGGGTTGTCCAGCAGGTCGGCGGGTGAATGGTCGATCGGTGTGTCGGCAAGCGATTTGGGCAGCGTGATTGCGACGGTGGTGCCGCGGTCGAGTTCACTGGTGATCTGCATACTGCCGCTTTGCAGTTCGACCAGCCCGCGCACCAGCGACAGACCGATCCCGGTGCCCTCGACGCTGCGGCCCAACGCCGTCTGGGCCCGAAAGAACCGCTGGCCCAACTGTTTCAGGTCGGCCGCTCCGATACCGACACCGGTGTCGCGAACGCTGATCAAGGAGTGGGCCTCGCCGCTGTGCACCGCAACGGTGATCGAGCCCCTCAGCGTGTATTTGACCGCGTTGGACATCAGGTTGAGCATGATGGTTTCCCACATGTCCGGGTCGATGTCGGCCAGCGCCTGATGACAGTCAAGCTCCAGTTCAAGCCCGCCCCGCGCGCACAGGTCGGTGAAAGACGACGCGATCTGCCACGTCAGCGCCCCGACGTCGGTGCACACCAATGTCGTGGTGGCACGGCCCGCTTCGATACGGGAGAACTGCAGCAGCGAGTCGACCAACCGCAGCAGCCGTCCCGCGTTGCGCCTGGCCGTTCGCAGCTGCTCGGCGAGAACATTCTGTGAACCCATGTCGGAGAGCACGTCCTCCAGCGGGCCCAGCAACAGCGTTAGCGGAGTGCGGAATTCGTGGCTGACGTTGGTCAAGAACGCATTCTTGGCGCGGTCCAGTTCGGCCAGCGCGTCGACGCGCTGCCGCTGCTGCTCGTGGGAGACCACCGACGCCAGCGCCGAGGACAGTTGGTCGGCCAGCAACTGACAGAAGCCGAGGTACTGCTCGTCCAGTGGGCATTGTGGGTTTGTCCCCACCACCAGCGCCCCGGCAACCGCGTTCTCGCCGAGCGGCAGCACCAGCGCCTGGTCCGGGCAGTCGTTGCCCATCACTTCGTGCAGACCGCGAATCACCGAGGCCACGTTTTCGATGATCTGCACTTCCGCCCGTGATCGCGCTGTCGGCTGCCAGTCGGTCAGCTTGTCCAGCGTCGCCGGCAGCAGCTCCAGCACCGACGGCGTCGCTCCACGCAACGTGGTCTCGGCCGTGTCCGCGCCACTGACGTACGCCGCGACAAGAGGCACGTCCGGCTGGTCGGCACAGACCGCGACGGCTGCGCTCACCGCGTCGTCGACCGTCCGGGTTTCCATCGTCGCCGAGGCCACCGCGTTGAGCAGATGCAGTCGTCGCTCGCTGATCACCCGCTCGGTGGTCTCCCAGGATGGGCAGAAAATCCCGCAGATCTCGCCGTTTTCGCCGACCAGTGGGCTGTAGGTGAAGGTGAAGTAGCGTTCCTGACGTCGGCCGGCGGTCACCATCGGCAGCATCAGGTCGTTGGACCAGGTCGCCTCGCCGCTGGCGATGACACTGGCCAGCATCGGGCTGATCGGCTCCCAGATGTCCCACCACACGAATCGGCCGCGCCGGCCCAGCGCGGCCGGATGCTTGTCACCGAGGATCTCGATGTAAGCGTCGTTGTACACCAGGAACAGGTCTTCGGCGCCCAACCACAAGACGATGGGAAAACGCGAGGTCAACACCACCGCGACTGCCGACCGCACCTCGGCCGACCACTCTTCGGGCGACCCCAACGGGTGTGCGGCCCAGTCGAATTCGGCGAACTGACGGCCCATCTCACCGCCGAGCGCGACGGCCTTGGCTAGATCGGACGGCAGTTTCTGCGGCTCGCTTCTCCAGTTGCGGCGTGGCGGCCCGCTCACTGCCCCTGCTCGGTATCACGGCCTTGTAGCGCATCGGGCAGCGTGCGGTAGAGCTCGAGGACGCTGTCCAGGTTCGTCACCTCGATCGGACGAACCACGAGTCCATTGTCGGCAACCAGCCGGACGGACGTCCCGGCCTGCCGCCCTCGCCGGTGACAATCGAGGACGGCGTTGAGTCCGGCGCTGCCGAAGTAGGTCACGGCCTGCAAATCGATGATGAGCAGTCGCGAGGCTTGGGTCCCGGCCTGCTGCAGGGCGGCATCCAGCCGTGAGACGAGCTCACCGGCAGTGCTGGAATCCACTTCGCCCTTCGCCTGGAGCACCACCGCTTCCGGCCGCGCCTCATAATCGACCCGCAACAAATCCATCACGTTCACCCGCTTCGATTTTTTCGAGCCTAACCGGCGCCGCGGCTATCCGGCTATACGTTGGCTTCGCTCGGAATACGCTCGTGCACCGTCAACAGAAGGTGGTCGAACGCGCTTTGTACCTCCGCCGACGGCGATGGCAGCGTGGCGATTTCGATGATCAGCTGCTTGGCCAGCAGGCGCAGTTTGGTGTTGGTCTCCTGCGATCGCCACCGCAACACACTGAAGGCTTGCTCCGGGCTGATCCGGTATATGGCCATCAGGACACCTTTGACCTGCTCGATCACCGCGCGGGCCTCGAACAGGTCCGGCAGGGCCTCGTCGAGAGCGACCTGGCGGGTCTCGACGAAGGTCGCGGTCAAGTCGATGTAATAGCCGGCGGTCCCCACCACCGCGCCGGTCCCGTCGGCCATTCGGTCGGCCACCACGATCGCATCGTGCACCTTGCCGGCGGTGTCGATGAAGCGGTGGCGGCTGGAGAACGAGCTTTTGGCATGCAAGGCCCGGTCGAGCAGGTCCTGAACGTGATCCCGGTCTTCTGGATGCTTGTGCGCCAGCAGAATTTCCGTCGTCGGCACCACCGACCCTGGCTCGTAGCCGTGCATGCGGGCGACCTCGTCGGACCATTCCCAGCGCTGACCCACAAACCAGAATCGGAACGCACCCACGCTGACGTCGTCGGCGTCGGGTTCCGCCGGTGAAGGGCGGGATGAGTCGCCCGCATCAGTGCTCGCGTGCACGATCACGATCATTCCACCGTTTACACAGCTTGCGCACCGATTAGACAGCACCAGCCCCTGCACAACGCCGTCCCGCTGCGCTAGCGTGGGCAGCACGGCGACGATGCGGACCGTGCAACCGGTCCGAGGAGGAGCCGGGCAATCAAGCACAGCACGCTAACGCGGGAGCGCACGCCAAGTGCGCTGAGAGGACGGCTCGGGGCCGTCGACCGTATGAACCTGACCGGGTAATGCCGACGTAGGGAGATGACAAATGACCGTTACCGCCGAACCGTCCGTCACCACCGGACCCATTGCAGGCAGCAGCAAGGCCTACCAACACATCGATGCCGTTCCCGGCGCCCGGGTGCCATTCCGGCGGGTGAATCTGTCTAACGGACAGCACTTCGACCTTTATGACACCTCCGGGCCCTACACCGACTCCGACGCGGTGATCGACGTGACGGCCGGGCTGTCGCCGCGCGCGGGGGTAGTGCGCGATCGCGGCACACAGCTGCAGCGCGCCCGCGCTGGTGAGGTCACCGCGGAGATGGCTTTCATCGCCGCCCGCGAGGACATGCCCGCCGACCTGGTTCGCGACGAGGTTGCCCGCGGCCGCGCGGTGATCCCGGCCAACCACAACCATCCCGAGATCGAGCCGATGATCATCGGCAAGGCCTTTGCGGTGAAGGTCAACGCCAACATCGGCAACTCGGCGGTGACATCGTCGATCGCCGAGGAGGTCGACAAGATGGTGTGGGCCACCCGCTGGGGCGCGGACACCATCATGGATCTGTCCACCGGCAAGGACATTCACGCCACCCGTGAGTGGATTCTGCGCAACTCGCCGGTGCCGGTCGGCACCGTGCCCATCTACCAGGCGCTGGAGAAGGTCAAGGGCGATCCGACCGAGTTGGCCTGGGAGATCTACCGCGACACCGTGATCGAGCAGTGCGAGCAGGGCGTGGACTACATGACCGTGCATGCCGGGGTGCTGTTGCGCTACGTGCCGTTGACCGCCAAGCGGGTCACCGGCATCGTGTCCCGCGGCGGGTCGATCATGGCAGCGTGGTGCCTGGCGCATCATCAGGAGTCTTTCCTGTACACCAACTTCGACGAGCTGTGCGACATCTTCGCCCGCTACGACGTGACGTTCTCGCTGGGCGACGGGCTGCGGCCGGGATCGATCGCCGACGCCAACGACGCCGCGCAGTTCGCCGAGTTGCGCACCCTGGGCGAGCTCACGAAGATCGCCAAAGCCCATGGCGCACAGGTGATGATCGAAGGACCGGGGCACATCCCGATGCACAAGATCGTCGAGAACGTGCGGCTGGAAGAGGAGCTGTGCGAGGAGGCCCCGTTCTACACTCTCGGGCCGCTGGCCACCGACATCGCGCCGGCCTATGACCACATCACGTCGGCGATCGGCGCGGCCATCATCGCCCAGGCCGGCACCGCGATGCTATGCTACGTGACCCCCAAGGAGCA
>Ga0335073_10004687_pt1 | contig 19134 bp, 18 predicted proteins | sample Lox_Sample_22_FD_207093 | JGI IMG/M metagenome (GOLD analysis project Ga0335073, IMG submission 207093) | Soil microbial communities from Loxahatchee National Wildlife Refuge, Florida, United States - Lox_Sample_2.2 | ecosystem: Environmental > Terrestrial > Soil > Wetlands | place: USA... | reverse complement strand
GACCTCCATGCCGAACCGTTGCAGCGTTTTCACGGTTTCCACCAGATCCCGGCCCCGGTTTTGGAGCTTGCGGCATTCTTCAAGGCTTTCGGCGGACGGCGTTTCGATGCCGAGGAAAACTTTTTTGAACCCGGCCTGGACCATCAATTCGCAGAGTTCGACATCGTCAGCGAGGTTCACCGAAGCCTCGGTAAAAAAGCCCATTTCAGTCTGGACGCGGTTCCGCCACGAAATCATTTCCCGCAGCAGTGCCTTGGTCAGTTTTTTGTTGCCGATAAAATTGTCGTCCACGATGAACACTGTGTCTTTCCAGCCGCGAACGCGAAGCGCTTCGAGTTCGCCGACCAGTTGGGCCGGTGACTTGGTCCGGGGCACGCGCCCGTTCATGACGATGATGTCGCAGAACTCGCAATCGTAAGGGCAGCCGCGGGAAAACTGCACGGCCATGGTGGCGTAGTGCTGGAAATCAATCAGGTCGTACCGCGGCACGGGCACTTTGGTGAGGTCGGGCCGGCCGGTCGCCTGGTAGTAGTGGCGCAACGTGCCGGCCTTCATGTCTTCAATCAGTTGAGGCATGATTTCCTCCGCTTCACCCAACACGAAATGCTGGATTTGTGGAAAGGCCGCGTGTCCGGTGGTAAAAAGCGGCCCGCCGGCGATGATGGGTTTGGACAGTTTAAGGCAACGCTCGACGATTTCGTTGACCGATTCCTTATGCACGATCATTCCACTGATCATCACATAATCCGCCCAACGCAGATGGCTGTCTTTCAACCGCTCCACATTCGTGTCCACCAATCGCAGTTCCCAATCGTTCGGGAGCATGGCCGCGAGGGTAAGGAGACCCAGGGGCGGGAACGCGGCGCGTTTGGAAATGAATCGCAGGACGTGTTTGAAACTCCAGAACGTGTCCGGCGTCTCAGGATAAACCAACAAGATTTTCATGAAGCGACCTGACCTTTCCATGAGCCAGTTCGCCGCGGATTTGCCCGTGGTCTGTCTGTGCGGACCGTTTCTTCAGGAATGATCCCGGCGTTTAAGACTGAATTCATTTTCAGGTTATTCTCGTTCGCCAGGCCAACACGCAGCCAATACTTTGTTTGCATTGTGCCCATAGCTTGCCGCTATAAAGTCATGACGGGCAGATTATCATTTTTTGAGGAAAATCAGAAGAAAGGTGCGAATTCTTTCAGCACTGGCAGACCAAGACAAAAAGAACGGAGCAATAGACTGCGCCAAGCAGATTCAATGCGAGAAGGCTGCATGGCTTTTCACAACCTCAATGTATTGGTCCAGAGCCTTGGATCGGTTCTCGCGATGCCACGCAATCCAGTAATCGGCTTTCGCCGCCGCCGCCAGCGGGCGAAAAACCACGCCGGGATGAGGCAAATTCTTGATCTGCTCCCGCGCCAGCGTCACGCCCAACCCTTCGGCGACAAAGGTCATGATGCCGGACTCCAACTCCACGTCCTGCAAAATCCTCGGGGTAAAGCCCGCCTGCTGGCACAGGCCGGTCAGCCAGTCACGCGAACCGAGGTGCGTCTGTTCGGACATCGCGACAAAGAACAACGATTTGAGATCCTTCGCCAGAATCTTGCTCTTTTTCGCCAGCGGATGACGGGCCGGCAAAACAACGACAACATTGTGCCGGGCCACACACTCCCAGTTCAGCGCCGCCAGGTTCTTGTTGGTGGCAGACGGGCGCAGGCCGACAAAGCCCAAATCAATCTTCCTTGCTTCCAGGGCGCGAAGCTGTTCGGCCGGCGACATGTCGAACAGGTTCACGGCCATCTCCGGGCAGGTTTGATAAAACGTGGCCAGTGTTGCCGGCAGGAGGTCAAAATTGAACTTGAACAGATACCCGAGGTTCAACTGGCCGGATTCGCCCCGGCTGAACCGCTGCACGGCTTTCACGCTTTCGAGGCTTAAGGCCACGAGCCGCCGGGCATCCACCAGGAAGCTTTTCCCTTCTTCGGTCAGCGAAACCTGGTTCCGGGTCCGGTCCAGCAGCCGCACTCCCAGTTCCTCTTCCAGATTGTGAATCTGGCGGGTGAGCGAGGGTTGTGCCAGCCGCAGTTTTGCGGCCGCCCGGGTGAAGTTTAATTCCTCGGCCACGGCAACAAAGTAACGGAGATGGCGTAATTCCATATCTCAAACACATTGTAGCAATCCATTCCCCGCCTGACAAACAGGAACGGACGATGGGCAGCTGAGACGCTCGGCTGAAATTGATGGTCGCCTTTCAAGCCATAGCTGGAAGGCATGATAAACCCAGCAACGAAGTATTGGCATGTCTTCTGGTTTACCAGCATGGTGTCTCGATGAAGCTCATCATCCAGAAGGCCTCGGTTCGGTGGCAAGGCGGATCCAATGGTGGCACGCGGGCCATGACCACCGAGAGCGGCGTGCTGAAAGAAACCGGCTTTTCCCTGGGCATTCCCTTCACAAAAAACTCCGGAACCAATCCGGCTGAACTGATTGCCGCCGCTCACGCCGCAAGTTTCTCCTTGGCCCTGTCGAACGAGTTGGGGCTGGCAGGTTCTGCATCAGGCGACATCGTCGTCACCGCGACGGTGACCCTGGAACACCTGGCCGCAGGTTGGACGATCATGAATATCCATCTGAACGTCATCGCCCGGCTGCTCAAAGTGACACAAGGCAGGTTCATTGATGCGACCGTGCGCGCCAAAACGAGTTGTCTGGTATCGCGATTGCTGCGCGCCAACATCTCAATGAACGCCAGACTGGAGAAATGACTTGCTTTTCGACGATCCACATAAATTACACAGTCTGAAACAAACTCTCACGCGCGTCAGGAAATGGAAAAATGCTGTGATGTCTCTATTAGAGGGTGTTCTGAAATTTTTCGTAAGTGGTTTGCATGACTGAGTTTTCGCCGATACAGGCGGGTTGGTTGAAGGCATCCAATCAGTTAGAGTTCGGGCATGGCTATTTCGCTTCCGCCTACCGGAACCCACCGCTTGCTGGAGTTGGTGTCGCCGTATGTGCCCGACGCGTTCAAATCCGCGCTGCTTTCGCCCGGTCGTGCCATCCAAACCGATGACAGCTCGGCTGGCAGCATGACGTTGACTTGTCGAAAATCACTTCCATTTGTCATCGGCGCACGGCGGCAGGTCTGGAATTTGCCGTTGTGGAATGCCTGCCGTTGAAATCCGGGGAAATGAAAAGCGTTCTGAACAGTGGCCACAAGGTGCGGGAAGTGCTGCAAACGTTCATGCGCGACCAGCGGCAGGTTTTGAACCTCTGGAATGATGATGTGAAAGCGCAAGTGAGGGAACATCTGGACGAGAAATACCCCACCAGGACATGGGCATCGTTATCGAATCCTTTGAAATCAAAATGGCACGCGCCATTTCTGAAACGCGAATGGTTGCTCGTCAAAGCCAAAGTCGCGGTATGAAAATTTCAACGTGATGCAACCGCCAATGCTGCAAGAAAGGCTTGAATTCCAAGTCTGACGCAATATCTTACCAATTGTTTTTGGCCACGATAGCTCAGTGGTAGAGCAATAGTTTTGTAAACTATCGGTCGTCGGTTCAATCCCGACTCGTGGCTCCATTATTATCGCCCGAAGGCCCCCTTGAGCGCGCGGTTGGCGGCAAAACGAACAATCGCGAGATGGGAACCTCACATCTGGTAGCGGGGAAATTGTATATCGCTTTTGTTTATGGGTTGTGGTTTTTATAGCCAATCCGGTATAATCATGGCCAAAGCCCGGTTTAGAATTACAAAACCATTGCTCTACCGCTGAGCTAAGCTGGCGCCAACGTTATTTATTACGCGGCCGGCAGCGGTTTGGCAAGTCAACGTGCGAGGGCCACCAGGTAGCGTTGCAGGCGCGTGGCGTCGTCTTTCAAGCCCAGTTCGAGATAAATCTGGTGCAGATTGCTGCACATCCGCAGAAAAATCCGGCGCGGGCTCACGGGGGCGAGATATTCCTCGCGCAGGTCGTAATTGCCGCGCACCAGATAATGGACGCAATCGGCCTTCGTCAGCAGCCGGCCGCGGTTGAAGACATCCACGAAGATCTCGCCGGCGGCGGATTGATGGCGGCAGATGAAATGTCCCGGCAGGCCAATGCCGGTGATCGGCAGTCGCAGCCGCCGCGCCAGGAGCATATAAAACAGGCAAAGCGTAATGGGATTGCCCGTCCGCCGGTCGAGCACGCGGTTCAGGTAACTGTTGTCCGGTTCGTAATAATTTTGCTCGTTGCCCCTGAAACCGAGTTCGTCAAAAAGGTAATCGTTGATTCTCTCCAGCAGGTCGTTCGCGCGTCCGTGGCGGTCCGTGCGTTCGCGCAGGGCTTTCGCATAGCCGTCGAGCAAAGCCTGATACGCCTCCACGTTAATTTCGGGAAACTGCGTCTGCGCCAGCAACCAGGCGGCGGTTTCCATGTCGAATTCCTCGCCGTGATTCAGGCAGAAAGTGAGAAAACGATTGTCACCGGTCTGTTTGTCCACCTGCCAGAGGATTTCCTGGACGCGCCGACGCAACAACGGGTCATCGCTCAGGGCGTGGGGCCGCAGCCATTCGTTCACGGCGTTGCCTTCGGCCAGAATTTGCCCGCGCACGGCCTGATAAACCTGCGCGCTCTCGTCGCCCAAAAGATTGAGCAGGGCGGCGCGGCGGCGGTCCGGCGTCGTCGCTTTCGAATTCCGATTCTGGATTTTTGAAGGCATGTGGTATTGCCGGCAGTGAACCAGAAGCATCGCGTCAGTCAATAAAATCTGCGCACCAATCAAACCGCGCACGGTGCGAGCACAGCATCACTCATGCCGTGAACGATTTTTTTATCGGCGGGAACAATCGTGGCCAGCACGCCGCCCATTTGAGGGCGCGCCGCGTCGCCTTCGCCGGCAACGAAATAATAGGGACACAACCGCACGCGACCTTTCATGGGCACGACGATATTCTGCTCAAAATCAAACCAACGGGCTTCGATCACATTGGGTTTCTCATAGCGTTGCAGCACAAAGGGTGAAGTGGCGAAACTCGTGATGGCCCGGTCCACCGCCGTGGCCCAGGCTGCGTGGGACAAGTCACTGCCCAGATAAACTCCGCGCGCGCCCCACGCGTGCTCGGAAAAACCGGATACCTTCAAAATCAGTTCGCGCCGGCGTTGCGACCATGTTTTAAGCTGCCGCCAGTCGGTCAGGTTCAACTCAGGGATCGCGGCGTGCGGCGGCAATGGCGTCGGATCCATGAGCCACGTGTAAGGAATCAAATTTTGCAGCCGCGCCAGAAAACCTTCGCCCAGCTCACCGCGCCAGAAATCGCGGAGGTTCCGGTTCCACAAAAGCGCGAAGAGCATCTTTTCTTCAAAGATCGGTTTCGGTGGCGGTGTCAGGCGGATTCGTTTTCCCACCGCCAACTCGAAAATCCGTTCCGAATTCGGTACGTTCGCCAGATCGAACAACTCGAAGAAGCGATAGACCGCGTCGCCGTCGGAGAAGTCCTCAAACTTTGAACCTTGAACTTTGAACCGTGAACCTTGAACTTGCCCCGCCATCCATTCCATTTCCGGGCGATAGGTGGCGGCTTCCTCGGAGACGATGATGTGAACGTGTTGTGCGTCGCCGAAGATGCTTTCAAACCCGCGAATGATTCCGTCCGCACCGCCAATAATCTTGCTTTCGACCTTCGACTCTCGACTCTCGACCGCGACGTAAGTCGCATTCAGCCATGCCGTCAGGCCGATGCCGCCGGGCACGGAATCGAGTTCGGTGATGCGGCAGCCGTTTTCCGTCAGTAAAATGTCGGGCCGGATGACGCGCGGCACATCATTTTTGAAAGCGGGTGAACGCTGGAGCTCAATCAATCCGGGCGGTTTGCCGCGATCCAGGAGTTCCGCAATCCACGCCGGTTGTCTGCCTTCCACGCTGCGCCGATAGAGCAAATTGACGGCACGATAAAATTGCAACAACACGCGTCCCAACGACTCGATTTCTTTCCTCAACTTGTCGCCGAGTGGAAACGGTTCGGGTGGAATTCGCCAGTCGAGTCCGGCAAATAATCCCCCGGGCGGAATCTGTTCACGGACAAAATGCGCGGCATCCGCTGTGGATTTTGTGTTGGCGGAGATGGCGTCCACGCCGGAGACAGTACCCTTCAAAATGTTCAGCGTCAAAAATGAATCAAAAGACGCACCAATGCAATTTACCGTGCGGTTGTTGTCACAGGTTGGTTGACTGGCCGCGATAAAACATCTGCGCGGCATTGGTCGTGGCCACGAAAAATTCAAACGAGTTGCTGGTCAACAAATCGCTGCTGACGGCTGACCAATGGACCAGGTCGGCGGACGATTGGAGCGTGTAACTTTGGCCGGCTTCGCCGTTAAGCCAGATGCCGAGCTGGCCCGGCGGACTGCCGCCGCCGATTTGCAGGCTAAAGCGGTTTGTCGCGGGCAGCACGAATAGGGTGATGCTCTGGGCCGGCAGCAGGTCGCTGAGTACATCGTTGGTGAGCGTCAGATTGGCCAACTGGTTGATGACGTTGGCGGACGTCAGTTGCCAGCGTTGGGCGGTGCCGGAGGCGGGGAAGTTGGTAATGCTCGCCACAATGGGCGAGGCGTTATTGAGGTCCTTGTTGATGACCATGAGCGTCAGCGCGCCATCACTGGTCCGCACGGCGCCAAAAGCCGAGAGGTCATCCGGGTTGGGGACCGTGGTTTGGATGCTGGTGTCGCCGAAAGTGGATCGTTTGCCGTCGTAGTTGCGATACAGCTTCATGGCGTTGTAGGTGGGTGAACCGCTGGCCGGCACCGTCCAGCGCGTAGCGAGATCCAGCCCCTGCCAGCCGAAGATGCCCAGGATATCCGCCTGCGCGGTGGCGCCATTGATGTTGGTTTCCGCGCCCCAATTATATTCCGTCACGCCGATTTTCGTTCCCGGATAATTGGTCGCCACCCAGCTTTTCATCCGGGGAATCAGCATGATGACGCTGTTGATCCAACTGGGGTCAACGTAATTGCTGTCCCAGAAAACGCGCGTGGACTGGTTGCGCAACAGGTCCGTGGCGGTGGAAATATCGCTGCTGCTGCTCACGTCGCCTTCCTGCGGATAGCAATGGAGTGTAAAATAATCGAGCAGGCGCTGGCCGGTGCCGAGGTCGTGCTGATGAACCTGATTCAAGAGCCACGGCATGTAGTCCCAGCCGCCGTTCGCCGCGCGATCGGTGTAACCGGGATTTTGCTGGTCGTAGCCGCTGTAGAGATAACCGTTCCATCCCCATTCTTCAAATCCGCAAACCAGTGCGTCGGGGTCATTGGATTTCGTCATGCTGGCATACGTGATGAAATCGTTGAAAATCTCCTGCATCGTTGGACCGACCGGATGAACGTCCCGGTGCGTCGAAAACCAGATGCTTTCCTCATTGTCCATGATGTAATAGCCGACCCCGCCATTGGTGGAAGGGCCCCATTGATTCATCAGATGCTGCACCAGGCCCTGCTCAAAAACGGCGTTGGTCGGGAAATTGGCATCGTTTGGGTTGTTCGTCGTGCCAAACCCGGTGTTTAGCCCGCTCGTAACGAACTGCCCGTTGACGGGGCTGATGGGTCCATTCGTGGTGATGAGCCAGCCGACTTGGGACGAGGTGTTGGTGCCGACGCCGTTGCCGGCGGCCGACAAATACGGGTCGGTCGAGGTTTGCGGGCCGTATTTGTTGGTGGCATAGCTGTAAAGAATGCCGCGCCCCGATCCCAGTTGGGGCATCCAGCCGATCATGGAAATGGTGATCAAAGGCTGTGCGCCGCCATTTTTGCTGTTGGCAACAAACGCATCAATCGTGTTTCCGGGAACGGTGCTGGAGGAATCCGGATAGCTTTCAAAATACCAGTCCGCGTCCAGATTGTGCGCGTTGATTTGCCAGTTGTCGCGCGTTTCATTGTTCCCGCCCGACCGGTTCATGGTGGAATTAAGGTCTGACAGTTGGTTCGAGGTCGCAAATGCCACGCCGTAAATCAGCGGGCTGATGGGATGCCGGTTGGCCAGCGCGTCCGCGCCGATGGCGACTGGCGCGTTGGTGCCGGATTGAGACGTTGGACCCGACTGCAACGTGATGTCGTCCACGTAAAATGTCGGAACAAGCGAGCCACCTTCGGCTTGAAGCCAGAGGCCGGTGAAGTTCGGTTGATTGGCCACGCCCAAGGCCGAGAGCGACACGTTAACCTGCCGCCAGGAGTTGGCCGTCAACGGCCCGATTTGTACCGCGGACTGAGCTGAGCCGTTCAGAAGCCCCTGCCCCTGCACTTGTTGCCCTCCCGCGCTGCCGCCATTGATCCAGAACGTCAGGTTGGTAAAGCCGCTGCTGTTCATGGCCGAAATTTCCAGATAAAGTGCCTGCCAATTGGTGGGAGTATTGCTTGCCGTGACGCTGATGGAATCGGAACCGGAATGGACCGGACTGGTGTTCGCCAGATTGACGGTCGCCCAACTCCAATTCTGCCAGCCGTTCTCCAGCTTATCGTCGTAAACAATCTGGTCGGCGCGCGACGCAACTTGAAACCAAAGCTGCCAGACCATCAGCCCGCACAACCACTGGCTGAGAGGAAGGCGCTTCATAACGTCCGCATAAGGAATCGGACAAAATTACACCAGAAACCGCGCCCACGCAATGCGTCGGCTTGTAACGAATTATAGGGACACCCGGGCACTGTGGAGTTCCAGGCTGCCGGTTTTCGAAACATAAAGCCCGCGAGCCATTGGCATCGGGAGGGCGTCTTCCGGGAATCCGGTCACGGGTTCATTTCCGTAGCCGCCGCGGTAAGGAGGCGGAACGTACGTCAGAAGGTCCCCCTCACGTCGGCGGCCACAGTTTTCCCGGCAGCCCTCTAACGCGGGCGATTACCACTGCCAGTGTTAACAACCGATCAGCTTCTAACCTGGCCGTGGCCGATGCCGATCCATTTGTAACTGGTCAATTCGGCCAGCCCCATCGGTCCGCGCGCGCCGATCTTGTCGGTGCTGATACCAATCTCCGCGCCCATGCCGAATTCGCCTCCGTCGGTGAACCGCGTCGAGGCGTTCCAGTACACCGCCGCCGAGTCCACTTCGTTGAGGAACTGTTTTGCGTGCGTTTCATTCTTGGTGACAATGCTGTCCGAGTGCGCCGAGCCGTAGTAATTGATATGGTCAATCGCCTGCCGGACGCCGTCCACCACGCGCACGTTGAGGATGTAATCGTTGTATTCAGTGAACCAATCCTGATCGCTGGCGCGCCGGATTTCGGATTTCGGATTTCGCATTTCGGATTTCAAAATCGCCTCGGTGTCCGCGTCCACCCGCAGTTGTACATGTTTTTCACCCAACTGTTGGCCAATCGCGGGCAGAAAGGTTTTAGCGATGGGCCGGTCCACCAGCAGTGTCTCCATGGCATTGCAAACCGCGGGACGCTGGACTTTCGCGTTCATGGCGATTGCCTCGGCCATTTTCAAATCAGCGTCGGCATCCACAAAAACGTGGCAGACGCCCTTGTAATGTTTGATGACCGGCACTTTTGAACACTCGGCCACGGTGCGAATCAATCCTTCGCCACCCCGCGGCATGCACAGGTCAATGTATTGCGTCAGCGACAATAAAACCGGAATTGCCTCGCGGTCAGTCACCGGCACGACCTGGATCGCGTGTTCGGGAAAGTGCACGAGGGTTTTCCTCCCGGCCTCAATCATTGTTTTGGCAATGAGCTGGTTCGAATGCATCGCCTCCTTGCCGCCGCGCAGGATCGTCGCGTTGCCGGACTTGAAACACAGGCTCGCGGCGTCCGCCGTCACGTTGGGGCGGGATTCGTAAATAATGACCACGACGCCGATCGGCGTGGAAATTTTTTGCAGCTTCAAGCCGTTGGGCCGCGTGCGTTCATCCAGAATTTTCCCGACCGGATCGGGCAGCGCCGCGACTTCCCGCAAGCCTTTGGCCATCGTCGCAATGCGTTTGTCGTCGAGCTTGAGTCGGTCGAGCATGGCGGAAGACAACCCGCCTTTCGCCGCCGCTTCCATGTCCAGCGCATTGGCTTCCTTGAGCGCGGCGGCATTTCTTTCCAGCGCTTCGGCCATGGCGAGCAAACTCTCGTTCTTCTCGCGGGGGGTCAGCTTCGCGAGTTGGCGCGACGCCATCTTGGCCTGTTTGGCCAGTTGCGTCATCTGTTCCGTGAGGTTCATGGCGGAAATGCAGGACCAAGTTAATCGAATCGCTCCGGATGTCAAAACCGCCAGGCGGCCGGCCCGCGCCGGCCAACGCTGAAACCCCGTTGGCTTAGGCCGCTATTTTTTCGTAACGCGCGGAAACAAAGTCCCAGTTGATGACGTGGAAAAACGCGGCCACGTATTCCGGCCGCCGGTTCTGGTATTTGAGATAATAGGCGTGTTCCCACACGTCAACTCCCAGCAACGGCTGTTTGCCTTCACTGATCGTTGAATCCTGATTGGCCGTTGGCTCAATGCTCAATTTTTTTCCCCCATCAACCGCCAGCCATGCCCAGCCGCTGCCGAATTGGCCGATGGCAGCTTTGCTGAAGTTTTCCTTAAACGCGGAAAAACTCCCAAACGCCGAATCAATGGCCTCGGCCAATCCGCCCGTCGGTTCGCCGCCGTCCCTCTTGAGCATCTTCCAGAACAGGGAATGGTTAAAATGTCCGCCGCCATTGTTACGGACCGCCGTGCGGATTTTTTCCGGCATCGAATTTATGTTCTTTAACATATCCTCCACAGACATCTTCGCCACGTCGGGAAATTCGGCGACGGCCTTGTTGAGATTGGCGACGTAGGCGGCGTGATGTTTGTCGTGGTGAATTTCCATCGTGCGCGCGTCAATGTAGGGTTCAAGCGCGTCGTAGGGATAAGGCAAGGGCGGCAACATGAACGGGCCACTTGTGGCGGAGGCGGCGGGGTGGGCGGAACTGCTTTGAGCAATCGCACTTGGTAATGTGGCGAGCACCGCGCTGGCGAGCGCGCCGGTCTTTATGGCTTGGCGTCGTGTCATCATATTTTCTCCTTTGGTTGGAATTTATATTTGGTCTTGCAAAACTCTCCCACACTGAGGTGGACCATAGGTCATCTCAAGTGCTGGTCTGAAAATCCATAAGTTCATGGGACTGATGAGCGCGCCGCCTCGCTCATAGCGTCAGCCAGCTGCTGTGGCGTCCATAGGTTGCCATCAAACAGTCTGTAAATGCCACCGCGCTCATCGAGCACCACGGTTCGCAAGTTATGCGAAATGTTATTGCCCTGCCGCATAACTATTAAATCGAGGCGCCCGGCGACATCAGCCAGCACGTTGGTTGGTGCGGAGGCAAACAGCCAGCGGTTCGTGTCATCACCGCGGTAAATATTGGCGTAACTTGCCAAGACTTCGGGGGTGTCAAATCCGGGATCGAAGGAAATCGAGAGAAACTGCCAGTTCGTCGGCGCGTTGGCGTCCGCCAGCAGAATCTTCCTCGCTTCTTTGAAATTATTGTTCATGCGCGGACAATAATCCGGCAGGGGGCAACGCGTGAAAAAGAAAGTGAATGCCAGCACCTTCCCGCGAAAGTCGGAAAGACGGATTTGTTTCCCGTCTTCCGCCGTCAGCGTGTAATCCGGTAAGCGGTCGCCCGGCTTGAGGAAAGGCGTCATCACGCCGCCAGACAGATTCATTGGCATGGACATGCCGTTGGTCGTCGTTTCGTTGGAACGTCCAATGCGATGGATGTTTTCGACCCACTCCTCATTGCTGCTCACGACGAGCGTAAAGGTGATTTCGTCTTTGGGCGAAATACCGCTCAATTCATTTGTGTCTTTCACACGAAAATCCATCGTCATTTCCATCATGTAACCCGGAATGGCTTGATGATGAATCGTGACTCGGGACCGGTCCGGCGCGATTTTTTCAACCACTCCACGTGCGGAATAGGATTTCGCCTCTTGGTCTCCGCCAACCGGCGCGGCAAGAAGCGAATAAGCAAACATCAGAGTGCAAAACAGGATCGGGTATTTCATGGCAATTATTTTCACAGGTTTTGAAGTTTTGTGATTTCATTGACGACCGCCGCAGCCGTGTTTTGGTTCAGGCCGTCAAAGTATCCCCGCAAACGACCGTTCGCGTCCACCACTGCAATGCGCTCGGTGTGGGCAAAGTTGCCCGGCATGTAACCGAAGGCATCGTTGGTGTCCGATGCCAAAAAGCTGGTTCCGATCAAGTCATACAATTGTGCTTTGTCGCCGGTCAGGAACAGCCAGCGGTTGGTGTCGGCACCAAAGCGCTCGCCATACTTTTCCAGCACGGCGGGCGTATCGTCGCGCGGATCAACCGTCAGCGAAACCAGTTTTACGCCCGGCCGGTTCGTTGTCAGTTGCTGGATTCTGGCCATCTGACGGTTCACGGCCGGGCACGTGAGCGAACAACTCGTGAACAGAAAATCCACAATCAGAATTTTGCCATTCAAATCCGAACGGGTCACAGTGTGCTCGGTGCGGTCGGTTAGCTGAAAATCAATCAGTTGGCGGGGATGGTCGGGCGGAATAAGATTGGATTCGGGATTTTCCTCTACATAATCCGCGCCGCTTACGGGATTATTGTCGCGATTGTTCATTGCGAAGAGCAGCAACCAGTAGCCGGCCCCAAAGAGCAGAGACCAGATGACAAGAACAACGGCAAAGAACCGTTCATTGTTCCGTTGCTTGCGTCGTTTGGGGCCGGCTTTCTTAGGCATGTAAACTATTTTTTCAATTTGGCTTCGGCGTCGGCGAGTTTCTTCATGTACTTGTCCGGGTCTTTGTCGAAGTCCTTTTTCTCGGATTCGTTGCAGACCTTGATTTCCTGTCCTTTATAGACAAACACACAGGGTTTGCCCATTTCGCCCAGCTTCATGCCGCAGACCAGACAGGTATCCAGGGGATAGGGCTTGGGCTTTTCAACTTTTTGGTCGTCGGCCCGGCTCGTTACGGCAAGGAGGACGAGCAGCACGGCCAGAGTCAGCGCAACAACATATTTGAGGTTTTTCATATTTGGTTTTGCTGTTTGTATTGGATGGTTTGGTGGAGTTAAAACATGTAGCTCACGCTTACCTTGAACAGCACCGGCGCGGCAAGCTGGTTGCCGGTGAAATGCTGAAATACGGGAAATTCCGCGTCCGCGTAAATCACCACCGGATGAACATGAACTTCAATTCCCGGCGAAAGCATCAGCCGTTGATAACCCGTATCGTCAGGACTGGCGTTCGAGCCGCTGTCGTGGGTACGTTCGGAAAATATGGCTTGCGCCACGGGCGCAATCAGTGCGCGGCCAAGCGTGAAACCTTTGTAGTCAATTCCCGCCGCCGTGTCCAATTCCACCCCGGGACGATAACCGGCCTGCGTGAGCGCCGGCACGTCCAGTTCCAATTGCGCGAAACCGTCCCATTTCTGGTCCGCCGACAGATTGTGCCGGAAAAATCCGCCGAGTAAAACATCGGTACTGCCGGTGCCGATTTGGGTGTCGCGATCCACCAAATCCGGGTCTTCGGTGTAACTGCCGGTGGGCAGTTTCAGCCCGAACGTGACACCCGCCGATAAGTCCGCAAAGAATCCCGTGTAAATGCCTTCAATGCGGATGTCCCCAAGCTGGCTCCAGTTATGCGATGTAATGTTGTTGTTCTCATCCGTGCCCTTGAAATAACGGAAGTCATAGGGGATTTCAATCTGCGCGCCCCAACTGTCGTTGACCATGTACTGTGCGCCGAACGTCAGGAAATCCGTTTCCAATTCTTTGTCGTCATTATCCGCTGCCGGCGCTTCGGATGTGCCGCTCCAATTTCGATTTTGATCCATGAAAGCATCCTGAATCCATGCCATGCCGCCCTGACCTTTCGGAATCATCGAACTGGTTGCCACATCGAATACGCCGCAGCCACACGCGCAGGCGTGAACCACGCCCGGCACCGCCATTGCCGCCAATAAACCGCCGCCAATTTTAACTGCTGTTGAATCGATTTTCTTCTTTTTCATTTTTCAAATCTCAAAGGTTGCGAGAACGCGCCAAGGCGTTCTCAAAGTTAAATGGAAAATACCCGAAGTCGGCGCCCGGCGCCGACCAGCCGCCACCCGCGGCTTCCGGTCAATCAACGAGGTTCAGACGAAGAATCCGCGCGGCGGCGGAACCGGCGGTTTTTGAGCCAAAGAATCAGCGGAGAAATCGGCCGGCGGTATAAGTTCAAACCGGGATGGCGCGAACAAGCGGACATTTGCGTTGGCCGGTGGAAATTCCAGTTTCGGCGTTGGCGCGGCGGCTTCGCTTTTATGTTCAGATTTTCTTCCGGCGGCGATGGCTTTGCATAACGGGCAAGGATGTTGGCCGTCAAACGTGTCCACCACGGCTTCCGCGAGCGGCTGGCTCCGGAGATTGTCCGCGAGCATCGCCGTCCACGCGACAGTTTGCAGCAGCGCCCAATGCGCACCGAGCGTCGCCGTCAACGCAAAGACAACCGCAATTTTGCCGAACCGGACGATCACCTCTTGAGTGTAACCCAATCTTGTCCGGTCGCAAGCAAAAGTTGCAAAAGGGTGTTCAGCGGGCTTGAAACCCGACTTGGTATAATGCGGCGACTGATCAATCTCGCCAATGGATAACCATGTATTGGACGATGAAAAGGATTCCATCGCAAATGGCAATGATCGCAAAAATAGTCTTGAGCACCATCGGGTTCGAGCGGCGGCTCAGGAAGGGAGCCAGTCGTGCGCCGAAAACGCAACCCAGTCCCGTGAAGGCAGCGATGTTCCACGGAATTCCTCCCAGGAAGAAATGGTGAAGCAGAGTTAGGAAGATCGAGTTGATGGACAGGAGCACCACACCCAAACCGATGCAGGCGGTGACGTTCACTCCGTAGACGAGCATTAAAAGCGCAGCCACCAGTTCACCTTCACCAATGGCAATCCAGCCGGTGATGAGTCCGCCAATCAGGGAGATGACGAACAGAGGAAGAGCGGCGTTCGGTGGAATTTCCGTGCGTGTGACCGATTTAGCCGCCTTCTTGGAAAGAACGATGGTCAGAATGCCCAGCATAATCGAAACCGGCCCGAAAAACAATTTGACCAGCAATCCGCTCGGATGAATGACCAGCGAACTGATGCAACTGCCAATCAGCAATCCGGGCACAGTCAGTTTCAAAGCGCGCAGCGGAACCACCTTTTTCTGAATCCACCCGATAGCGCCACTGGTCATTCCCCAGGATTGGCTGGCGAGCGCAATTTTGAGGGCGGTGACCGGCGGCAGATGAAAAACAAACATGATGACCGGGATAAAAACAATGCCGCCGCCTACGGCCGAGATATTTCCCAGAACTGCCCCGCAGAAACCCACCGGAATGAAAATCCAATTTCGCTTCAAAAGCGCAGCGGGATCGGGCGCCAAACTGAAATAGCCAACTAGCCAAACAGCAACAAACAATAACAACCAGGGGGACCAATATTGAAAATTGCGCTCACTTCCTGCAGTCCGGCTCTTTTCCACCCGCAACGGTGGCTGATATAAATTCTCTCCAACAGATTCCATAACAGACGACGCGCTCTCGGCGAATTCATAGTGAACCATCGTCGCGGGTATGGCAACTATAATCCTTGCTGATTTTGAAAATAATTATTTTGTCGGGCCAAGCCGTGTTCTGAGTTATAAAATCCAAACCAGCGTGCCACTCGGGAGCAAGTCGTAGAGCGGAATCAAATCCACGTCCGCCAAGTGAATGCACCCATGCGAGGCCGGTTTGCCGATGCTCGCCTGATCCGCCGTGCCGTGGATGTAAATGTAACGGGCGTGGGAATCCACGTTGCCGCCGCGGTTGAAGCCGGGTTCGAGACCTTCCAGCCACAAAATACGCGTGGTGATTTTGGCGTCCGGCATTCCCCGCCAGGTATAGCCAATCGGCCGGCGACCCTTGAAAACTGTTCCGACCGGCCAGCCGCCGCCGATTTTTTCCACGACGCGATGCAGTCCGAGCGGCGTGCCCTTCGAGCCTTCCGTCTGCCCGATGCCGAATCGTGACGTGGAACATCTCGTTTTGCCGACAGGATGCCACGACGCAGGGAATTTCTCGAAAAGTGAAACGGTTTGGCCCGCCACATTAACCAGCAGAGTCCAGCCGGTGGGTGGGACGCCAAGTTGCCGGCATTTGCGAAGGCAATCCGCCAACCAGCTTGAAGAAATTCCTGACATGGTTGGCTATTTCAATTTCTTGACCAGCACCTTGGAATTTCTTCCGCTCCGTTCGTAGCTCTCGCGGCGCGCGGGCGGTAAATCGTCGGGCGTGCCCTCAACAAAGCCGCCTTTGGATTGAAAGTACGTGAACGCCTGTGTCGAGAGTGTGACGAGTTCGTTCAACCCCGCTTCGCGCGCCTTGCTTTCGACGAACTGAATCAGTTTCCGGCCGATGCCCTGATTCTCGTGGGACGAATTGACATAAAGACACGCCAGTTCGCCCTTTTTCTGCTCGGGATAAACGTGCAGCGCCACGCACGCGACGGGGTTTTTATCAATCTCAAAAATGAAATAGTCGCTGAGATTTTTCTCGATGCCCGCCTTGCTGCGCCGGACCAGTTCTTCCGCTTCCACGGCGGCCTTGGTCAGCAATTGAATCGCCCGCACGTCCTTTTTCTTGGCGGGCCGGATTTGCTGGTATTCGTTCGCGTAAATCAGCGTGCCGATGCCGTCATTGGAAAACACCTCGGCCAGCAAGCCTTCGTCCACCCGGCCGTTGATGATGTGGACACGCGGCACGCCGGCTTTGCAGGCCAGAGCCGCGTGTTGCGCCTTGGACAGAATTTCCGGCGCAAACCCCGGACTGTTTTGTTGCAGCAGACCCTGTAATTCGGACACCAGCATCTGCCGGATGAGCTGCTGGTTATAGCGCAAGCCATCCTGCGCGGTGATAAAAATGAGCTTGATGGCCTTAAGCGCCTCAGCCACCGCCACCGCCACACCATCTGAATTCACGCGGTACGTCTTGCCGTCACCGTCGAAACCGAGCGGGGGAATGACCGGAACGACGTCCTGGTTGAGCAACGTCTGCAGCAGTTCGGTATCGACGCGCTCAACCTTGCCGGTGAACAAATGGTCCACGCCCTGCAGGATGCCCATCGGATGCGCGATGATGACATTCGTGCTGGCGGCGCGCAGGTCGTTGGCCGAAAGGCCTTCGAGGATTTCGTGCGTGAGCCGGTTGGCGGCGGTCAGCGCGAGTTGGAGCGTGGCGGCGTCCGTGATCCCGGCACCATCAAGATTGGACGGCGTGATTTTCTGTTCTTCGGCGAGCGCCTTGATCTGGGCCGACGCGCCATGCACGAGCACGACACGGATGTTCAACGAACGTAACACCGCCACGTCCAGCAGCAGTGTGGCGAAATTCTCGTCGGTGACAATCGCGCCGTCCACGGCCAGAATAAACGTCTTGTCGCGGAATTGCGGAATGTATTGCAGGATGCCCCGCAGGTCGGTCAGTTTCACGTTTGGCTAATCATTCAATCGACAACGCCAAACAAGTATTCGGTTTTCGGCGGGATTCAAACAATTATTTCTCGCCCGGAATGGATTTCGACCGTCGCCCCAGCATACGGTGTGTAGAAAGTGGCTGAAATTATAATGGCCCGGCCGGCGGCTTTGGTTTAGAACAGCCGCATGCATACCCAAATGCACTTCCTGATGCCGTTTGTGGTTGTCGCGGTGCTGGTGGTGATCGTGATCAGCACCATTTACGGCCTGATCCAGGCGCGCAAACGGTTGGAGGGGCTGAACGAGCTGGCGCTGCGACTCGGTCTGAATTTCAGCGCGGCGGAAGACCGCGAACTCGCTGAACGTTATGGCTTTCTCAAACAACTGGCCCAGGGTGAAAACCGCTACGCCCAAAACGTCCTTGCGGGAACCTTTCAACAAAATCAGGTGCTGGCATTCGATTTTCACTACGAAACCTATTCCGAAGGCAAAGGCGGACGCCAGACGCACCATCACTGGTTCTCCTTTTTCATTCTGACGTTGCCGGCGGCTTTCCCCGACCTGACCATCCGGCGCGAAAATTTATTCACGAAGGTTGCCGGGGCGTTCGGTTATCAGGACATCAAGTTCGAGTCAGCCGAATTTTCCAAAGCTTTTTTGGTGCGTTCGCCGGACAAAAAATTCGCCTATGACGTCTGCAACGCCAAAATGATGGAATACCTGCTGGCCAACCGCGATTTGAGCGTCGAAATCGAAAATCAAGTGCTGGCCCTGGCATTCAACACCCGCCTGTCCGTCGAGCAGGTTGAAGCCAATTTGCAGCGGCTGGTGGAAATCCGATCGCTTCTGCCGGAGTATCTGTTCACCCAAAACGCGTAAATGAACACTGATGCCCTATCGAAAGTGGTGATAGCGATAATCGTAGTTTTCGTCGCAGTCGTTGTGTCACGATTTTTGCCCAGCAAACCCGACCCTGAAACAAAAAGGCGTGCAGATTTAGCTGCGCTGGCAAAAAAACTTCAACTCCAATTCAATTTCAAAAGTGATTTCGACCTTCCGCAGAAGTTTTCATTCCTGACTTGGCTAAAACGTGGCCTTGTCAGCTATGCCTACAATGTGTTTCACGGTTACTATTGTTCGGAACACTTAGTAACCATTTTCGATTATAGTTTCTCCGACGGGAAATATAGCTATTACTGGTCTGCCTACGTCTTGGAAACGAAAGCCAATTTCCCTGATATAGTTATTTCACACGAAAGCCGAGAGTCGCGATTTGCAGAAGCCTTGGGTCAATCACATATCACTTTTGAGTCAGTGGAATTTTCTCGCGCATTTCGCGTTCGCACCGGCGACAAAAAATTCGCCTTTGATGTTTGTCATCCTGAAATGATGGAATTTCTTCTGGCAAACCAGGACTTGACGATTGAAATCAGGAGCGGAGCCTTGGCTTTACTTTTTGAGGATTGGCTTCGTCCGGAGAAGGTTGAAGTCAACCTTTCGCGCTTGGTTGAAATTCGCAAACTGTTGCCGCAATATTTGTTCACGAAATCATGATTCCCGCTCTCATCGCCGTATTCGTTATCATTGTGCTGCCGGCCATCTATGTACTGGCGCAATACAATGCGCTGGTTGCCCTGAAAAACTACATCCGCGAATCGTGGAGCGACGTGGACGTGGAATTGAA
>Ga0335073_10004684_pt1 | contig 19137 bp, 14 predicted proteins | sample Lox_Sample_22_FD_207093 | JGI IMG/M metagenome (GOLD analysis project Ga0335073, IMG submission 207093) | Soil microbial communities from Loxahatchee National Wildlife Refuge, Florida, United States - Lox_Sample_2.2 | ecosystem: Environmental > Terrestrial > Soil > Wetlands | place: USA... | reverse complement strand
CAGAATGCGAGTGAGGGGGACATGTCCCTTCTGGAGCAAGATGTTGGTCACGTTGTTGGCGCGATCTTCGCTCAGTTTCTGGTTCAAGCTGGCGCTGCCGGCAGACGATGCATAACCTTTCACTTCGATTACGTATCCGTCGATGGTATTGGCTTTTTCAACTAGAGCAAGCAGTTGCGCATCATACTTGGGATCAACTTTGACCTGGCCGTTGGCAAAATACACCGTGAGTTCGTCCAGAATGTAGTAATCATCCAGCTGGCCGAAGCGCGCAACGGCTGCGTCAATGGCCGCCTTATTGGCGGCGACCTGCGCCTGCTGTTCCACCAGTTGCGCCTGCTGCTTTTCAAGGGCTTCCCTCTGGGCTTTCAGCTCCGCAGCTTGTTGTTCCAGCTGCGCCTTGTTCTCCTGAGCTTGCATCTTGGTTTCATGCATTCCAGCCTGAATGGCCTGGGCATGCTTCAGGTCGTCGCCCTCAAAGGTAACTTTAGTCGCCATAAGCAATCGTTCAGGCGAGTATGTTCCTTCGGCTTTGACCTTGAGACCTGGGATGAGAGCGGCCATTGACATCTGAGTTCTACTGGCCTTGAAGAGTCCTCCCACCTGAGACACTTTAGTGTTGTCGTTGAGCTGGAAGGCCAACTCCGCGCCGCTTCCAAATTGCACGACCATTTCGTCGCCGCTTCTTCCTACGATCAAGCCTTCGATCTTTACCGTTTCGGCGACCATGGTCGCAACAAACGCAAATATCAGAATGCAACCGGCAAGCCGAGATGCTGTTTTGTGCAAGTCGAACCTGGTCATACGTTCCTCCCTCTGAACCCGATTGCGCCAGAAAGACCGAGGGCACAACCGCGAAAAGGTATCTCCTTCTTTGTCGGTGGTTAATATCGGAATTAGCGTGAGCTGCACTTGCCCAGTCTTCACTTCGTGAAAGCTCGGAGGATCTTAGTGCACAGCCTGATCCAGTCGTACGACTTTTCCGGTGTCTAGCTGATACTCCGCCTCAATGACGGTAAGCTTGCCTGCCTCTTTACCACGGCGCAGAGTCTCGCTGTGCGCGAGCACGTATGCAGCGCTCTCATGGACGTTTTCTATAATTGCGGATTCGATCAAGGCGTCTCCGGTGGCGGAACCCTTTGCCTTCATAACGGCGGGCTCAATCTGATCCACCATAGCTTGAAGGTTATCGGTCGGCATCTTCTCGCCCGAACAGGCAGCCGTAACTGCGCCGCAATGGGTATGTCCCAGCACCACGAGTACCGAACTCCCCAAATGATCGAAGGCGTACTCCAAGCTGGCGAGGCCTAACGGGCCAGCAATATTCCCGGCAGTGCGCACCTCAAAGAGGGCACCCAAGGTTTGATCGAAGATCAGTTCAGGGGGGACGCGACTGTCTGAGCAACTCAGCACCATAACTTTCGGGTGCTGCGATTGAATGAGTGAATCGCGTACACGGACTAGAGACCGATGTTTCAGGTTGCCGCTGATGAAGCGCTCGTTACCCTTCATCAGCTCTAGCCAAATGTTGTCGGCCGATTCTGCGGGCTGAGCGGCTTCATGGCTCTGCGACCCATGCGATGCTGTGGGTTCTTGCGCTACCGCCAAAATGGCGAGAGAAAGCAGGATGACGATCCGGCAACTCAATCTGCGCATACCAGCCTCCATTGCATCTAGGGCGAAGCCTTCGCCGATGCAACGTCCGAGTCGGTCGGTGGCCATGCATCGTCGGTTGGCTGCCATGTGCGGTCTGGGTTGTACAGTTCCATGTTCTTAACAATGTTCAAAGAATCGGGTCCCAGATCTTTCTGGTAGACAATTCCGTCGTTGCTGACGATGAAAGTCTTGACCCCTGTGACGCGGTACTCCGCCGGAACAGCGGCCAGCGCAAAGCCGCCGATCATGATTCCCTCGATTACGTAGTCAATCTTGCCCATCGGCGCCGCTGGCCCCTGGCCTTTCAGAATCTTGAAGTAGTAGCCGTGAAATCCATCCTTACCGATCGAGTAGCCTTCTTCTAGAGCCTTCGCTACGGTGTCGCCGATCGGCCCTCCCGAAGTTCCATCCGAGTTCTGCCAGTACAAACCATCCTGCTTGCCGGGAGTGCTGAAGATTTTCTGCGCGTACTGGTTCACGCCGGAATCGTCGTGGATCGTAAGCGAATATTCTTCCTGCGCTTCCACGTAGCCTCGGCACACCGTGATCGCGTCCAACTCATTCGCCCCGATGCGGCGGTAAAGAATCGCTTCCCGTCCAGCTTTGGAGTCGAAATACCATTTGCCGTTCACCTTGACCAGCGGAACGGGAAATGGCCACTGCTCTTCGCCCACAATGATGGTTGCCCGGTTCGGTTTAGCCGGATCCGTCGATATGGAGTGATTGGCCTTGGCTTGCTGGGCGAAGTCGACCGCCTTGTTCTTGTTCTGCACCTCGTCGCCACCGGAGATGAAGTCATCGCCTTCAGGGCCGAAGATCGCATCCAGCTTCGAAACGTCGAAGTCCGCTGCGGCGGCAATGACGGCGTCAGCAGCTTGTTGCGGAGTATCAAAAGCCATTCCTTTGGGCACGACCGGCGCCGCCGGAGCAGCTTTTGCCGCGGGGGCGGCGGGAGCAGCCGGTTGCTCTTGTTGTCCGACCAGCGGCAATGCGCATAGCACAGCAACCGGCATCACGAGCGAGGCGGTCAGCAAAGTGGAAATAAACAATTTTGTTTTCATTTTTCATTCTCCTCATGATTTGCCGTGCCTATCTCCGCCGGCCGCCACCACCACCACCGCGTCGTCCACCACCACCGCCGCCACTGCGCCCTCCAAAGCTGGAGGAGCCGCGCGATTGGCTGGCGCGAGCGTCTCTTCCACTCATGCCACTGCCACCGAACGCGCTGCGATTGTTACCGCCAGGATTGTTCGGAACCCTCTGATTGCCGACACGGTCTCCGCCACCTCCAAAGTTTCCGCCTCTATTGCCACCACCCGCACCACCTGGGCCACCCACGCCTCCGCGATTGCCGGCCCCACCAACTCCGCCCGCACCACCCGGGCCACCCACGCCTCCGCGGCCGCCGGCCCCACCTGCACCGCCGGGGCCACCAACCCCGCCGCGATTGCCGCCAACCCCGCCGCGGTCACCCGCGCCACCCGGGTTGCGGTTGCCGAAACTGCCTTGACCCTGTTGTCTGCCGATGTTTTGCCTGGCATTGTTTTGGCGATTTGCGAGCGTATCCCCACGCGCAGTACCACCGTACTTATTGGCCAGCGATCGATCGGAATACGGAGCGCCGCCGCGATGCTGCGGATTGTGTTGCCAATTACTTCTGCCCCCGGCCGGCAGTTGGCCCGCTCGATTGCCATTGCCTATGTTCTGGCGATTGCCATTACCAACGTTCTGCCGATTGAAGTTGGAGTTTCGAACGAAATTATTGTTGTTGTTGATGTTGATGTTGTTGTTGCCGCCGCCCCATCCGCAACCACAGCACCAACCGCCTCCACCCCAGAAGGCTCCCATCGCAACCCCAATCCCGAAGGAGATCGCCATCCCCGCGGCGTAATAGCCGGGTGGAGGATAGGCAATCGGGGGATAGGCATAGACGGGAGCTCCATACACGACTGTCGGGTTATAGCTGGGGACGTAGACGACTTCCGGATTTGCCTGCTCGATGACGATAACCTGCTTGCTTTCGACTGTCTTGACTTCAACCTTCTGCTGCTCGGTTGATTTCAGGTTGCCGTTGCTCTGGGCCTTCTGGCGCATGCGTTGAACCGCAGCCATGACGTCATCCTGCTGCGCCAGAAATGCATTTCCCAAGTCCGTCGTCCACTTAATGTTCTCGGACAACAATTTGACAACCTCGGGTAGCCCAGCCAGCGACTGGATGCTCGGATCCCAATCCTGCTTCTCCACGGCATCGGCAAGGGCTTTGCCCTTGAGATCCTTGTGTTGGTCTAACCACTGCTTTAGCTGGATAACCTCCAGAGGATACGTCGAAGCAATCAGGACTTGACTCAACATTGGGTCGGGATAAAGCGCAATCGGCGCAACCAGCGAATCCAGTTGGTCCAGGGAAAGCTTGGCCGCGGCCTGATCCGTGGGAGCTGTTTGCGGCGCGGTGCCGGCAGTTTGAACCCCGCTTGCCGAGACCGCCGTTCCCGGTGCAATCACTCCTATGCAAACGACAGCCGCTAACTGGCGAAGTAGCTGAAGGGGACTACAAGTGAGAACCAATTTTGACCTCATAGGACAAATCCTCTGCCGATCGAGCCGATACATTGGGACACCAGGAGTATTGGTGGAATATCAGCTCTCTTGTACCTCCGGCGGTGGATGAGAACAACTAGGGAAATCCCTAACCGCGTCAAGTGGCCTGAGAGATAAACGACCGGCCGGAAAGGGCTGCGTTTATTGCAGGGATCAGGTCGGTTTTCATGTGTGCCTTAACGACATATCCGAGGGCCCCCTCGGCCCGGCAGGCGTCCACGAACTCATCGCTGGCGTGAATCGTCAGGAAAACCAGTCTTGCCTCCGAGCCCTTCTTGCGTAACTCCTGAGCGGCTTCGATCCCGCTCAGATCCGGCATGGAAATATCGGCGACGATCACATCCGGACTTAAACGCATTGCCTCGGAGATCATCTCTCGCCCGGTAACGGCAACTCCGACTACATCGAACGAAGGTTGCAAAAGACTTCTTACTCGTTCCAGCACAAGTTGATGATCATCCGCCAGCAGAATGCGTGGTCGGCTCATAATCTTGCTCCGTTCATCACATCGGCTTGCGGAGACTGGCGGATACGTCGGGAAAGGGCGGCCGCGCCAAATTGCTGCAACACCCTCTGCCATTTTGGCCTTGGTCCAAACGTTCTTCCTTTGGCGACGTTATGCGTAATTTAGAACTGCCAGCGCCGGACTCACAACTGGGAAAATCCCTAGTAACTGGCACTACAAATACTTCAGCAATGAATTCGGATGAGCGGCTTTCACCCTTCGATACCACAGGCAGGCCGGATACAGTAAAGCGAGCGCAACGGCGGCAGAAATGAATGTCGCAGTCAGGCCGTCGAACCCTCTAAGCCCGAAATATGTTGCCGGTATTTCGAATGCCAGGCGGTGCACAAGGTAGAAGAACATCGCTGTCTGTCCGAATACGTAAAGCACTCCGTTCTCACGCACGCCGATGCGCAACTCAAGCGTCCTGAGGAAGGCGAGGCACAGGAACAGAATGCCAAGCTCCAACGCATAGTAGGTGAGCGACGGCGGATACTTGCTGACGTGCAGCCACTGCTCCCAGGAGTTATCCGAGCGGTGGAGAAACATATCGCCGTACTTCCCGACTCCGCGGAAGATGGCGAAGATAACCAGCCCCAGGACACCGCAAATCCACAGCACGTTCCTTCCTGAAACCTTGCTTTGGCCCGCAGCGAAACGGATCAGATGCCGCCCAAATACCCATCCGAGAATGGAAATCGTCAGCCATGGGATCAGTGGGTACTTGATAATCATCGCTGGGCTGGAATAGTTGGCGACCATCAGGGCTGCCCATACCGAAGAATTGCCGGGTGGCGTCCACAACCAGCCGGTTACCACTTCTCCCAAACCGATCCAGCCAAGCGCCAGCGTCACCAACGCCGCGGTCGACAGCCGCCGAAGCGGTACCATGCAAATCATCGAAAGGCCGATAGCCAACAGCACCTGGAACGTCCAGCGGCCGGATCCGAGTGAGATCAATGTGGGATCCAAAAGCGCGATGAACAGCCCGCGTTTTAGCATGCTCTTATCGATCTCCCAGGCATTCACGCCCTTAACTACACGGCGTTCCACGCTCAGCGCAAGAGAAGTTCCCATCAGGAAAACAAATGCTGGAGCGCACAAGTGTGTAAGCCAGCGTGTGAAAAACTCGACTGCCGGAAGGGCCATCGTGCTTGCGTTTGCGTATAGCGCGGAGTCTTTGTCGAGGTGGTGAGCATCGAACGCCATTGACGCGTGGTCGAGGACCATGAAGACCATCACCACGCCACGCATCCAGTCAATCGAGGCCACGCGTTTCGAGACTTGACCAGCTACAACGATGGCCTTTGGGACCCCAACTGCAGAGGCCGGATTCATGCGTTCGTCCTATCTATCTGTGCTGGTTTCCAAAGCGGCATGCTCGTCGGTCACGTCCTCCGCGAGCCACGCGAGAAACAATTTGTACCCAACCGACAAGACCACGGCCCCGATGAAAAGCCCGATGATACCCATGGCGAAGAATCCGCCAATTGCGCCCAGGAAGATTACTGCGACCGGCACAGCAACACCGCGCCCCAGCAGCAAGGGCTTCAGTATGTTGTCCAGCAATGCGACGAAAATGCACCAGATCAGGAAGATCACAGCCTTGGTGGTGCTGGCGACGGCGAAGATATAGATCACCGCCGGAATGAGTATCAAGCCTCCCGCCTGTAGCACCGCAGCAAATGCAAAAATCACAGACCAAAGGCCCGCCGCAGGCATTCCCACCACGAAGAAGCCGAGTGCTGCCAACACAGACTGAATGAGTGCGACCCCGAGGATTCCAAAGGTGATGCTTCGAATCGTTTTCCCGACCAGTTGCTGGAACTCGGGACCCTTCGGTCCAAAGAGCCGATTCGCCAGCGAGCGGGTCACTTCATAAGCGCGTTTTGCATTTGCCAGCAGAATTCCCGACACGATGATGGAAAGCAGCAGCTGCAACACCGTCAAGCCAAAACCAGCAGAAGCGGACAGCACTCCGGGAAGGGCCGCCTTGATCTGCGGACCGAACTTTCTAATTGCTTCGCTCAGGTCCCTGGAGGCCAAGGCCCAAATGCCTTTCAAAGGAGGGCCGATGATAGGCCAGGTTTCGATATTCGCGGGCGGCGGAGGAATGATCGCAACGCCGGCCTTAAACTTGGCAGTCGCCGCCTGCGCCCCTTCGACCAGACTCTGGCCTAGTAATATCGCTGGAACAATCATTACTGCTAGAAGAACAAGCGTGCAAAGGACCGCTGCCAGGATCGCACGGCCGCCGAGCAATCGTTGCAGCTTCTGAAACCCCGGGTAACCAGCGACTGCGATGATGATTCCCCATGTAACCAGCGGGATAAATGGGTAGAGGATCAAGAGGCATGCGGTGACAAGCAGAATAAGCAAGCCAACATGGATTGACACCTCAACAGCGTGGTTCACACTCTCTCTCGCGGTTGCAGCGTGGTCAAGAGCCACAGCGAGTGCTCCTCGGAAAACGAACCGTGTCGAACGGTCCTCATGGTCTTCCAGCCCCAGCTTAGGTACGACCCACGAAGGTCACAACTGGGAAAAACCCTAGTTAAAGGAGCGCTCGTAGAGACACCTGGGGCCGACTAATTAGACTTCGTAGACTTGGATTTCTGGATGGGGGCATCGAGCAGGATAAGGCCCTGTTTTAAGGCGAAGAGCACCAGATCGGCATTGCTCTTCAAATTGTGCACTTCCATGATGTGATGTTTGTGGAACTCAACTGTCTTCTCGCTCAAGCTCAGCTCGGCGCCAATCTGCTTCAGGGAGTGACCTTCAGCCCATAGCTGCACAATCTCGCGCTGACGGGTGGTCAACTCTTTAGAGAACTGCTTCGCTCTCTGCTTCATGGTTACCCAATCATCTGACCTGAGCTTTGGCGTCAAGTAACTCTTGCCATGAAGCACCTGCTCGATCGCCTTCAGAAGCTCAGAGCCGGCCGAATGCTTGAGAACGAATGCCGCCGCCCCCAATTCCATCGCAGCGGCGGCCAGATTGGGATCGGCCTGCATGGTCAAGAAAACCAGTTTCACTTTGGGTAACTTTTCTCGGATTCGCTGTGCGGCATCCAGACCGTTCAACAGCGGCATGCCGATATCCACCACAATGACGTCAGGATTCAGCATGACGGCTGCCGAAAGAAGCGCCCGGCCGTCAGAAACCGTGCCGACAACTTCGCAGTCTTTTTCCAGAAGAAGTCGAAGAGCTTCAGCAAAGATGGCGTGATCGTCGGCTATCAGGGCTTTTGGCCGGACGTCTGGCATCAACCCGCCTCCGAAAGTTCATTCATGTTCCCCTGCGCCATCGGTCGTGCTACGACATTGCGAGATCCCGTCTTTGCCAAGTAGGACTGGTGCACCCACACCTCGATGCGCGTGCCTGTTTCTAGTTCGGAACAGATCTCGAAGCGAGCGCCGATCAGTCGAGCGCGCTCCTCCATGCTGAAGAGTCCGAGACCCTGTCTTTTCGTGGCATCCTTCACATCAAAGCCCTCCCCATCGTCTGAGACGGACAGATGAAGATTCCCATGGCGTTGCTCCATTGCAACCTGCGCTCTTGATGCGCCACTGTGCCTTTTCACGTTACGCAGCGCTTCTTGCACGATACGGAATAGGCACAAGGCGGTGTCGGGAGCGACCCCATCGATGACGCCTTTACTGTTGAAGACAACCTCGAGATGCTGCTGGGCCGAGAATTCCTTGCATAAGGCCCTTATCCCGGGCATGAGTCCTAATCTGTCCAAGGTTGAAGAATGCAGGTGATGGGAAAGGGTGTGAATATCGGACCCGAGTTCACTGGCGGCATTGAGTAGTTCATGTAATTGCTCGTTCGCCTGCTTAGGAGAATCGGGAACGAGCTCAGCTGCGGTTTCCAGACCGAGCGACAGCAGCGCCAGGCGCTGACTGAAGTCGTCATGCAACTCCGCCGCAATTCGCTTGCGCTCTTCTTCCTGAGCGTTGATCAGCATGCCGCTGAGCCGAATTTGTTCGTCCCTCGCCATTCTCAGCTGTCCTCGGTTAAAGAGCAGGTAGGCCGTCAAAGACGTGAGGGCCAGCAATATAAGAACAGAAATGACTATGAACCACTTGGCCCGCTGCCACAGGCTGGGCTCTTGGAAGAGAACGGCGCTGTTAGGCGGGAGATTGTGCTCTGGCAGGCCCCAGCGTTGCAGCTGCTTCCAATCGAACATGTAAACGCTCGGGCTGAGCTGGATGGGAATGTCGCGAGGTTTTTTCCCTCGGAGAACCTCAAGAACCATCCTGGAAGCGATTTGTCCTTCGTCAGCAAAATTGAGGACACAGCCCCCCACGATACCGTGTCCCAAGTATGTGTCGGAAATGCCGAAAACCGGAGCATTCGCGGCTTCGGAGACCATCGGCAGCGCGGTAGTCGCATTCACGAATTCGGCGCCGGCAGCATCGCGAAAAACTGAGGCGTAGAGAACAATTGTCCGTTTGGGCAAATGCCGCAACCGTTCGAGCAAATTGGGCATCGTGAGGTCGGTCAGGTAAGTGATGTCGACCTTCCACGACCTGGAGCTGAGGCCCGCCCGCATTTGTGCTTCGATACCTTTGTCGAAGGCCGAACTTCCGCTCACAACCACTATGTGTTGAGTTTGCGGAATCAGGTGGAGCGCGGCCTCGAGAGTTTTTCCAGGCTCGAGTTTCATCCATGAGCCGGTGAAACGAGAACCAAGCGTCGGATTTCCCGCCTGCTCCTCGGTACTGCCGCCAAATACCACGGGCACCCCGGGGAAGAACGTGCTCGCGAAATGGGATACGAACTCAATCGGTCTCGGCCCCATCACTACGATCGCATCCACCTTGCGCCCTTGGTATTCCTCAAGGATCAGCTTCTCCACCTGCTGTTGCGAGGCTTCGTCGATAAAGGCCGGCGTATCGAGGTTCTCGCTATAGATCTCAACCTGGTACTCCTGATTTGTGGAAAGGGCCGACACCAACGACTGTGTGATTGTTGCGGCTGCGCGGTGGGTGACTCCCACTTCCGTGATGACGAGAACGTTCTTTCTAGCGGGGGGCGCTGAGGGTAAAGCCGATGCCAAGTGAAGTGAGAGCGCAAACGAAATGACCGCTGTGGCACACCAGCGCGAAGTCAAATGGAGCCGACCGAGAATCGCCCTCATACGAGCCGCCTTCTGGCAAGCAAATCGGTCGCCGCGACATGCAAAATGCGGAGTAGCGCTACAGTGGTGTGCTCCAATCATAGAACTGGAAACAGCCAACTACAACCATTAATTGTGCAGTTCGGCCAAGGGATACGCCGCTCGGAAGACCAGATATTTCCCAGTTGTTTCATGCAGCCAACCGCCGTAGGATGCCTTCTCAAAGCGCGAGTAACGGCCGGTTCAAGAGCCACAACCTAGGTTTTGAATCAGCGGGTTGCGTTACGAGACGTTCCTCAAAGCCCGACAATTGGGCCGGTTCCGGCCTCATGGAAGTGTTCGAAAGTGTGCTTCCAGGCCTCTGCCGGACCTGATATTCGGAGTCGGGCCTCGCCGCCTCGAGGCCGCTCCGGTCTGGTCCTCGAGCGAAGGCAGAAATGACGCGGGGGTATATGAGACAGTTCAATAAGGTGGCGACTGCTCTGATCCTGGTAACTGTCTGTCTCGCCGCCGCCGTGCACGCCCTAGGACCTGAAACTTCAGACCTCATCCCACGTGACACGCAGAGCTTACTTTTCCCCACTTTTAAGCGTTCTGAGATCCTTGGACTGGTCGCGGGATTCGGCACGACCTTTGCCGCACTGCCCGACCTAATTGCGATGCTCCGGCGCCGTTCGAGCGCTGGAATGAATCCAAGGATGGCGGCGATCATGGGCATCTTCCAAATCCTTTGGGTGTACTACGGTCTACTAATCATCTCGCGACCCGTCGTGATCTGGAACGTGATCGCGGTGCTGGTCAACTTCGTCAGCGTCGGCGCGTACTTCTATTTTGTTCGTCGGGAAAAACAGAGGGATACTGCCACTTCCGCGAAACGCGCGTGAAGTGCTTTGCCCCCATGCGACCCGTGCCACACTGTGGGACTGAAGAACAACGGGTAACAGCATCCGGCCCCGTAGACAAAGGGTGTTTGTGTGTCGACAACGGCCCACTACTAGGGAAATCCCTAGGTGACGCGCCGGATGTCTTTCCCTATGCTTTGGCAATCATCGAGAACGAGTAAGCGCCGCCAACCATATCAGAGGCGTAAGTCCAATGAACCTGCGAACCAGCAGAACTCCGGACCTGATCGTTGCCTTAGTTGCGGCGCTCTGTATGCTGGCCGGGCTTTCAAAGGGCCAGAGTAAGCAGGCGACGAATCAGCCTGTCCAGACCTCTGAGGCCCTCGCCGGATCGGCCAACGGCCCGTACGCGGAAACTGAAATTTGCAAGACCTGCCACGAGGAAGTGTGGGATAAACACTTCGCCGGTACGCCACATTCCGCGCTGCTGCATGGTGACCAGCACGGATGCCAAGCCTGTCACGGTCCTGGCCAAGCGCACGTTGATAGCGGAGGCGACGTCACCAAGATCATCCGGTTCGAGACACTCAGCCCTGCCCAAACCGCGGCAATCTGTACGAAGTGTCATCAATCCAGCCTTGAGACCCAGAATTTTTCGAAATCGGAACACCTGGCTAACGGCGTTAGTTGCACCAGTTGTCACAGCCCGCATAAATCGACTGACATCAACTTTATGCTGGTCAAGCCGCAGACCGAGCTGTGCTATAGCTGCCACGCGCAGCAAAAGGCGGAGTTCGCGCGGCCCTATCGCCACCGCGTCGATGTTGGTCTCATCCAGTGCAGTGACTGTCACAATCCCCACGGCACGCAAACCGGCCATCAGGTGCGGGCGGCGGCGGGTCAGTTTGCAGTCTGCACCAAGTGCCACACCGACACCATGGGACCCTTCGTCTTTGAGCACGCGCCGGTGAAGACCGACGAGGGTTGCCTCTCCTGTCACACGCCGCACGGTTCAACCAATCCGCGGATGCTTCAGGTCAACAACGTCAACTTCCTCTGCCTGCGTTGCCACACGCCCAACATGAACGGCGCAGCAGGCGCGCCTGCGGGCCCGGCGCACAACCAGTCTGCGAAGTATCAGGCCTGTACCCTGTGCCACACCCAAATCCACGGTTCGAACTTCGATCCGGCATTCTTTCGGTAGTTTGGAGCAGGCCCATGACAGTTCCCAGGATTTTCGGTGCTTGTTGGTTCGGGTTGTTGCTGACAGCGACCTGCCTGTTTCTAGTAGACCGAACGGCTGCGCAGCAGTCGGGCCAAACGCCATCGGCTGCCTCGGTTTATACGAGTTCCAACTCGACTGAAGGGACGAAGATTGGGGATTTTCAAGTGACGCAGTCGATCGAGCTGGGTGGCCGCATTTCCGACGTCACCGGCAGCCAGGCGATGTACGATACGCTGGCGAATTATCAGAGCGGCGCTCGCATTCTCGAGCAATCTCTGACGATGCGGTCTCTAACCCACGAGGATTTCTTTGACACCCTGACCCTCAATAGTTTCGGTTGGGGCGGCGACCCCGAGCAAGCTGCGCGACTGCGCATAGCCAAGTACAACTGGTATATCTTTAGCGGCACCTACCAACACATTCAAAACTATTTCAATTACGATCTCTTTGCGAATCCTCTGAATCCGCCGACCGGCGGGACGCCATTTATTCCGATACTGAATTCACCTCACACCTACTACAACACACAAAATCTGTACAATTTTGACCTCCTACTGTTTCCGACACAGCGAGTTTCATTCCGCCTGGATTACAACCGGAACCGCTTTATCGGCCCCTCATACAGCAGCATCCACGAAGGCACCGAGGCACTCACCAACCAGGATACGAACAACACGTTGAATGGCTACCGTTTCGGCGTCGATGTTCATGTCACGAAGAAAACCACGCTCAGCTATACGCAATTGTTTCAGTACTATGCCGGCGACACGACATATTCTCTCAACTCCTTTAATTCCTGGCCGCTGCCCAATGGCACGCCGGTGACTTTCGGCCTGCCTTGGTTCAACAGCGGCAGCCCGTGCAGCACACCCCTGACCAATGGGATCGCCAATCCCAGTTGCAACGGATTCCTCGACTACAGCCTCTTTCAACAGATCCACACGGTGATTCCAACGGAGCAGCTTAATTTTGTGTCGTCTTCTCTGAAGTGGCTGGACTTTAACGGTCAGTATCAATATAGCCACGCCAATATGAGCACGCCTTTTGCGGAAGACTTTAGTGGTCTAATCTCTCGCTCGAACCTGTTGGGCTCCAATACAACGGGCAGCTACTCTAACGCCCGCTGGAACTCATCCTCTGCCGATGTCTCTGCGACCATTCACATTAGCGACAGGCTGCGGCTGGTGGACACCTTCCGCTTCCGTACCTTTAGTGTGCCAGGAACCTTTGTTAACTTTGGCACCAACTTCTATACTGCGGCAAGCCAGGGTTCGGCTAATTTGCTGAGCCCTATATTCAGTTTTCCGGGGACGACTTTGCTGCATGGTTCGAGTTCGCCAGCGGACATCGTCAACGAGATCACCAGCAATCTGATTGGCCAGAATACAAAGCAAAATGATTTTCAGGTGCAATATGACATCCGGCCTTCTTTCGGCGTACGTGCCGGGTTCAATTGGTCAAACAACACGATTCAGCCGGGCAGCACATATCAGGCCGCGCTCGGTGATGTCTACTTCCCGAACAACGCCGATCGTGGTAACTGCACGGGAGCCCTGAATCCCGACGGCAGCTGTACATTTGTTGGGGTGATCACACCGTTCGGCAATCCCACGACCGAGATCAACCGTTATTCCGGAGTTGTGGGCGCCTGGTTCCGCAGGGGAGCGGCCCTTCACGCCAACGTCGATGCGGAGTTCGGCGGGGCTGACAACTGGATTTATCGCACAGATCCTCTTCACTTCTACAACATTAAGGCTAACGTATCGTACGCTCCACAGCCCTGGTTGATGCTGGGGGGTAACCTGCTCTTCACGCATGCGACCAACAATGACAGCGACAACGCTTACAACCAGCACAACTACAGCACAACAGTAACCGCGACCATCATGCCTGGTAAGAAGTGGGGGTTGGATCTGGCGTACAACTTCGAAGCCATCCAACAGAATATGAACCTGTGCTTTGAAGGAGCTGTGGTTCCCGGCGCCTTTACCTGCATAGGAGACGATTCGCTCATGGAAGTCCTGGCGCTTTACCAAGCTCACACACAATACGGTTACTTTGCGTTCACCACGACGCCGATGGAGAGGCTAACCGTAAGAGCCGGCTACAGCATTGTGGACAATCAGGGCAACACAACGCAGTTCAATGTGCTGCAGCCACTCGGGCCTTTGTCATCTACCTATCAGTCACCACTGGCTGCCGTGGATTTTGCCCTGTACAAAGGCGTCATCTTCAAGGCCGGCTGGAACTACTACCAGTACGGTGAAGGCTCGTTCGTAGGACCGACCGCCCCCCGCTACTTCCACGCCAACAACACCACGCTGGCTTTGAAATACGCGTTCTAGCAAGAGCCTCTTGTAAGGTGACGGCTGACGCCCCACCGCCGCCTGGTGCACCAAGATCCGGAAGCCTTCAGTTGCTTAACCACCTCTGGAAATAAGAACGGTGGAATCGCCAAATAATGTAAGGGATGCTGACAAGAGTTCTATAAATACGCCAATTCAGCCTAGCCTGATGGTCAGAGTCGCGTAACTAGGGATTTCCCTAGTTGTCGAGCGATCACCCATGTTCTAAGAAGGGAGAAGAATACCGAAACACGCAGCTGACTGTTGTTCGCTCCGCGTAGGAACGAAACTTCTACCTATAGAAGCCCCTCGCCACCTGCGCACAACCGGCTGACCACCGATCGCGGCTGTCACCAGGAGCAGCACGTTATGGCTCACCCACTGATAGGTGAATGGAGAAAGTCGGCCGGCTCAGCGCTGGCGGTAGCGATGCTGTTCGCGGTCTGCCCGCAGCGTGCCTATGCACAAGCCGACCAGGGCACGCAGCTGCAGCAGCTCCAAACGAAACTAGAACAGATGGAGAAGCAGATGCAGGAGCTGAAACAGGAGATCAGCTCGATGCGGCAGCAGCCGCAGATACCGCCGGCTCCCCCAACCAAGAGCGAAGAAGCCTTGCAGGAGGTTGTGAATCAGGAAGCCTCGGCGCATACACCGGTTGAGGAGGTCGGAAACCCTCCGCTTCCCGCCGAGCACGGCACCACCCTTGATCTCTATGGCTTCGTGATGCTCGATTCAGGTTATGACTTCGCCACCAACAATCCGGATTGGTTCGATGTGGAGCGTCCGACCAAGCTGAATGCCTTTCCGGGCGAATTCGCGCCGGATGGCAAAGTTTATTTCGGCGTGAGGCAGACGCGATTTGGCGTAAAGACATCCACCCCCACGACTCTAGGCGACCTCAACACCCGATTTGAGTTTGAACTCTATGGAACCGGTGTCGACGCTGGGCAGACGACCTTTCGACTTCGCCATGCTTACGGCGAACTCGGCGCCTTCGGCGCCGGACAGACGTGGAGTCCTTTCATGGACATCGACGTCTTCCCCAACACGATTGAATACTGGGGCCCCAACGGCATGGTCTTTTACCGCAATGTGCAGGTCCGTTGGATGCCGCTTCGGGGCAACAAAACTCAGGTGACAATCGCGGCTGAGCGCCCTGGCGCAACGGCAGACCAGGGCTCTTATAGCGACTTTATCGAGCTGCAGAACATAAAGCCCCAATTCACGCTGCCGGATATCTCCGGGCATGTGCGCTTTATCGGCGAAAAAGCCTACCTGCAAGTGGCCGGCATTTTCCGAAAGATCAGCTGGGTCGATACCAATGCTATGCCACCCAACCTCAGTAAAACGGTTTACGGCGGAGGCGTCAATGTGAGTTCCAACATCAAGTTCACTTCCAGGGATGTTGCCAAGCTTTCGGTGGTCTACGGCCAGGGAATTGAAAATTATATGAATGATGCCCCCGTCGACGTCGGTATTCAGAAAACCGGAAACCCGGCCAATCCTATTACTGGCGTCGCGCTTCCGGTACTGGGCGTCGTTTCTTTCGTCGACCATACCTGGAGCCCACGGTTCAGCAGTTCAGCCGGCTATTCGATGGTGAACATACAGAATGCCGACGGTGATCTCCCCTCGGCATTTCATCAGGGTCACTACGCGGTTGGAAATCTTCTGTTCTATCCGGTGAAGCAACTCATGGTGGGAACAGAATTCCAGTTCGGCAGACGCGTGAATTTCGCTGACGGTTTCAACACCAACGACTATCGCCTTCAGTTTTCGGTTCGCTACGACTGGGCCAAGGCATTTGGCTTTGATCGTTAGTTTGTAGATCACTTGATCGCCAATGTTTTTCGAAAGGATGCCATGTGCCACAACCGATTGTGCATGAGAGTTCTTGCCGTCATCCTGGTTACAGCGACCCTGTTTCCGATTGTTTCCCTGGCGCAGTCCAAGAGCCCTGTCGCTCCGACGCGTCAGCAAGTCGAGACCATCGTGCGAGAGGCCTTCGACAAGTACAAGAGCGATACCACCGGCAAGAATGCCGACTATATTCCCTATCTCGCGCAGGTCGATCCGAAGTTGTTTGGCATTGCCATTGTGACCACGGACAACCAGGTCTTGACGATGGGCGATGTGAGTTACTCCTTCTCGATCCAGTCGATTTCCAAGGTCTTCACTCTTGCATTGGCGATGGAAGAGCTTGGTCCCGACAAGGTGTTTCAGCGAGTCGGCTCTGAACCAACGGGACGGGCCTTTAACTCTGTGAATGCGGTGGTGGATATGCCGACGCATACCGGCAACCCATTCGTAAATGCGGGCGCCATCGCTACGACCAGTCTGATCAACGGCAAGAACGAGGACGAGAAGTGGAATGCAATTCTGGCTTTTTACAGCAAGGCCGCAGGCGAGAAGCTGACACTCATTGACGAGGTCTACAAATCAGAGGCCGCGACCAACACCGGAAACAAGGCACTCGCCATGTTGCTGGCCAAGTACGAGCACATCTACTCAGACCCCTTTGAAGCGGTCGATATCTACACCAAGCAATGCTCCGTCGGCGTAAACGCGGAGCAACTCGCGCGCATGGGTGCGACGCTGGCGAATAACGGCGTGAACCCCGCTACAGGAGAGCAAGTCATCCAACGTGAAGACATTCCCTACATTCTCTCGGCCATGACCATGGCGGGGCTCTATGACGCATCGGGAGGCTGGGCCTGGCACGTCGGCCTTCCGGCCAAGAGCGGAGTCGGAGGCGGCATCGTCGCCGTGGCTCCGGGCAAGGGAGCGATTGCGGTCTTCGCGCCCAGGCTCGACGAAGCGGGCAATAGCGTGAAAGCACAAAAAGTCATTGAGTACGTTGTGAACCACCTCAACTACAACATCTTCTCCCCCGGATCTGTGGGACTGAAGTAGGGATGCTTACCTGGGTTTCTGGAGACAGTATGAAACGATACGGTCCTGTTCTCTTAGTTCTTGTCTGCGGCTTCCTAGCATCAACTGCTAACGGCCAGGAAGTGCGCGTCGAAAAGGATCTCCTCGGACAGAAGGAAGTGCCGGCCAACGCCTACTACGGTGTGCAAACCGCGCGTGCCCTTGAAAACTTTCAGGTCTCGGACATTGAGATCAATCACTATCCGGGATTCGTAGAGGCGTGGGCGATTGTGAAGCTCGCTGCTGCAAAGGCGAACACAGATGTGGGCGCCATGAAGCCCGAGAAGTTAGCGGCCATCGATAAGGCGTGCCAGGCCGTGCTTGCCGGCAAGTATCACGATCAGTTTGTGGTGGACTGGTTTCAGGGCGGTGCCGGAACCTCGTCAAACATGAACGCCAACGAGGTGCTGGCGAACGTTGCACTGGAGCTCTCGGGCCACCAGAAGGGCGAGTATCAGTTCATCGATCCGCACGATGACCTCAATATGTCGCAGTCCACGAACGACTCCTATCCCACTGCGATAAAGGTAGCCATTCTTCTACGCAACGAAAAACTGATCGAGGAACTCGAGAAGCTGGCTGCGTCGTTCCGCACCAAGGGCGAGGCCTACCTCCGTATGGTGAAGATGGGACGCACCGAGATGCAGGACGCGGTGCCGATGACTGTAGGGCAGGAATTCTATGCATTTGCGGCGTCGCTGGATGGTGAGATCCAACTGCTGCGCGATTCCGAGAAGTATCTGTACGCCGTCAATATGGGTGCGACGGCAATTGGTACCGGACTGAATGCACCCAAGGGATACAGCGAGCGGTGCGCCGTACATCTAGCTGAGCTGACAGGCAAGCCGATCATTCCCGCTTCTGACATGCTCGCCGCCACCTGGGACCAGCAGGGCTTCCTTGCGTATTCCGCGGCATTGCGAAGCACAGCCGTCAAGCTATCGAAGATTGCCGGCGACCTGATTCTTTTGGCCTCCGGCCCAAGGGCTGGGCTGGCCGAGATCAACTTGCCTCCCGTGCAGCCGGGATCTTCCATAATGCCGGGCAAAGTCAACCCGGTGATCCCCGAGTTGGTTAATGTCATTGCCTTTCGCGTGATCGGCAACGACTACACGGTGTCTCTGGCCGCTGACCATGGACAGCTGCAACTGAATGCCTACGAGCCGATCGAGGGTCTGGCGATACTGGAGTCGCAACACCTCCTCTATCGTGCCTCCATCGCCTTACGCAGCAAGTGCGTCGACGGAATCACCGTGAACGAAAAGGTGCTGCACCACTACCTAGAGACGACGGTCGGCATTGTCACGGCCCTGAATCCGATCATTGGTTACGAGAAAGCAAGCGAATTGGCAACCGAGGCCTATGCCAGCAACAAAGGTATCTTGGAAATCATCCGTGAAAAACACATTCTGACCGAACAGCAGATCAATGAACTGCTCGATCCGGTAAAGCTGACGGGCCTGGATACGAGCAAATACTCGCCGAGTAAGTAGGCCTGTCGGAGGAAGGCGCCAGCCATGACGAATCGTCAAGTCGTATGTAAGTTTCTTGCCGTTGCGGTGCTGCTGTCTGCGTTAGCTTCTGCGGCCCAGCAGAAGAAGCCCAATATTGTCATCCTCGCGACTGGTGGCACGATTGCCGGAGCTGCGGCTACGGGAACGCAGGCCGGTTACACGTCAGGCGCTGTAACCATCGACGCAATGATTGCGGCTGTTCCCGGCATTAAGGACCTCGCGAACATCAGTGGCGAGCAGATATCCAACGTCGGCTCGCAGGACATGTCATTCAACATCATGTTGACGCTCGCTAAGCGCATCAATGAGCTGCTGGCAAAGCCGGACGTTGATGGCATTGTGGTGACGCACGGAACCGACACTATGGAAGAGACAGCGTTCTTTCTCAACCTGGTG
>Ga0335073_10004681_pt1 | contig 19140 bp, 30 predicted proteins | sample Lox_Sample_22_FD_207093 | JGI IMG/M metagenome (GOLD analysis project Ga0335073, IMG submission 207093) | Soil microbial communities from Loxahatchee National Wildlife Refuge, Florida, United States - Lox_Sample_2.2 | ecosystem: Environmental > Terrestrial > Soil > Wetlands | place: USA... | reverse complement strand
CCTAACCCACTTCCGCACCGTGCGCGGGCAGACGCCTACGGCTTGGCTGATAGCCTGCGGCGTCTGCCCGCCCTCGACAACGCGGCGCACCATCGCCTCTCGATCGGTTGGCGTCAGCCGGGCATTCTTGTGAACGTCCATTCGGTTCCCCCAAGGTTCGCTAAAGCCTCAGCAACTTCAGCTTCCTCGGTCGGGACCGAATGGACAACCTATTGAGACTTCACAGCTAGCCCCGGCGCAGGGCCGAAGGCGCCCATGCTGGAGACGACGATCACGCCGGCCCGGCACTGCGCCCATCTCGCCCGTGCGATCATGTCCGGTATCAGTGCATGCAGCAGCTCGACGGTCGCAACGACGTTCACCGCGAGCGTCTCGCGCTGTCTCGAGATCGGCACCTCGGGGAAATCACCGGCGACGGCGGTGCCGGCATTGCAAATGAAGAGATCGACGCCGCGCTCGAGCGCCCGCTCGATCAGGGCGGCGCAGCCGTATGGGGTCGCAAGGTCGGCGGCAATGGTATCAACGCGCCGCAAGCCGGTCGCGAGCGGCGCGGCAACTCGCTCCAACTGCTCCGCGCTCCTCGCGCTGAGCAGGAGATCTGTGCTCGCCGGCAAAATCGCCGCGAACGCAGCACCGATGCCGCTGCCCGCACCCGTGATGAGGGCCGAGCGATAGTCCACGCGCATTGTCTTTCGGCGCTACAGCGCTCGATCAACGCTCGCAAGTGTTCCAGGTTCGTCCATGTCAACAATTCGACACGAGTGCATTGCACATCGAGGCAGTTAGCGCGTAGCGCCGACTTTTGGAGCCTCAGAAATGGCCCAAAGCGAGGAAGTGATCGGCTTCGGTTAGCAGCACCAGAAGGGCAGCCCATAAAGCGGCTGCGCCATTTGCAGCAAGGGCGATTCGCTTGAACAGCAGATCTCCCATCGGGGCTCTCGCTGTTGGTTCGTTCCGAACTCTTTCCGCTGGATGGCTGCCGAACTCCAGCGTTTTCAGTTTGAGCCGACGATATGCCGCAATCGGTTGCTTGTCGATCAACAGAGTCTGGGCTACTGCAGATGCATATTACGAGATATTCCGCACCACTGTATCAATAATCGTCGCTTAGGACCTTGAGCCTTATGGTGTGCATGCCCGCTATTCTCAGATGCGGGCCCAACGCGCGTTATGTACGTGGCCACCTCGACAGCCGCGGGCGCTACATCAAGGCCGCTGTGTCCGCACCAGGCATCGTCGTTGATACCGCGCCATGGACCTTGCCGGCGAATAAGCCGCAAGGAACGCGGTAGCCGGGCCGCTGTCGGGAACGAGCTTAGCACCGCTTCTCACCGGCGGGCCTTTTCTTTGCCGGAACGCGCAAGCCGAGTCGCTGTTGGCCGGATAGAGTTCCCCTTTGACCCCCCGCGGACCCGCCTCGCGCGGGGCTTTTGTTTTGCCGCTGTCCCACGAAATGTAAGCTAGATTGTAAGCCGGTCGCCAAACATAAGCCGGCTGCAACTGCCCGTGGACGCCAGGCTTTGAGCACGAGCGTCTATATCGCGTTTGTGGTGGTGGTCCTGCTGTTCTCTGCGGGAGTGGGGATACGCACCCGCTGGGACCGGCGCAAAAGACGCCGCAGGAAGGCTCCTTAGCCTTGACTGCGCTCGGCCGATTTGCTTCATCCCGGCGCCATGCGCAAACCCAGCTTTGAACTCGACCCGCGCGAGGTTGAGGACTCCATCTCCGGCAGCGCACCGAGGCGCTCGTCGATCAATACCGCACGGATCTGCCGGCGGTGCTCAAACAGGTCGACAAGGTCAGCGCGGAGCTAACCGCATCAGTCTCAGCGTGTTAGGCGCGCCCCGGACATTTGTCGGCATGCGCTACGAACCTCATCAATCAACGTGTCGCCAGCACCGGCGACCTGCCCGCTTCCCCGGCCGGCTTCTCTTTTGTCAGATGTGGCGCGGCCTCACCGAACCGTGACAGCACTGGGATGCTGTTCTATGCGATGCTGTGTTGCTTCAAATTTTGCCAGCCTCAAAGCCCCGCCTCACCGGCGGGGCCTTTTTCTATTTGGAGCGCATCACCAGCTTCGCCATCGCTAAGGCGTCTTCGAAGAGCTCGGCCGCCTCTTTAGCTTCTTAGTGGAATAGCCAAGGGTGACAGCCGGCCTGCTCTGGTCGTCGAAGATGACAAAGCCTTCCGCCGTTGCTCCGGTTACGCCGGTGCTGATGCTTTGAACCGGGGCCGATGTGCGCCGCCATTTTCCCTCCACTGGTTTAGGAACTACTGACTATAGGCTTCTGCTAACGGTTTACAGTGGAGACAAGATGGACCCAATCAAGGTCAAGGTCTGCGACTGCTGCATCGAATGCGCCTCGGTCGAGATCAGCGATCACGGTGTGACCATCGGCGAAGGTGAATCCTCCTCAGGCCCGGCGTCTAAAATGCTGGGTGCGGAAAGTTGGGATCGCCTGCCGCTACGTGTGCGCCGCCGCTGGCGGCTCCTCGCCATGCTCTGCCCGGGGCTCGCGTCCCACCGGCTACGCTCGATCATCGTCAGCAAATGTTTAACATTTGAAGGTAGGATCGCAGTCTCCCCGGAGATCGCGATGGATGCTCTCGACCGCGCCAGCGACATCGAGCGGGCGCTTCTCACAGCACCGCAGGATCAGGCGAACCGCCATTTCGTCGCGGCGTGGCTGCGCTGGCGTCGCCCGGGACGGCTCATGCCCAAGCGTTCGGCGATCGAACTCCAGGACATCAAAGAACTGCTGGGGCGCGTCATCCTCTTCGAGCTTATCGGCGAGGACGATGTCCGCATCAAGGTGGCCGGGAGCCAGTTGCGCGACCACGTCAACTTCGAGGCGACCGGCAGGAATTTCGCCGCGATCACCCCGCCGGCGCAATGGCCGGTGCGGCGCTGGCGATTGAGGGAAATGGCGACGCGACCGTGCGGCGGCGTGATGATCAACCGCGAAACGGAGACACGGAGCGGCGACGCGGTGAACTTCGAGACGGTGACGCTGCCGCTCGAGCCGGATGGTGCCGGCAAGCCGCGGCTGCTGATAAGTAACGTGGCGGTTCTTGGCGCCGTCTATGGCCAGCCGACCAGCGAACGGCCGCAGGTCGTTTACATGCCCGATGAATTCCGCTTCCTCGACCTCGGCGCCGGCATTCCCGTTCGGATCGAGCCCTGATCCAGTCGAAAACGCGCTCGCTTGCACGCTCCGGCACTCCCCGCATTCCCGTGGCTGACTTGTCCTCCGGCAGCCCCTCATAGCTGACCGCGCGCAACAGCTGTCCGCGGACGGCGATATGCGCCCGCTGGGACCGCAAAAGTACCGCCGAAACCACAAGGATCTGCCGCGGTGCTCAAGGAAGCGAATAAGATCGCCGAGCTGACGGCAGCGGTAAGCCCTGAGTGCCGTTCCGATTCTCACTTCGCAGTCGTCGATCCACTAACTGTGGGCCCAAGGGGCCCCGAGGGTCCCAGCGGCGCCACGGGTGGCAGGATCTGCACAGTTTAGTTGCTCGGTTGCGTGCTATGGCGTCCTTCTCCGTCCAGTCTGGATACTGCTTTTGCGCTTGCTCTCGGCAAGCGTCTATCCGGTGCCAAACACTCTGAGACTCCTTGTACGGAATTGATTGGGCCCAACCTGCATTGGAGCAGCCAACAAGAGCAAGAAAGACGGCGAGAACGGCAATGCGCATGGTACTCACAATCGAGAATAGGTGCCGTCGTCAAACATAGCGGTAGGCCAAGGAGCCGACTATCACGCCTTTGGGCGGGTGGGCGGAACATTTGCCCCAAGAGCGCTGGTGTCGCTCTTGTGGAACGGCACAAGCGAGTCGCAGGGAGCGTGGCGACGATGGAGCGAGATGACACTCGGGATTGTGGCCCCCGAGAAGCCTTAAGGCTACCCCTGCGCTTAGCTTCGACTCTTTCCAATAAAAGATCCGCCGCCGGGCTCGATCTGCGAGTTCTCGCCACCCAACTAGTTGATACCGGCATTCTCGCTCACACGGTGACCGTGTTCGTGTCCGCCCGACCCGACCGTTCTCGGCTGCCCTGCTAAATCCCGCCGATGCCCAGGTTTACACTCGACCCGAGCGAGGTTGACGATTTCGTCAGCAGCCTCCCCGAAAGGAACTCGCGTATCGACTGGCCATCCGCAGCTTATGTGGACGCTGTCGCGGTGATGGACGATTTCGCACGCGCACAGAGGAGTTGGTGCGGCAACTGCGCAAAGGACTCTCCGACGTGCTGAAAGAAGCTGACCAGCTCAGCGCGGAGCTGAAGGCGTCGGCGTCCCGCCGTTAGCATCGCGGCCCTGAATATTTGGACGCTCCGCACACCCCTTAGTTCAAGCCGTGCGGCCTTGCTGGCTCTGGCTCCACGATCGCGACCAACGCTTCCCCGGTCCGCCGCCAAAACCGCAACATCGCCCTGTCTTCGGCGCTCTGGTTCAACTGGACGAGCCGGTGCAGCGTCGCGAGCTGGAGGCAGATTACCGCCGCCGCCTCGTCCCCGTGGCGGGCAAGCAGAGATACGGCCATCAGCCAGGGCTTGTGGTCCATCCGGCAGAGCCTGCAGGGTCCGCCTTACTATCCGGTGAACGGCACCCCCCGCGGCCAAGCGCGGGCCTACGCTGATGGCTTGCCAGGCTTAACCCAAGGCTCTAGCGGCCCAGCGCATGAAGTACCGCCGGAACCTGATCTCGGTGGGGAGATACGAGCTGCGTGCCCCGCAAATTGACGAAAGCGGATTGGCAGATTTGTTATCCTTGACCAACCAATCACGATGTGATCACCTGATATGGGCCGTCGTTGATCCTTTCGACGGCTGCTTTCCAGACGGGTTACTTCCCCCGCTCAACGTCCTCCCAAGCTGCGCTGGGCGGGGCTTTTCTTTGTCATACTCTGAGCCGAGGAGTTGAGTTGTGGCCATGCCACGCCAACCATCTTAACCGAAGATGGTGGGCGCACTGCCCCCGCACATGCTCGGCAGCTAGCGGGTTGGGAAGCACTTAAAGCGCCTCCCAGCGGACTGATTGATACCATCCGCGCCGGCCTTTGCTATCAACCGCTCGTTAATAAGCGGGCGGCAGAATGCGCGCGGATCACCAAGAACCTTGCGCCCCGCCCTGTGTCGCCCCCAAGCCGGCCAGGGCGGGGCTTTTTGCGCGGCTTGCCCCTTGCACGCGATGCAGGTCTGACGCGCTGGAACCCGCTGCGCGATTGGTTCGTTTTCGCCGATCCGCTGCTGCGCAGCAGGTGCGCTACCCACTACCCCGCTCGGCGCCCCCCACTCGGCGGGGTATTTTTATCGCCGAGTCGCCAACGACTTCGGGAAAATCTCGGCGCCCGGCGCGTGCTTGAGCGTTATCGCACGGAATCGTTCTTGAGCCGCGCCGCCTCGGCGCCGAACACACCGGCGAGATAGCGGAGATCCTCTTGTTGTTCACAGGGCTGTGGAAGCCGGGGATAAAATCCGATCCGAGCTTGACCCGACGCTTGGCCGGACCGCTCAATATCGGCCGGGATGCTTTCCCTCGATCTCGATCCCGGTGAAGTCACCGTCCTTTTGCGCGGTCTTCCACCTCGTCAAGAGTTGGTCTATCGGCTCGCCATCCGCGGCCTATCCGCGCGCTGCCGTGGCGATCGGGTGTTCACCCGGCGCACCGACGCGCTTGCGGAGCAGTATCGCAAGGACCTGCCGGCACTGCTGAAGGAGGCGGCGAAGCTCGGGGAGGATCTGACGGCATCGGTGGCGGCTCGGTAGCTGCCTCACTTGAGGCACGCGACAAAGCGCTGGTGCCGGCGGTTGCCAAGCGGCACCAGCGAGGCGAGAGACGATGATGAAGCGAGGTCTGCGCTTCGGGGGACTCCTCCATCATCAATGCTTTTGTAGGCTGCCCTCAGTGTCCAGCGCCATCGGGCGAGCACCGGACCTTCCCGCTCCGGCGAACCCTGAGGCTATCCTCTTGGCTAGAATCAAGCGGCCGGCGAACTCATTCCACGCCAAATGCGTTCATTGAGGCATGGCTGGGCAACCAAGCCTCGTCTGGAAGGCTGCGACGTGGCTCGTTATCGAGCACGGCGAGCAGGCGCAGACCCTGGTGGACGATCTGCTCCTCAATCTTGAGGGAGCGCATGCCGATGAGTGGGTGATGATCTTATGGCGCCAGATCGGTGGAGCTGTGGGCGAGCTACTGGAGGCAGCCGCCGCTAAGAGTGCCAAGAGACTGCCGAGCGCAACAAAACGCTGGTGTCGCCATCGAACGGCACCAGCGAGTCAGAGGCGATGATGGGAGTGTCGCTCATCCCCTCCATCATCAATGCGTTGATTGCAGGCGTTGCCGCACAGCGGTATCAGGCGAACAGCGGAGTTTCACGCCTAGGCGAACCCCTAAGGCTACGTATGCGGCTACCATTCATTAATGGCGCGGCCACGTAGATCACAGGCGCCCCGCCAATTGGCTACTTACCCCAGTCTCGGTCACCGCTGAATTTACGAGTTCGGCGAACCGCAGCTCGAGAATGATCCCCACCGCCTCCAGCGCCGCATACTGCAGTGCGCAATCGGGGTGCATCCGTTGCCATAGCTCCACCCCGGCCCGATAGCACTCGACGGATGAGCCGCCGGCGGTACGGGCAGCGATGAAAGCGGCGCGCACGGCGTTACGGTCAAATTCGCCGTCGATTTCGGTTTCTTGAACCAAGAGTCGGAGCCTCCAAATTGTCGGGACAATCGAAAGAGGCGCTGGTGCCGCTTTGCCAAGCGGCACCAGCGAGTTGGAGAGCGTGACGATGCGGGAGCGAGGCGTCGCTCGGGAAAGTGGTCTCGCTCCACCGTCGATGCTTTGATAGCAGGCCACCGCCACACGACGACATCAGGCCAACACCCGATATCGCGCCCTGCGAAACCGGAAGGCGGCAAGCCAGAATTAACGCAGTGCTGCGGAAAAGGGCGCTGGTGTCGCCCCTCCCCAAACGGCACCGGCGCGACGGGGCGAGTCGCCTAGGAGCTCGCTCCGCCGCCGTTGGCAACAGCGTCGCCGCACAACGATATCCGGGGAACACCGAAGATCAGCACTCGGCGAACCCAAGGTTAGTCACCGCGCCAGCCGCGATGATGGGCACAAGGTGTCGATTCATCGAGATTGCGCACCGGGGAACGGCAGCAATCCCTGATTCGCGCGAGAATCAGCGAACAGAACGCCGAGCACGCACCTTATCTGGATCTGACACGATCCCACGCTCTCGCCGTTTCTCGTCGCGCAAACGCTGCGCGTTGTGACAAATCCCGACGAACAACAGGAGGCCGGCTACCAGCAGAAGGATCGCGAGGCCCCATCCTTCAATCACTCTCTTCTCCTCTCGGATGTAGCAACGGTTGGAGCAACGGCTGGGCCGGTCGGTTTCGAATCGACGCCAAGAGCGACCAGGATTGCGCCAATAAAAGCACGCTCAACGTAGGCCGGGAAAATCTATGGATCGGGTCTCACCTTCCCGTGCTTTGATCTGCAGCGGGCGAGCCAGCGAGTTGCATGTGGGACCACTGCGACGCTTCCCGTTGTTGGCTCGCCATGGTCTCCGCAGATCAGCGGATTCGCGATCTGGCGCTGGTCATCCACGATCAGCACGGGGATGAAGCGGTGGCCGAGGCTTTCGAGCGGGCTCGCAACTGGCGCGAAGCTGAAGACCATCCGATGGCAGCCGTTTGGACGCAGGTTGCTGAAGAGTGCCGCAAGCTGGATGGGGGAGGACGAAATCGTCAAGGAGGTAAGATGCGCTTCGTCATCGCTTTTATAACTTGCCTCCCGCACAGTCCCTCCACGATCGTCTAGGGTATTCAGCTCAGAGGATATCAATATCATGCGACCAAAATATGCGGAGGCGTTTCACCGAGCCGGCTATGCGATCTGACTACTGCGACGCCGTTTAGCGTCATGGTCGTGACCGCGTTGAACCATCAAAGACAAGGCACGCGCCGATGATCTCCGCTATCTCGCCGGTGTGTTCGGCGCCGAGGCGGCGCGGCTCAAGAACGATTCCGCGCGATAAGGTCTCAGGCACGCGTCGAGAGCTAAGCCTTTCGCGCCTAAGGTGCCCCGCCGAGGCACCAACTCGCCAGAAACCGGTCGTAAAATTCGTCCCCACCTTGTCTCTTTAGGGTTGTATTGAGATGCGCCGTCACCGCTGGGCGTTGATCCTACTCAAAGAGGGAAGCGCCAGAATGGACGATTTATCCGGCCAGATTGCAGCGATCGAACACGAGATAGAGCAGTTGAGGAGGCTGTGCTCGCTTGCGATCAAGGTGGCTGACTTCCGGGAAGTTAATCGCCTGCAAGCTGCAATCGGACGGCTGATCACGGCGCAAGACGAGCTCCGCGCTCGCGAGCGACGTCGGTGGTGGCGATCCTCGAGCTCCTTGGCGCTGAATTGGCTGCGCGCAGCTGCGGCCGACTTCCGGGCATAATCCGCCCGTTTCTGCAGCAGCGACACCCAGCCGAAATCGACCTCGGCTTCCATCCGGCCGCTCCCTTGTGCGAGGCCCGATCCTCTTTCAACTACCAGAAACCACTTGTCATTTCGCTAACGACAGCGCGAGGGCTCCGCGGTCGGATCGCTCACCGCCCGGAGCCAGCCCGAGCCATGGCGTCGACAAACCCGGGCTGCAGTTCCTCAGCAAATTCACGCCAACGCCCCCGCAACAGGTGCGAACCGTCGAACGAAATCCAATAGGACTCGTCTTCACCGGCTGGAGTCGAAGATAGCCTTCGACTACCGCGATTTCAGAGGACCGCTGGGTGCGAATTAGTCCTCGAGCGACAGCGAGCGCACGTTCGGAAGGCCCCAAGCGCACCGATTGCTCCTCCGCTTCCGTAGCCGCACGCCAGCGCCGCCACCGTTCTCGTCAATGAACTGTACCTCAAGGGCATGCTGGAGCTTCTGGAGCGTGCTGGACAGAGCACCGCTTCCGATCTCCACCGTAGCGGGGCTCACCATGTCCGCCCTCGCTTCGTGACCACCGTTAACGTCCAGACTCAGGCGACCGACGCGACCGGGATAGCCAACGACTTCGGTCGCGCTGTAAAAAAACCGCAGCCTTGCCGCGCAGGCCCTCTCAGGAGCGCAATGATCATGGCCGCCGTGACGCTGCCGGCCCCTTCGGCGCCCGTCTATCCGACGCTCAGCACTGAAGAGCAGCGCGACGCTGATGTGTGGGCAGAAATCGTCATCGAGGGGACACCGAGCCGTTGGCCTCGCCCTCAGCTGATCGTGGCCATTATGATGACTACTTTTGATCAGGAGCTCGCAAAGGGATCGTCGGCGCCGGCCATCGTCGACAAGGTTGCGCGCACGCTCACCGCAGCGCTTGAGAGCCTAGGCGAAACCGAGATCGCATCCCCCGGCATCGCCGCACTCTACGTTCTGTCCGATCATCCCGAGTGGCGCGCCGCGGCATCGCAGCTACTGCCACCGGGGACGCCGCTGCCGTTCAATCCCGAAACGACGCGGTACCACGGACTCGTGAGACTGATTCGTCACCGCCAGCCCGATATCCCGGCTTGGCTCGAGGAGAAGGCACAATAAGCACCTTGAGGCGCAGAAGCTTTTCTTTGCGGCTGGCCGCGCGACCACCATTGAGCGCGCATGCGCACACTTCGCGACGGTGCGCTGCAATCGCAGCTTGCACTCCTAAACCGGTTGCTAACCCCTATGTGGTACAGACTCGGCCACGAGCGAAGGGGGCTCTTGAGTGTGAGCGATGAACAGGCACGCGTGATGATCCGCTGCCCGGTGACGGGCCGCGGCATACCGACCGGACTTATGGCTGAGGCCGCGAGGTGGCATGCTCGACCGATCGGTCTCAACCGCGTGTCGTGTCCCGCATGCAAGCAGACGCACGCCTGGAGCAAGCCCGACGCCCATCTCGAGGGCTCGAGCGGCGACTAGGGATTGCCATGAACTACTACATGGGGGCATGCAGACGGGAACTCGGCAGCATCGTCGATGGCGGCTCGCTCGACCCGGGGGGCGATGCGCACACGATGACGGTGCACTTCTGCGAAGTGCTGAGCGCAGGCGACCTAGATCAGCTCCAGGCTGCCCTTGAAAAGGAGTTGTCTGCAGGGAAGGAACACGTTCCGACCTCTCACAATCATTTCCGAGCGCTTGCGGTGCTTGAACAATCGCTCAAGGTGCTGGCGGCACGCAAGAAGCTGCCGTACTCCGTCAACCTCGATTTAACCGCTCGCTCGTAGCATGCGGGAATGCTCCGGCAGTCTGTTGCTCGCCGGGCACGTCCTGTGAGCACGTTGCCCGGCCCCCGCCGGTCCCCCGATGTTGCCGGGCGGGGCTTTTCTTTTGCGATCGGTATGGGATGGGTATGCAGTCCATTGGGATAGCGCTTGACCATACCGCGGCGCTTCGCTGAATTTGGTCGTGCCCTCACTCGATCTCGATCCCCGTGATATCGCCGTCCTGCTGCGCGGCCTGCTACCTCGCCAAGAGTTGGTCTATCGGCTCGCCATCCGCGGCCTATCCGCGCGCTGCCGCGGCGATCGCGTCTTCAGGGCGCGCACCGATGGCCTGGTGGAGGAGTTCAGGAAGGATCTGCCGGCGGTGCTGAAAGAGACGCGAAAGCTCAGCGACGAGCTCATGGCATCAATAACGGCCTGGTAGTTGCCCCACTAAGCAACAACGCGCTGGTGCCGGCCTTTGCCAAGCGGCACCAGCGAAGGTTGGCGTTGGATGACGATGGAGGGAGGGGTGCTCCGTTCCACAGTCGAGTTTTGATAGCAGGCCACCGCCATCAGGCGAGCACGGGATATCTTCACCGCACGAACCCGTAAGGCTACCCTCGCGCTTAGATTCATTTACAGGCCACGCGCAAGATGCCGCTGAGTGCTCGCGGCGGGATATGTCCCAGCCGCTGACAAGGTGTCGCATCCGCCGAGGTAGTAGATAGTCGATCGTCCGCAACGTTGCTCTTTTTTACCGATGACGCGCAACTGACAAGGCATACGGGCGTTTTGTTCTGTTTGAGCGGAACTATGATCGACGGATGGTTCCTCGCGATCCCGTTGTTGCTAGTCGGGCTGCTATTGCTCGTAGGCTTCATCGCCAGCGCGCAGCGATGGTGCGACGAGAAGCGCCGAGCGGGCGGCATCGAGCCAGACAAAGCGCGCGACGTTGAGCCAGATAACGTGAGTGCCCGTCATCCGCTAGCGGGAGCCGACGTGGTGCACAAGAATACACGCCCTAACCGATTGGCGGAATGAACGCCGTCGTCTTGCATAATGCGCACACAAAAGCGCTGGTGTCGCCCTTGTCGAACGACACCAGCGAAGGTAGGGTGTTGGATGACGATGGAGGGAGGGGAGCTCGCTCGACCGTCGATGCGTAGCAGGCCATCGCACCCTGCGATATCAGGTGAGCGCCGGATAACCGCACCGCGCGAACCCTTAGGGCTAACCTAGCGCGCAAGATCACCGCGGGCACCGTTGGCGGGGCACCGCGTCATCGTCGCGCAACCAATTTCGGAAACCTCGTCTAGGATGTCGGCATGCCGGCATCGGAGGTATTGCGCTTGGCCGAGCGGTGGCTCAAGTCTGACCTCGAGGAACCGGGCAGATCACGCCGCGATGTGGCGGAACCAAGCGCGTTTAGCATTCGCCGTTGCGGTCACTCGAGATGCGAGGGACGGAGAACTTTCAGATGAGATGCTGGCCGCCGAATACGAATATTTGAGCGCGTACTTCGACCATATCGACACCCTGGAGGATCTGGCGGATCCGCAGCTAGAGCGCGAAGCCGTTGACTGAGATTGATCTCCAGAGTGCCCCACACCTCGCCTACCATCGTGTCTCGGAAGACTTCGGCCTTCCTCTAGGGGCACAACCTCACGATAAGCCAGAACGCATCGACCGATGGCGGCACTACTTCCACCGGCTTCGCGCCGGATTGCCGATGGTCCCGGATCAGCCTGTGGCCATGGCCGCCTAATGCTCAACATGCTCAACGACAGGAATACCGTCGCCATGGTGGCGCATCATTGGGGCTGCTCGACCGATACCGCCTACCGCCGGATCGCTGATGGAACCCTCCCTTGTTTGCGTATTGCAGGCATTATGCGGCGTGCGCTCGTCCTTTCAGCGTGGCTGATTCCTGCTTGGATCAGGCCAGCTATTACCCAGTCAACTGGCGCTCCCTCGCCACCTGCGTTGCCGGGGACGCCAGCACCACGCCTGCCGCGCCAGCGCCGGTACCATCTACAATGATCATCTGGACCTATGGCCCGAATCCCAATGGCCAGGGTGGTCAAATCGCGACTCCCCACCAACCCGGCGACAGGACAGATAGACCCCACTTGGGCATCGCAGAACCTTCAAGGCTATTACGACCCTGAGATGAACTTTCACGCTGCAGACCTACGAAAATATATACAACCAGCTGCCACGGTCGGCCAACGGAGTGGGCGCCTCGAGCGGCCGGGAAAGAGTGCGGTCGGTCATTGGTGTGGGTGATATGCTTCGACGATGGGACTAAACGAAGCGTACTCGGATGATCGGAACGTCTCACGGCGCCGCCTTACCGCTGCCTCGTTACTAGGGGTTGGATTTCCATGAACAGGTCAAAGATGCGCTCAGCGATGGCGCCTGCGTCGTGCTCACTGAGCTGTGCAGTGGTCGCTTCAATCTTCCCCTCGCCGGAATTACGAGGCTCAAAGATGGTCAGATCCTCGTAAATGCCTGTCCAGCGCTTGCGAAGATCTCCTTCGGGAAAATCACTCCATGCAACAAATGCCATGTCTGTCATGGCATAGCGGAGACGTTCGCGCAGGCTGTCGTGGCTTGTCGCTAGCGTCCGGACGGCGATGTAAAGCCTTTCCCAAGCGTAATCTATCGACATTAAATATTGCCTTTCAGGCGGAAATCTAGCTACGCGGGCTTCGGCACCAGCGACCGCGCCAATCTCATCGGCAACGGTTTTTCAATGGCGGTCGACGCACTCTGGTGTCGATGAGTGCACGGTATAGCCTGTTACGGCAGAGCGGAAGTGATGAGATGTGAGTCAGTGACCCTCTACCGCGCTCCTGGCGACGGCAGCGAGCTTCCATTCATTGAGGGTTCGCACGTACTTGGCCGTGCGTCCACCCCGCCCCTCCAACGGGCGAATTCGCGAGCCGTGTCTGATTGCACCCGGGCGGGCTGGGCCGGCGGCGAGGCCGAGCGTCCTCTACGGCCTCTTCTTACACGCCGTCAGCACCTCGAGCGCCTCGTCCAGCACTGTAAGCACTCGGTGCCGTTTGTTGAAATTGTAGAGCGGGACGGGCCGCTGGCTCGCGGCTCGATCCTTCCCGAGCTCGGCCTGAAGTCGATCGAGTTCGCTTGCGCTCAGCACGGCGCAGAAGTGCTCTGTCATCGTGCGGGCGTCTCCCCTCGGGTCGATCGCGCCGCCATCAACAATGCTGACGAGTTCCCGCTTGCATGCCTCAATGTCACTCATTGCCGCGCCCCTTCAGCCGAGGTTGTCGAATATATCGTCAACAGGCGCGCGGCAAATTCTAGCTGCAGGTCGTCGTCGTCTCTTCTATCTGTCCATCGCAGCGGCCGCGCGAGCGAGCGCATTAACGGCATGCACATCCATCGCTGCCCATTCTTCTTCAAAAACTGCTTTCAATGCCCTCGCAAGCTGTTTCGTGCGCCCCTCACAGTCCGTTGAAAGGGGCCTAGCGGTGGCCGGCGCTGGCAGTTCCGGATGCCACCACCACCTTTCAATCTCAGCCACCCACGCCGTTTGTACCGCTCTCGCCGTATCGATATCACCGCTCGCGGTTTTGCCCACCATTTGCTCAACGCGCCGGGCAAGCCGCGCGAGCCTTTCGAATATCGGGGCGTAGACCCCATCGTTAGCTGCAAGCGATATAATGCGATCGAGCTCGATCGATATAGCCAGTCGACACTCGACCTCTCGCGCTACAGAACGATTGTTCTCTTTTGCTGCACGTTTGATCGCCTGTTTGTCAGCCGTGGTCAAACGCAAGTGTAGCGAGAAGCGCTCCGGGTCTCTCGATGCTGTCGCGCGATCCCGCGGGAGAAAACCATTTTGCGCCTTCATGACGCCTCCGGCTAAAAGTTGCTACACGCTCGCCTAATCGATCTGTTGCTGATTTCTTATGCGCTCCAGCTCTCTTCCGACGCGGCGCCAGAAACCCGCCCGAGCGTCCCTTCCCTTCATCGCCACTTTCCTAGCCCGAGGCGCCCGTTGTCCTGAAGGAGAGCTCGCGCGGATACGCGCAAGACGCTCAATCTCAGCAGCAATGCGGCGCCAATCGTTGAGGCGATCCGGATCCCGTATTGCCTTGAGATGAGCGATCATATCGCGGGTCACAAACAATGCTTGATCACCCTCTCGCTCGAAGTCGGGCGTAATCAAGGATTTGGGCGGAAACTACCATCCGAATAGCATACTGCGAACCACCAAGGGCCACAAAATCTGCGATTTGAATTAGTTGTTCCGAAAAGACTGAACTACTAGAGCTTACGCTAAGAGGGCAGCTTTCACCGTCGTTGCGCTGTCTGCGAGCCGTTTCCATTTGCTCGCCTCGTACCAATACGAATTGCGCTACCCGATCCCGCGCTTTCCGCTAGTGGTCCGGCTACCTTAATCCGAGCTCGGCGCCGTCGCCCACAGGTGCTGCCCCCAAGCGATACCACCCGCTCAAGGGTGTCATTTTCGGGCCATCGAAGTGGGCGGATGCCTGCGGCTGCTTGTGTCCCGCCGGAAAGCCCGAGTTAATCGACGATGAGCCCGATGCGTGTCTTGAACTCTGTTTTATCGAGGAAAACGGAAAAGCCTTCGGCGCGATATGGGGCTACCGTCGATCCCGCTGTCGACGAACTCGGGCGCATAACCGCTATGTCGTCGCGAATGGCAATAGAAGCACATCGGGGAGTATGAACCGTGTACGTCAGCAATCGCGAGCCATCGTTGCGAGAGTTGCTCGACGATCCCATCGCCCGGCTCCTCATGGCGAGTGATCGATTGCAGGTCGAGGACCTGATGTTCCATCTCAAGGCCGTTCGCCGCCGACTTGCGGCGATTGGCAGGTTCGGCAACCGCGGTCGCCAAGGTTAGGCAGTCATGGCGAGAGGAGGCGCGCGCCCGAGCTCACGCTGTTCCTTGAACAGCGGTATCCGTCGACGAGCGGTGGAGCACCACAGAAGCTGGATGCGGCGATGTTTCGGCGAACGCTGAGGAGATGCGCAACTGCGCGAAGTTCTGACCCGGTGGCACACTTGGGGCTAGCTGGGACATACGAGGTGCTTGCCCGAAGCGCCGAGTCGAAGTGAGGACCAAGTGTGAACAAGGCCAAGGCGTCAAAACTGCTGCCGAGCTCATCCGGATCGCGTTCGCGTGGAGCTATGCCGAAGATGGCACCAAAGAGGCGGCGCTCGAGCAGAAGCTCAAGACCATGATCGCCGATCTCGATCCGGAGGAGCGGGACCGGCTCGGCTGGCGATTTGCGATGCTGGCGCAGATGTGCAGGCGCTGAACCGTGTCATAGGTGGTCGCCGCGGTTGGTGCCCCGGGGTGACGGTCCGGTGGCCGAGCAACCATCCAGCGTCGCGATGCGGACCAGCCCTATCCACAAGGCGCGCCGTGCGCGATTTTCACATCCGCCGTCGCCTTCAGGCTGTGATTGGCTTGGCCTCACTTCGACACTCACATGCCATTGTTTCCGTCTCGAGCGCCCGGCATCGGCGTGCCGTAGATCGGATCAACCGGCGTGCCTTGCCCATTCCGCGGCGTGTCGGCAGCGCGGTGAGTTGGGCGCGCCGAGCTGCCCGACATAGCGACCTGCGGCTCGAGGCCGAGCGCCACAAGCGTATCGCGTGACAGCTCGCCGGTCACAGCCTCGCCGTGCTGACGCTGAAAGTGCTCGAGCGCGAGGCGAGTGTTGCGGCCCCAAATGCCATCCACCGGGCCGTGATAGAGGCCGAGCCGGCGAAGCCGCATCTGCGCCGCCCTTGTGGTCGTGGGGTCGACGGTCGACGGCGCGGCGGTTGCAACGCGCGGGGCCGGACCCGGCGTGAAGCCGCCCGCGTGGTCGGGGTCGAGACCCATCAAGGCCCAGCGCCCGTCCGTCTGCTGGCACACCGTGCCGATAGCGTTCACCGTCATACCGGAGATAACGACGATCTGCTTGATCTGCTGGCAATTTCGTCCCGCCGCGTTCTGATAGCGGCGGACGACCTGCACCTGCTGCTGCGGCGGCGGCATCACCGCGTACCAGTGGGTCGCCGCCGGGCTCCGCAGGAAAGCGTCTAGAGCCGACATCTCCGGGGTATAGCTATAGCCGCTGCCGCCCGCTGCGCCTGCAGCTCCCGCGGCAGCAGATGCCGCGCTTCCGCCACTTGCGCCGGCACCAGTGCCGGGTCCTGCCGCTGCGGCACCGGTGCCGCTGGCGGCACCTGTGCCACCTGCAGCGCCCCCCGCTCCGCTAGCCGCGCCAGCGCCCGCCGCTCCTGAGGCTCCAGCTCCGCCGGCAGCAGCGCCGCCTGCGCCACCCGCGGCCCCGCCGGTTGCGCCAGCACCACTACCTGCCGCTCCGGCGCCGGCAGCGCCCGCACCACCCGCGCCCGCAGCACCGCCTGCACCACCGGCGCCCGCGCCGCCGCCACCTGCGGCTCCGGCTCCGCCTGCCCCGCCACTAGCGCCTGCGCCGGCACCACCCGCTCCTGCGCCGCCACCACCTGCTCCTGCGCCGCCACCACCTGCGCCTCCGCCCGCACCGGCGCCAGCACCACCCGCGCCTGCACCACCGCCGCCCGCGCCTCCAGCGCCGCCAGCGCCGGCTCCGGCTCCGCCCGCCCCGGCACCACCTGCTCCGCCTGCACCACCACCGGCGCCTGCGCCGGCACCACCTGCACCCGCGCCGGCACCACCTGCGCCGCCTGCACCGCCACCAGCGCCAGCTCCGCCGCCCGCACCCCCTGCGCCACCTGCGCCAGCCCCGGCTCCGCCAGCGCCAGCACCTGCGCCTGCTCCACCTGCGCCTGCTCCACCTGCTCCCGCACCACCTCCACCTGCGCCCGCACCCGCTCCTCCGCCGGCTCCGCCAGCGCCGCCGCCGGCGCCTGCTCCACCTGCGCCGGCTCCCGCTCCAGCGCCCGCGCCACCGCCGGCGCCACCCGCGCCTGCTCCTCCGCCTGCGCCAGCTCCCCCTCCGCCACCGCCGGCTCCGGCTCCGCCGCCCGCGCCACCAGCAGCGCCACCTGCACCTGCCCCAGCGCCGCCGGCACCACCAGGACCGCCTGCGCCACCCGCACCAGCACCACCGCCGGGACCGCCCGCACCAGCACCACCACCGGGGCCGCCGGCGCCGCCGCCACCGGCTCCGCCACCACCTCCAGCGCCACCTCCGCCGCCTCCACCGCCGTGAGCGAAGGCCGCCTTAGTCAGCAGCGGGGCATCGTCACTCGTAGAAACTGGGAGAGCAAACAGCAGGAGGGCGAGAGTCGCAGTTGAGACGAATAGCGCTGACTTCGCGTGAGTTCGCGCGCGCATGCCAAGCCCCGATTCCTGGGTGTACGCGTCGCAAACTGCGGGTCGGAAACCGAGTTCCTATGTGGGCTTTGTGCGTGCGCTCTTTTACCTGTCGGTTCACTTTCACCGACAAGCGGACAACTGCAAATAACTGCTAGTGTCGAGCTACGCTGTCAGGGTTTCGTTCGAGAGACGCCGCTTCCGCTCGCAGCGCTCGGTGACGAGGATGAGCGTCAACATCTCGGCCAACTCGCCGGACGGCACCCCTGCGATTTGGGGCTGATTCAGGAGCTAGTCATGGCTAGCGCGTGATTGACCGCCCCTCGACCCTGAAGCTTCAAGCAACTGTCGCGTTTGACGCTTAGAGTGATGAGGCGGGCCAGCGCCGGCGGTGGTCCCCCGTGCGCCTCAACAGGTCGCGAACCCTTTCGTAGCTCGCGTCGATTGGCAAGCAGATCGGAGCAAGGCTCGCCTCCAGTCCGCTCCCTTTGCTCACCCAGCTTCTCACATAGTCCGACAGCGCGGGATCGGCCACGATGGCCGTCACCACACGTCCAGCAACACCGGGAGACGGCCCTGTGTTCTCCGCTACCAAGTCCCGATGAACGGCGTCAACATAAGCCATAGCGTTGAGCAAGAGTTCTGCGTCCTCTCTTCGCAACGAACTCCCCGTCATGCCGGTTCCTCCGAACTAAGCGCCGCCGCCGAAACGCGCGGAAGCTAGACGACGGCCGCTCCTTGCCGGAAAGCCCACCGACTCGCCACGCAGCATCAACCCATGGCGGGCGAGCTCCCGATTGATGCTCGCGACCGCCGCTGGCCCCAACCGCGGAATACGCAACAGCTCGCGCTCGCTCAGCTCCGCGATCGCGGTCTTCGTGAGCAAACCATAGTTGGCGAGCGCGTGGTAATGCAGGGTCTTCAGAAACAGGCCATCAAGGTCGCGCACGCCTGGGGCTTGGTTCCGCGCCGACATGGTGCAATCACCCGCATCTTACTGCCGCCCGATCGCCCTCGCGTTTGGGTAAGCTGGCGATCGACCTACTCAGCCCAATGTCAGTTTGTAGGGAGTCTATCTAACAGCGGGTGAACGAATTCAGCGGGATGTATGCTAATCTTGCGTGCCGAACCGATAGGGGCCCGCTTCACCTCTCCGCCCGACCCGCAAACAAGTTTCCCTGATCGGCGCGCGAGCTTCCCTGCTTCTGGAAAGACATTTCCCTGTTTCCATCCTGCCGTCGCGTCTCACGGTTTTGCTGAGAAATGCTGACGATTTGGAGGATCCCAAGCTTTCTGGGGCGGTGGTATCTGGCGCACTTCCCTGTATTTTTCCCTGTAACCAAGGAAAACCCTTCAATACGCCCCCCGCCGCCTTCGCCGATCAGCCGGATCCGGGAGACAGCGTCAAGGCTCCCTCTTCGCGGCGGCGCGGCGGCCCGAATATTCGATTGCCCCGTCCCTCAGCCGGCCGAAGCGCAGCGCGATCAGGTCCTTCACATAGTTCTGGTTAAGCCGCCACGGCTTCTTCGAGCCCTGTTTGGGAAATTTGTCGAGCGCGCGCCGGATATAGCCCGATGAAAAATCGACCCA
>Ga0335073_10004680_pt1 | contig 19142 bp, 11 predicted proteins | sample Lox_Sample_22_FD_207093 | JGI IMG/M metagenome (GOLD analysis project Ga0335073, IMG submission 207093) | Soil microbial communities from Loxahatchee National Wildlife Refuge, Florida, United States - Lox_Sample_2.2 | ecosystem: Environmental > Terrestrial > Soil > Wetlands | place: USA... | reverse complement strand
GTGAAAGTTCCGTTGTGATTGTTGTGATAAAGGAAATTGTCGCCGTTAAGGTTCGAGACGTAGAAATCGACGTAGCCGTCGTTGTCGTAGTCCCCTGCGACCACGGCCTTTGTGAAACCAACGCGATCGATGCCGGCGGCATGTGAGATGTCTTCAAAGGTCCCGTCACCCTTATTGCGGTAGAGATGGCTGGGTCCATTTTCGTTACCGACGAACAAATCGAGATAGCCGTCGTTGTCAATATCAGCCCACACGCCAGTTTGCGTCTGGACAGCTTCGCTGAGGCCACTCGCTGCTGTTACGTCGGTGAAGGTGCCGTCGCAATTGTTGCGAAGCAGAGACGGGCGCTGGGGAAATTCCCAGGCGCCGCGCAAGACGAAGATGTCGAGACAGCCGTCATTGTTGTAATCAGTCTGAATGAGATTCAGTCCGCCAAGCTGGTCGGCAAGGCCCGCTTGTGCGGTCCGATCGGTGAAGGTTCCGTCCCCGTTGTTGTGGAAATAATGCATGGGAGCGCACTGGCCATAATCGGAGGTGACGATGTCGAACAGACCGTTACGTTCAAAATCGTCGACGATGAGGCCGCCCGACATAGAGTAGAGGTTGATGCCAGCTGCGGGAGCGACGTCGACGAAGCGGCCGACATCTTCGGCCGAGTCAAAACTTGTCGGCGGAGTCAGATACTGGGGTGGAACAGCGGCCGGATACTTTCCTAAGGTCATGTACGCAAGATTTAGGATCCAGCGGACGTCGAGAGCGTCGGGCTTGCGCTGCAGATACTTGAGGAGATACTCGACGGCCTTCTCGGAAGAGGCAGGCCTGGCAAAACTCCGGTTCACGCGGGGTGGAAAAATACACTGATCGCCAGGGTGGCGATAAATGTCGTTGTCCATCTCAGATTTGTGCAGATAGGCGATGCCGAGGACCTCCTCTAGTTCAGGCATAGCGCCGGGCAACTGGGCGGTCGCAATTTCATAGGCCGTCTGCCACTGCTGGATGGACTTGTCCATCTCTCCTTCGTAGGCATAGAGATTGGCCAGCGCGTAGTGCATCTGAATAATGTCGAGCGGGCGACCATGCGTAACGCCATCGGGATTAGCAGGATCGAGGCTCTTCAGAACACTGTCGATTACTGAAGAGAGAGATCGCTTACGGATATCGCACATGACCCGCAGGTTCTGATTCCATCCATCGGGTTTTGGAAAATCGCGGAACGCGAGGTCGGCTTCTCCCTTGCCTCCGACATTGGGTGCATAGCGAATTGTGCCAGTCGCCGACGAAGGAAGAATTCGGGCGGGGGAAGTATTTTGCAGAGGCGCTGTCTCAGCGGCAGGAATCCTTTTCACGATCGCATAACCCGAACTGGTGTGAATGACGGATGTGATTTCCTCCACGTTCAGGCGCTCGACCGCGTCCCGCAGTTCCGGGCGTAAGGTAGCAGGGTCGACGCGACCCATGAAACCGCCGTCGGAGGCGGTAGGATCGATGGACACTTCCTTTGCCAGAACGGCGAAGTCTTCGCCGTTCTTCAAACGCTGCAAGACTCGATCGGCTTGCGTGGGCGAATCGACGACGATAATCAGCAAATCGACTGGCTCGGGAGCGCCACTTTGAGCAAGAAGGAAAGGCCGTACGCCAAAGCAGGGAAGCAAAAAAACGTAAAGAACGTAAACAAAGATACCGAACCTCGGGCCCTGCGGTTGTAAATGTAGAATGGAGCGGATTGCGCGAGTCGAACCCCGAGTGGAAAACCGCTTCGACATAGGACGCTGCTGCCTCGACCCCACTTTTAGGCACGCGATTTTGGAAACTATAGCATCTTGCCGGGGAAACGTCCTTCCCTCGGCGGGAAAAACTCTAGCATCATCATGGGCAAACGTTTACCATAACGCCCGGCAACGTCCGTCCATTAAAAAGGCGAGGGTCCAGTCATGATGAGACGCAGACAGTTTCTGCACGCGGGTTTGGCAACTGCGGGCGCCGTTCTTGCATCGAAAGTGCAGTTTCCGCCCACCTGGGCGCAATCCAGCCCCATTGATTCCCGGATCGAAGTTTTGACCGACGAACCGCTGGGAATCATTTCCCCGAATGTCTACGGCCACTTCACCGAAAACCTGAGCGGAGTGGTGTATGACGGCATATGGGTGGGCCCGAATTCGAAAGTGCCAAACGTCGATGGAATTCGCAAGGAACTCGTCGACGAGATGCGGAAGATCAAGGCTCCAGTGGTGCGTTTTCCGGGCGGCTGTTTTGCCGACAGTTACGACTGGCGCGATGGGATCGGGCCAACAGACAAGCGTCCTCGGCGCACCAATTTCTGGAACCAGGGCGAGACGCCGGAAGCGCCCGCCAGTCACCGATACGATCCGAACGAATTTGGCACCAACGAGTTCGTGCATTTCTGCAAGCTGATTGGCTCTGAGCCTTACTTGGCCGCGAACCTTCGCAGTATGCCAGCAGAAGAATTATATCGCTGGGTCGAATACTGCAACTCTCCGGCCGGCAGTACGACCCTGGCGGATATGCGTGCGACAGCCGGGTTCAAGGATCCGTTCAACGTGCGCTTTTGGGGCGTAGGCAACGAATCCTGGGGCTGCGGAGGGAACTTTACGGCCCAGGAATATGCAGTGGAGTTCCGGCGATTCACCACCTGGGTGCCACGTTTTCAGTCGCGATCTTCAGCCGAAAGTCGTGAGGAGTTGTCATTCATTGCCTCCGGTCCGAACGTCGACGATTGGTCCTGGACGCGTGGCTTCTTTGACGAGATCGCGCACAAAGGGCGCTTCCAGTTGCGCAGCGTCTATGGCTGGGCGCTTCATCACTACGCGTGGAATCTGAGCCGCGGCCGCACCCAGAACTGGGTACAAGGTAAGGGTGATGCGCTCAAGTTCGATGCGGTGGATTGGTACGAACTGCTGCGCGAAGGCGACCGGATGGAAGGACTCATCAATGGCCACTGGCAGGTGATGGGCGAGGAAGATCCGGAACACTGGGTGAAGCTGGTAGTGGATGAGTGGGGGCCTTGGTACAAGCCGGGCAGCGAGGCCACGCCCGGAGACCAACTGGAGCAGATGCCGACATTGAGGGACGCGGTTTTCAGCGGCATGACCCTCGACATATTCAATCGGCATCCGGAGAAGATCGCGATGGCCAACTGCGCCCAGCTGATCAACTGCCTGAACAGCCTCTATCTGGCTCACGAGGATCGTTTCGTGGTAACGCCGGTCGGCTACGTATTTGGCATGTATGCCGCACATCAGGGTGGGCAGGCGCTGCGCGCGATTTTTTCTGCGCCAACTATCGGCTACGACCGCGACGGCAAGCCTGCATCCTTTTGGGCATTGAAAGGGTCGGCGTCGATCCGGGACAAGGAATTGACTCTGACTGTGGTCAACCCAGATGTAAGTGAAGCACGAGAGGCCGAGGTGGTGGTGCGAGGTGCGAAATTCAAAACGGCGACCGCTACGGTCCTCACCCACACCGACATTCACGCTCACAACACTTTCGCAGAGAAAGACGTAGTCGTGCCGCGGACTCAAAGTGCGGAGATCAAAGGAGACGTGTTGAACTTCCGTTTTGAGCCCGCGTCTGTCACTAAGCTCGCTGTGCGGCTAATGTGAGGCGTCAACTGGAGCGTCGAGTGAGAAACTGCACGAGGTTTGTTGGCCTCATTCTGATCGTGGGGGCTATGTGGGGCTCGAGTATCCCCCGGGCTCCCGCGGAATTGCACCCGGCGTCGACATCTTCGCCAAGTACAAAATCCATACTGGGTACAGAAACTGCGTCAGTCACCGGGAACACACGAGGGACACTCGCCCCCACTCCGCCCATGGGCTGGAATAGCTGGGATTCCTTTGGCACCACGGTCACTGAAGCCGACGTAAAGGCAAATGCCGCATGGCTGGCCGAAAACCTAAAGCGTTATGGATGGCAATACGTTGTTGTGGACATGGAGTGGTTCGTCACCAACCCAACCCCCGAGGGCAATTCCAACAGCTCGCAGTACAGCATGGATAGCTTCGGACGGTACATGCCCGACGAGAAGCGGTTTCCTTCGGCGGCCGATGGGGCGGGTTTTAGGCCGCTGGCCGACTACGTGCACTCGCTGGGGCTGCGCTTCGGAATCCACATTCTTCGTGGAGTTCCCAAAGATGCAGCCGCAAGAAATCTGCCAATTCACGGTTCTCCCTATCACGCCGATGACGCAGCTGATCGCGCCGACTCATGTCCGTGGAATCACGATAACTACGGAACCGACTCAAGCAAGCCTGCCGCACAGGCCTACTACGATTCGATTGCCCAGCTCTATGCCAGCTGGGATGTCGACTTTATCAAAGCCGATTGCATCGCCAGCCGCCCGTTCAAAGAGGGGGACATCCGCATGCTCAGCTCGGCGCTCCGCACCACCAGTCGGGCGATCGTTCTGAGTCTCTCCCCGGGAGAAGCTCCAATGGAAAAAACTGAGGAATTGCGGGCCTATTCGCAGATGTGGCGAATTTCCGACGACGTGTGGGACCTTTGGCATAGTTCGGTTCCCTACCCCCAGGGTTTACTCGACCAATTCCCGCGCTTAGAAAAGTGGGCGAAGGTCTCCCAACCCGGCCACTGGCCTGATGCGGACATGCTGCCGATTGGCTATTTGGGGCCCCGGCCCGGATGGGGCGCAAAGGGCCGCACCTCGCGTCTCACTCACGACGAACAACGATCCTTGTTCACGCTCTGGTGTATGTTCCGCTCTCCTTTGATGATGGGGGGGAATCTTCCGAAAAGCGATCCGTGGACGGTTGCCTTACTGACGAATCCGGAGGTTCTCGCTGTCGATCAGCGTTCGACCGGAAGCCGGGAAGTAGTGGCGACCTCCGATATTGTGGTTTGGCTGGCGCAGAGCACTGACGCCAATTATTCTTACGTCGCAGTTTTTAACCGGGGAGAGACGCAGCAGAAAGTTCACTATCTGTGGAAAGAGTTGGGCCTGCCCAACCAGAGCTATAAATTGCGCGATCTGTGGAAGCGACGGGATCTGGGTGCAGCGCGGTCCGTGGCGGTTCAAGTGTCGCCACATGGTTGCGTCTTGTTGGGTCTTGAGTCTTAAGGTGTTTTTCCTGCTTCTCAGATCGGTCGATTCTGCGACGCGACCGGTCAATGCAAAAATGCAAAGCAGTCTTGGAATTAGATCTCGGCCCATGAAGTCCGGTTTTATGAAGGACAAAGCGATTCTAGTCGCCGTTCTCCTTGTGACGTGTGGAGCATCCTGCGGCGGTGGTGGAGGCAGCAGTGCCGGCCCGCCGATCCAAACCGTCTTCAGCAACTACCATCTTAGTGGCGCAATTGATCCCGTGCGCGATCCGAGCGTGATCCGTCAGAACAACATGTACTACGCCTTCAGCACCGACACCGGTGCGCCCATCGGAGGGTCGTTGCCCATATTATGCTCCCCGGACCGCGTGGCCTGGAGCTGGTGCGGTGCTGTCTTCAGTGAGATTCCGCAGTGGGTGGTGCAAGCGGCCCCGGGCGTGCTCGGATTGTGGGCGCCCGATATTTCCTACTTCAACGGGCTCTACCACGTGTACTACGCCGGATCTACATTTGGATCCAACACCTCCGTCATTGGCTTGGCAACCAACACAACGCTCGATAGCGCTGACCCAAACTACCAATGGGTAGATCACGGTCAGGTGCTGGCCTCAAACGCAAGCGACGATTTCAATGCAATTGACCCCAATATCCTGGTCGATACAGACGGCAGCGTGTGGTTGACCTATGGAAGTTACTGGACCGGCATCAAGCAACAGCAAATCGATCCCGTCACGGGCGGGCTCCTAAGCTCGAATCCGACAGTGTATGCGCTCGCGTACAGGCCGAATGCGCAATACGATCCGATTGAGGGCTCAAGTCTGGTGCACAAAGACGACTATTACTACTTATTCGTGTCGTTCGATAATTGCTGCAATCCGAATCCCTATCTAGACACTTACCGCATCATGGTGGGGCGAGGAACAGGTCCCAACGGCCCGTTCGTGGACATGGATGGAACGGACATGATGCAAGGTGGAGGGACTCAGCTTCTGGCCGGTAATGGTGTTACCTGGAGTGGTCCGGGAGGACAAACTGCGTACTTGGATTCTGTGAACGGGGACATCATCGTGTTTCATGCGATACATTTGCCCGACGGCACGCCTTACCTTTTCTGCAACGCATTGACATGGACAGATGGCTGGCCGCAGATTCAACCGTAGGACAATTCACGCGCACGCTGTGCGTAGCGTGTTGGCGCTAGAGTTTTCTTCGGGGACCGCGAGGAACTTATGCTGAAAAGATTTCAAGCGATTCTAGGCTTGGCGGCATTTGTTGTATTGGTTTCTGCCTTCTGTTTCCCATCGGAGACGCCGTGGACGACAGAGCGCGCGAACTACTGGTATTCCCAGCAGCCTTGGCTCGTCGGAAGCAACTTCATACCGAGCACAGCTATCAATCAGTTGGAGATGTGGCAAGCCGATTCCTTCGACCTGCCCACCATCGATCGAGAACTCGGTTGGGCGGAGTCTCTCGGCATGAACACCATGCGTGTGTTCTTGCATAACCTGCTATGGCAGCAAGATTCGGAGGGGTTTCTGAAGCGCATGGACCAGTTCCTAGCTATTGCCGAGAAACATCACATCCGAATCATGTTCGTGCTTCTCGACTCCGTCTGGGACCCCAATCCACATCTGGGCAAGCAACGCGCGCCGAGGCAGCATGTTCACAACTCCGGTTGGGTACAGGCGCCTGGCGCTGATCTACTGAAGCATGAGTCGCGCTGGGACCGAGAATTGAAACCATATGTCGTGGGCGTAATTGCACACTTTCGCGACGACAAGCGTGTTCTCATCTGGGACCTGATGAATGAACCGGACAATGACAGCCCGCAATACAAAGACCAGGAACTTGCCAATAAAGCCGAAGTCGCTCTTCGACTGCTGAAACAGGAGTGGAAGTGGGCTCGAAGCGCTCATCCTTCCCAGCCCCTCACCAGCGGAATCTGGAAGGGAGATTGGTCGGAAGGGCTTATGAGCGAGATGGCGCAGTTTCAACTCGAGAATTCCGACGTGATCACATTTCATTGCTACGATCCTCCCGATGTCATGAAGAAGCGAATCGCCTCACTGAGGCGCTTCAACCGGCCCGAGATTTGCACCGAATACATGGCCCGTCCGCTGGGAAGCACCTTCGCAGCAATTCTCCCGATTCTGAGACGGGAGAGAGTGGGCGCCTACAATTGGGGATTCGTCAGTGGCAAAACGCAAACCATCTATCCTTGGGATTCATGGGAGAAAACCTATACCGCCGAGCCGCCTCTCTGGTTTCATGACATCTTCCACCCGGACGGCAAGCCTTACGATTCCCGAGAGACCGAGTTGATCCGGCGACTCACGCAAAGCGCTCGAGCAAACAAATCGTAGAGGTCACAGGAAGCAGGGAGACACCGATTGGATCTTGTGCCGTGCATAGAGCCGAGAATGAATTGGGGCAAGTCTGTTAGGGCCCTCCCGTTGCTGCTGGTTATTTGGGCAGCCTGTGTCGCGGCACAGGAGAAGCCGCCACAGACCCCAGGTGTAGTTTCGACCGGCGGGGCTCACGCCGCTGTGCTGGATAGCGAGAAGCGTCCGATTACGGCCGGCGGATTTGTAGACGACGGTCCAGTCGTCTTCCAGGATGTTTCCGAAAAAGCTGGGTTGACGAAGTGGCGCCATGTAATGGGCACGCCCGAAGACGCATTCATTATCGAAACGGTAGGCTCGGGAGTGGCGCTACTCGATTACGACAACGACGGCTGGCTCGACGTCTATCTGGTGAACGGGTCGACCTATGATGCGATGTCGGGCAAGACTTCTCCGCCACACGCGGCGTTATTTCACAACAACCACGACGGGACGTTTACAGATGTTACGCAGCAAGCCGGAGTCACCAATGATCGCTGGGGCTTCGGCGTTGCCGTGGGAGACTACGATAACGATGGCTGGCCTGATCTCTACGTTACGAACTTCGGCAAGAACCGCCTCTACCACAACAATCACGACGGGACGTTTACGGATGTAGCAGACAAGGCAGGAGTAGCGCTGGGAAACTGGTCCACGGGCGCAACGTTTGGCGATTATGATCGCGACGGACGATTGGACCTTTTCGTTCCTGGGTACGTGCACTATAACATGGACCATCCTCCGATACCCGGCTCACCGGTTGTCGCTTTTTCTTCCTGCGAATTCCGCGGAGTGAAAGTGATGTGCGGGCCGCGCGGACTGAAAGGCGAACCCGATCATCTTTTCCATAACAACGGAGACGGCACGTTTACCGATGTCAGTCAGAAGGCCGGAGTCGGTGACGCCAATGCCTACTACGGGCTCACCGCAGTATTCGCAGATGTAAACAACGACGGAAGAGTGGACCTGTTGGTCGCCAATGACTCTACGCCGAACTACCTCTACATCAACAAGGGAGACGGTACGTTCGAGGATGCGAGCTATGCCTCAGGCTATGCGCTGAACGAGAACGGGCGCGAGACCGCGTCCATGGGCGTAGCCGTAGGCGACTATCTCAACAACGGCCAACTCGACATTTACAATACGGTTTTTTCCGACGACTACAATCCCCTCTATCGCAATGATGGCGGCGGCAATTTTACCGACGTGAGTTATCAGGCGGGAATCGCAGAAGTGACCATCCCATTTCTCGGATGGGGAACAGGTTTCATCGATTTCGACAACGATGGATGGAAGGATTTGTTTGCTGCGAATGGGCATGTATATCCGGGCGTAGACAAAAGCGACTGGGGTACGACGTTTGCCGAGCGGCCTCTTCTCTTACGCAATTTGCATAACGGGAAGTTTGAAGTTGTCCCACCCGTAAGGGGCACGGGCCTCGCGCTGCTACTGACGGCTCGAGGAGCCGCCTTCGGCGATCTTTTCAACGACGGTAAAATCGATGTTGTAATCAACCAGTTGAATAACACGCCAGTGCTGCTCCGGAATGTCAGCGCGGACCAAAATCACTGGGTGGGGCTTAGTCTGGTGGGCGGCCCAAAGAGCCCGCGGGATGCAGTTGGAGCAACTGTTTACCTTACGGCAGGCGGAACTCGGCAGCGCGGCGATGTCATCAGCGGAGGCAGCTACGCGTCCTCGAATGATTTTCGCCTCCATTTCGGGCTGGGGGGCAGCACAAAAATCGAAAGCGTGGAAGTACATTGGCCCAGCGGGGTGGTCGAACACGTGAATCTTCCCGGAGTGGATAGCTTCTACAGGATCGAGGAAGGTAAAGGCGCCACGCAAATTCAGTCCGATCACAAGTGACGAATGGTCGCCGAGGACCGGCCAATCTGGGCTGTGGCGGTAGTTTCCCCCATGGTAATCGTTTACTCAAAACCCTACTCCGAACAGAAAACGTCTTGACAGTGCTAATTGGTTCGTATTAGAGTCAGCCCAATTTTAGGGGTGGGGACAATTCTCGCAATATCGAAAAAGACGAGGATACTTCTCGTCGCTGGGGCAACGGTGCTTCTGGCGGAATCCACTCCCCTGCTCGGACAAAACGCCTATTTCCAGAAATCGTTTAACGAAGGCACCGCGGAAATGCGCGCCGGAGACTGGAATGGCGCGGTTAATTCTTTCACTCTCGCGACCAAGATTCTCCCCGCTTCTGCCGAAGCCCAGTTCAACTTGGGACTGGCGCAACTGCAGCAAGGACATCCCCAAGAAGCGATTCCGGCGTTCAGCCGCGCCATCGAGCTGTCACCGAGGCTGAAGGGGGCTCACCTGTTCCTGGGGGTAGCGCGCTACCGCCTGAATGACTACGCTGCGGCGATCACGGCACTGCGGAGGGAATCCCAGCTTGATCCACGAAACGGCAAAGCTCTGATGTGGCTGGGAGTTGCGCAGTTGGCGGCGGGCGAGAATGCAGCGGCTGCGGTGTCGCTCGACAAAGCAGCGGAGTTAAGTCCGAGCGACGTGGACATCCTATATCACCGCGGGCGGGCCCACATGTTGGTGTCGAAAGACAGCTATGAGGAGATGTACAAAGCCGACCCGAACTCGTGGCGAGTGCACCAGGCTCTGGCACAGTCGTTCGTTGAGGCCGACAGGTTGGAAGACGCTGTCCGTGAGTGCCAAATCGCATTGAATTTGCGCCCCCAAGAGCCGGGATTGCACGAGGAACTGGCAGACATTTATTGGAATCAGAATCAATTGGAGAAAGCTGAAGCGGCATTCCAGGAGGAACTGAAAGTCGATCCCGAGAGTGTCTCGTCCATGTACAAGTTGGCTGTAGTCAGCCTAGAGCGCTCCAAACCTGAGGTGACGGCGTCACTACTAACCCAGGTCTTACAGCGATCTCCAGCGGGCTATCGCGATGCCTACTACCAAAGGGGGCGGGCCGAAGCCCAATTAGGCAAAGTGAGCGAGGCCATTAGCGATTTCAAAGCAGAAGTGGCGATCGGGGATCGGGCGGACGCAGAATCCTTGCGGCAATCGTACTACCAGCTTGCCCAGCTTTACCGGAGAGCGCAACAACCGGAGGAGTCAAAGGCTGCATTGGAGGCATTCCTTCGCTTAAAGCAAAAGGAGGATGCCGACCAAGCAAAAAAGCTGCAGGACAAAATGAACCGGTCCGGGGAGATTTCGCGGTAGATTTTTTTGCAATCAACGGGGAAACGTTTGCTGCACCTTGTTTGTGTGGATTTGGGTAGCACGAGTTTTCGATTCGGAGGATGACAATGCAACGTTTGCAAGGTTTCGCGAATCGAGTCGCCAGCAGCAGTCTTGCGCTCATCGCCGTGTTCTTCCTGATGTCTTCCCTCGCTTTCAGCCAGCTCAACCAAGGATCCATTGCAGGCAATGTCATGGATCCCACTGGCGCGCTCGTTGCCGGCGCCAAGCTCACGGCCAAGAGCGAAGCTACAGGGACGGTGTATGAGGCCCTCTCCAGCAGCGCTGGTGCCTACCGGTTTCCGAACGTCAACATCGGAACGTACGATGTCACCGTCAGTGCGACCGGGTTCAAGACGACAACCTTGACGGGAATCCTGGTGCAGATCGCCACGACCGCCGCCCTCGACATTAAGCTGACCACTGGTGCGATAACGGAAAGCGTTGTGGTGAATGCGGAAGCGCCGACGGTGCAATCGGAGAGTTCCGATATCGGAACCGTGGTCGGCACCAAGCAGATTCTGGACTTGCCCCTGGCTCTGGGCAGCACCGTGCAGGCAATGCGGTCGCCGGAGGCCTTTGTTTATCTAACCCCCGGCTCGGTGGGACCGGGTTCTGACTCGGGTAACGGTGGAACGTTTGAGTCCAAGATCAGTGGAGGCCAGAACTACGGGACAGAAGTACTGCTGGATGGCGCCTCCATGACTCGATCTGAAAACGGTTCTTCATTTGACGAGACTGCCCCCTCAGTGGACGCGCTGAGCGAATTCAAAGTAATCACTTCGACCTTGCCTGCCGAGTTCGGCATGACGACCGGCGGAATCGAAAGCTTCAATACGAAGGGTGGCACCAATACTTTTCACGGCGAGATCTATGACATCTTCCGCAACGAGGACCTCGACGCCAACACATGGGGTAATGATTTCGCACTGTCGCAGGGATTGCCTTACGCGACATATAGAACTCCCCTCGACAAGCAGAACGACTACGGAGGTACGTTCGGCGGTCCGTTCAGAATTCCACACCTCTATAACGGCAAAGACAAAACCTTTTTCTTCTTTTCCTGGGAGCAATACCGGCAAACGGTAGGTGGAACTCAGACCTCGACGATTCCAACGACTGACGAACTCGGCGGTAACTTCAATGCCACGCTGAATACTGGAGTCGTCCTCGGGACCAATCCCTGTGACGGGACGCCCATCTATGAAGGCGAGATTTTTGACCCTGCAACCACGCAGACGGTAGGTGGAGTGGAGTGCCGAACTGCCTTTATGAACGAAGCGGGAAACAGCGGGAACGCAATTCCTTCCACCCGCTTCTCGACAGTGGGTCAGAATCTGCTCTCCTACTATCCGACGCCGCAGAACGGCAACTTGGTCAACAACTACACGTTCGGGTACAGCTATCCGATTCTCGATACGACCATGACCTTCCGTATCGACCAAAACATCAGCTCAAAGAGCAAGGCTTACTTCACCTATTCTTCGCGCAACAATGTCCGGACTTCAACGGTTCCGGAGTGGGGTAACCCGGCCGGCGAAGGACGAGACCAGTTCTTCGGTACTCATTACATCCGGTTCGGCTACGATTACACGATTACTCAGGCGATGCTGAACCACCTGAACATCGGCTACAACCGCACCAACAGCAAGAATGTCGGCGCGGGCGTGGGGCTGGGGGGAGGCGCGGATTGGGATCAGAAACTCGGAATCACCGGCGCCAGCGGTCCGATGTTCCCGGGCGTCACGCCGGGCGAAGCCTCGACGGCGGGATATGGCGACAACGTGGATGGCGACACGATCGACAACGGATTCCGCGTCGGCGACACGCTCACCTGGATTCACGGCAAGCACGACTTCAAGTTTGGCTACGAAGAGTGGTACCAGCAGTTCAACCCACTGAATTTTCAGAACACAAGCGGGTCGTTTATCTTCGGCAGAGGACAGACTGCCGGTACGGCCGCTACCAGCAACCTGAGCGGCAACGGAATCGCGAGCATGCTTCTTGGCGAACTCAACTCTGCTAATGTGACCGCCTACGCCAGCCAGCCTCGTTGGTTGCGAAGCTATTTTGCCGGCTTCGTGGAAGACACCATCAAGATGACCCCGACTCTCACTTTGAACCTTGGCTTTCGCTATGACGTCGACGAGCCTGAGAGAGAAGCGCACGGCAACACTTCCGATATCAGCCTGACGCAGCCCAACCCGGGAGCCGGTAATCTTCCGGGAGTGTTGGTATTTGCAGGCAATGGAACCGGTAGAAATGGAAATGTGAACGAGCGCTGGGCCAATATTTGGAAAAAGGATTTTGGGCCACGCATCGGCCTGGCCTGGGCCCCTGAGATGTTCCATAACAAGATGGTCTTCCGTGGCGGCTACGGCATCATCTATGGAAATCTGCAGTATGCCGATTTCGGCGGGTTCAACCGTACCGGTTTCCAGGCCAATCCGGCGTTTAACAGCGTCAATGGCTTTGACCCAGCGTTGCAGATCGACGCCGGCTTGCCGGCGTATCCGGCGCCGCCGAACCTGGATCCTACGCAGCTGAACTTTGCAGGGCCTCAATACACCGATCCCTCATACGGGCGGCCTCCGATGTCGCAAAACTGGAGCGTCGAAGTGCAACGGGAACTCGCAACTGACCTGATCGCGGATGTGGCCTACGTCGGCCAACACTCACAGGATCTGCGCTCGAACTACGACGCAGTGAATACCCTCAATCCGCAGTATTTCTCGATGGGCGCTTCGCTGCTGACGCCGATCGGAGCGCAGACTGCTGTAGCTCCGCCTTATGCCGGTTTTCCGAGTGGAGCGATTGTGGCGCAGGCGCTCGTGCCCTTTCCGCAATACTACGGATTCAACACTGACGGGCAACTGGAGAACCTTGGTCAGTCAACCTATAACGCGCTGGAGGCTCAACTGACCCGCCGCTTCCACAACGGCCTGAATCTAATGGCTTCCTACACATGGTCGAAGACGCTGACCGACGCCGACTCGGCGTTACCGTATTTTGCGACGCTGCACCAGGGCGGAGCCCCTCAGAACGTTTTCAACAAGCAGGGCGACAAGGCCATCAGCAACCAGGACCTTCCTCAGAACTTCGTGCTCAGCTATGTTTATGAGCTTCCCTTCGGGAAAAACAAGAAGTTTCTGTCCCGCGGCGGAGCGCTTGACCGCGTCGTCGGCGGGTGGTCGGTCAGCGGCATACAACGGTACGAAAGCGGCCAGCCGCTTGCCTTCGGCTGCGCCACTGGCGTTCCGGCGTACGCGGATTGTATTCGCTACAATCAAATACCCGGAAGCTCCATCTACAGCTCGGCCTGGAACGGCGGGCACTTTGTCCCTGTCACTGCAGCAACAGCAGCCGCCGGAGGGATTCCGATTTTTAACCCAATTGACACTCTTGCAGGCGCCACAAGTCCCGCCTTCGATGATCCCAATTCCTCTGCCAATCTCACATCGCGGGGAACCTATGCATTCGGAACGTTCCCGCGAGTGGATGGCGCTATACGAATGGGTCCCTACTTAAGTGAGGACTTTAATCTATTGAAGCGCACGAAGATGACGGAGACGAGTGACGTCTTGCTTCAAGTCAATTTTCTGAACGCCTTCAACCGGCACATCTGGAACCGTCCGGGAGACCTAACGCCGAACGACGGGGCGGCGTTTGCCCTTATCAATTACAACTCCTACTCCACGACGGGAGGTGGTGGATACCTGCTCTTCCCAAGGCGCGTCCAGCTGCAACTTAAAGTCGAGTTCTAGTTGCAGCTGGGATTGGCAGGAATTCGGGGCCGTCGCTTCGGCGGCGGCCTTTGTTTTGTTAGGAAGAGAGCGATCTGATTCGGCGAATGTAGTGTTCGCGAGCCGTATTAAACTGGGACAGTGGAGAGCTTAATTGGGGGCAGACGGTCGGGCGCAAGTGAGAGAACCCTGACGGTTCTTCTTTGTCTGGGGATGATTCTTGGCCAGTGCCTCGGACAATCGCCACATCCCAAAGGTTCGCCTCCGAACCGGCCTGAGTCCGGGACTGCGGTTCCGGGACGCTTCGTCGACGTTACGGAGAAGAGCGGGATTCATTTCCTGCAGCAGGCTTCGAAGACTTCCAAGAAATATCTCCTAGAAACCATGGGATCGGGCGTCGCCGTCTTCGACTATGACAACGACGGACAGCTCGATATTTTCCTCGCCAATGGCGCCCGTATCGACGATCCCATGAAGAAAGGCGCGATACCTCAGAAAGACGGCCCGAGCTATTGGAACCGCCTGTATCACCAAAAACCGGACGGCACTTTTGAGGATGTAACCGTGAAGGCCGGGCTCCAAGGGAGTGGATACTCGACCGGCGTGGCCGTTGGAGATTACGACAACGATGGCTTCGATGATCTATTCGTCGCGGGCTACGGACACAGCACCCTGTATCACAACAATGGCGACGGAACGTTCACCGATGTGACGGCCACTGCTGGCGTGGGTGGTTCGGGTTGGGCCACAAGCGCCGCCTGGGTCGATTACGACAATGACGGGAGACTGGACCTTGTCGTGGCGCGATACATGGTCTGGGACTTCGACGACATTTATTGCGGTCATCGGGAGGAGGGTTTTCGCTCCTATTGTCATCCGGATCTCTTCAAACCAGCGTCTGTCTTGCTCTATCACAACGACGGCAACGGTAAGTTCAGCGAAGTCTCGGCGAAAGCTGGAATCGATAAGCCCGGGAAGGGGTTGGGATTAGCCATTGCCGATTATGACCGTGACGGGTGGATGGACATTCTTCTGGCCAACGACTCCATTCCAGAGTATCTGTTCCACAATAGGGGGAATGGGACATTTGAGGAGATCGGATTGCCCTCCGGGGTTGCGCTGGACGGCGGCGGAGCTACCTTCGCAGGGATGGGCGTAGATTTCGAAGACTATAATAACGACGGTTGGCCCGACGTGATTATCACTGATCTGGCCAATCAGAAGTACGCTCTTTACGCCAATGCGGGCGATGGCAGCTTCGATTACACGACGTTCACCACGGGGTTGGGCGCGATTAGCTTGCTGCACTCAGGATGGGGCGTCCGCTTCGTCGATTACGATAACGACGGGTGGAAGGATCTGTTCATCGTGCAGGCGCACGTGATGGATACCATCGAAGTGAATGAGCCGCATCTGCGGTACCGCGAATCCCCATTGTTACTGTGGAATGATCAGGGAAGGCGGTTCATCGATGTTTCGGATCAGTCAGGCGAAATATTCCACAAGCAATGGGCTTCTCGCGGCATGGCAGTCGGCGATCTGGACAACGACGGGCGAATCGATATGGTAGTGAGTTCCATCGATGGCCCGGCCCGGGTCCTGCATAACGAGACCCCGGAAGCGAATCACTGGATTACGTTCCATTTGGTTGGGGTGAAGAGCAATCGGGACGGCATTGGCGCGCAAATCAAAATTTCAACTTCTGCCGGCAACCAGTATGGGACGGTTACAACCGCGAGCAGCTACCAGTCCTCCAGCGATAAGCGTGTGCATTTTGGTCTGGGCCTGGCGCGATCTGTTGCCGAAGTGGAGATTCGCTGGCCGAGCGGCGCCAGGCAATTGTTATCGGATGTGAAGGCGGACCAGATCTTGACCGTAACGGAAGCAAATTCGCAGCAAAAATAGGATGCGGATCATGGAGCGAGCGCTCGGCGCGTTGGCGCTACTGGTTGCGATATTTCCAGTGGGAATGTGGGCTCAGAGCCCAGCCTGCCATGCAGCCCTGGAGATGTTCCGGCAGCGGAAGTGGGCGGAAGCAGCTGCAGGTTTCGAGCAATGTGAAAAGCAGGATCCAGGAAACAGCGAAGCATCTTTGTACCGCGGCAAAGCGCTAGTAAATCTGCGGCGCTTTGAAGACGCTGAGAGCGTCCTGCAGAGATACGCCAAGTTGCATCCGCAATCCGATGACGCCGCCTACTTGTTAGCCTACATTTCTTTTCGCGAGGACAAACCTACAGAGTCTCTCCGGCTTTTTTCCGATGCTGCCAAATTGAAAGCTCCCAGGGCAAACGACTTGACCATCGTCGCGCTGGATTACGTGTTACTCAACGAGTACAATGACGCCGCCCATTATCTGGAATTGTCGCTGAAGATGGATCCTGACGACGTCGAGGCTCGTTATCACCTGGGGCGAGTCCGTTATCAGCAAAACCAGTTTGACCTGGCGATTGCCGCATTTCAGGAAGTGATCAAGCGCGACTCTGGGAATGAGAAGGCGTTCGACAATTTGGGGCTGAGTCTTGAGGCTAAGAATCAAGTCGAAGCAGCCACCGCGGCCTATAAGAAGGCCATCGAGCTCGATGAAACGGCTTCCTCGCATTCCGAGCAAGCGTACTTGAACCTCGGTGTACTTTTGTCGAAGTCGAATCGTTTTACCGAGGCGATTCCTCTGCTGGCGCGCGCTGCGGAGATCGCTCCAGGTGAATTCAGGGTACATTACGAGCTGGCGAAGACCTATTTCGAGTCCGCTCAATGGCAATCCGCCCGTCAGCAGGCCGAACAGGCGGTCAAGCTGAATCCGAAAGATAGTTCCACTCACTACCTGCTGGGCCGGGTCTATCAGCGTTTGGGGCGGAAGGAACTGGCGGATGAGGAGTTTCGGAGGACTTCGGAACTGATCCGCGATAAGGATGCGAATTCAAAGGGAGGAATGGCGTCCGGCATGAGTTCACGCTAGCTGCTGGAAGTTTTTCTATGTCTTCGAGCAGGACAGTCAGCGTATCACGCCGAACCAGCGGGAACGTGCTCTGTCTGGCTTTGTCATCTTTTCTTTTTTTGTTGCCTGCTGCCATTGCAGGCGCCCAAATCACATCTACAACTTCGAGTAGTCCCACGACGCGGGATGCAGCTGCCGCCCTTGCTGCCGGCGACCTCAACCGAGCAGAGAGTGAGTTGCAAGCTATCTTGCAGGCAAATCCGACGGACGCGCACACCCTGAACCTGTTGGCGATCGTGCGGGTGCAACAAAAACGAGAAGATGCCGCTGAGGCCCTTTTCAAGCAAGCGATCGCGATCCAACCGGATTTTGCCGGTGCCCATGCAGGCTTGGGGCTGCTCTACGCCCAAATGGGTAAGAATGATCTGGCGGTTCCACAGCTCGACGAATCGGTCAGGCTTGATCCTGGCAGGAAAGATGCTCAGGCAGTGCTGATCAGTATTTGGCGTGAGCAGGCGCATGACGCGGCGGAACACAATGAGCTAGAAAAAGCGCTGGCGCTGCTGATGCGCGCACGTAAACTCAATCCAAGCGACGCCGACGTGCAATATGAATTCGGCATGGTTGCGCTCAGAATGTCGTTGTTTCCTGACGCGATCGAGGCATTCGATCAGGCACTAAAATTGCGCATCGACGATCCTGCTGCGCTGTATGGACTGGGGCGGGCCAAGATGTCCGTTTCCAGATTTGACGCTGCTCAGCACGCCTTCGAACACTACGTTCAACTTCGCCCTGCAGATGCTTCCGGACACTACGCTCTCGGCTTCACCTTGCAAGCGCTGCAACGCTCATCGGATGCTCGCGCGGAATACCAGAGATCGATTGCGCTACAGCCGCTGCAGACTGAATCGTACTTTCAGTTGGGATTGATGGAGTTGGACGCAGGGAATCTTGAGGGAGCCATGAAACAATTCGAACGAGTTCTCGACCGCTCTCCTGAGCATGCCGGAGGTCTCACTGGGATGGGGCGGGTGAGATTTCAAGAGAAGCGCTATACGGAGGCAGTTCCTCTGTTCGAAAAGGCAATTGCATCAAATCCAGAACTCCGGGAGGCTCATTACTACTTGGGATTAACGGACTCGCGCCTTGGCCAAAAGGAAGAATCGCAGAAAGAGCTGCAGATCGCCAGCCGAATCGAACACGAGGAAGTCCAGCAGCATCAGACGTTGTTGAAAATCATCGATCCCGATCAGTCGCACGCGACGGGGGCCAAACCAGGCCGGTGATTCTCGTCCGAATGCCCGTCCCAGCGTCAACGAGTTCTTTAAAAGCCGTCGCAGGGGTACGAGTAGTCGAGCCACGACATATCACGCTCTTTGTTCTCGCCGGCAACCAGGCCAATCAATTCTCGCCGCCAAGCGTCCTTGGCGAAGAGTACGCACCCATCCTGCCAAATATCCTGTAGCATCAGGGTCCCCGGAACTCGTGCGATGAGGCTCTCGCGGCCGCCGAGCGTGACCGCGTAGATGGAACGTTTGAGGCCGAGTTCGGCGGCGGTGGCCAGCCAATTCTCAATGAGTCAAATCGCCTGCTAGCGGAAATCATCGTTCTGTGCAAGAGTTGCAGCGCGATTTGCCATTCAAGCGTAATCTTCTAAGCGACGAAAATGATTCACGGTGGCTCCTATGAATATTCGTTCACGTTTACTAGCGCACGTTTTCAGGATGTTCGTACCTCCCGCACTGCTGTGTCTGCTCCTTGGTTCCGCGCACAGGCAACAGAGCGCCCCGA
>Ga0335073_10004679_pt1 | contig 19143 bp, 12 predicted proteins | sample Lox_Sample_22_FD_207093 | JGI IMG/M metagenome (GOLD analysis project Ga0335073, IMG submission 207093) | Soil microbial communities from Loxahatchee National Wildlife Refuge, Florida, United States - Lox_Sample_2.2 | ecosystem: Environmental > Terrestrial > Soil > Wetlands | place: USA... | reverse complement strand
CAACTCACCCTGGGCGGATGCCGGTTGTTCCTGTGCTGGCGTCTTTGGACGGCGCGGCTTCTTCGCCCTGCCTGAATCCAGCACCTCGCGGCAACAGCGGGCGACGGTCTGGTGCGACACCTCGATGCCGACGTTCTCGTGCATCCAAAGGGATTGAAGTCAAATCACGTTTTACACACAGTTGACAAGTGTAGGGTCTTACAAAACGTGTATTATTCCTTGATTATATTGGGAATTATCCAAACTGGCGGAGAGAGGGGGATTCGAACCCCCGATACCCTTTTGGGGTACTCACGCTCTCCAGGCGTGCGCTTTAAACCGCTCAGCCATCTCTCCCGCAGTGCCTCCGCCGATTGACATGATACGAATTGGTGCTCTATTCCACAAGTATGCCCCAAAGGCAAGCTCATTCAGCGCGCTCGGGAGGCGCGGCCGGCCAGGATCAATCGAATCGCTCGTGAAACAAATTGACACCGCAAACAATCAAATCTAACAATCCAACGAATGTTTGAATGATACGGGCAAACTCTGAAAGGTTCAACCGGCTCCCGCTTATCAAGGAAGCAACGACAAATCATTCTCACGGGTCAGCGGCGATACAACGCAAACGATGAAAATGTATTTAAAGAAACGACGGAATTTGACAGGGAAGTGGCGCGCCGTTGTGGCATTGGCAGTTTCCTTGACGGCGCTGGCGCCGGCCGGGTGCGGTCGGAAGCAGAGTGGCGGCGCTTTCAACCTGCCGCCACCCGAAGTCGGCGTGGTCACCATCATGCCGGAACCGGCGGCGCTGACGACGGAATTGCCGGGGCGCATTGATCCCGTGCGGGTGGCACAGGTGCGAGCGCGCGTGGACGGCATTGTGTTGCACCGATATTTCCGCGAAGGCACTGATGTCACCAACGGTGCAGTGCTTTACGAGATTGATCCCGCGCCTTATAAAGCCGCGCTCGACAGCGCCAACGCCGCGCTGATGCAGGCGCAATCGCTGGCGAAACGTTACCAACCGCTGGTGGCCATCAACGCCGTGAGCAAGCAAGATTACGACAACGCCGTGTCGGCGGCGGCACAGGCCGAAGCTTCCCAGGAAATCGCCGCCATCAACCTGGGTTATTGCACCGTGACCGCGCCGATTGACGGACGGGTCGGCGCGGCACTCGTCACCGAAGGCGCCCTGGTTAGCGCAGCGGGCGCGACCGAGATGGCGCTGGTCACGCAACTGGACCCGATTTACTGCGACTTTACCGAATCGTCCACCGAGTTGCTGCGGCTCCGGCGCGAAATGGACAACGGCACACTTAAAATGGTCGCGCCCGGCGAAGCGAGGGTGACGCTGTTGCTTGATGACGGCTCGACCTACTCGCAGCCGGGCAAATTGCTGTTCTCCGACATCACGGTGGACCCCACCAGCGGCATGGTGACGCTGCGTGCAGAGTTTCCCAATCCCGATCATCTGCTCCTGCCGGGCATGTTTGCGCGCGGCATGCTGGAACAGGCGGTGCAAAGCCAGGCCATCACTGTGCCGCAGCTTGGCGTAAGCATCGGACCAAACGGGGTCGCCACCGTGATGGTGGTCGGCGCAGATGGCAAGGTGGAAGCCCGGGTGGTTAAAATCGGCCGGGCCATCGGAAACAAATGGATTGTCACGGACGGCTTGAAAGCAGGCGAACAGGTCATCGTGGACGGGTTGCAAAAGGCCATGCCTGGCATGCCGGTGAAAGCGGTTCCATTCAATGATGCCTCCGACGGCGCCGATTCTTCTCCATCCCCCGCGGCCAAGGGAAATTAGCGGGACATTGCCATGCCGAAATTTTTCATAGACCGCCCGATTTTTGCCTGGGTCATTTCCCTGTTTATCATGCTGGCCGGCGCCATGGCCCTCATGAATCTGCCGGTGGCGGAATATCCCAGCGTCGCGCCGCCGTCCATTACCATCACCGCCACCTATGCCGGCGCGTCGGCGGAAACAGTGCAGGACACCGTAACGCGAGTCATCGAGGAGCAAATGAACGGACTGGACCATTTGCTTTACATGTCGTCCACCAGCAGTTCCAGCGGGCAGTCGCAAGTGATGTTGTATTTCACGCCCGGAACCGACCCGGACATCGCCCAGGTGCAGGTGCAGAACAAATTGCAACTGGCCATTCCCAACCTGCCGGCGATCGTTCAGCAAACGGGCATCGTCGTCGCCAAATCTACGCGCAACTTCCTGATGTTTTTTGCCCTGTCATCCACCAACGCCAGCTTCGGCTCCGTCAGGCTGGGCAATTACATTTCCACCAGCATTCTCGACCCCATCAGCCGGGTGAACGGCGTGGGGGAAGCGGATTTGTTCGGCACCCAATACTCCATGCGCCTCTGGCTGAATCCTCAGAAGATGGAGGATTACAGCGTGGATGCCAGCGACATCATTGCCGCCGTGGAAGCGCAAAACGCGCAGGTGCCGGTGGGGCAGCTCGGCATGTTGCCCGCTGTGAAGGGACAGGAACTCAACCTGACTTTGCAGGGCCAGACCACCCTGACCACGCCCAAACAATTCGGTGACATTCTACTGCGTGTCAATGCGGACGGTTCGCGGGTTTATCTGCGCGACCTGGCTCGGGTGGAGCTGGCCGGCGAAACGTATGCCTTCCAGCCGCGTGTGAACGGCCGGCCCGCCGCCGCCGTCGGCATCCGCCTGGCGCCGGGCGCCAACGCGCTGGCCACCGCCGACGCGGTGCGCGCCAAGGTCAAACAGCTTTCCCAGTTTTTCCCGGCCGCCGTGACGGTCACTTTCCCCTACGACACGACGGAATTCATCCGCATCTCCATCCGGGAAGTCGTCAAAACCCTTTTGGAAGCCATCGTCATGGTGTTCCTCATCCTTTACTTTTTTCTGCAAAACCTGCGGACGGCGTTTATTCCCACCATCGTCGTGCCGGTGGCGTTGCTCGGCGCGTTCGCAGTGATGTACGCGCTGGGTTTTTCCGTCAATCTGCTGACGCTGTTCGGTCTGGTGCTGGCCATCGGGGTCCTGGTGGATGATGCCATCGTGGTGACCGAAAATGTCGAACGCATCATGAACGAGGAAGGATTGTCGCCGCGTGACGCGACGCGCAAGGCAATGGGGCAAATCACCGGGGCGTTGATTGCCATTTCGTTGGTGCTGACGGCGGTGTTCATTCCGATGGCGTTTTTCGGCGGATCGGTCGGGGCGATTTACCGGCAATTTTCGCTCTCGCTGGTGGCGTGCATGGGTTTCTCGGTTTTTCTGGCGATGTCGCTCACGCCGGCGTTGTGCGCCCACATGTTGCCGCCGGTGGAAAAGGGCCATCACTTCCAGAAAAAAGGGTTCTGGGGCTGGTGGAACCGAAAGTTTGACGCCACGACGCACCGATACGAAGGCTGGGTGAGCCGCATCGTGGGTCATGCACCGCGTTATCTGCTGGGCTACCTGGCCATTCTGCTGGGAGTCGGCTGGCTCTTCATCCGCCTGCCGTCGGCCTTTTTGCCGGCCGAGGACCAGGGCTATTTCATCACCAGCATCACGCTGCCGGTCGGCGCCACCACTGAACGCACACTGGCGGTGCTCAAGCAGATTGAGCATTATTACTTCACCCAGCCGGAAGTTCAGGATGTGATTGATGTGGCCGGATTCAGTTTCAACGGACAGGGCCAGAATGCCGCCGTCGCATTTGTCCACTTGAAACCGTGGAACGAACGGCCCGGCGCGCAACATTCGGTGCAGGCGATCATTGGCAAGGCGTTCATGGCGTTGAGTCAAATCCCCGGCGCCATTATTTATCCAATCAACCCGCCGCCCATCCCCGAATTGGGCATCCAGGCGGGATTCGATCTGGAACTGGAAGACCAGGCCGGCCTCGGCCACGACAAACTCATGCAGGCGCGCGCCCAGTTGGAAGGGATGGCCGCGACAAATGCCGACATTTCGCAACTGCGAATGCAGGGCCTGGAGGACACACCGGAATTGAAGGTGGACGTGGACCAGACCAAGGCCAGCGCGCTGGGCGTTTCGCTGGCAGACCTGAACACGACGCTGGCCACCTGTTTCGGTTCGCTTTATATCAACAATTTTATCGACGGCAACCGCGTGCAAAAAGTCATCGCGCAATTGGACGCGCCCTACCGGATGTTGCCGCAGGACCTTGGCAACGTGTATGTGCATACCGGCAGCACGAATATGGCGCCGCTTGCTGAGTTGGTCGCGACGCGCTGGATTTACGCCTCGCCGGCATTGCAGCATTACAACGGATTTCCTTCGCTCGAAATGGTTGGGGCCTCGCCGCCGGGCAAGAGCATCGGTCAGGCTATGGATGCCATGGAGAACCTCGCCAAAAAACTGCCCACCGGCATCGGCTATGAATGGACCGGCCAATCCTATGAAGAACGGCTGTCCTCCAAACAAGCGCCGTTGCTGTTGGCGCTCTCAATCCTCGTGGTCTTTCTCGCCTTGGCCGCCCTTTACGAAAACTGGGCTATTCCCATCGCCGTAATCCTGGTCGTGCCCCTGGGCGTGCTGGGCGCCTTGCTGGGCGCGATGTTCCGCGGCCTGCCCGATGATGTCTTTTTCAAAGTCGGCCTGCTCGTCATCATCGGATTGTCCGCCAAGAACGCCATTCTCATCGTGGAATTTGCCAAGGATTTTCAGGCGCAGGGCCATGGCCTGATCGAAGCCACGCTCACCGGCGCGCGGTTGCGATTACGCCCGATTTTGATGACGTCGCTGGCGTTCATCCTGGGAGTGACGCCGATGGCCATCAGCACCGGGGCGGGCGCGGCCAGCCGGCACGATATGGGAACGGGCGTCATCGGCGGCATGATTTCGGCAACCATCCTGGCCGTTTTTCTGGTGCCCGTGTTTTACGTGGTCGTCCGCCGCATTTTCAAGGGCAGAACGGCGCCTGTATCGGCCTCAGCCGAAGCGGTTGGTTCGGGCGAAACCGGCAAAGATGATAATCCGCTAAAGCCATGAGAAAGTCTCTTGCTTCAATTGTCGCACTGGTCCTGCTGCCTTTGTCCGGTTGCACGCTCATGCCGCGATATCACCAGCCGTCGGCGCCGATTTCTTCGACCTGGCCCAAAGTGCCCGGATATGCTGAAGAGCCGGCCGTCGCCGGAGTGGTTCCCGCCGCCGACATCGGCTGGCGCGAATTTTTCCGTGACGCGCGCCTGCAAGCGCTCGTGGAACTCGCTCTCACCAACAACCTCGACCTGCGTGTGGCAACGCTCAATGTCGAGCAGTATCGCGCACTCTACCGCGTTCAACGAAATCAACTGATCCCCACGGTTGACATCAATGCCAATGGCCAGCGCGAGCGCATTCCGTTCGGGTTTGGCGGCCAGGGTCAGGGATTTACCTACAGCCAATACAACGTCAACCTCGGTGTCGCCTCGTATGAACTTGATCTGTTCGGGCAAGTGCGCAGCCTGAAACGGCAAGCACTGGAAACTTACTTTGCGACCGAAGAAGCGCAGAAGAGCGCCCAAATTGCCTTGGTGGCCCAGGTCGCCGGGGCATACCTGACCGAACGCGAGACGACGGAACAACTTGCCGTGGCCCGGCAATCGTTGAACGCAGCACGGCAGACTTACAAACTGACCCAAAGCAGTTACCAAGCTGGCGTCCTTTCCCAACTTGATTTGAATACGGCCGACACGCAGCTACAGACCGCGCGCCTCGCCGTCGCCAGTTACGAACAGCAACTGGCGCAGGCGGAGGACAATCTGGTGTTGCTGGTGGGCCGCCCTTTGCCGGATAACCTTCCGCCGCCGCAGCCCTTTAATCCGGACATTTGCCTTTCTGACATCGCGGCCGGATTGCCGTCCGAATTGATTGCGCGCCGGCCGGACATTCTGGAAGCCGAGCATCAACTCAAAGCCGCCAACGCCAACATCGGCGCCGCCCGGGCCGCCTTTTTCCCCACCATCACGCTCACCGGCCAGGGAGGCACCGAAAGCACCAAGCTGCAAGATTTGTTCGCGCCCGGCACGCAAGCCTGGAGTTTTTCGCCGCAAATTGTCTGGCCCATCTTCGCCGCCGGCACCGCCTGGAACGAACTCCAGGCCGTCAAGGCGGCTGAACGCATTGAAGTCGCCAACTACCAAAAAGCCATTCAAACCGCCTTTCAGGAAGTCGCCGACGCCCTCGCGGCGCGCGCCACCGTGCAAGCTCAACTGGCGGCCAACCAGGCCACGGCCAAAGCGGAACGGCAGAATTTCGAACTGACCCAGGCACGCTTCAATCATGGTGTCGCCAGCTTGCTGGATGTCCTTTCCGCCCAGCAAACCTCCGATAGCGCGCGGCAGAATCTCATTCAATCCGAGTACTCGCGCCTGTTCAGTTTGATTAACCTCTATCAGGCACTCGGCGGCGGCTGGAACGAACATACTGTTCAGGAGCAGCCGAAACAATCCCATCGCTAGGAACGCCGCGCCGAGGTGTCCGGACGGCTCGGCAAAACCGTCCCTACCTCCAAAACGCGCCACGACTTGCTGTCCGCTGCATTTTTTGGCACCATCTCCGGGCAATGAAAAAGTCCAATTCCCCCGATTCTCTTCGCCCGTTTTCCAGCGTCGTATTTGACGGTGACGAACGCGCCGCCGCCCGCGCCATGCTTTACCCCATCGGTTTCACGCCGGAGGATTTCAAAAAGCCGCTTATCGGCATCGCCTCCACCTGGGGCAACGTCACGCCCTGCAACATGCACATTGACAAGCTCGCGCTCGAAGCCGAGAAAGGCGCGAACGAAGCCGGCGCCAAGGCCATCGTCTTCAATACCATCACCGTCTCCGACGGCATCTCGATGGGCAGCGAAGGCATGAAATACTCGCTCGTCTCGCGCGAAGTCATCGCCGATTCCATCGAAACCGTCGTGGGCTGCGCCGGCATGGACGGCTTTGTAGCCATCGGCGGTTGCGACAAAAACATGCCCGGCTCGCTCATCGCCATCGCGCGGCTCAACCGGCCCGCCGTGTTCGTCTATGGCGGCACGATTCTGCCCGGCTGCATCACCGGCGACACACGCAAGCTCGATATTGTGTCCGTGTTCGAAGCCATCGGCGCACACGCAAACCACAAAATCAGCGACGACGAATTTCAGGCCATCGAGCAATGCGCCATTCCCGGTCCCGGCTCGTGCGGCGGCATGTACACCGCCAACACCATGGCCAGCGCCATCGAAGCGCTCGGCATGAGCCTGCCCAATAGTTCCGCGCAAAACGCTATCTCGCCGGCGAAGATGGACGATTGCCGCCGCGCCGGCGCGTGCGTGCTCGACATGCTCAAAAGCGGTCTGCGCCCACTCGATATCCTGACCAAGAAAGCCTTCGAGAACGCCATCACCGTGGTCATCGCGCTCGGCGGTTCGACCAATGCCGTGTTGCACCTGCTCGCCATCGCCCACGCGGCCAAGGTGAAGCTGACCATTGACGATTTTTCGCGCATTGGCAAAAACGTGCCGGTGCTCGCGGATTTGAAACCGAGCGGAAAACATCTCATGTCCGAGCTCGTGGCCATCGGCGGGATCCGGCCATTGATGAAAGCCCTGCTCGACAGAGGCCTGCTCCACGGCGATGCCCTGACTGTAACCGGCGAAACCATGGAGGAAACGCTTGCCGAAACAAAACCCTATCCGGCGGGCCAGACCATCATACAACCGTTTGACAGGCCGATTAAAATGAACAGTCATTTTGTGATTTTGCGCGGCAATCTCGCGTCCGAAGGCGCGGTGGCGAAACTGACCGGCAAGGAAGGCTTGCGCTTTTCCGGCAAGGCCATTGTGTTTGAGTCGGAAGAAAAGGCGCTCAAAGCCATACTCGACGGCACGGTGAAAAAAGGCCACGTGATTGTGATTCGCAGCGAAGGCCCGAAAGGCGGGCCTGGCATGAGGGAAATGCTTTCGCCCACCAGCGCCATCATGGGCAAGGGACTGGGCAAGGATGTGGCGCTGATTACCGACGGCCGGTTCAGCGGCGGCAGCCACGGCTTTGTGGTCGGCCACATCACGCCGGAAGCGTACGTGGGCGGAACCATTGCGCTCGTGAAAAACGGCGATCCCATCACCATTGACGCCGAAAAACGCCAAATCAACCTGGACATTCCCTCCAAAGAAATCGCAGCGCGCAAGAGAGCGTGGAATAAACCGACGCCGCGCTACACCCGCGGTGTGCTGGCGAAGTATGCCGCCCACGTGACCAGCGCCTCACTTGGCGCCGTGACAGATATGGATTTGAAACTTTGACGTGGTGCGGCCAATTTGGGGCCCATCGAGGCAAAATCTTTCTGAAAGCAAGCAGGAAACTATGCAAAGCTCCGCCCTAAGGCGGCGAGAAATTGCACACGCAATCGCTGTGCGCGCTGGCCCATTTTGATTTCAACCATGCCGGTGCCTACAGCTACGAACAGGCATTGTTGACCATTCGCCAGTTGAATCTGCCGATGGAATCGGTGGAAGAACAGTTCCGGCGGATGGCCTTTAACATCATTGCCCGCAACCAGGACGACCACGTAAAAAAATTGCCTTTCTGATGGACAAGGCCGGCGGTTGGTCACTCGCGCCCGCGTTCGATGTGACGTACAGTTCTAATCCGTCCGGGAACTGGACTGCCCGGCATCAAATGACGATGAACGGCAAGCGCGACGCATTCACACTGGCGGACTTCCGGGCCTGCGCCCGAACCGCCATGATGAAACGCGGTCGTGCCGAAGCCATCGTCGAGGAAGTTCGCAATGCCGTGGCGAAATGGCCGGAATACGCGAAGCAAGCGCAAGTGATGAAAGAGTGGTGGCGGCAAATTCAGCGCAACCTCCGGCTGAATCTGCCGCGCGCATAACAGCGGGAAATGGCTTTACAATCCGGATGTTTCCGAAAATTTAACTTTCACGGCCTTTGTTCAGCCGTGTTTCGGCTGACAAGCCGTTTTAAGCAGGGCACAGTCTCCGTATGCGATGTTTGTTCGTTGGCGGGCGCTTTCGGAAAAAGCGCCCTGCCTTTTCCAATGCGGGCTGAATGATCCAGTCTCTTCGTGATTAATTCTTTCACGGCGACAGCCGGACCCGGTAGTAGCGCGCCGGGAAATTCGTGGCGGCGCCCGCGTCGAGATAGTTGGTCACGGTGCTGGCGGTGTTGGTCACGGTGAAAATGTCGCTGAAGTTATTGGAGAAACCGCCATTACCGGAGCCGTTGGCCGCCTGCAATACGTTGGTTTTGCCGCCGACGGTTGTCCACGTTACCAGCATATCGTTCCCCTGCTGAACAATCGAGGTGACCTGGAACGGTGCGATATACCCTACCGGGGTGTTCATGTCGGTCTGGATCTCGGCGCCGCTCAAGGCCCGGTTGTAAACGCGCACCTCGTCAATGCGTCCATGAAAGTATTGGCCCATGGTCTCGTCGCCGCCGATGAAGAGTGGGTTGGTCGAGGTGGTAATCAGGCTGGTGACCGGCGTGTTCGTCGCCAGCATTCCGTTGACGTACAACGCAAGCATGGCGCCGTCGTACGTGACAGCGAGATGGGTCCAGCTGTTGGTGGCCAGGGGAGAAGGTGCAATCACAATGTGTTTCCCGTCGGCAAAAATGCCGCCCACTTCCGGCGCCTGACCCACATCTGAACTGGCTTCGATGTAATAACGGTCCGAATCCTTGTGCACCACGTCCATCCAATAACAGGTCGCCGCCGGCTCGCATGGCGATGATGGGAGCGTGTACGGATACACCCACGCTTCGAGGGTCATCGCATTGGTCAGATGCAGCGACGGCGCGTCATTAATCAACACCCAGTCATTTGACCCGTTGAATTCGAGGGCGCCGCCAAATTTCCCCGATGCTGTCCACGTGGGGCCAATGACCTCGCCCGTGTTTCCAGTTCCCGACTCATCCGTCGCCGTTGTTCCCGAACCTTCGTTAAATCCATACGCGGCGACCAGGCTGCCCGGCGCCGGCGGCGTTGCCGCCGTTGCCACTTCCGAGTACGCACTCAAATTGCCCGACGCATCCATCGCCCGCACCCGGTAGGTGTAACTGGAATTGGCGGAGAGGCCGGTGTCACTATAGGCGACCGCATTGGCCATCCCGATCTGCTCAAAGTTCGTTGCGCCCGGATCCTCCCGTTCCACCAGATAGACCGCGACTCCGACGTTGTCCGTCGAAGCGAGCCAGTTCAAATCTATCTGACTGACGGTGACTGTTGTCGCAGCCAAATTCGCCGGGGCCGACGGCGGTTGCGTGTCCGCCGGGAGCGAGGTGTTCATGTCCGTTTGAATCTGCGCCGCCGTCAACGCCACGTCGTAGATGCGCACCTCGTCTATGATTCCCTGGAAGAACTGGCCGTAAAAACTGTCGCCGCCGATCTGCAACGGGTTTGTCGAAGTCGCAATCGGCCCCGTCTGCGCCTGGCTCGCCACCTGCACCCCGTTCACATACAACCGCGTCGTTATCCCGTCATACGTTGCCGCCAGGTACGACCACGTGTTGGTCGGTAGTCCTCCCGTCCCGTCCAGCACCGTATCCGAACCGCCAAATGTGCCCCCGATCGCCGGCACTTTTCCGTTGCCGGACGTCCCCTCCAGGTAATAATTGTCCTGGCCCTTGTAAATCACGTCTCGCCACGTACTGTCCACCACGGACGGATTCACCCACGCTTCCAACGTCATCGCCGTGCTCAACTGCAAAGTCGCTGAACTGTTGATCGTCACCACCGCGTTTGTGCCGTTGAATACCAATGCACCGCCATACTTGCCCGAAGGCGTCCGGGTCGCGCCGCTGATGGTTCCATTATTTCCGTTGCCCGAAGCGTCGGTCGCTATCGTCCCCGATGCCTCATTGAATCCATACACCGCCACGAGGCCGGCGGTTTGCCCCCTTGCCTGAACCACCACCCAAAATAAGGCCACTCCGGCCACGCCCCAAGGGAACAGCTGGTTGACAAATACGCCCGTGCGGCTTGAGGTGCCCGCAAACGGTTTGCGCATAATGTTATTCTGTCACGGCGACAGCCGGACCCGGTAGTAGCGCGCCGGGAAATTGGTGGCCGCGCCCGCGTCGAGATAGTTGGTCACGGTGCTGACGGTGTTGGTCACGGTGAAAATGTCACTGAAGTTGTTGGAGAAACCGCCATTGCCGGTGCCGTTGGCCGCCTGCAGGATATTTGTTTCGCCGCCGACCGTCGTCCACGTTATCAGCATGTCGTTCCCCTGCTGAACAATCGAGCTGATCTGGAACGGCGCCATCGCCGCGACCGGTGTGTTCATGTCGGTTTGAATCTGCGCCGCCGTCAACGCCACGTCGTATATGCGCACCTCGTCAATTATTCCCTTGAAAAACTGGCCGTAAAAACTGTCGCCGCCAATCTGCAATAAGTTTGTCGAGGTCGCAATCGCCCCCGTCTGCGCCTGGCTCGCCACCTGCACCCCGTTGACATACAACCGCGTCGTTGTCCCGTCATACGTCGCCGCCAGGTACGACCACGTTTTCGCCGGCAATGCCCCCGTCCCATCCAGCACCGTATCCGAACCGCCAAACGTGCCCCCGATCACCGGCACTTCCCCATTCCCCGAGGTCCCTTCCAGATAATAATTGTCGAGCCCCTTGTAAATTACATCCTCCCAGACGTTGCTCACCACTGACGGATTCACCCACGCTTCCAGTGTCATGGTCGCGCTCAGTTGCAGGCTCGGCGAGTTGCTGACGATCACCAGCGCGTTCGCACCGTTGAACACCAGCGCATCGCCATACTTGCCCGAGTTGGTCCAGGCCGCCCCGATGACCGTTCCGTTGTTACCGTTCCCCGACATATCGTTCACCGTCGTTCCCGACCCTTCATTGAATCCGTATGCCGCCACCAGGCCGTCGCCCGCCGACGGCGTTATCGCCGTCGCCACGCTCGAATAACCGCTCAAATTGCCCGCGGCATCCGTCGCCCGCACCCGGTAATTATAAGTCGTGGACATCGCCAATCCCGTGTCATTGTAATTGGTCCAGGTCGCTGTTCCCACTTGCACGAACGTCGTCGAACCCGCGCCCTGGCTGCGTTCCACATAATACTCCAACACCCCCACGTTGTCCGTCGAAGCCTGCCAGTTTAAAGCGATCTGATTGGCGGTCAATGCGGTCGCGACCAGGTTCGTCGGCGTCGAAGGCGGTTGCGTGTCCGGGGCCAGGTTCCCTCCTTCCCAATTGTCCATTGTGAGATCCATGCCCAGTGGAGAATAAATGCCGAGTCCCGGATTCCCGCCTGTTTTGTCCTGACCGGACCCGGTACTGACCCAGCTGAGGACCGGCGTTCCATTGCGGTACATGATTATCGTTATGGGATCGGCACTGCCTCTCACTTCCAATCTCAGAAGATCCCCGGCCTGCCAGGTCACACTACTGCCGGTTGCCAGTGAGTAGTACGCCCCGTCCCAGCGGCTGTAGATGCGATAATCGTTTGGGGCAAAGACAAAACCGATGTAAAACCGGTCCTGAACCGAGTCTGCCCGCAAAATGACGCCCGTCCACGCTCCGAGTTTGGTAATCTGCGCTTGCGAGTACTGATCGTCATCAAAATTCGTGGCCGACCAAAAGGCATAATTATGGTTGTTTTCAACATCAACGCCCACCTGGTCGTTCGTCACCACCAGGTTGTTGGTCGAGACGATGGGCTTCGACCAATTGGTTCCGAGCGGCCCGTTCGGCCGGTTGAAATTATCACTCGCCACGGCGCCCGGCAGTGTCGTGGCGCTCGCCACCGGCGAATATGCGCTCAGATACCCCGCCGCGTCCATTGCCCTGACACGGTAACTGTAATTCGTGGGTCCCATCAGTCCGGTATCGAAGTAAGTCGTTTCCGGAGTCGCAGCAACCTGGGCAAAATTGGTGTCCCCCGGATCCTGGCGTTCCACCAAATAGTTGGTCACCCCGGCGCTGTCTGTTGAAGCCGCCCAGTTCAATTCGATCTGAGTGCCTCCCATCGCGGTCGCGATCAGATTCGTCGGCGCCGGTGGCGGTTGCGTGTCGGGGGGTACCGGGGTGTTCATGTCGGTTTGAATCTGCGCCGCCGTCAACGCCACGTTGTAGATGCGCACCTCGTCTATGGTTCCCTGGAAGAACTGGCCGTAAAGACTGTCACCGCCGATCTGCAACGGGTCCGTCGAGGTCGCAATCGCCCCTGACTGTGCCCGGCTTGCCACCTGCACCCCGTTGACATACAACCGCGTCGTTGTCCCGTCATACGTCGCCGCCAGGTACGACCACGTGTTGGTCGGCAGCGTCCCCGTCCCGTCCAGCACCGTATCCGAGCCGCCAAACGTGCCCCCGATCACCGGCACCCCTCCGTTGCCGGACGTCCCTTCCAGGTAATAATCGTCGAGGCCCTTGTAAATCACATCCTCCCAGACGTTGCTCACCACCGACGGATTCACCCACGCTTCCAGTGTCATCGTCGCGCTCAGTTGCAGGCTCGCCGAGTTGCCGACCGTCACCATCGCATTGGCGCCGTTGAACATCAGAGCGTTGCCATACTTGCCCGAAGTAGTCCAAGTTGCACCGCTGATCGTTCCGTTGTTCCCGTTTCCCGACGAATCGATCACCGTCGTTCCTGCCCCTTCATTGAATCCGTACGCCGCCACCAAGCCAGGGGCTTGTGCGCCTGCCTGAACGGTCGTCCAGATCAAGGCCGATACGGCCATATTCAAGACAGGCATGCTACTGAGGAACCCCCCCGCAAGTGATTTACGCATAATGTTATCGGATTGATGCCCCCTAAGCCCTTTTCGAAATAGCCATTACATGCGATTATACCATAATAAGCCCCTTTTGGCAAACCGCAGCGGGCGGGCAAGGGGTCAGTCTGATGGGAGCATAAGGCGATGCTCTGCGCTGCGACAGGCGCAAAGTAATCCTGCTTTTTGTTTTCAATTCCTTGCCCAGCCTGGATCGTCATGGTAAAATAGAGATCGAGCGATGAATAAGCTGTTGCTTTTCTTTTTTTCGTTGCTTCTTCTGGCCGGGTTGTTCGCGCCTTTCCTGGCGCCACATGACGCCCAATTTTATCTTGATCGCGGCTCCACGACCCTGTCCACCGCAGACCCCGACCATCAATGGACCTACCATTGGGACTTGAACAGCGCGCGGGCCGACTTCAGTCACGCCATCCGATTGAATCCCCGTTTCACCGCTGCTTATACCAACCGTGCCGGTATCGAATTCATGCGGGGAGATACGGATGCGGCGCTCAAGGATTACACCTCGGCCATCACTTTGAGTCCGCAAGACCCGAATACTTATGTGCAGTGTGCGGAGGTCGAGGCGGAGCGGGGTGATTTTGCGCAGGCGCTCGGGGATTATGAAAAGGCCATCGAGTTGCAGCCGGACAATCGGCAGGCCTACCGTGGCCGGATGCGGGTCAGGGAAATGCAAAATGATTTTGCGGGCGCCCTGATGGAACGGGTACGCATGATTGAAGAGATGGCTCCGCCAGTCATTGGCGCCAGCCTGCCCAACAACGATTTTCTTGCGCGCTACGCTGGCCGTTGGCGCGGCCGCCAGTTACAGCAACTCGACCGCGCGCTGGCCGCCGACACCAACTTCGCCTGGGGATATTTTTATCGCGGCGTCTTCAAATCGCTGACCAACGACTGGGCGGGCGCCCTGGCTGATTTTCAGCGCTGCCAGAATTTTCCTGACCGCCGGTTGAGAGATTATGCCGCCATCCACACCTGGCTGGTGCAAACCGAGACCGGCGAAAAGGAGAAAGCGGATCAGCGACTTCTGGCTTATTGCCGGAATCGCCCGCAGGGAACATCCGCCGACTGGCAGATGGAGATTGCAAAGTTTCTTTTGAATCAAATCAGCGAGACGGCTTTTTCCAAAGGGATTGATCCTTCGGACACCGGCAGGGAACAAAGTGAATTCTGGTATTACACCGGCATGAAGCATCTTCTGGCCGGTGACAAGGCGGGGGCGGGTGATTGTTTCCAGAAATCCCTGGCCACCCAGACACGGCCCTATGCCATCTACTTTTCCGCCCGGGAGGAGATAAGCTTGTTGAACCTGGACGCGCCGGCTGAATGATTGTCAACCGGGAGGGGGATGTTGTTCATTCCGCCTTGATTTGTCCGGTTTAAGGAGTTCCCGTCTGGGTTTGGAGGAGCTGGTTCCTTTGCACAGCCAGATAATCCGTGAGATTGGCTTTGGTGATAGCCTGCGAAGGAATGAGGATTTTCCCGTTGTCAAACTGCGTTTTGTCGCCGCGCAGGTATTTGTCCATGCGCAAGATGGTTTGGTAGCCAATCTTCAAGGGATTTTGGACGATGGTCCCGTAAATGTCGCCGGCGGCAATCCCGACCATCGTTTTATCGTAATCCTCGAAACAAACAATCTTCACCTGCCCGGCTTTGCCGGCCTGTCGGACGGCGGTGAGAATGGCCGGCCCTTGATAACCGTTCAGACAGACCATGCCCATCAGGTCGGGATGTTTCGCCAGTGCGTCCTCCGCGTTTTTCTGAGAGACTTCACTGGCGGTGCCGTCCCACATCGTGTCGGTAATCCGTATGTTCGACCCGATCAATCCCTTTTGGAGGCCATCGGCACGGTCTTGAGTGTTTTCCGCGTTGGGATAGCCGGCGAATAAAACGATTTTACCGCCCTGAGGCAGCGCGGCTTTGAGCAATTCCGCCGCCTGCCTGCCGGCAGCCACATTGTCCGTGCCGATATAACATCGGCGCTGGCTTTTTTCCGCGTCGCTGTCGGCGCAGACCAACAATGTGTTGGTCGCCAGGGTGTTCAGGAAATCCGTCTGGGTTTGGGGGTCAATCGGGCTGATGACGATGCCGTCTGCGCCGTTTGTGACCAGGCTGCTCAGCAGTTCCTGCTGCGTCGCCGGAGTGCCATTCTCGAGAAAGCGAAAATCCAAATCCACATCCCCGAGCTGACGGGTGGCGAAGTCACAACCCAGCCGCACGACCGACCAGTAATTGTCCGGCGTGCCGCCGATAAAAATCAGCCGCAATGGTTTTTGGGCCGTGCTTTTCTCGCACCCAGGGAACAACGCTACTGCACACAAGGCCAGAATAAGGAGGTAGATGGTTTTCATAATTCAACTGATAGAATTGGTTTTCGCAAACTTTGTTCCACCTGATACTCAGGAGGCTATGCCTGGGACTGAACGTTGTCAAAGTCAATTGCGGGATGGTCATACTGCTGAAAACCTTGTCTTTACATGGTCGGAGCGGGTGCAGAGAATCGTGCCCACGTTGGGTATTTGCCGTCGGGATGATTTCGAGAATCCTGATTTTTATGGTCACGGTCGCTGCCTGGTCACCGGCGTTCAGCGCTCCGGAAGCCGTGATTTTGTTGCATGGCCTCTGCCGCAGCAGCCATTCCATGGCCCGGATGGAGAGCGCACTGGCCGGAGCAGGTTACCAGGTGCAAAATGTAAGTTATCCCTCGCGCACGGCGTCCATTCAACAGCTCGCTGATGACGCGATTGGCGGGGCTGTAGCCCGGTGCCGGCGCAATGGTGCGGTAAGGGTTGATTTCGTCACGCATTCGCTCGGCGGCATCATGGTACGCAGTTATCTGGCGCGCCATGACCTGCCGTCGCTCGGACGGGTGGTCATGCTGGCGCCGCCAAATCGGGGCAGCGAGGTTGTGGACAAACTCGGCGGGTGGTTTCTGTTCAAATGGATCAATGGTCCGGCGGGAAACGAACTGGGTACGGACACCAATTCCGTCCCCAACCGGCTCGGTCCCGTAACGTATCCGGTCGGTGTCATTGCCGGCGACCGTTCCATCAACTGGATCAACAGTCTGCTCATTCCCGGCCGCGACGACGGAAAGGTTTCCATTGAACGGACCAGACTTGCAGGCATGAGCGACCACATTGTCATTCACGCAACGCATCCGTTCATCATGAAGAACCGCGAGGCCATCCGGCAGACGATTCAATTCCTGCGCACCGGTGTGTTTGACCATGCCAAAAGCTGAACCGGCGGCCTTCCCCCGCCGCTCCAGGCTTCTCATTCGGCCACCTGCGGGGCGTACTGGCGAATGGCTTCGTCGGCAGCCTGGTTTGAGTCCATGCCGTTCCGGCCGTGGTCGGTCAGATCGTCATAATAATCGTTTGCCTGGCTGCAAAGCTCCTGGGTGTACCGCAAATATTCCGCCTCCACGTCGCTGGTGGCCTTGCCAAAAACCTGCTTCTTGGCGGCATCGTAATCCACCAACGACGAAGTCTGGTCTATGCCCGTCCAAAGGCTGGCGGCATTCCGTGCCGCAGCCGGACCCAGAGAATAAAAATAGGCAACGATTTTCCGGTGCCCGTCCTCGTGCTGTCTTAATTTGCGGCATTCACCCCTGGGCAAGGTGATGCGGATGGTCAGGCCAAGCTGGACGTTCACGGCATCAATATGAAAGTCGAAAGGTTCGCCCGCGCCGGGATGCCCGACGTGAAAGGTGAAAGTGGGGCTGCAACCAAAGGCATATTGGGTCACGCCATCCATGTCCGCCGTGATTTGCGACGGTTTGCCGGCGGCGGGATCGTAGTAGGCGTAACTGACCGCCGGCTGGCTGGCTTTGACCGTGACCGGCGAGTGGGTCGTGTCTTCCAGCACGCCGATTCTGATATTATCTTCCAGGCGCAGCCGGCGCGACAAATCCACCATCACCTGCTTCTCGCCACGCTCGTAATCGGACGCTTTTTCCGGGTCATAGCCAAATTGCTGTTGGAGCGCCGGGGAAAGTTTCACGAACCTGAGCCGGGCCAGGCCCATCCCGCCCGAATCCGGCTGGAATTGAACCAGCAATCCATCCGGCAGCACCCGCAGGAGTTTCACCGCGTTGTAGGTTTGTCCGTCGGTGGTGATGATTCCGGGCGGAAGCGAATTTGATGACAGTGCCGCAAGGGGATCTGTCCCGATGACGGCCCGAGTGGCTGGACCGCCAAACCCCGCCCGGGGCGTGAACGAAATCAGAACAGCGGCCATGACGATGCTCCCGATGAAACGCGGCTGGCGAGGAGGATTTCCTATCATACGGCGGCTCCAATAAGACCGGTCTTATAAGGTTTTAGCTCAATCGGTTTTTGTCACTAAAAGCAGGATTAAAGCCAAACCGCCGTTGATAAATTTTCTTCCCTCCCCTGCCCGTTTCTGTATTGCTGTGGCTGGTCCAAACCGAAACCATCAAAACCAACATGAAAACCAGCATCCAAACATTCACCTTCGCCGCCTGCGCCCTGGCGTTGGCCGGCGTCGTCCGCGCCGACGACAGCGTGGCCGGGACCTGGAAGACCCGGTTTGACAGCCAGATCGGCCAGCAACGATACACCTATGTGTTCAAGGTGGACGGCACGAATGTCACCGGTACCGCCACCGGCGAACGGGAAATGGGCACCAACACCGCGGTGATCACGGAAGGTAAAATCAGCAACGACGAAATCACCTTTGTCGAGCCGCTCACGTTTCAGGACAACGAACTTCGCATCGAATACACCGGCAAGGTGAACGGCGACCAAATCCAATTCCATCGCAAAGTGGGCGACGTGGCCGAAGAGGATTTTGTGGCCCACCGCGTCAGGCAATCCAGCGTTACCTCGGGCATAAAACGCGCGCCCACGTCGGACACGAACGCGCCGCCCGCCAAACCGTAAGCTTCCGCCGCCAAAGGAATTCCGTGCAATGGCGGTGAGGATGGATTCTCTGAACGACCGGCCAAGAACCAGGTCTAATTCGACATGAAGCTCCTATTAACGGCTGCGATTCTGGCGATGGCTGCGTTAATAATCGGGGTAACAGCAGTACTGATCTGTGCCGAACCGACGACCATGGGAGTTGTTCCGATTGGCCGAGCTTTTCTGGTTCCGCAATGTTCCATGCCCTTCGATTGGGGCAACATGCCCCCATCGCCTCAATCCGGGTCCAACCCATTCTTTTTTCCGGCGCCCGGCGCATTTCCCAAAGGTTTAATTTCAATGCCAATTGAACCCATGCTACCTGAGCCCAAGCTGCCTTTACTGGCCCGGCAATCGGATAATCAATCGCCGCCGCCTGGCGTTTATCAGACCTATCCGTGGACCATCATTTTGGTGGTGCCGGGGCCTCAGCATGACGATGGCAGCGTGCTGGGCCCGGGAAATACAAACGGCCTTTCAAGAATGCCGATCATC
>Ga0335073_10004678_pt1 | contig 19147 bp, 12 predicted proteins | sample Lox_Sample_22_FD_207093 | JGI IMG/M metagenome (GOLD analysis project Ga0335073, IMG submission 207093) | Soil microbial communities from Loxahatchee National Wildlife Refuge, Florida, United States - Lox_Sample_2.2 | ecosystem: Environmental > Terrestrial > Soil > Wetlands | place: USA... | reverse complement strand
TGGTAGTTTCGTTTCACGGCGGTTCTCCTTTTCAAGGTTTGGTCACCCCGATTCTATTCAGAATCAGGGGGAACCGCCGCCTCAACTTCCAACTACGGGCGAGACACCGTCGAGAAGCGGCTCACGCGACGAATCAACTTTTTCCGTTCCAGCTCTGACACCTCTTTCTGGGCCTGCCTTTCTCCCACGCCGATCTCTTCGCCAAGCGTTTTCGTCGTTGGATGGCAGCGGCCGTCGTGGCCGGCATAACGGGCGAGTCGGCCCCACGCGAGTTTGGCGCCGGCGGTGATCCAATCGCAGCGGGCGAGACCCTCCGGTATGAAGAGGCCGGTGAACATCCGGTAGGGATTAAAGGGCTGGCCCTGCTGGAGGCCGACGCCTCTCGCGGCGTTGCCAGGAGACTTTGCTGACACTGGGATTTCCTCGTCTGGAAAAACAAAAACGGCGCCGCAGCCAGCGGCGTCCTTTTTCAGTCTGAATTGTTCTGCGTTTAGCTCAGTTGAATGCCGAACGTAAGATGCGGTGCAACAGTCAACCGCGGGTGATGCGTGATCGCCACGTCTCCCGCGTTCGTTCGAAGCAGGCAAGCGCGCAACAATCTCAAAAGTGTGCCAAATTCGTGCCACAGATTTGAGAGACTGGCAGTTCTGGCGGGTCTGGCGCGACGAAGAACCCGTAAGTTACGCGCTATCAATGCGCGTAGGGGGAGCGATTCCGTCCCTGGCCACCAACGTTTTCATAGACTTAAAGCCAATTCCCTCGACAAATCAGCACTGAACTCCAAATGGAGTCCAAACTCGGCTTTCACTCGAATTGAATCGCCCTTAAGGTTCGGCACGCAAAAGACGATGAACCGTGACGCGGCACCCGCACTCAGGCGTGCGGTCCGCAAGCGATCCGACGCGCTGCTCCGGCGTGCTTCTTGCTGCGAATATTCTTTTCCGGATCAGCAAGACATTCGACGAAGAAGATCGGGGTGATGACGGAGAATAGAAATTATCGAGCAGGAGCGCCTCATCGAGATTGAGACTTTCCTAACAGCCAGGCGAACGGCAAACGACGCGCTGAACACGGCCACCCATCGTGATGCTGTGATCTCGCAGCGTGAGCGCTTGCCCAAATGGGCAGGTATCCGGACCGAGGCGAAGCGCAAAGCGCCGGAGGAAGTCGAAAGAAGACGGGCCGCTGCCAGGGCGCGCCGCGGAGCCTTGGTCGCGGACGCGAGGTCGCCACGCTGAATGGCCGATGCGGCCACTGAAGACGATTGTGGCTGGAATGGGGAATACCATCCGCTCCAACGACGGCGTCGGGGTGCACGCGATGCGGCGTCTGCAGGCCAATCCTGAGATGCCTTCCGAAGTCGGTACGGAAAAGCCCGTTTGGCTGCCATTTCTCGTACTCTCCCACGAAAACTTTGCACTTATTTATTTCTTATGGCTTTTCTATGAGTTCTTGAGCTTGGTCCTGCTATTCTGCTATTGGTTGATTCCGAGAATGAATGATTCTGGCGAACCTGCGCAACCAATTCCTCGCGCCCGGCTTGGCAAACAACTTCGGCCTGCAATTTTGAGTGCACTGGTACTCACCATAGTCACGGGCGGCGTATTTCCTTTGCTCCTGTTCGCGATTGCGCGGCCGTTATTGCCGAGGCAGGTCAAGGGAAGCCTGCTCGCGCACGGCAATCAGGTCGTCGGGTCGGCGCTGATCGGACAGGAATTCACGCGGTCGGAATACTTTCAGAGTCGCCCCTCGGCTGCCGGGAGCGGCTACGATGGAAGCTCGTCCGGAGGCACGAATCTCGGTCCCAACAATCCGAAACTGATCGCCAGCATTCGTCAACTGGCCGAGGAATATCGAAAGCGCAACGGCTTGGCGCCGGACACGCCGGTTCCCATCGATGCCGTGACCCGGTCGGCGAGCGGCCTCGATCCGCACATCAGTCCCGCCAACGCCGAATTGCAGATTCCACGCGTGGCGCGCGCCCGCGGCCTGAGCGAAGACGTTGTGCGGCGCCTGGTGTCGGAATACACGGAAGCTCGCCAGCTCGGATTCCTGGGCAACCCCCGCGTAACCGTGCTCGAACTGAACCTGGCATTGGACCGGATCGCGCCGGCGCACAAACCTTATGCGCTGGATTGAATATGGGGCGTTTCTGGCAATCGTGATCGGGCTTGCCGGGCCAGTCGGCGTGTATCTGGCTCGCGTATTCCAACGCCAGCCGACTTTTCTGGACCCGGTTCTTTGCCCGGTCGAGAAAGTGTTTCATCGCTGGCTCCGCGTGCGATCGGATCAGGAGATGTCCGCGCGCGTCTATATCGCGTCGTTCCTCATGTTCGGCGCAAGCTGCTCGATTCTACTGTTCCTGATCCTGATGCTGCAGCGCTGGCTGCCCGGCGGCCCTGCTGGCGCCTATCTCACCACGTCGATGACTCCGGATCTGGCCGCCGACACTGCGGTGAGTTTCGCCACCACAACGACCTGGCAGGCTTACAGCGGAGAGAACACGCTGCGTTATCTGACTCAGTTGATCGGACTCGTGGCGCAGAATTTCTTGGGTGCCGCCGCGGGGCTCGCGGCCGGGATCGCATTTATCCGCGGCATCGCGCGAGAGCGCTTCCTGACCATCGGCAATTTTTGGGTAGACCTGATCCGGGGGTTGCTATGGGTTCTGTTGCCGCTGGCGCTGGCGGGCAGCGTCTTTCTTATCTGGCAAGGTGTTCCGCTGAACCTGGATCGGTACACGGTCGCCCACACGCTGGAGGGACGGGCGCAGATCATCGCGCAGGGACCGGTCGCCGCGCTCGAATTTATCAAGAACCTGGGGACCAACGGCGGCGGATTCTTCAACGCCAACGGCGCGCACCCCTATGCCAACCCGACGCCGCTCACGAATTTTCTGGGTCTGCTGGCGATCGCCGTTCTGCCGGCGTCGCTGATGATCACGTTCGGCCGCATGACCAGGCGGCCGGCGGCCGGCTGGGTATTGTTGGCGGTCATGGTGGTGCTGTTCACGCTCGGTCTGGTGGCTTGCGATTTTGCAGAGACAACCGCGCCGCCGCAACTGGCCGGCCTGCACATTTTCGGCGGAAACATGGAAGGCAAGGAAGTCAGGTTTGGCGCCGGCGAATCGGTGCTGACCACCATCGTTACGTCAAGCGCTTCGACTGGTTCCTATAATTCCTTGGTCGATTCTTACCAGCCGAACGGCGTTCTGCCGCCGCTGATTTTCATGTTGCTGGGGGAGGTTGTCTTCGGAGGCCTCGGCGCCGGCGTTTACAGCGTGGTGATGGTCGCGCTGCTCGGAGCGTTTCTGGGTGGATTAATGGTCGGGCGCACGCCGGAGTATCTGGGCAAGAAAATCGGCGGCTCCGAGACGCGCTGGATCGCGCTCTATGCCCTGGTAACGCCGACCGTGGTGCTGCTGCTCAGCGGGATTGCAGTAGCCACCGCGGCGGGCCGCGCAGGTTTAGTCACCAACGCCGGTGCGCGAGGCTTCACCGAGATTCTTTTCGCATACGCGTCGTCGGTGGCTAATAATGGAATGAATATGGCGGGGCTGAACGCCAACACCGTTTTCTATAACACGACCACCGCGCTCGCCATGCTCGCCGGGCGGTATGTTTCCGCCGCAATCGCGTTGGCTCTCGCGGGACGGTTCGCGGCACAGCGCCGCTTTCTCACCACCGCGGGCACCCTTCCGAGCGATACGCCGATGTTCGGCGCGCTGGTTTTCGCGACCATCGTGCTGCTGGGCGCGCTATGTTTTTTTCCCGCCCTGGCGCTTGGCTCGTTCGCCGAGTTGTTACAGCACGCGCCGTGAGATTGAACCTGATCGCCATGCTCGCTCTGACGTGAGCCGGATGGACTCGATGCAGCCTGGCCAGTCAGCGACGGCTTCGGCTCCGATAAAGTTCGGTCATGCCACCCAGTGGCAAGCACCGTTAACCAACTGAAATCGTCCGAGCCGGACCATCCTAATCGACGAGAACTTACGATTCGCTTAAACATTCTTTATGACTTGTTTACGCTTTCCGGGCTAGCATACTTCATGACGTCAGCATCCGGAGTTCCACCGCGCGGCACGATCGAGTGATCTCACGGAGATGTCGGCGCCCTCCCTGTTGCGGGCTCTTTCAAGGCACTTTCCCTGCGCGTTGAAGCTGGGCGGAAGACCGATCCGGCAAGATTAGCGATCGAGGTCTTCGCCTCTGTCCATGTGTGTTCGAGAAACGGGAGATCGATGTGGCCTAAGTCAGGCACGAGGGTGAATCTATGAAATCCAAAATGATCGAAAAGGCGTTGTTGAGTTCTCTGTTTGTTACTCTGACAGGAGTTACAGGGAATCTGTACGGTCAGTCCACTTTTGGAAGCATACGCGGTAGCACGGCGGATCAAACCGGGGCGGCGCTTCCCCAGGCACGAATCGCGCTTCACAACCTGGATGAGAACACCAGCGCGGAAACGGCGAGCGACGCCAACGGCAATTTCGCCTTCGAAAACCTGAAACCCGGACATTATTCAGTCACGGCGTCCAAAGACGGGTTCAGCACTTCAATCGTCGATCAACTGGCGTTGGCGGCGCGGCAGACACTGCGCGTGGATCTTAACCTCAACCTCGCCGCACAGTCGCAATCTGTCGAAGTGGTTGCGTCGGCGGCGAGCGTGAACACGGAAAACGCGACTTTGGCTGATTCGAAGAACAATGGAGACATCACGGCGTTACCCCTGAACTCACGCGCCGTGTCCACCAGTCCCCTGGCCGCGCTCGCAACTTCTCCGGGCGTCGTCAAAGACAGCCAGGGCAACATCAATATCGGTGGCGCAAGCTCGGCGATGGTTGGCTTTTCCGTGGACGGAATTTCCACCGCCAGCGCGCGCTCGAACGGCGCGCTTCTCGACGCTTATCCGTCTTCGGAAGGAATTCAGGAAATGAAGGTCACCGCCTTCAACAACAATGCCGAATTCTCGCAGGTTGGCGATGTGACTTTTATTACCAAGAGCGGAACGAACGATTTTCACGGAAGCCTGTTCGAATATCTGCAAAACAACGAACTTGACGCAACCATTTTGAATTTCCCGGCAAAGGCGCCGAAACGATTTAATACCTTCGGGGGCAGCCTGGGCGGTCCGGTGACCATCCCGAAGTTTTATAACGGCAAGGACAAGACGTTCTTTTTTTTCGACTACGAAGGAAATCGCAAACGAACATCGGATCCGGAGCAGCTTCTGGTTCCGACCGCGGCGGAACGCAACGGCAACCTGAACGGACTGGTCGCGGCTTATCAGGGCGGTCCGGTAACCAACCCTTTCACCGGCCTTCCCTATGCGAACAACACCATTCCGGGCGGAGCCTGCCAAGGCTGCATCAGTTCCGTGGCCCAGGCGGTGCTCAGCTACTACCCGCTACCGAACGCTAATCTGAATGTCGCCAATCCGTCGTTCAATTACCAGACGCTGGTGCCGATTCCCGCCAACACCAACGGCTGGGACCTGAGAGTCGATCAGGCGATTAATTCCAAGCAGCAGGTTTACGCTCGTTTCAGCTGGAAGAACCTCGAAGCGCAGCAGGGCGGCAGCGGATTTGTGGCGAATCAGTTTCTGCCGAATGTCACTGCCAACGATCAGAACCGCAGCTTCCTGGTCTCCTACAATTATTCAATCACTCCAACATCCATCAATGAATTTCGTTTCGGGTTCACGAATTTCCAGGAAAATGACCAATTTCCCATCCAGGGAAGTGCGGCGATTGCGCAGCTCGGATTGCAAGGGATCAACATCAGCCAGCATCCGGCCGGCGAAGCCTTTCCGACGTTCACTTTTTCCGACGGATCGATCTCTTCGGTCGGCCAGGATCGTACCGGAACCACGCTTTCACAGACGACGCAGTTCACCGACAATTTCAGCAAGACCGTGGGCAAGCACACTCTGCGCGTGGGAATCGATATGCGGCGCGTGCGCTATAACGCGCTGATGTTCTTCCAGCCATCGGACGATTATGGCGACTTCACTTTCAGTCCGGGCCTGTTCACCAATTATGCGTTCGGCGATTTTCTTCTGGGTCTGCCGCAAGAGTCTTTCTTCGCCATCACCAGTCCTCAGATCAATGCACAAACCACGCAGTGGGGCGTCTACGCGCAGGACGAATGGCAGGTCAACAGCCGTCTGACGGTGAATTTCGGATTACGTTGGGAATTGCTTCCGCCGTTTGATGAAAGCATGGGCGACCTCGGAAGCTTCGATCCGCGGTCGAACAGCGTCCTGATCCCGGATCAATTCCTGAAAACGGTCGCCAACGACCCGGCTCTTCAGCCGGTCTACAACAGCTTTCTCGCATCGTTCAATGACTGCGAGCTTCCGGGACATAACACCGCGCTCGCCTGCTCGAATGTCAGAACAGCCAGCCAGGATGGCGTTTCGCAGGGGTTGAGAGAGGTGTATCGGCGGGATTTCGATCCGCGGATCAGCTTCGCCTACCGTCCCTTCAACGACACTAAAACCGTGTTTCGCGCCGGATTCGGCATCTTCACCATGACGACTCTTGGACCCATGTCGTTCAACAACGCAGGTAATCCAACTTCGGATCTGATCACCAACGTCAATGCGGTTTACAATTCCAATGGCACGCTACAGCCGCCGCAATTCCAGTTTCCGCTGACGGCCCCGCTGAATCAATCCATCACGTATGGCGGCGGAAGCCTGGAACAGGCCAACGATCCGCTGTTTCGCGATCCCCAGGCGGCGCAGTGGAACGTCACGCTCGAACGGGAGGTCACTTCGAGCACGCTCGCTCGCCTCAGTTACGTAGGAATGAATTCGTACCGTTTGCCGGTCACCATTGATCTGAATCAGATTCCGGCGAGCACCACGCCCTATACGATCCCCGGCGGCGCGTTCGTCGATCCGCGCGCTCCCTATCAGAACTGGTTTCTGCTGATGTCCAGCGAAAATCTCGGATTTGCGGACTATCAGGCGCTCCAGGGCGAACTGCGGCGCACCTTGTCAAACGGCCTTTCGTTCCAGGCGAATTATACCTGGGCGAAAAACATCAGCGACGCGCAAGGCAGCGATGCGCCCACCGTCTTTTCCGGCGAGGAAGCTTACGCCGCCGAGATCGCCAATCGCTTTGACGTTGCGGCGGATCGCGGAAACGTGGTGGGAACGCCGCGCCAGCGTGTGCTGCTCACCGGCATTTATCAGTTGCCGTTCGGATCCGGCCGCAAATGGCTGCACTCCGGATTCCCGGAAGCGGTGCTCGGAGGCTGGAACCTGAGTACCATCACGACCCTTCAGACCGGCGAATGGCTTACTCCCACAATCAATCCTACAGGGCCGAACTCGTATGATCCGGCCCAGATCAACGATCAATCCAACACCGATGTGGCCAATCGCGCCGGCGCCGTGCTTCGTCCGGATTGCGTCGGGAATCCGAACACGTCGAGTCCAGGCGCACTCTACAACATCAGCGCCTTTTCATCGACGCCGCCCGGCGCGGGCCGGTTCGGCAATTGCGGAGTCGGCGTTCTACAAGGCCCTGGAATGATCGATCTGGACGTCGGGCTCGCCAAGCAGTTCCACATCGGAGAGCGCGCCCGATTGCGTTTTGAAGCTTCGTTCACCAACGTCTTGAATCACGTAAACTACGCGCCTCCAGCGACAAACGTCAGCAATCCGAGTACGTTCGGCGTGCTCCAGGCCGCCCTGCCGCAAGGTTCTGGAGGAAATCGCGTCGGACAAGCGGCCTTGCGATTGGATTTCTGAGTCAAAGGGAATCCTTAGTCAGGCACCTTTACGCGTTCCGTACGGCTTTCCAGGTTGGAATCGAGTCGCATCGGGTATCGAGGTCACCGCTGTAATCCGGAAGCTGTACCCGCGACGTTGCGCACGGCGACGCTGCACCCGAGCCGGCCCGTCGAAGCAGCCCGCGACTGAGGTTCCGCGGCGCGCCATGTGACACCGTGTGAAACGGGCATGAAGGCACGCGGCGGCGTGGCGAGAAGAAGGGGAGTTCCGTTGGCATTGGGTTCCCGCTCGGTCGATTCTTTCGGCGCCATTGCAGGCGTGCCGAGGTCCCGGGCTTCTGCCGCTTCCCGACTGGCTCGTCGAATGTGGTTTCGCGCCGCAGCCCTCTAGCAGGGTGCTGAAAAAGGGGACAGACCGCTCTGTCCACGGCCACGGTCGCACGCGGCAGGAATAACTTACAGGCGGGGACAGAGTAGTCTGTCCCCTTTTTCAGCACCCTGCTAGCGAGAACGCTTTGTCCGGCGATAAATCAACCCGCAGCTTCAGCGCCTTTTCATACTTTAGCCGCGAGCGAATCATTTCACCCTGTGCCCCGCATAGACGCCGGAGTTGACATAGCGGCGAAACGCGCTCGGATTTCGATTAATTCGTGATCGTTCAGGTGCTCCACGCAACCATCGACGACCCGCTGCGCCCGATCGATCACCAACTGGTGAATTTCCTCATCCGTCGTGCTCGCGGCGATATCGCCGAGAGCGCGGAGAATTCTCAGGCTGACCGCAACGTCTGCTTTTGAGTACATTCGAATCTGCTCGAATGCGTCATCCAGCAAGCGATCGAATCCAGGCCACGGAACATAGAGACGAAATGTTCCGGGCGGGTCATAGGCCAGGGATTCTGGCGCCTCGCGCGACGCTGCCCGGATCAGAAGACGACTCAGTTGATCGACGCAGGTGATGGCGGTGCTAGGATCGTTTACGGCCGGCGAAATCGCCTTCAGGGCGATGTCGACGATCTGCAAGATGCCGAACTCCACATCCTGTTGCAGAGTTCTCGACGGGCCCAGATCGAATGCGGCGCGAATCGCGTCCGCGCGCTCCGGCGTAATCCGGTCCCTTCGCGAGACAGCAACAATCGGAACGCCCTGCGGAACAAAATGTCCCACGCGCCGCAGAACCCGAAGCTTGAGATGGTAAGTCTTGGCCAGAACGAGCAGCCGATTCAGATCGACGAAGCGGATATAGCCGGATGCGGCGGACGGAAGGCGCACCTCCCATTTGAACTCGTCAATACGCTCATCCCCAACCAGACGTAATGCTCTGCGGGGGTATGGCATGATCTGGTCGATCACTACTTCGGTTTCCGATGCGATTCTATCGACGATCCGATTCACGTTAATCGCGTGAGAAATGTGATGAATGAAAAACAGCAACCATGCCACCGAGATGAGTGCAAGAAGCATCGCCCCCATGACGGTCAGCACCGGCGCGAAGGGTTTGGGATAAGATCGCGCCGCCGGCAGCGCCGCCATGCAATAAGAAAATGTTCCGAGAAAAATGCCCAGCGTCCATTGCGTCACGCCGTCCTGCGCGAAACCCTGAATGATGCGCGGCGAGAACTGCATCGAAGCGAGCGTGAGCGTCATCAGCAGAATCGCGAAGACGATAGAGACGACGGTCATGATCGATGCGCCGATGCCGCCGAGAATCACCTGCGCCACCTGCGGGTCGGAATGCGAGGGAAAGATCACGCGCGGCGCCAGCGCGCCAATCGCCGGAAAGGTCTCTTCCAGCCACGACAACAGCGCGCCGGCGGCGCCCAGCGTGAGCGCGATCGCCAGCGGACGGACCAGAAATCCACCACGCAGGTTGTACATCACCTGGTGGAATAGCAAGGGCAGGCGTCTGGACACAGATTTGCCTGTTCAAGTTTACTCCGCTGGGGCGATTAAGGGCGAATGCATGCCAGAGAGAGGCGTAGCCGAGGTCCGAGGACGAGCGCCTGCGCGAGCGGCGCGCAGGCCTCCCCAAACAGCAGATCCTCGGGTGGGCGGCTGACGCGAGGGAAAAGCGGGGAGAAGAGAGATCAGGACGGGTAAATCGCGAACGGCGGCCGTCTAGCTGGGGATCGGTGACGTGGTGATGCACTACGCGTTCCTCTGAGTCCGAAGCCGCGGAAGCTTACGAAATGTTTTTACGACACGTTCAGAGTCAACGTTGCTGCGATGGTTGACAATCCGGAAGGAGCCGTTTGTCCGCAATGCCGGTTCTAGGCCTATGGCGAACGCGAACAGCGTACTCCTTCGAAACCGCTTGGGCGATGGGCGCTGCCTGCGCCGATCGCTCCGAGACGAGCATGTTAGGAAGCAGACCGCCCAGCACTGCGAATAACGCGCCGGCTGCCAGAATCCACCGTTCGCGCGGGAGCGCGTCCGCAGCCACGGTGAAACCGGTCCTGCGTTTTCCAAAAAACAAGCGCGCGAACAATCGGAAGACAGTGATCGCGTTCATCGCGGTGGCGAGGGGGAGAAGGAGCCCGATCAGCGGGTGCGACGCCAGAGTTCCATGAATGAGCAAGTCCTGGGAACAGAAGCCCAATGTGCCCGGGAGGCCCACCAGCGCCAGCCCGAACAGGAGGAAAAAGACGGCAAGGCGCGGGGCGTGCTCCGCCAGGCCGAAGTATGTGCCGGCGGTCAGATTTTCGCCGAAGCGGACCTCCAGCAGCCGCAAAATGGAGAACAGCGCCACAGTAGAGATCGACACAACAACCCAGTGCACCAACGCGCCGGTGACGCCCTCCGGGGTGCGACTCTCCAGGCCCGCCAAAATGCATGCGGACTGACTCAGCGCAAGATAAGCGATGAGGCGGCGAGGCGAGTTTTCCGCCAGGGCTCGCACGGCGACGTAGAGCGCTGTCGCCAGCGCCAGATAGGAAAGCAGCGGGAAGGAATTGCGGGCGGCGTTCGGGAACAGCGGCATGATCAGCCGCACCAGCAGCATGGCGCCGAAATGGCCATTCAGCAGAAGAGCGGTGGGGATTGGGGAGCCGCCCTCGGCCGCATCCGCGACCCAGGCGTGAACCGGGCAGATTCCTTTCCGCAGAACAACGGCCGCCACCAGCAGCCCGAAAACCACGTTGCCGCCGGGGTCACGGCGCGTCAAGCCGGCGATCGACATCTCGTGGCTTTGCCAGGCGATCATCGCGACGGCCAGCGCCAGGGCGAAACTCGAAAGCAGCAGGGCGAGCCGTGGGCGCCACGCGCGTGCGGCGAACGAGGTTTTGAACAGGAACGGGAGCGTGGAAAGGATCCAGGCGCCCAGCAAGATTCGAAGATCGTCGGTTGAATAGGCCAATAGCGTCGCGCCGAGCAAGAAAAGAATTCCGGCGATCATGCCCGGACGGCAATCGCGCCGCGGAAGGACTACGGTCGCTCCTAAGGTCAGGCACGAGTACAGAAGCATCAGTGTCTGTTTGAGCGACTCGCTTGGCGGCGCGGCAACCAACAAGAGCGCGCTTGCCACGGCTGATACCAATGCCGCTCCACAGCCGACGATGCGGACGTGTCTCCGGCCCGCGATGGTGAGAATGGCTGCGAGCCACGGCCCACCGATCGCGACCGCCGTCAGAATGGCCGTGCCGTCCATCACTCGCTCACCTCGCCGGCCGCCATGCCAGTGCGATCCAGCTTCGCGCAAATCCCGGAAACGCGCAGAAGCGGATCGACGACGAAGCGATCCAGAATCGTATCGAGGTGACCGCGATCGAGAGCCCAGCGGTAGAGCCACAAATGAACGCGCTCCGGCAACAGGTCCTCCAGACGCGTTCCGGTTCGCGGGAGCTCTCCTTCCATTGCCGAGTGCATCTGATGATAGTCGTGCAACATGGATGGAGCGCGCAGGAACTGCAGCGTTCGGACGACGGCGTGCCCCAGGACGTGGATGACCGCAATCCACGTCAATCCGAACCCGATCTCGGCGAATATGACGCCCACCTGCGTCAATGATGCGAACGCCAGCGAGGTTTTGGCATCAGCGCTGGCGCGTCCCGAGATGGTTCCGAAGACGGCGGTCGCCGAGCCGATCGCCACCGTCAGCAGAGACGCCAGACCCGAGTGCGCGAGTATCGGCTGCACGCGCAGCATCAGATACGCGCCCGCGTGAATGGAGATAGCGCCGTAGAAGATCGCGCTCGAGGGCGTCGGACCTTCCATCGCGCGCGGCAGCCAACCCGAGAACGGGACTTGCGCGCCCTTTCCAGCGGCGGCGAGCAACAGAAGCAGGCAGACGATGGTCGCGCGGCTTCCGGCGAGAACGGGCGAACGGCCGGCAAACGACGCCGTGCCGGCCCAATGATACATGGCGAACACGCCCACCAGCAATCCGATATCGCTGGCTCGATACACCGCGAAAACGCGAAGCGCGTTCTCCACCGGAGCCGTGCGGCGATCAAAGAAAGCGATCAACAGCACCGAGGTGATGCCGACGATTTCCCAGCCCCCGACCAACAGATCGAACGATCCGGCGGCAAACGCGACCAGCGATCCGAACGCAAAAAGATGGAGCAGCAGGAAGAACCGGAAAAAACCGGGCTCGCGGTGGAGGTAGGTCGCGGAGAACTCCCCAACCAGTCCCGTCAATACCACTGTCATGCCGAGGAAAGGTAACGACAGCCGGTCCGCCAGCAGGACCATGGGGAAATGGTAGTCATGCACCGTGAACCATTGGCCGAAGCTCACCGTGACGGACCCGGTCGAAACGACTTTCCGGAGAACGAACGCGAGTGCGGCAAGCGAGGCGGTGAAAGTGGTGCTGGTCACGGCGGAGACGAAGCGCTCCGATGGGACCCAGCCGGCCAGCCACGCGAATGCCAATGCGGCGAATGCCGCGCCCGGCGCCAGCACCACAAATACGAGCAGTGTTTGTGAATAATCCACGTTAGTCGCCCTCGGATGATCGCGCTCGACTCACCTGGGTTGAATCCAGGCCATGGCCAGGTGTTCGATTTTGCCGCCGTACCATTCGGCGGACGAGAGCGCGACGGGCAGACGCTCCAGCGGCTCATCCAGCTCTTCAAAGCCGGTATCCCGGTAAACATGAACCAGACCTGACTGGCGATCGATGACGGCAATGCGAATCCAGCGATTTTCCACCAGCTGCTTCAGCGGCGCGCTTGAGCTGACGGCTTGGAGAAGACAGCTTGGCGTCGTCTCGATCACGAACAACATGCGCACCGGCTCGTGGATTTCGACCATTTGCCAGGGTAAGCCGGTCCGCAGATCGCTGGCGTGACCGTCCATCACCCCGACCAATCCCGTCACGTTGTGCGGCAGCTTGGTGCCGCATCCATAGCGATCGTTGTCGACGAAGGAGAAGTAATACTCAAGACTGATGCCGGCGCAGACGGGCACCACCGCGTCCAAGATTGCCGCGAGGCTGCGGCCGTCGGGGTCCTGAGCGGCGTCATACGACGCGAGAAACGCCCGGCGATCGAGAAACAGTCCTCGGGTCAGGCTGCGCCGGCCGACGATGCACACGGCATTGGTGCAATGGCCGTATTCGGGCCGCGGCTCGGCAAGGTGTTCGCTGCGCTCTTCAACATGGCGCAGCGCCTGTTCAGGCGACGTAGGAGAAGAGCACGATTCAAACCTTCGTGTCCGTTCTTTCGCGTTCGAAGCTCTGGCTCTATCGAGCGAATCCCGTATCCATCTCAAATCGGCTTCATGGGAAGCCGGAGCCGCGCCCAGGTCATAGAGTTCCACATCGTCGCTACAGGTGTCGTGATAACCGCCCACAAACCAGGTGCCCTTGGGAATTTCGACGCCACGCTCGCGCAACAGCTCCCGGACCTCGGGCCGATTCGCCATCGCCGCAAACAGGCGCGCGTTCGGGCCGCCGCGACGTCCGCCGCATGCTCCGCAATCGTGAGCCGATTCGTGCGGATTATTGAGGCTGGTGGAACCGTGACCGAGAATCACCACCAGCCGCGCGAAGCCGCGGGTCAAGCCTGCGGGGATCAGAACGCTGGCCACCCGGTCCGCCTTCTCCTGAGCGGCGAATCCCGTCAAGAGGCTCGAAACCGCGTCCTGCGAGTGCGCGGTATTGCGCATCAGCGTGAGCTCCGTGCGCGGCTCGGGGAGAAATGCTTTGTTCATCCATTCGCGGAGTTGTGCGTAGCGCCTGGGAGCCAGCAGATGTCCGACCAAGGGCACCGCGGAAAGCACCCCCAGCGCTGCCGTGGAAACCCAGCCTCGCACCAGGCTCCGCGAAGAGACGAACCAGCTCCGCGCGACCATTCCCATCAGCCGCCGCCGCCAGCGGCGTTTGGCATGCAGACCGCGATCTTCTTCTTTGGGCTGCTCGCGCACGGCATGCTGCGGCTTGATGACCACCGGACAATAGGCGGCGCCGCGGGAGTCATCGATTCCCTTATAATCGACGGCGATTCCGAAGTATCCGGCCACGCCGAACGTTTCCACCTCCGGCGAGGCTTCTTCGAGCGCGCGGCGCATCGATTCCTCGCGCTCGTCGATGCAGACGAACACCTGCGCCAAAGGAGGTGTGGCGGATTCATACACGCCCCGGTAGCGCCGATGGCTCGCCAGACCGCGGAGGACCTCGTTTTCGTGGCGCCGCTCGTAAGCGAGCTGGAAAATGCGCCGGCGCTCCAGTCCGTTGCAAGTTCTTACTTCGTCCACGAACCGGGACCATTCCGAATCGGCCAGACGCACGATTTCGTCCGCGGAAAGCGAGAGCACGCGCGCCGCGTCATAGATTCGGGCGGCCCGGCTCAGGCGGCGATTCTCGCTGGTTTTCAGCGGACTTTCGCGGGCGACGGTTTCGCGCGCCCCTTCGCGCGAGGCCACGCGCGTCATCGTCAGGCGAACGGCCAGGAAATCCATCAGCGAACAGGGCACCCGTTCGTGCGGCGCGAGGTCGGGATCCTGCTCCAGCCGCCGCATCAATCCTGCCCAACCTGGCAATGCGAGCAGTTCGGCTTGAAGAACATCTTCCCAGTCCGCCTCGGAGAAATGCTGCGTATCGAGGTAGTCGAGAACAGAATCGGCGGCGGAAAAGGAGAAGTAGGCCTGGCGGTCGAATTCCTCATCGAGTCCGGTAAGATATCGCGGGAAAACGCCGCCGCGAGCGGCAAGCAGTGCCCGCACACTCTCATAGAAGCCCCGGCCGCGGTTTGGCATGGACCAATAGGTCAGACCCTGATCCAGGAAGACGGAGCACAGCCGGATCAGCCATGGGTGAATGATTTCGTCGACCGGACGTGGCTCCTTGGGCTCGAGTTCAGGGGTGATGACCCTCGCCAGACAAGCATCGAAGAGCGCGCGCAATGCGGGCTGCCGGAAATCTCTCGCCAGATCGCCCTGCTCGGAGCGCCACAGGATCGTGGCCGCGTCAAACTCGCGCACCCCCGGCGTCATCATCGCCCGGCGAAGGGAATGGCGGGTCAACGCCGGGAAGATCGAGGCGTCCGGTTCCCGATCGAGGACCGCGTCGATATCGTCCAGACGGATGCGGCCCCGAGCCAGCTCCGCCCGATAAGCTGCTTCCTTCATATACGGCTCGCTGCCGAACAGATCCGACGCGTGGATTACGGCCCGCTCGAACGGCAGATCCTGAAACGCGTGCAAGGTGTTGTGGTGAACAAAAACTCCGATCGGACCCTGCATCGGCAGCAGGTGCGCCGCGTGATCGACCGCGTGCTGAAGCTTGCTTAACCGCACCGCGTCGTCCGAACCATCGTGTGCGGCGGACGGTTTATCGCGAGAACCGTGCGCCGGAACAGTCGTCAGGGGATGGAGGTCGTTTGTTCGCAAAATGTGCTCAAGGGCGGCAAGTACGGCAGACGCCGCGAGACATCAGGGGGTTGATTTTTCCACGGGTTCCGCCAACGCCTCTTCTTCCAGCATGTCGACTGTGCTGCGAAGCTGCGAATAAAAGTAACGGCGCAGAATGTCCAGGACGCCAATCAGCGCTGGATCCCGAATCGAATAAAACACCTGGTTGCCGACTTTGCGGTTCACGACGATGTGTTTGGCTCGCAGAATCGCCAGATGTTGCGAAGCATTGGCTTGTTCGAGACCAAGCTTCTCAATCAGCTTCCCTGCCGGCACCTCGCCGTCGCGCAAAAGTTCAACAATCGCGATTCGGGTCGGGTGCGCGAGTGCCTGAAAGATCTCACTCTTGAATCGCCGGAGAGCGTCGCTCATGTAGATTAGTATATTCAAATAATCGTATATAATCAACTGGTATTGCCTGATCCAGTTATAGGCCGCTTGGACACTGGATGAATTGGCCACCAAATGTTCGGGGACGGCTCGTGGCGGCGTGTTAGGCGAACTTCGAAAATCGTTTGGCGCGGTACGCGGGAAATCGGGATTGCAGCTTCAGCGGGCTCCTGCCGGCGTCCACTCGATGACTTCTTTGATTGCGTCAGGCTGATGCTGATCCTTTAGCCCCGCAAATTGGTCCGGCGAATACCGATTTGTGATCAAGCCCGCAATTTGGGCGCCCCAACGCAGATGAGCCTGGGCGAGATGGTCCGCCGCCATTTGAAAATGCCCGCGCGCGGCATTCACGCTGCCCAGCATGACCTGATTATCGAGCACCAACTGCCGGATCAACTCGGCGCCGGGAATTTGCAGCGGCCGGCCGCCACCGGGGATGCCGGTGAGCACATACATCCCGTTCAGAGCCAGCGCGTCGAGAAGATTGAACTCCAGCGGCGCAATCCCGGTGGCGTCCAGAATAAAATCCATACCGCCGATCCTCTTCTCTACCTGGTCCGCCGGTATTTGACGACCGTCAATATAATGCCCGCCGATACTACCCAGCCATTTCGGGCGCGCGGTCTGTGAATCGACAACGTCCAGTCCGTAAACTTCGCCGCCGCGCAAGACCAAAACCATCGCTGCCAGCAGGCCCACTGGTCCCAATCCCGCGACCAGACAGCGCCGCCCATGCAGCCAGTCGGGAATCGTCGCTGCGTCCGGACAACGCACAGTCTGCACACGCAGGGCCTCGTCGATCGCTTTCTCAACCACCGAAAGCGGTTCCATCAAGACGCCGACCGGCTCCAGTTCGGCTGGCACCCGCACGATATATTGCTCGCGATCCACGACGAATTCCGTCTGGTATCCGTCCAGTCCACGGATGCCTCTTTCGCGATACTTGCCGGTTCGACACATATCGGCGCGGTTCATCACGCAGCAGGCGCATTCGCCGCAGCCTCGCCGGACCGTGAACACGGCATAGTCGCCGGGCTTTACGCGAGTAACGGACGAGCTAACGCCGACCACCTGGCCAAACATTTCATGCCCAATGACCAGTTCCTTCTGACCATCCGGAGCCTGAGCGCGGCCTCCCGAAACCTCTTCCCGATCGGTGCCGCAGATGCCCACTCGAATCATGCGGATTTTGATTTCATCGGGCGCGGTGATAGAAGGCTCGGGCCGTTCCACAAGGCGCGAGCCGGCCGTACCCGGAACAATAGCGATCGCTTTCATAATCCCAACCTTTCGAGCAAATGATCACCAACCCGCAGCGCGTTCGCCATGATCGTCAGGCTGGGGTTCACAGCGGCAATCGAAACAAAGAAGCTTGCATCGACCACGTAAAGGTTCTCCAAATCATGCGCTTTGCAATTCACGTCCAGCGCCGATGTTTTCGGATCGCGACCGAACCGGACGGTGCCGGCCTGGTGGGCAGTGCCTCCGATCGGAATGTCCTTGCCCAGGTACAGCGAGCGGTGCATCAATTGATCGTGCAGGCCTATATCGCCAAGCATGCTCTTGAGCTTCGCGGTCAGGCGCCGGTGTCCTTCGAGATTAGTCTCATCGATACTCAGCACGATCTGTCCGTTCGGGTTGATGGTCACGCGGTTGTCAGGATGGGGCAAATCTTCCGATTGCAGCCAGAAATCGATCGAATGCTCCGCCAGATAGTCGAGCGCGAATTCGGGCTTCCAAACCGCCCAGCCGGGCGCTTCCCCCTTGAGCATCTCGCCATCCGACTTGCCGAGCATCTGGATCTCACCCAGCGGGTATTCCCAGTCGTCGGAACGAAAATAGAAATCGTTTAATGCGAGAGTTTTTTGAAATACCGTGGGATTGGGATCTTTGGAAACGGCCATAAAGGCTGAACAGTTGTGACGCATATAATGCCGTCCGACAACATCGGAGCTGTTGGCGAGCCCGCCGGGATGTTTGTCGTTCGCGGACCGCAGAAGCAGAGCCGCGGAATTGACGGCCCCGCAGGAAACCACGACGATATCGGCTGAATATTGCTCCACGGCGCCCTGGCGCGTGACGATGACTTTGGTCACCACGCGTCCGGATGCGTCTGTTTCGAGGCGCTCCACGTAAGCTCCCGTCAGGAGTTCGACGTTAGAATGCTCGAGGGCGGGGTCCACGCAGATCACTTGAGAGTCCGCTTTTCCATTCACCAGGCACGGAAAGCCGTCAAACGCGGCGCATCGCACGCAGGCGCTGGTGTGCAGGGCCTTGCCGGACGCTTCGTCTAACAAAATGCCGAGCGGCAGGGGAAACGGGTGATGGCCGAGGCGCTGGAGATCGTTGAACAGCTCCTGAATTCGCGGTGCGTGGCTCACCGGCGGATAACGATAGGGCGCGCTAGCCGGGCCTTCCGTGGGATCAATGCCACGCTGCCCGTGAACATGATAAAGATGCTCGGCCTTGGTGTAATAGGGCTCGAAATCGTCGTAACTCAGCGGCCAAGCGGGCGAGATGCCACCGTGATGGGCAACCTCACCGAAATCCCTTTCACGAAACCGCAATAACGCGGCTCCATAAACCTTCGTATTGCCGCCGACATAGTATTGAATGCCTGGATAGAAGGCCTTTCCGTCCTTGTCATACCAGGTTTCTTTCGCTCTGTATTTCGATTCGACAAAAACAGCCTTGGCGTCCCAGTTGTCTTTCTCCCGAGGCAAGTATCCGCCGCGTTCGAGGAGCAGAAGCCGCTTCCCCGAAGACGCCAGATGGTGGGCAAGCGTTCCACCGCCAGCTCCTGTTCCGATGATGATGACGTCGTAACGATTGTTTTCAGTCATGTGCTCCTATCCGAAAACCGGCGCCAGCGAGATTGAAACCAGACCCAGAACAAACAAGGTGAACATCAGCGCGAGCAAGCGCGTCACCTCATTGTTGGCGCCGCGAAATTCTTTCCACACGAAAACACCCCAGACCGCTGAAATCATGGTGTTGCCCTCGCTCAGTGAAAACGAAGTCGCCGGCCCTACCATGGGTGTATATGCCGCGACAAATGCGGATTCCGGGCCATGAAAATTACCATTACGAGCTGAAGAAAATCATCGTTCCGAGGTGATCGCGATTGCGGATTCCGATCTGATGACGATCAAAAAATCGCATCCGCCT
>Ga0335073_10004676_pt1 | contig 19151 bp, 14 predicted proteins | sample Lox_Sample_22_FD_207093 | JGI IMG/M metagenome (GOLD analysis project Ga0335073, IMG submission 207093) | Soil microbial communities from Loxahatchee National Wildlife Refuge, Florida, United States - Lox_Sample_2.2 | ecosystem: Environmental > Terrestrial > Soil > Wetlands | place: USA... | reverse complement strand
CGTCCCAGATCAGCGTGAACCGGTCCTCCACGGCCGGCAGCCCGTTGGGTATCGCGGAGAAGTCGTCCTTGCCGAGGATCTTCTGCTCCTTGTAGTCGAACGGGCAGTGATCGGTGGCGACCACCTGGAGGTCGTCGGTGACCAGGCCGTGCCACAGGTCGGCCTGATGGTCGGCGGGCCGCAGCGGCGGCGAGCAGACGAACTTGGCGCCCTCGAAACCGGGCCGGGCCAGGTCGTCGAGGGACAGGTAGAGGTACTGGGGGCAGGTCTCCGCGTACGCGGGCACGCCGCGGTCGCGTCCCTCGCGGACCGCGTTGAGCGCGTCCCTCGAGCTGAGGTGGACGATGTAGACCGGTACCCCGGCCAGCTCGGCCAGCGCGATCGCGCGGTGGGTGGCCTCGCCCTCCATCGACGACGGCCGGGTAAGGCCGTGGTTGATCGGGTCCGTCTTGCCCTCGGCCAGGTAGCGGTGGACCAGGACATCGATCGGCCCGCCGTTCTCCGCGTGCATCATGATCAGGCCGCCGTTGTCCGCGGTACGGCTCATCGCACGGAAGATCGACGCGTCGTCCAGCATGAACACGCCCGGGTAGGCCATGAAGAGCTTGAACGAGGGCACGCCGCGGTCGATCATCGTGTCCATCTCGCGCAGGGTCGCGTCGGTTATCTCGCGCACGATCATGTGCATGCCGTAGTCGATGTGCGACTTCGGGCCGGCCTTTCCCAGCCACCGGTCCAGGCCCTGCGCCAGGCTCTCGCCGTGGTCCTGCACGGCGAAGTCCACGATCGTGGTAGTGCCGCCCCAGGCCGCGGCTGCCGTGCCGGTGGCGAAATCGTCCGAGGAGACCGTGCCGCCGAACGGGAGCTCCATATGGGTGTGCACGTCGATACCGCCCGGCATGACGTAGCGCCCGCTCGCGTCGATGACGGTGTCCGCGCCGGCGCCCGCGCCGGTCTCGGCAAGCCCGGTTCCGATCGCCTGGATCCGCTCTCCCTCGATCAGCACGTCGGCCCGCGACATGTCGGAGGCCGTGACCACCGTCCCGTTCTTGATCAGCATGGTCATGGCAGCTGCCTCACCAGGTCGCCGTACGTCTCCGGCCTGCGGTCGCGGAAGAACTGCCAGGTATTGCGCACGTCGCGGATCTCGTCCAGGTCGATGTCGGCGACCAGCACCTCGTCCTCGCTGTCCGAGGCCTGGGCGACGATCTTCCCGCGCGGGCTGCAGAAGTAGGAGGAGCCGTAGAACTTGTGCGAGTTCAGCGGCGCCTCGACGCCGACCCGGTTGCTGGCCGCGATCCAGAACCCGTTGGCCACCGCGTGCGCGGGCTGCTCGAGCTCCCACAGGTACCGCGACAGCGACTCCACGGTCGCCGACGGGTTGAAGACCAGCTCGGCGCCCTTGAGGCCGAGCTCGCGCGCCACCTCGGGGAAGTGCCGGTCGTAGCAGATGATCAGGCCGATCCTGCCCACCGAGGTGTCCCACACCGGATAGCCGAGGTTGCCCGGCTTGAAGTAGAACTTCTCCCAGAAGCAGGGCCCGACCTGCGGGATGTGGGTCTTGCGGTACTTGCCGACGATGCCGCCGTCGCGCTCGATCACGCAGGCCGTGTTGTAGTACACGCCCGGCTGCTCCTCCTCGTACCAGGGCACGATCAGCACCACGCCGTGCTCGCGGGCCACCTCGCGCATCCTGGTCACGGTCGGCCCGTCCTCCGGCTCGGCCGTCGCGTACCACCTCGGGTCCTGCTCGGCGCAGAAGTAGGGGCCGTGGAAGATCTCCTGCAGGCCGATCACCTGCGCCCCCTGCCCCGCCGCGTCCGCGATCATCTTGATGTGCTTGTCGATCGCCTCTTGCTTGTCCATGTTGGCCTGCGCCTGGATCAGCGCCGCGCGGACGTTGCGCATCGTGTTCCTCCTCACCGGAAAGCCGGGATAATCTCGCGGCCGAAGCCGGCGATCAGCTCCCTCGGGTCGTCGACCATCGAGTAGATGTTGAATTGCCCGACGCCCAGGTCGCGCAGCTGGCCGAGCTTGGCCCGGACCTGATCCGGGTTGCCGAGCACGCAGAACCTGTCCACCACCTCGTCGGTGACGAAACCGGCGTTGTCCGATCCGGCCCGGCCGTGGTGAGCGTAGTCGTAGCGATCCCGCGCCGCGATGTACTCGGTCAGCCCGGCCGGCAGCTCGACGTCGTCGTGATAGCGCTTGACCAGGTCGACGACGTGGTTGGACACCAGGGCCGGGAACCAGCGCACCTGCTCGCGAGCGTGGGCCAGGTCCTCGGAGAGGTAGGCAGGCGCGGCGGCCATCACCTTGATCGCGGCCGGATCGCGGCCGGCCTCCTCGGCGCCCTCGCGCAGGTAGCGCAGCGACCACTCGATGATGAACGGGTCGGCGAGCTGCATGATGAGGCCGTCGGCGACCCGGCCCGCGCAGCGTAGCGCCTGCGGCCCGTACGCGGCGACCCAGACCGGAAGCGGGCGGCCCTGCGACCACTTGAGCTGCACCGCAGTGCCGTCGATGTCCACCTCGCGCCCCTCGGCCAGGTCGCGGATGGTCCGGCAGGCGCGTTCCAGCACCGCCACGGTCACCGGCTCGCGGCCCAGCACCCGCTGGGCCGAGTCGCCGCGGCCGATGCCCATTTCCATGCGGCCGCCTGAGATCTCGTTCAGCGTGGCCATGAGCGACGCGGTCACGGTCGGGTCCCTGGTCACCGGGTTGGTGACGCACGGCCCCATGTGAATGCCGGTCGTGCCGGCCGCGATCAGCGTGAAGATCGGATAGACCTCCTGCCACAGGACGTGGCTGTCCCACAGCCACGCGTGGCTGAAGCCGTTCTCCTCGGCGAGCACCGCCCGGCCGACGATCTCGGACGCCGGGGGGTCCGCCATGAAAGTCACGCCGAAGCTGAGCATAGAAGGCCCCTTATGCGGTAATTAACGCGATGGCCCCGGCCGCCAAATATCCTCAATTCTCTCCTATCCATTACCAGATCGTCGTAACCTTGCCGCGCGACGTGAAGGAAGTGTCCGGGATGGCCGGTGGGAGACCATGAGCCGCCAGGCTCAAACCGGAACGCCATCGCAGCAACCCGGCTGGCCCGCCAGGTCGGGAGCGGTGCCGCCGCTCGCCGATTGCTTCAGCCCCCGCCCGGAAACCGGCCTTAATTCGGCGCGCGATCTCGCGCCCGGCGCGACGGTGGTGCTTACCCAGCCGGTCCATCCGGGCGCGGCCGCGCCCGGGTCGCTGTCGGGGATGGGCGGCACGGGCAAGACGCAGCTGGCCGCGGCGCTCGCGCGCTCCCTCTGGGGATCGTCGCGGGTGGACCTCGTCGCCTGGGTGCCGGCGGGCAGCCGGGGCGCCGTGGTAACCGGTTACGCCCAGGCGGCGATCGCGGCCGGCCTGCACGGCGCCGACGCGGACCTGGAGGCGGCCGCGGACCGGTTCCTGGCGTGGCTGGCCGACACGGGCCGGCCATGGCTGGTGGTGCTCGACGACGTTGCCGACCAGGCCGACCTCGACGGCCTGTGGCCGGCGGGCCCGGCCGGGCTGACGCTGATCACCACCCGGCTGCCCGCGGCCGACATCCGCGGGCCCGGCCCGAGGGTGCTGGAGGTCAGGAGGTTCAGCCCGCGCGAGGCGCTGAGCTACCTCGCCGCGAGGCTGAACGAAGACCCGGGCATGCGCGCCGGCGCGGTTGACCTCGCCACCGAAGTCGGCTGCCTTCCGCTCGGCCTCGCCCAGGCCGCCGCCCTGATCGCGGACAGCCGGATCGACTGCGCGCGTTACCGCGCGGCGCTCGCCGACAGGAAAGAGCAGTTTCCCGAGGCCGAGGCCGGCGACGCCGTCACCGTGGCCGCCGCCTGGTCGCTGGCGCTCGACCGCGCCGACTTTATCTCGCCTCCCGGCACGGCCGGGCAGGCCCTGGCACTGGTGGCGCTCCTCGGCGCGGCCGGTATCCCGGGCGCGGTGCTGACCAGCCGGGCAGCGTGCGACTACATCTGCGGCCCGCACGCCACGGGCACGCTGGCCGACGAGAGCCAGGCCCGCGGCGTGCTGGACGTCCTGGCCCGGGTCGGGCTGGTGACGATCGACCCGGAGAGCGCCGCCCGAACGGTGCTGATCCACGGCCTGGTCCAGGCAACGATCCAGCAGGCCATCTCGGCCGCGGGCCGCCCGACGATGGCGAGCCGCTGCTCGCGCAGGCCCAGCGCGACTGCGCGGCCAGCCTGGACCGAGCGGCCCCGGGACTGCTCTGGGCGCCCGAAGCCCATCCGGTACTGCTGCGGGCCGGCCAGAGCCTGAACCGGGCCGGCCTGACCAGCCTGGCCATTCCGTACTGGCAGGCATTGATCACCGCCAGCCAGGACCAGGGCCGGGGCCGGGCCATCGTCCTGCCCGCCCGCGACCATCTGGCCGCCGCGCTGCTGTCGGCCGGCCACACCGACGCGGCCGTCCGCGCGTACGAGCAGAACCTGACCGAGCAGGTGCGGGCGCTCGGCGCCGACCATCCCGCCGCCCTGCACACGCGCAGCAACCTGGCCAGGGCGCTGCTGCGCGCGGGCCGCGAGGCCGACGCGATCGCGCTGTTCGAGCGCGCCCTTGCCGACCGGCAGCGGACCCTGGGACCAGACCATCCGGACACCCTGGCATCGCGCGGCGACCTGGTGGACGCCTACCTGTCGGCGGGGCGCGCCCAGGCCGCGGTCGCGATCCTCGAGCGCACCTACGGCGAGCGGGCGGCCGCGCTCGGCGCGGGCCACCCCGACACCCTGGCGGCATGCGCCGAACTGGCGTCCGCGCTGCAGGCCGCGGGTCAGCTGAAGGAGTCCGTCCGGCTGCACGAGCGCCTGGTGGCCGACCGGGAACAGGCCGTGGGCGCCACCCACCCGGACACGATGAGCGCCCGCGCCGGCCTGGCCTACGCCTACCGGTCGGCGGGCCGGCTCAAGCAGGCGCTGCCGGTCTACGAGCGCACGCTCGCCGACCGGGAGAAGGTGCTCGGGCCCGACCACCCGGACACGCTGACCTCGGTTGCCAACCTGGCCTCGGCCTATCACAGCGCGCACCGGCTCAAGCAGGCGATACCGCTTTACGAGCAGGCCCTTGCCCGCCATGAGCGCCGCGGCGGCCCCGACAACGCCGAGACGCTGGTCGCGCGGGGCAACCTCGCCTCCGCCTACCACTCGGCGGGACGGCTCCCGCAGGCGATATTGCTGTACGAGCAGACGCTGCACGACTACGAACGGCTGATGGGCCCGGATCACGCGAACACGCTGACCTCGCGCGCCAACCTGGCCTCGGCGTACCACACGGTGGGCCGGCGCGCCGAGGCGATCGGGGTCTTCGAGCGCACGCTCGCCGACTGCGAGCGTGTGCTGCCCGCCGATCACCCGGTGACCCAGGCGATCCGCGAGAACCTCCAGGCGATCGAGTAGGCCGGCCCGCGCCAGCTCTACCGGCCGGTGAACCGCGCCGGGCGGCGCTCGGTGAAGGCCAGCACGCCCTCGGCGAAGTCGGCCGAGCCGGCCATTTCCTGTTGGAGGTGGGCCTCGTACTCGAGCTGGTCGTCCATCCGGTCATACAGCCACCGGTTGAGCTGGCGCTTGATGCCCGCGTACGACCTCGTCGGCCCGTCCGCCAGCCGGGACACGAGCTCGTCCGCCCGCGCGGCGAACTCCTCGTCCGGCCAGGCCCGGTTGATCAGGCCCCAGTCCACGGCCTGCCGGGCCCCGATCCGCTCCCCGAGCATCGCCATCTCGGCGGCCCTGGCGAAGCCCACCCGCGAGGGCACCAGTAGCGACGAGCCGCCGTCCGGCACCAGGCCGATGTTCACGAACGCGAGCAGGAAGTAGGCGGACTCGGCGGCGACGACCAGGTCGCAGACGAGCGCCAGCGACAGCCCGATCCCGGCCGCGGGGCCGTTGACCGCGCTCACCACCGGCTTGGGCATCCTGCGGATCGCGACCAGGATCGGGTGGTAGCGCCCGGTCAGCCTGCCGAAGAGGTCCGTCGGCCCGGACTGCTCCGCGCGCCCGTCCCGCAGGTCCGCGCCGCTGGAGAACGCCCGGCCGGCGCCGGTGACCAGCACCGCCCGGACCTCCGGGTCCGCGGCGCACTCGTTCACGGCGGCGAGCAGGTCGAGGCTGAACTGCTCGTTCCACGCGTTGAGCCGGTCGGGCCGGTTGAGCTCGATCTTGGCGGCGGCGCCGCTGCGGTAGTGGTTGATCGTTTCGTACCCGTGCACCAGTTCGTAGTCGCTCACGCCAGCATGGTACGGGCGCCATCGCGTCATTCCCGGCCCGGCCAGGCGATCCCGGCGATCAGCCGCGCAGCCGGTCCAGCGCCTGGCGTGCCTGGCGCTCCCTGGCTCTAGCCCGCCGGGCCGCGATCCTGGTCTCGGACAGGCTGCGGCGGGCGTCGGCGAGCTGCTCTTCCAGCGTCTGGACGGCCCGTTCCCGGTCGTTCTCGGCGGCGGTCGCGGCCTGCGCGGCAAGCGCGGCCTCGGCCGCCGTACGCTCGGCCGCGGCCAGGTCGGCCTGGCGGCGGCGCTCGCGCTCGGCCGCCGCCTGCTCGGCCGTGGGCTCCGCGGGCCTGGCCCGGGTGCCCGCGCCGCGCCGGGTGCCCCCGCCGCGCCCGCCGCCCGCTCCGCCGGCGGGGCGGCTCGGGCCCCGGGCGCCCGACGAGGTCACGAGCGCGAGCGCGGGCGGCCCGGGCGGGCCGGCCGGGCCGAAGCCCTCGCTGCGGGCGGCCCGGGTCAGGGTTCCGCCGGCCAGCTGCTCGGCGACCTGCGGGTCGGCCAGCGCCGCGCCGAGCGTGGCGGTCACCTCGTGGCGACGGCTGGCCGGCGGCCGCGAACGCCTGCCGGGCCAGGGCCGCGACCAGCTGACGCCGCCGCTGCGAGAGCTCCCTGATCGCCGCGCCGTCCAGCGATCCCTGCGCGGCGCGCAGCTCCTCGCCGAGGCTGGCGAGCTCGGACGTTGCCGCGGGCTCGGCGCGGACCAGCTGGTTCACGACCCAGGCGGACCGGGTCGGCTTGCGCAGCCCGGCGATCTGCCTGGCCACGGGGGCCTGGCCGGCCGCGCGGGCGGCGGCCGCGAGAGCGCCGCGGCGCTCGACGAACTGATCCGGGTCAGCCGAGTACAGCTCGGCGACCGCGTCCCGCAGAAGGTCAGTGCCGCTCACGCGACCCATCCTGCCCCGGCCCGGCCGCCTCAGGCCCCGGGACCGTGCTCCAGGATCTCGGCCGCCCCGCGGATCACGCACCGCAGCGGGTCGTCGACGACGAAGGCGGGAATGTCGGCGACCGCCTCGATCTTGCTGGCCAGGCCGGGCAGCAGAGCACCGCCCCCGGCCAGGCGGATCTTGCCCCGCACCACGTCCTCGGCCAGGTTGGGCGGGATGTCGGACAGCATCTCCTGCGCCGCCTCGGCGATCGCGGCGACCGTGTGCTCGAGCGCGTCGGCGACGAGCCGGGCCGAGACGTACTCCACCCGGGGCACCCGGCGGGCGGCGTCGATGCCGACCACCTCGATCCACTCGCCCGCGCCCTCACCAAGCCCCAGCGTCATCTTCAGGCTCCGGGCGGCGTTGCGCCCCAGCAGCAGCCCGAGCTCGGACTTGACCGCGCTGACGATCGCCTCGTCCATGGCGTTCCCGGCCAGGCGCAGCGACCTGGCCCGCACCACGTGGCCGCCGGCCAGCACGGCGGCCTCGGTGGTGCCGCCGCCGATGTCGACCATGAACGCCCCGGTCCCGTCGGTCAGGCCGATGCCCGCCCCGGCGGCCGCGGCCACCGGCTCGTCGACGAGCCGGACGCTGCAGCGCGGGCGCTGCGCCTCGACCGCGGCCGCAAGGGAGCGCCGCTCGACGTAGGTGGCCCCGCTCGGCACGCACACCACGGCCGCGGGCCGCAGCAGCCACCGGTGCAGGCTGGCCTTGCGCAGGAACGCGTGCAGCATGGCGGTGGCCGCGTCGAGGTCGGCGATGACCCCGTCGCGCAGCGGGTGGATGACGTCGGCGTCCAGCGGGTCCTTGCCGGCCAGGGCGTCCGCCGCGTGGCCGACCGCCGCGACCCGGCCGGTCTGCCGGTCGATGGCGATCGCGGACGGCTCTTCCAGCACGATCCCGCGGCCGGAGACGTAGACGAGCGTGTTGACCGTGCCCAGGTCGATCGCTACGCCGGGCCGCAACCGCATGTCACCTCGTCCCCTGGCGGATTTAGCGTTACGGATACCAATATGGTTTCTACCTCACGGCCGCCGCGGCCGCCGCATGCGGTAGGCGATGTGCCGCCGCAGCGGATGGCCGGCGATCAGCGCCGGGTGCTCGAACAGCGCGTCCGGCGTCATCCCCAGCCGGAGCATGACCGCCTGCGACGGCCGGTTGAGCACGGCGGTCATGGACCAGATCTCGGGCAGGCCGGCCCCGTCGAAGGCGACGCCGGCGGCGGCCCTGGCGGCCTCGGTCGCGTAGCCCTGGTGCCACGCGTGCCTGGCCAGCCGCCAGCCCACCTCCATGCCGCCCGCTCCGGGCACGCCCTCGGGCATCGGGTTCAGGCCGGTGAACCCGATGAACTGGCCCGTGGCGGCCACCTCGAGCGCCCACAGGCCGTATCCCTGCCGCTCGAACAGGGCCTCGATGCGATCGACGCTGGCGTCGCTTTCGCCGCGGGTGAGCGCGGCCGGGAAGTAGCGCATCACCTCGGGGTCGGCGTTGAGGGCCGCGTAGGGCTCGCGGTCGGCCTCCCGCCACCGTCGCATCACCAGCCGATCGGTGCGGATGCTGTCGAACCGCCGCGTCACCCCGCCAGCGTATCGGGGTCAGACCCGGCTCGGATGCGTCGGCTGCAGCGCGGGCGGCGTGCCGCTGAGCCGGCCGAGTCTGCCGCCCTCGGCCTCGTGTTCGTAGACCTTGACGGCCTGTTCCACCGACAGTCCCTTGGTTTCCGGCAGGAACCGGTACACGAAGCCGATGGCTACCAGGCAGAGCGCGGCGAAGCACACCATGACCCAGCCGAGCCCGATCGTCGTGTGCCAGACCGGGAACGCCTCGATCAGCGCATAGTTCGCCAGCCAGTCGACGCAGGCGCCGGTGGCCGCCGCCCGGCCCCGGACCGCGGTCGGGAACACCTCGCCCTGGATCAGCCAGCCGGTCCCGCCGACGCCGATCGCGAACGAGGTGATGAAGAACGAGAACCCCACCATGACGAGCACGACCTGGGGGATGCCCATCAGGAATCCCACCCCGAGGGCGGCGACCAGGATGAACACGGTCATGCCCGCGTAGCCGCCGATGGCCAGCGGTCGCCGGCCCTTCTTGTCGATCCACCGGAACGCGAAGTAGGTGGCGACCACGTTGACCGCGCCCAGGATCGCGGTCGCCTCGACCCCGGCGACCGCGGCGGCGACGGCATTGTGCCCGGAGAGGAAGTACCCCGACAGGATCGTCGGGCCGTAGTAGAACGGCACGTTGATCCCGGTGATCTGCTGGAAGATGAAGAACACGCAGACAATGACCAGCGCCCGCCGCACGCCCCTGGTCCACTGCTGCCTGGTCTTCTGCTGCCGCTGCTGCCGGTACAGCTGATCCGCCGCGCGCCGGACCTCGTCGTCGGTGACCTGCATGCCCAGCCGCCCGAACGCCTTGCGCGTGTCGTCGTAGCGCTCGTGCAGCATCAGCCACCGCGGCGACTCGGGCATGTGCGAACGCAGCGCGACCGCTATCAGGGCGGGGATCCCGCCCAGGCCGAGGATCAGCCGCCAGTCTTCGCTGCCGGCGCCGCCCGGATCCGACTTGAGAATGATCACGGCGACGATGTACGCGACGAGGATCCCCACAGTGATCATCCACTGCTGGATGATGCTGAGCTGCCCCCGCCGGTTGCGCGGCGCGAACTCCGCGATGTAGGAGGTGGCGATCGCCGAGTCGGCGCCAATCGCCAGCCCGATCAGCGTCCGGGCGAACAGCAGTACCCCGGCGTCCGGGGTGACCGCGGACAGGATCGCGCCGACCGCGTAGATCGCGGCGTCGGCGATCAGCAGGGCCTTGCGCCCGAAGCGGTCGGTCAGCGGGCCGGCGATGATCGCGCCCGCGGCCGCGCCCAGCGATGCCCCGGCCACCAGGTAGCCGGTGGCGAAGCTCGACAGATGGTAAGGGATGAACCCCAGCGCCGAGCCGATGTTCGACGTGTCGTACCCGAAGAGGAAGCCGCCGATGCACGCCAGCACGGCCAGGTACCAGTAGAAGTTGGTCGGGATGCGCGAATCCAGGTCATCCAGCACGTTGCGACCGGACGGTTGCGCGGGCCTAGCCTCCGACGCCATCCCAACCTCCTCAACACGGCCCGGCTACCCACCGCGACGCAGGTCAAACGTGCCCGGGTCCGGGCTGCGGCGCGGCGGCCGCGGCAAAGCCCGCCGCTTCCGCGCTTTCCGGCGCCCCAAGAAAATTTCTGCGAAGAATCTCGCGGCCGGTGTCGATCAGGGGCCGCGGCGTTCGACGCGTGGGCAGGACGGCGGGCGGCGGGCAGGCCGCCGCCCCGGGCCGGTCCGGTCGCCGCGCGGCGTCCGGCCACCACCAGAGAGGTAAGGACCATGCGATTCTTCGGGTACACGATGGGCGACCCGTCCGCTCCGGTCGAGGAGCCGACCCCGGAGCTCTACGCCGAGATGGGCAAGTTCATGGAGGAGGCCACGAAGGCCGGGATCCTGGTCGCCACCGGCGGCTTCGCCCCGCCGTCCGAGGCCACCAAGGTCAGCCTGGCCGACGGCGAGTACACGATCGTCGACGGACCGTTCACCGAGGCCAAGGAGCTGATCGGCGGCTGGGCGCTGATGGACGTCCGGGACAAGGACGAGGCGATCGAGTGGGTCAAGCGGTTCCTCGGCGTCCTTGGCCACGGCGAGAGCACGGTCCGGCAGGTCTACGGGCCGTGATCACGGGTACGCCCTGCCCCGGGCGGCGGGGCGGTGCCGCGGCGGGCCGCGGGCGGTGCCGGGAGCACGGCGCCGCCCGCGGCTGGTGCCGGGAGCACGGCGCCGCCCGCGGCTTGCCCGGGCCGCGCGACGGTGGTGTCATCGGTTGTCGTGACGGCTTCGCAGACCCATGCCGCGATCGAGGCCGTGGTCCGGATCGAGTCGGCGCGGCTCATCGCCGGGCTGGCCAGGTATACCGGCGACGTCGGCCTGGCCGAGGAACTGGCCCAGGACGCCGTGGTCGCGGCCCTGGAGCAATGGCCGGAGGAGGGGGTGCCGCGCAACCCGGGCGCCTGGCTGACGACGGTGGCCAAGCGGCGGGCCATCGACCTGTTCCGGCGGAACCGGGAGCTGCAGCACAGGTACGCCCAGATCGGCCGGGACCTGGAGGCGGAGGGCGCCGGCGTGCGCCCGGACTTTGACCGGGCCTTCGACGACGACATCGACGACGACATGCTCCGGCTGATCTTCACCGCCTGCCATCCGGTGCTGTCGATGCCGGCCCGGGCGGCGCTCACCCTGCGGCTTCTCGGCGGCCTGACCACGACCGAGATATCTCGTGCGTACCTGGTACCGGAGCCGACGATCGCGCAGCGGATCGTCCGGGCCAAGAAGACCCTGGCCAGGGCGCGGGTGCCGTTCGAGGTGCCGGGCCGCGAGGAGCGCCCGGCCCGGCTCCGTTCGGTCTTGGAGGTCATCTATCTCATCTTCAACGAGGGCTACTCGGCGACCGGCGGTGACGACTGGATGCGCCCGGCGCTGTGCGAGGACGCGCTCCGGCTGAGCCGCCTGCTGGCCCAGCTCATGCCGGACGAGCCCGAGGTGCAGGGGCTGGCGGCGCTGCTGGAGATCCAGGCCTCCAGGGTCCGGGCGCGCACCGGCCCCGCGGGAGAGCCGATCTTGCTGCTCGATCAGGACCGGCGCCGCTGGGACCGGCTGCTGATCAACAGGGGGCTGGCCGCGCTGGCCCGGGCGGAGCACCTCGGCGGCGCCCTCGGCCCGTACGCGCTGCAGGCCGCCATCGCCGCCTGCCACGCCCGCGCCTTCCGGCCGGAGGACACCGACTGGGAGCGGATCGTCGGCCTGTATTCGGTCCTCGCCCGGCTGACGCCGTCGCCGGTGATCGAGCTCAACCGGGCGGTGGCGGTGGCCATGGCCTCCGGCCCGCAGGCCGGCCTGGAACTGGTGGACGCGCTGGCGGCCGAGCCCTCGATGCGGGGCTACCACCTGCTCCCGAGCGTGCGCGGGGACCTGCTCATGAAGCTGGGGCGCCCGGACGAGGCCCGGGCCGAGTTCGAGCGGGCCGCGGCGATGACCCGTAACAAGAGGGAGCAGGACCTGTCCGCCGCGCGGGCGCGCACCGCCGCCGCCGCCGGCGGCGGCTGAGCCGGCCGCCGGCCCACGGCTCTCGCACGACTCCTCCGGCGCCCGCAGCCCGCCGCGCGCGCCCGCAGCCCGGCGCGGGCGGCTCCAGCCGCCTCAAGCGCCCCGCCGCGCGGCTCCAGCCGCCTCAAGCGCCCCGCCGCGCTGATCGAAGTGAGTTTTCATCACACCCAAGTGACCGGAACTCACATCCACGGCCCCTGCCGGGGCCGGCCGGGGCCGGCGACGGCGGGCCCGCTTCAGCACCACGCCGGGTTGCCGACTGTGTTACGGGTATGTTACGAATGTGTTACGCGCGCGAGGGAAAGTAGCGTTGGGGTGAAGGCGATGACGCCCACAACGACGTGGACACGGCTGGCCCGCAGGCTGGGCCTGGACCACAACCCGCTGCGGCGGCGGTCGGACGTCATCGAGGCGTGGCTGCTGCCCGCCACGATCGCCGCGTTCCTGATCCTGGGCACTCTGGTGGCCGGCCTGGTCAGCCTGCGGGTCAGCGCCGACAACGCCGAGGCCCGGCGCGCCGAGCAGACCTGGCGCCCGGCTCCGGCGGTCCTGTTGCGGCCCGCGCCGGGCCCGATGATGTCCGACGATGGCGCCAACGCGTGGCTTGTCTGGACGCCGGCGCGGTGGGTGGCCGACGGCCGGACGCGCACCGGCGTCGTCCCCGCGCCGTCGGGGACCAGGGCGGGCGCCACGGTGCGGGTGTGGCTGGACCGCGCGGGATCCGTGCAGCCGCCGCCGCTGACGCCGGACGGGGCCGGCGACCGTGTCGCCGCCGCGATCTCGTTCTCGCTGGCCGCCCTGGCGGTGTTCCTGGCGGCCCTGGCCCTGCTGGCGCGGCTGGTGCTTGACCGCCGCCGGCTGGCCGGCTGGGAGGCCGACTGGCTGGCCGTCGGCCCGCAGTGGAGCCGTCACGCCTAGCGTGCCCGGCGTACTGCCCTCGCAGTGGGCCGACCCTGGACCATCGAGCGCCCGGCCCCTACCGTAGGTCACAGAACAGTAAAGAGCCGCCACGCGAAGGCTCCCGCTGGCGGCGGGCGGCCTGGGGGGGTCGGGGTCGTGCTCGACATTTCTCTGCTCGGCGAGATGCGGATCGCGCAGGACAGCTCGGCCGTGGTCGCGCTGCGCTCGCCGCGGGCGCAGGCCCTGCTCGGCTTCCTGCTCGTGCACCGGGGCGCGCCGCAGCGCCGCGAGTTCGTGGCGGCGCAGTTCTGGCCCGAGTCGCCCGAGGGCCAGGCGCGGACCAACCTGCGCCGGGAACTGCACTCGCTGCGGGCGGGCCTGCCTCAGGTGAGCCGGTGGCTGACCGCGGACGGCGGGACGCTGCTGTGGCGACTTGACCCGGAGTGCCGCCTGGATGTCGACGTGTTCGAGGCCGCGGCCGACGCGGCGTCGGCGGCCCTGGCCGCGGCCGACAAGACCGCCTTCCGGCGGGCGGCAGCGGACGCCCTGGTGGCCTATCGCGGCGAGTTCATGCCCGCTGTCTATGACGGCTGGGCCGTGGCCGAGCGCGATCGCCTGCACCGCCGGTGCGTCACCGTGCTGGATCAGCTGATCACGGTGGAGCGCGAGGCCCGCGCGTACCCCGAGGCGATCGAGCTTGCGCGCCGGCGGATCGACCTCGAGCCGCTGGAGGAGGTCGGGTACCGCGGCTTGCTGCAGCTGCAGGGCCTGGCCGGGGACCGGGCGGCAGCGCTGCGGACTTACCACCGGTGCGCCGCGATCCTGGAGCGCGAACTCGGGGTCCGGCCGGACCGGGCCACCACGGCCGAGTACCAGCGCCTGGTCGGCGGCGGGCACCAGGCGCGGGCTGTTTCCGGCCGGTCAGCGCCGGCCGGGACGGCGCCGGCCACGACCCGGACTGGCACGGCGCAGCCTGGCACGGCGCAGCCTGGCACGGCCGCGGCACGGGCGGCCCTGGCACAGACGGTGCCGGCCCGGGCGGGCCGAACGCGGGCAGGCCCGGACCGCGCACGCCCGGACGACGCGGGCCCAGATCAGGTAAGCCCGGACCAGGCAGGCCCGGACCGCGCGGACCCGGCCCCGGACCAGCCACCGGCCGTCGACCTGGTCCGGCTGGTCGGCCGCGACCGCGAGCTGGGCCTGCTCAGGGACCGCTGGCAGGAGGCGCTGCGCGGCGTGTCCGGTTTCGCGGTGCTGGCCGGCGAGGCCGGCGTGGGCAAGAGCCGGCTCCTCGACGAGCTGGCCGCCGAGGTACGCCGGGCCGGCTGCGACACCATGCGGGCCCGGTGCTTCGCCGCGCGCGGAAGGCTCGCGCTGGCGCCGGTGTCGGAGTGGCTGCGCAGCCCGGCACTGCGGTCGGCGCGCGACCGGCTCGAGCCGGCGTGGGCCCGGGAGGTGGACCGTCTGGTGCCGCCTGCCGGCGCCGGCCCCATGCCGCCGCTGCGCCCGATGGCCGACGCCTGGCAGCGGCACCGGTTCTTCGAGGGCCTGGCCAGGGCGGTGCTGTCCACCGGCCGGCCCGCCCTGCTGCTGCTCGACGACCTTCAATGGTGTGACGAGCACACCCTTGCCTGGCTGCAGCTGCTGCTGCACCTGGGCCGGGGACACCCGATGCTGGTCGTCGCCGCGACCCGGCCGGAGGAGATCGACGGCAACGCCGAGCTCACCGAGATGCTGCGAGCGCTGCGCTCGGCGGGCCAGGTCACCGACGTGGCGGTCGCGCCGCTCGGCCCCGCGGGGTCGGCCGAGCTGGCCGGCCAGGTGCGCGGGAGCGAGCTGGCCGGCCAGGAGTCGGCCTGGCTGCACGCCGCGACCGGCGGCAACCCGCTGCTGGTCATCGAGTCGGTCCGGGCCCACGTGCTGGACAGCCTGGAGGGCGATCCCGGGCCGAAGGTCCGCGCCGTGCTGGGCGGCCGGATTGCGCAGGCCGGCCCGGCCGCGCGCCACATAGCAGAGGTCGCCGCCGTGATCGGACGCGACTTCACGATGGAGCTCGTCACCGAGGCCGCCGACCTCGACGCCGACGCGGTGATCGGGGGCGTCGACGAGCTATGGCGCAGGCGGATCATCCGGGAGCACTCGCCGGTCAGCTACGACTTCGCCCACGACCTGCTGCGCGACACCGCGTACGCCGGGATCAGCCCGCCGCGGCGCGGCCACCTGCACCGGCGTGTGGCCGAGGCGCTGGGCGTGATCCACGCCAGCGACCCGGGCGCCGCCGCCGCGGCCCTCGCCTACCACTTCGAGCGGGCCGGCCTGCCCGCCCGCGCGGTGCCGCAGCACGTCCGCGCCGCCAAGGTCGCGACCGGCGTATTCGCCAACCAGAAGGCCGTCCGCCACTACCGCCGCGCCATCGAGCTGCTGCACCAGTCGGCGGCGGGCCGCGACCGCGACGCCGGCGAGCTGGCCATCCGGGCGGCCATGGCGGCCCCGCTCAACGCGCAGTACGGCTACGCCTCCACCGAGCTGCAGGCCGGCTTCGAGCGCACCCGCGAGCTCGCCGAACGGCTCGGCGACACCCGGCTGCAGCTGATCAGCCTGGTGGGCCTGTTCGGCACCCGCTACGTGCAGGGGCATACCGCGGAGTCCTACGAGATCGCCCGGCGCAGCCTGGAGCTGAGCGACCTGCATCCCGACGTCAAGGGCCAGGCGCACTTCGCGATGGCGGGGTCGGCCACCGGCCTGGCACACCATGAGGAGTCGCTGCCGCACTTCGCCCTGGCCCACGAGCTGTGTGAGGACGCGCCGCCCACCCTGCTCGGCAGCCGCGCCGAGGTCCACGCCCGGGCCTGGTCCGCGCACGCCCTGTGGCTGCTCGGCCGCGACGAGGAGGCGCTGCGCTGGTGCGACTGGGCCGTCACCCGGGCCGAGGAGGCCGAACACCCCTACAGCCTGGCGATCGCCCAGGCCTACGCGGCGATCACCCACCAGCTGCGCGGTGACCGGGACAAGACCACGGAGTTCGCCGGCCGGGTCCGGGAGATCTGCTCCCGCTACGACTTCGCCTACTACGGCAACTGGGGCCTGATCCTGGGCGGCTGGAGCGCCGGCGGCGCGGCCGGCGCCGACCAGATCCGGCAGGGGCTCGGCCACCTGCGCGACCAGGGGGCACTGGCCCGCCAGCCGTACTACCTGGCCCTGCTGGCCGAGACGCTGCTGGCCGCCGGGAAGTGCGACGAGGCCGGCGCGGTGCTGGAGTCGGCACAGGCCAGCGCCGCGGTCAGCGACCGATGGTGGCTGCCGGAGCTGTACCGGCTGGACGCCAGGCGGCGCCGGGGCGCGGCCGCCGCGGACCTGCTGCGCCGCGCGGCCGGCGTCGCCGGCCAGCAGGGCGCCGTGGCGCTGGCGCGCCGGGCCGCCGATGATCTGGCGGCGCTGCCCGCCGGGACGAACGGCGAACGCTCCGCGAACGCCTAGCCGCCTACGGTCCTTGGAAACGCCGTGCCCGCGCCGGGCCGGCCGAGTTCCCGGGGAGACGCCATGACCACCACAGCACAGACAACCGAGTTCGAGCCCCTGATCACGGCGATGCGCGGGCCGGTGACGCTGCCCGCCGCCGACGGATACGACGCCGCCAGGGCGGTGTACAACGCGATGATCGACCGCCGGCCGGCCGCGATCGCTCGCTGCGCGGACGCCGCCGACGTCATGACCGCGGTCCGGTTCGCCACCGAGCACGGCCTGACCGTGGCGGTGCGCGGCGGCGGGCACAACGCGGCCGGACTCGGCGTATGGGACGACGCCCTGGTCATCGACCTGTCGCCGATGCGGGGGGTGCTGGTCGACCCCGCGGCCAAGACCGCGCGCGTGCAGGGCGGCTGCGTCTGGGGCGACGTCGACCACGCCACCGGAGCGTTCGGCCTGGCCACCCCGTCGGGCTTCCTGTCCACCACCGGCGTCGGCGGGCTCACGCTCGGCGGCGGGATCGGCTACCTGTCCCGGCGCTACGGCCTGACGATCGACAACCTGCTGTCCGCCGACGTCGTGCTGGCCGACGGCTCGTTCGTCACCGCGAGCGAGCGGCAGCACCCGGACCTGTTCTGGGCGCTGCGCGGCGGCGGCGGGAACTTCGGCGTGGTGACCTCGTTCGAGTTCCGCTGCCACGACGTCGGCACGGTCGTCGCCGGGCCCGTGCTCTACGACATCGCCGACGCCGGCGACGTGCTGCGCTGGTACCGCGAGGTGCTGCCCAGCCTGCCCGAGGAGCTCGACGGGTGGCTCGGCCTGCTCACGGTCCCGCCCGCCCCGCCGTTCCCCGAGGAGCTCTGGCTGCGCAAGGCGTGCGGGATCATCTGGTGCTACACCGGGCCGCCGGAGCGCGCCGACGAGGTGCTCGGCCCGGTGCGCGGCTTCGGCACGCCGCTGCTCGACGCGGTCATGCCGATGCCCTTCCCGGTGCTGCAGAGCATCTTCGACCCGCTGTACCCGGCCGGGCTGCAGTGGTACTGGCGGGCCGATTTCTTCAACGAGATCTCCGACGACGCGATCGCGATCCACCAGGAGTTCGGCGAGGCGCTGCCCACGCCGCACTCGACCATGCACCTCTACCCGATCGACGGGGCCGTGCACCGGGTCAGCCCGGAGGCGACCGCGTTCGCCTACCGCGACGCCGGCTGGGCCGGCGTCATCGTCGGCGTGGACCCGGACCCGGCCAACGCGGCGAAGATCAAGGACTGGGCGGTCCGCTACTGGGACGCCCTGCACCCGACGTCGGCCGGGGGCGCGTACGTGAACTTCCTGATGGAGGAGGGCGGCGACCGGGTGCGGGCTTCCTACGGCCGAAACTACGACCGGCTCGCGCGGGTCAAGGCCACCTACGATCCGGGCAACTTCTTCAAGATAAATCAGAACGTCACGCCAGCCCGCTGACCGGGCTGCCAGCGGGCGGACGTGGCGGCGGCGCCTCAGGCGACCTCGGTCCCCGGCTGGTCAGGCCGTTCCGACAGCCGGGGACCGAGGTCCGGCCGGTCCGGCTGGCCGGGCTGGTCCGGCGGCGGCGCCTCCGCGGGCAGCGTGGCCCGCCGCTGGATCACCCCGAGGCTGTCGTGCAGCGCCTGCCAGACCGTGCTGAGGCTCGCGGCCACCGGCTGATCACCGTGGATGGTGCCGGCCGCTGAAGCCTCGAGGGCGTTGAGCGCGGCGCGCCCGGCCTTGACGATCGATGGGTCGGTGAGCTCGATCGTGAGCTTGTCATCGGCCACGTGAATCTGCATCTGGCGCCTGCCTGCATCTTCGGGCTGCTCGTCGCTGGTGCCGGTGACCTCGGCGCTGCGCAGCGCCTCCCTGGCCGCGTCCAGGTCGATGCCGAGCGCGCCGAGGGCCTTGGCCGCCGCGGTGTTCGGGTCGGTCAGGGCGGCGAGCAGCAGATGGTGTGAGCCGACGGGCTGCGCGCCCGCTAGCTTGGCGGCCTCGCTGAGGCTGGTGTCCGCGGCCGGGGTCGTGCGCAGCTCGGTATGCTCCGCCGGCTGATCGGCCTCGAGCGGGCCGGACTCGGCGCGGCGCCTGAGCCACATCCGGCGGCCCCTTGCGGCCTCGGACTTGACCGTGGGCGTCAGGTCCAGCACCGCCGCGCGGATCGCCAGCAGGTCGCCGTGCTGCCGCAGCACCTGGGCACCGACGCCGTCGCCTTCCCGGATCACGCCGAGCAGGATGTGCTCGGTGCCGATGTAGTTGTGGTGCAGCTGGAGCGCCTCGCGGAGTGCCAGCTCGAGGGTCTTCTTGGCCCGGGGGGTAAACGGGATATGGCCGCTAGGCGTCGAGGCCCCGGTGCCGACGATGGCCCTGACCTCCTCGCGGGTGCCCTCGCGGGTCATCCCGAAGCGGTCC
>Ga0335073_10004674_pt1 | contig 19154 bp, 9 predicted proteins | sample Lox_Sample_22_FD_207093 | JGI IMG/M metagenome (GOLD analysis project Ga0335073, IMG submission 207093) | Soil microbial communities from Loxahatchee National Wildlife Refuge, Florida, United States - Lox_Sample_2.2 | ecosystem: Environmental > Terrestrial > Soil > Wetlands | place: USA: Florida... | reverse complement strand
CCTGGCTGCGAGAACGTGACATCGCGCAGGAAACCATCGCGTGGGATAACAAGCGCTTCGATTTCGTCGTTGCCCTGGGTTTCTTCGAATACATGGGCCATCAGCAAAAGCGTAAATTCGAAGAAATCCGTAACATCCTGAAAGACGACGGCAAATTCATGATGAGTTACATCAACTTCGGACACATTCGCCACAAGGTCTGGCCGAACTACAACAACGTTCAGTCGCGCGCCGGGATGAAGAATGGCCTCGAGGAAGTGTTTACCGTCGAGAACAGCTTTCCCGCATCCCATAACTGGCGGCAAAAGCAGCCCGGCAAGCGAACGCTGCCTGGACTGCAGATGCGAATCAATTTCACCATCCCCGTGCTCAGTCCCATGTGGGCGGTCGAGTATTTCTTCCTCTGCTCAAAGCCGGTCCGCTGATCCTCAGGATGCGGAGCAACACAGAGGCGTGCCGGTTACGTGCCGGATGCTACCATGAGGGAATTGAACACATCCTGCGAAGAGTGAGGCATGGGACAGTCCTTACGGTTTACGCCGGCATCCGTCGCCGGCGCCGTTCTTATCGATCCGATTTTGCGGCTGGACGATCGGGGCCATTTTTCGAGGGCATGGTGTCTTCGTGAATTTGCCGAGAATGGCCTCGATTTTGTACCGGTGCAGGCGAATACCGGATTCAGCTTCAAAAAGGGAACCACGCGGGGCCTCCACTTTCAAGAGGCGCCCGCGCTGGAAGCGAAACTGGTCCGTTGCACCCGGGGAGCGTTGTTCGATGTCGTCGTCGACCTCCGCCCCGATTCCCATACGCGGTTTCAGTGGTACGGCGTGGAACTGCGCGCCGACAACTATCGGCTGCTGTATGTCCCTGAGGGATGTGCGCACGGCTATCAGACTCTCGAGGACAGCACTGATCTCCACTACATGACTTCCCAATATTTCACTCCGAGCGCGGCAAAAGGGGTGCGATTCGATGACCCTGTTTTTGGGATCAAGTGGCCGCTGGCCCCAACCGCAATCTCCGAGCAGGACCGTAACTGGCCCCTTGTGAGCGAAACGAACCTCTTATGATTGACACCGCCCTTATCGAACGTGAGTCGTCCGGCCGTCCCATCCGTGTAGCCATCGTCGGAGCCGGCGCCGCCGGACGTGCGATCGCTCTGCAACTGGCGACGCCCCCCAGGGGGATCCGCCTCGCCGCTATTGTCAACCGTACTCAGAAGCACGCCGAGCGCTCGTTCCGGGAAGCAGGTGTGAAGGAATGGCGGCGCGTCGAGTCCGCGAAGGACGCCGAAGCCTCGATCAGTCGCGGTATTCCCGTGCTCACCGACAATCCCGACGTTGTTACGCACTGTGATGCCATTGACCTGATCGTCGAAGCCACCGGTACCCTCGGCTATGCGCTCGATGTTGTCTTGGGCGCCTTCGATCATGGCAAGGATGTCGTGCTTGGCAATGCCGAGCTCGATTCGCTCCTGGGCCCCATCCTCAATATCCGCGCGCAGCGTGCCGGTCTCGTGATCACCCACACCGACGGCGAGGAACCCGGCGTGGCGATGACTCTGCTCCGTTATCTCCGTGGGTCGGGCTTGCGGACGGTGGCGGGCGGCAACCTGAAGGGCATGGTCGATCACTACCGCACCCCCGAGACGCAGAAGGCCTTCGCCCTCAAATACGATCAGGAGCCGCGCAAGGTCACCTCGTTTGCTGATGCGTCGAAGCTTTCGATGGAAACCACGATCCTCGCCAACGCCACCGGATTTCGCGCCGGCAAGCGCGGTATGTATGGCCCGCCCTGCGAGCATGTGAAGGAGATGGCGAAACTATTGCCCGCCGATCAGATGCTGTCGACCGGTCTCGTCGACTATGCCCTTGGAGCCGCACCTTACACTGGCGCCTTCGTCATCGTCTACGAAGAGAACCCGCTCAAGCAGGCGCAGATGGGCTACGTGAAGATGGGCGACGGTCCATTCTATGTTTTTTACACACCGTTTCACCTGCCGCATATCCAGATGATGTCCACCATCGGCCGCGCGGTCATTTTCCGCGATCCGACGGTCGCACCCGTCGCTGGTCCCGTCACCGAAGTGATCACCATGGCCAAGCGCGACATGAGAGCCGGCGAGCGCCTCGATGGCGTTGGGGGTTTCGCCGCTTACGGCCTGATCGACAATTCACCCACTGCGCGTTCGATCGATGCGCTGCCGCTCAGCTTGTCGGAAGACTGCACTTTGCGCCGCGATGTCGCGAAGGACCAGGTGATCAGCTTTGCCGATGTGACGCTGCCCAACCGTCCTGCTGTCGACAAAATGTGGAGCGAGCAGCTTGCTCGCTTCCCGCTTACGCAGCCGGTCGGCGCAAAGTAAGTCGACCCCCGCGGTGAGCCGTCCAGCAACTACGAAAGAGGGAAGACACGATCCCATTGCGGTTTGCACCGGGAGTTCCTGCAGCAACGGCAATCTAACCTATGATGCCTGATCGGAGTTACTGGAAGAATCGCCGCGTGTTTCTAACCGGACACACTGGCTTTAAAGGTAGTTGGATGTGCTTATGGCTCCAGGCGATGGGAGCCGACGTGACCGGTTACGCGCTGCCCCCCCCGACCGAGCCAAACCTCTTCGCCCAGGCCGGAGTCGTCGGGTCCATCCGTTCCGTTTTTGCCGATCTCCGTGATTTCGACCGGCTGAAGAATGCGATCGCCGAGTGCCGGCCTGATGTTCTCATTCACATGGGTGCGCAAACTGTCGTGAGCCGGGGATACTCCGACCCAGTGGAGACGTACTCCACCAACGTAATGGGTACCGTGCACGTGTTCGAAGCCGTGCGACAGCTCAGACACCGTTGTGTCATTGTTAACGTCACCAGCGACAAATGCTACGAGAACAACGAGTGGGTGTGGGCTTACCGTGAAAATGACCGCATGGGAGGACACGACCCTTATTCCAACTCCAAAGGCTGCGCCGAACTCGTAACCGGCGCTTATCGCGATTCGTTTTTCTCGCCTGAGTCACATGAGCGCCACGGCGTTGCCCTGGCCAGCGCCCGTGCCGGCAATGTCATCGGCGGCGGCGACTGGACTGCCAATCAACTCATCCCGGATCTGATGCGCGCGTTCCTCGCCGATCAGCCGTGTCTGATCCGTAATCCGCTCGCGACCCGCCCATGGGAGTTTGTCCTCGAACCGCTGCGCGGGTATCTCATGCTCGCCGAGGGCCTGGCGAAGGATCCAAAAACTTTTGCGTCGGGCTGGAACTTTGGTCCTGGCGAAGACGACGCAAAACCCGTGTCGTGGATCGCCGACCGGCTGGTTGGCTCCTGGGGCGGCAGCGCAAGATGGACTCTGGACCAGGGGGCTTATCCGCACGAAGCCCACCTGCTCAAACTCGATGCCTCCAAAGCAAAAGTCTGTCTCAAGTGGCATCCTGTGCTTCCTCTGGAAAGAGCGCTGGACTGGATCGTCGCCTGGTACCGCGCTTTCCAGAAAAAAGACGACCTCGGGGCGCTTACCCGGAGCCAGATCCAGCAGTATGAGTCGCTCGCGCCGCAGTAGAGAAGCGGCGGGGGCTGTGGCTCTCGGCCGGCAGCGCGATTTCCGCACCTTTATTCGTATGACGCGATCGAGAAATGACGCCACACTCAGTTCGATCTATCTCTATTGAGGAACCGATGAACCCCGACGAACAACCCGACAATCCGCGCGTCCTCTTGTTTTCCAACAGGAATCTCTATGACCACCTCGTCTGGAGATGTCCGTTCCGTGAATTCGAGAGAATTCTCGGAGATGTCGACGCCGTGGACGTGCTCGCGCCGCAGCCGGGCAAGTGGTACCAGCAGGGAAGACGCGTCGCCATGAAACTCGGCGAGTACGCGCCCATTCCTATCAATCCCGGCGTTCCGGAAACGCGCATCGACCGCGAATATGACCTGTTCATCACGGTGCCGGAGCGCGTCTCCGAACTCCTGCACATGAAGTCGCTCAAGGGTCTGCGCGACAAGTGCAAAAAGACCGTGTGCTGGCTGCCCGAGTTCTACTTCAAGGACATTCCCGTCTACAAGAGCTGCGTCGAGATCCTGAAAGAATTTGACTACGTCATCTTCATGTACGTGGCCAGCGATCCCTTCCTGCCCTTCATCAAAGGCCACAGCCAGTATCTGCCCGCGGGCATCGACTGCCTCAACTTCTGTCCTTACCCCAGGCCGCCGGCGCGCGTCATCGACGTCCTCAGCATCGGTCGCCGCGCTCCCGCGACGCATAAAGCGCTCCTTAAGATGGCGCGCGAGGAAAACAAGTTCTATATGTACGACACCATCAATGCACTCAAGGCTCACGATCTTGACGAGCATCGCCTGATGACGGCAAATATGGCGAAAAGAAGCAGGTACTTCATCGTGAGCCCGGGGAAGTTCGACAAGCCGGAAGAAACCGGCGGGACCAGCGAGTTCGGTTATCGGTATTTCGAAGCCGGCGCCGCGGGCACCGTCATGATCGGCATGCGCCCCTACAACAACAAAGAATTCGACAAGATCTTCACCTGGTCCGACGCCGTTCTCGAAGTTCCTTTCACCAATGACGAAATCGTCAACGTGATTCACGAGTTCGACAAGCAGCCGGAACGGCAGGCAGCGGTGCGGCAGCGGAACATGAGCGAATGTCTGCAGCGCCATGACTGGCTTTATCGCTGGGAATCGATCCTGGAAATGGTGGGCATGCAGTCCTTACCGAAGCTGCAGAACAGAAAGCGCCTCCTGCAGGAACTCAACTCGATGGTCGAAGAGGACTTTGCCCACCGGGAGATGTCCGGCGTTCGCTGAGATGGTGAGTTCCGCTCGCGGAAAGGCACTGCGGTTTCGAATTTGCCTGTGGCACTGGCTCGTTGGCGCCGTGGTGTTATTCGCCGCTCTTGTGGCGGCCTTGCCAGGCAGCCGAAACTGGGCCCTGCGGCGCGCCGGGTGGGCGCTCGTGAATCATCAGACATCCCCTGCCTCGGTCGACGTCATCGTTGTGGCGATTGACGCCGGTGGCGCCGGCACGCTGGAGGCCGCCGACCTCGTGCATCGTGGCGTTGCCACTCAGGTCGCGGTCTTCCATGATCCGCCCACGCGCGCCGATCTGGAGTTCATTCGCCGCGGTCTCCCCTATGACGATCGCGCCGCAATTTCCACCCGCCAGCTGCAGATGCTGGGGGTCGTTAATATTCAACAGATTCCCAGAACCACGACTGGCAGCGAAGAGGAAGGAGAAATCCTGCCCAGTTGGTGCCGGCGGCATGGCTACCACCTGGTTGTACTGGTCACATCAGATGATCACTCCCGGAGGCTCAGCCGCATCCTCCGGCGGGCGCTTCGTGGAAGCCACATTGACATCACGGTTCTGAGTTCGCCGTATTCGAACTTCAATCCCGACAACTGGTGGAAAACGCGCGCTGGGACACGTACCGAGATCGTCGAACTCGAGAAGCTACTCCTCGATGAGGTTTGTCACCCATTCTCATAAGAATGCGAAACCCCGGACCGCGAGGGTGTGGCGCAGTCCGGGGGATCCAGCTAACTACCGGACCTGATGCCTACTGCGCAATCACGGTTCCGGTAAGTCCGGTAGGTGGTGCTGGAGTGGGGCCGAGGGCGTAACAGGTCGCCGGATTGAACGCGAGCCCCTTGGCCGGTCCGTTCAAATAACAGTTCTCTGCCGGATTCGCGTTGATGGTCGGGTTACCTTCCGGCCCGATGAGTGGCCAGGCGTATCCATGAAGGAAGGCCGGCTCGCTTGCGTAGTACATCGACGCGGCCAGGGTATGGTTCGCACCACCATTCCAATACGCAACCCCATCGGTCTTGTAGTCGAAGTTCCCATGGAACAGTGCCGTCGCGAGGGAGCCGGGAATGCTGCCATTGGCTCCGCCGCCACTGTAGACCCCAGGGGTGGCTGCAGGCTCGTAGCCGCAGTTCCCTTCCGTGCAGGTGAGTTGTAGCGTTGCATTCGCCCAGTTCGTAAGCAGCCCGGTGTGACCGAGCACGTTACCAACGAACGAATAATACGTCTGCATGGTATATAAATCGATGGCGTCGAAACCTTCCTGAGGTGGGAAGCTCGGTACGCCGGTTCCGGTTTCATCTCCCCACAGCCAGTTTCGGAAAAAGACAAAATGTGAGGAACTGCCCCAGAAGTCGTCCGCTGTAATGTGGGAAGCAATGTTGCCCTCAAGCAGGTTCATGTAGGGATGGCCCCCGTGCGAGGTGCGCGCGGATCCAAGATAAGTCAAGTCATCCGTGTATAAATCGTCGATGTAGTTATAAAGTAGCACCACACCAGACCCACCGCCCTGGAAAACAAATCCATGGCGGTTATGCCGCATAATGTTGTTCTCCACTTTGGCATCGCTGTTGGTGAACTGGAAGTAAATGCCGTAGTTGGCGCCGCTGGCCGAAGAGCGTCCGTCGTGGACATAGTTGTCGCGGATTTCGGCGCCGTAGGTGTAGTCCAGCTCGATGTGCGCCGAACCGCTGTCGCTGCCCGTGTCGTAGTTCTCGACCCCCTTGACCCAGCAGTAGAGGCAGCCCTGGAGGAGGATGATGGAGTTGGCCCCGACGTCGCCGGTAGCTGCGACATAGAAGTCCTCATAGCCCGCCTTCTGAGTGGGAAAAGTGTACTTGCGATACTCCGGGTTAGTGTAGAGGGTGTAGTACAGAGGACGTGCCAGGGTGGCGGTGGTGCCGGTGACGGCTGTTACCTGATCAATCTGTTGCATGACGCGGTAGCCGGTATTATCACCGCACCAGGAGCAGTGACCGTCCTCGCCGTCGACGCTGACCAGAGTCGGATCGTTATCGGCAAAGATGGCGATCCAGTCGCCGGGGCTGACCGAGCCACTGGCAATGGTAATGCTGGTATCGCCTTTTTGGGGGGCGCCGCCCAGCGCATAGCCGGGCGAATTAGTGGCGTAGGTAACCGGTGGTGTCAGGTCGCCGGAGGTGGAGAAGTTCTGGGTCGTCAGTTGCCCCCCGGAGCCCAAATTGATGACGGTCGTGGGTCCGGCACCGCGGAGGACAACGTTGCTCTTCAGCGCGATGGTTTGGTTCACCAAATAGGTGCCGGCGGGCAGGTAAACGGCCGTATTCGCGGCCGCGTTATTGATGCAGGCCTGGATCGCAGGCCCGTCATTGGTGGTACCGTTGCCGGCTAACCCCGTGCACGTCACCGATGGATAAACCGGAAGGGTGCCGCCGTTCCACAGGTCCGATCCCGCCTGCCAGGGAATCGTCCGGCAGTTGGCTGGGCAGGCCGTATTATCGCTAGGGAGACTGTAGGTTTGCCCCTGCAGATGCCGGCCTGGCAAAACCGCCAGGTACACGAATGCTCCAAAGAGCCACAAAAGGAAACTTTTCGACATACCACTACCTCACCAAAAGACTGCAGTTTGTCTTCTATATAGCACGTGAATCGCCATTCAAATCTATCATGACAAAGGAGTTCTGCGCGGATTCCCCGGAATTCATACACGGTGCCGGGTAAATTTGTCATGGTGCCGGAACGCTGGGGTTTCCCGATTTCGCAAAGCGACCCCAGAACCGTGGCACCAACCGTTCGCAGGGTCCCGAATGGAGAACAGAAAGAGAAAACAGTCTCTCAATTGCGAGCCGGAGCACGGCGCTCCGGACGCGGTTGCGTGACATGTGAATCCCGGTCTTTTTGTCGCTGCGGCCCCACAACCACCTCTCACCGCACTCCGGAAAAACTGCAATTTCTTATGATCAAACTAAGCCTAGACGTGAAAAAGAGCGGACCCCTCAAGGTTCTCTGTCTCGGGTCCCATTCTGATGACATCGAAATTGGCTGCGGCGGTACGATCCTCCGCCTCATCGATCAATACCCCGACTGCTCGTTTCACTGGGTCGTTTTCAACGCCATGGGAGTCCGCAAAGCCGAAGCGCAGAAGGCTGCGGAATCCTTCGCCGGCGCCGGACGGCTCGAACGGCTGCTCCTCAATGAATTCCCCGATGGCTTCATGCCCTTCGTCGGCTCCGAAGTGAAAGCCACTTTCGAGGAGCTGAAGCAGAAGGTCGATCCTGACATCATCTTCACCCACCAGCGCCTGGATGCTCACCAGGATCATCGTCTCCTCTCCGAACTCACCTGGAACACGTGGCGAAACCATTTCATCCTCGAATACGAGATTCCCAAGTACGACGGCGACATGGGAAGACCCTGCGTCTTCGTGCCCCTTTCCAGGGAAATGTGTCAGGACAAGGTGCGCAATCTGATGGAGAGTTTTGCATCCCAGCGCAACCGGAGTTGGTTTCAGGAATCCACCTTCCATTCACTGATGCGCCTGCGTGGCATGGAGTGCAATTCTCCCAGCGGTTACGCTGAGGCATTCTACTGCCGCAAAGTTGTGCTCTGACCCGGCGCGGCTCGGATCCATAGTCTGCATCGCGCCGTTGAAACCTGGCTCCCTGAGGCGCCAGCAGTTATGCTGATCACAGGAATTTGCGATGAGTGAAACGCTACCTGAGACCAGCGCGGACAGAACCGCCGCCTTTTTGCAAAAGATCGAGACTCGCGAGGCCCGCATCGCGGTCATCGGCATGGGTTATGTGGGTCTGCCCCTCGCCCTCCTTTTCAGTGAAGCGCGGTTTCGCGTCACCGGCTTCGACATTGACCCTCGCAAGGTCGACACGCTGAACCATGGCGGCTCCTACATTGTCCGTATTCCCAACACCGAGATCCAGCTGGCGCGCGAAAGTGGCTTCGCCGCGACTGCGGATTACACGCAGATCGCCACTATGGACGTCGTCATCGTCTGCGTGCCGACTCCGCTGAACGAGTATCACGAACCCGACCTTAGTTACGTCACCGGAACGATGAAGAGCATCGCGCCGCATGTGCACGATGGCCAGCTCATTGTTCTCGAAAGCACCACCTACCCGGGCACGACCGAGGAAGTGGTCGTCCCTTTGCTGGAGCAGGGAAACCCGGCAGGACTGCGTGTGGTGCGCGATGCCGCGAGTTCTGGGTTCTACGTTGCATTCTCCCCGGAACGTGAAGATCCGGGCAACGACACGGTGGCTCGCCGCGACATCCCCAAAGTCGTCGGTGGGTGCGGTCCGGCGGCGCGCGATCTGGCGTCCGCCCTGTACAAAACCATTTTCAACCGCACCGTGCCTGTCTCTTCGCCGGCCGCGGCGGAGATGACCAAACTTCTCGAGAACATCTATCGCTGTGTCAACATCGCTCTGGTCAACGAGCTGAAGCAGCTCTGCATGCGCATGGGCATCGATCTCTTCGAAGTGATCGATGCCGCGAAAACCAAACCTTTCGGGTTCCAGGCTTTCTATCCCGGACCGGGTCTGGGCGGTCACTGCATTCCCATCGATCCCTTCTATCTTTCCTGGAAAGCGAAGGAATTTGACTTCCACACGCGCTTCATCGAGCTGGCCGGAGAAATCAATTCCGGCATGCCCTACTTTGTCGTCGAGAACATCGTCGAGGCCATGAGCCGCCAGGGAAAATCGCTGCATGGCGCGCGCATCCTCATTCTCGGCATGGCTTATAAGCGCGACATCGACGATCTGCGCGAGTCTCCCTCGCTCACGATCATCGAGCTGCTGCAGAAACGAGGTGCGCGCGTCGAATACAACGATCCCTTTTTTCCTGCCGTCGGCCAGGGACGCAGGTACGCACTGAATATGACCAGCACTTCACTGGATATGATTCCCGAATTCGACTGTGTCGTGATCGTTACCGACCATTCCCAGTACGACTATCCCGCTATCGTCGCCAGGGCGAAGCTGGTGGTCGACACACGCAACGCCACCCGCAACATTGAAGCAACAAACCTCGTTCGTTGCTGAGTCGATTCGGATCGAGCAGGAAGTTATCGCATAGGAAGAGGCCCGCCCAATGGCGGGCCTTTTTGTGCTCCAACGACGCGGCGTACTTCCGCGACCGCAACGGTGCGGACATTGGAAGGTGTGCTTTCCGCCTCCGACGCATCCACTCTCGTTACTCGCGTTTGCGAGTTGCGCCGTTTCGCACCGTCGTATCCGAATAAGTCGTCAGTGTATTGACCATGTGTTCAGCAGCGATAGGCACCGTCGTCAGAGGACCCCTGGATGTTTAGCTCGCCAGCGGATCCGCGCTGCCGTCCGGTGCTTTCCAACTCAGCGGCGCTTTGTACGAAACCGCCATAATCTCAGCTTCGATCAGGGTGAACGTGGCTGTTCCGGCACTCACCCCGACCCGTAACCGAAGCCGCCAGCTTGCCCGAACGGTCACCCTGTTTCTCAACAGGGAGTTACTTTGGTGCTTTTGGCCCAATACGGTCGCATGCTAGCTGATCTTTCGGTGACATAACCCCAACATTTTATTGGCCGCAGACGGATGGATCCATAGAGCAATCGAGCGGGAGCAGGACAAATCGTACCGACAAAATAATCTTCCATTCATTGGTTTGGTACTCATTGCACCATCTTCGCAGCACGAAGCTCAGTCTCTCGCCACCCTGGTCCGCGATATTGGCCGAAAGTCGCATGCCCCCCCCGCCCACGAGGCCTCCGCAAACCGGAGCGCGCAGCGCGGGATCCACTCTCCCCATACGAGCGCTTTCGAGCATGGGAATCACACTGGGAACGAACGAGGATGGATGAAGGCGGCCCGCGAACAACCATGACTCGCCCTCTGCTGTGGAAATCGGCGCGCTAAGCCGCAATCCCGCAGGCGCGCGTACTTTAGGTTGTGTGGTTTCGCGCCACCAGTACCCCGAAAGAGTACTCCAAAGAGTCATTGACCGAGGTTCTATTCCCCGTTACCTTGACAAGCACGATTTAACGAACTCCATCCCTACGAGTGCGTTTTGCGGCCGGTTCACCGCCGTCTGCTTCCCCCCTTTGCGTAGTCGTCGGGACCTTGAACGCTTTGTGTTGTCTTTGGTGCCGGATGGGCTCTTCGCATTGTTGGTTTCCCATCTCGTCGACTTTTAGTTCCTGACCAGCACAGTTGCACCTGCGCCGCTGTGCGGGCCTGTGCGGCCATGTGTCGCCAGGCAAGATCCGACTTTTGTGAGGTTGAGTGTTATGTCGCCTGTGGTTGCTTCTCGTCGTCGTCTTACGCCTGCCCGCGTCGCCTCCTTCTTTACCGTTAGTTTGATCTGGCTCGCGGCTTTCCTGTTGGCGCCTGCTACGGCTGCGTCCGCTCAGACCTACGTGGTGACTACCACAGCCGACTCGAACGACGGCTCCTGCACCACCACTGTCTGCTCTTTGCGCGACGCCATCGTGGCAGCCGACACCACTGCGGGGAGCACCATTGACGCGAGCGGTGTGCAGGGGGTCATCACCCTCGGCTCCGCGCTTCCCGCTATCACGGTCGGCACGACGATTAACGGCCCCGGCGCGGGCGCGTTGACGATCTCAGGCGCCTCCACCTATCCCGTCTTTGCCATCTTGGTGGGTACCGCGGCTCAGACCGTCAGCATCTCCGGTCTCACCGTTGCGTATGCCGCCGGCGGTATTGCCTTCGGCCCGGGAGCCGGCGCCGGCTATGGATCCGGCTTGTTTGCTTATCCGGAAACAGGCCTCACGGTCGATCTGACGGGCATGGTTTTCCATGACACGACTTCGACATCGGGCGGCTCGGCGGTCACCAACGAAGCGACGATGGTCATCACGAATTCGACCTTCTACAGCAACCAGGGTCCCAGCGGCGGCGCGGTCTACAACGATGGCGCGTTGACCGTGACAGGGAGCAGTTTCTATTCCAATAGCGGGGGCAATGGAAGCGCGGTATACAACACGAACTCCAACGGCGGCACGCTGGTGATCAGGAACAGCACGATTGCCAATAACACCGTAACCGGCACCGCTGCCCTCTATATCGGCAGCGGCACCGTGACCGTCACGAACAGCACGTTCTCGGACAACCTGGCAACTGGCAGCAACGGCGCCAACATCGGCAACGCTGGCGCGATGACGCTGTACAACGACGTCTTCGTCGAGGCCTCTTCGGCGGTCGTCGGATGCACTCCCACCAATGCCGGTCCAGCTGGGCCAACTCTTTGCCCGGTCGCCAACACGGATACACCGGACACAGATGGCAATCTCGACGGGCTGAACACAAGCCTGCTGATGGGGCCGCTGGGCTATCACGGCGGTTCTACTGAAACTCTCGTTCCGGAACAAAGCCCGACCAAGAGCCCGGCGATCTGCGGCGGCGTGACCGCTGACGACGGCGGCATTCTGACGGACCAGCGCGGCTTCGGGCTTGATTCCTGCGGGCCCGGTGCGATCGACTCCGGGTCTGTGCAGTTACAGTCCCTGGTGGTTACTAATCTGAACGATTCGGGAACCGGTTCGCTGCGCGCAGCGATCACCACCGCGAATACCAACGGCGCGGGCGACATCACGTTCCAGAGCGGTGTTACCGGCACGATCAATCTGGCGAGCATCCTGCCGAGCATCGAGGGTGCGGTCAACATCAGCGGCCCAGGAGCATCGCAGCTCCTGATCAACGCGCCGCAGGGTGCTGCCGCCGATCGGATCTTCTTTGTCGATCATCCTGGATCGCTCAGCATCGCGAACGTGACGCTGGAAAACGGGAACAACACGAACTCGGCGACAGATCCTGGCCTGGGTGGCGCGATCCTCAACGCCAACAACCTCAGTGTCGATTCTGTGGTCTTCCAGAACAACACCAGCACGAACGTCGGTGGCGCGATCGACAATCCCGACACCACGGCGAATGCAGTGGTGATCAATAACAGCTCCTTCATCGACAACACGGCCACCGGCAATGGAGGTGCGATCGAAACGGCTACCGCATTGACGGTGAGCAACAGCACCTTCTCCGCGAACACTTCCACGACGGGGAACGGCAGCGCGATCGATGACGGTAACGGGCAAATCGCCATCGTCACGTACAGCACGTTCGCGAACAACACCGCTCCAGCCGGTTATGCAGCCGTGTCGGCGACGGGGGCCTCGAACCTGACGGTCACCAACGACACATTCTCCGGCAACACGGGTGGGCTTGGTGCAGGAGATCTGTATAACGGCTCGGGCACCATGGTGGTGACCAACACTGTGGAGGCGGCAACGGCCCAGTGCGCGGGCACCGGATGCCCGACGAGCGGCACAGCGGGCAACGTGATTGCGCCCACCAACCTCAACACCGGCTACGCAGGGTTGTCGAATCTCGGCGCTTACGGCGGTCCGACGCAGACCATCCTTCCGCTGCCCGGCAGCTCGGCGATCTGCGGCGGTGTCGTCGCCGACATCCCGAACGGCGTCACGACCGATCAGCGTGGCTTCGCGAATACGGCTCCCGGGGCGTATGGCTGTACGGCGGGAACGATGGATTCCGGCGCGGTGCAGACCGATTACACGGCGGTCGCGTTTAACGCTGCCAGCTATACCGGGTCGAAAGGCGTCGCTGGCTCGACTCCTCCGATGCTGGTGGATTTCACCGAAAACGGGAACGCGATTGCCGTCACTCCGCTGAGCATCACCACCGGTGGGGCTGCAGGGGCTCCCACAGCGGGTACAACGGCCACGACCACGGGCACGGCCGGCGGCTTCACCGGAGCGAGTTTCAGCGGGCTAACTTTCAACCCAGCTACCACGCCGGAGACGGCGACGGTGGCCGAGAACCTCACCGTCTTCGGGACCGACGTGATCAGCACGGGTCCGTTCAACTTCGTGATCGGGGCGGGCGGCACGACCGCGGTCGTCGTGACGGACGCAGCTCCGAGTTCACCGACGGTCCTCAATAACGTCAACAATGTCGAGACTCTCGGTGCAACCGTGACGCACAGCGGCACCGGTGTGACAGAGGGGTATGTAACCTTCACAGTTTGCGGCGGCACGTATCCCGCCTGCACGGCGGTGGGGACCGCGGTGGGTCCGCTGGCGGTGAATGGCAGTGGCACTGCGACCACGCCCTATACGATTCCCTCAGGCACGACGGCGGGAACCTATTACATCCTGGCTCACTACACCGATCCAGGCGGGACCTACGCGACCACCGACGGGGACGGCCAGAACATTACCGTGAACAACCCGCTGGCAGCGGCGACAGCAATTCCGACCACGACACTCATCAAGAACGTTGCGGCCACACCGTTCACTCCGGTGACGGCATCGGGTGGTATACCGCCGTACACGTTCAGCATCGTAGCCCCGCCTGCTCTGCCCACGAATCTCTCGATCGCGGCGGCAACCGGGCAGATTTCAGGTACCCCCAATGTGGCCAGTGGATCGACGGTTTATACCGTCAAGGTGACCGACTCGGAAACCACACCCGCCACGTCAACTGCCACGTTCAGCCTGCAGGTGAACGCGCCCACGATCACGATCACGCCGACGACGCTCACCGCCGCAACGGTCGGGATTGCTTATACGCCGACGGTGACACTTGTGGGAGCTGGCGGTACAGGTCCATATACGTTCGCAGTCACGACGGGCGCTTTGCCTGCCGGGACTGTGCTGTCCTCGGCGGGGGTCCTGTCGGGCACTCCAACGGCTGGCGGTAGCTTCAGCTTCACGGTGACGGCAACGGACGCCAACCTCAATACCGGAACACAGGCCTACACATGGACAGTCAACGCGCCGACCATCACGGTGACGCCTGCGGCCGGAACCCTGAACGCGACCACCAACATTGCCTACACCCAGACCTTTGCGGCAAGTGGAGGCACACCGAACTACACGTGGACAGAGACCGGGGCGCTACCCGCCGGTATAACTTTCAATGCGGCGACTGCGACTCTGTCCGGCACAACCGCAGCCGCTGGCTCGTACCCGATCACGATTAAGGCCACCGACAGCAGCACGGGTAGTGGCCCCTACAGTCAGAGCAATGCCTACACACTGGTCGTTGGCGCACCCACGATCACCATCACTCCCGCGACTCTGACCGCGGCAACGGCCGGCGTAACCTTCAGCCAGCAGCTCATGGCCAGCGGCGGAGCCACTCCGTACACTTATGGCGTGACTGCAGGTGCCTTGCCCGCTGGAGTCACTCTCACGTCAGCGGGGCTGCTCTCCGGAAAGCCCACCGCGGCTGGCAGCTTCACCTTTACGGTGACCGCAACCGACAACAACACCAACAAGGGCACGCAGGCCTACACCTTGACCGTCAACGGACCGACGCTCTCCCTGCTGCCCGCAGCCGGAACTCTGAATGCAACCGTGGCCACGGCCTTCAGTCAGGCCTTCACCGCCAGCGGCGGTAACACGCCGTACACCTACACTGAAACCGGAACCCTGCCGGCAGGCCTCACCTGGGACGCGGCAACGGCGACGCTCTCCGGAACGCCGACCGAAGCGGGATCCTTTGCGATCACAATCAAAGCAACCGACAGCACCACCGGCACCGGCTCGCCCTTCAGCGTGACCAACGCTTACACACTAACGGTTGCGGGTCCGACCCTGTCGCTGCTGCCGGCCACCGGAGGAACGCTGAACGCGACGGCAGAAACGGCCTTCTCGCAGGCCTTCACGGCGAGCGGAGGCACCGCTCCTTATACTTACAGCGAGACCGGAGCGTTGCCGGCTGGGATCACCTTTACGGCGGCGACCGGAACCCTTTCGGGCACGGCAACGGCTTCCGGCTCGTTCCCGATTTCCATCAAGGCAACCGACAGCACCACCGGCACTGGCGCCCCCTTCAGCGTGACAAATTCGTACACACTGGTCGTGGCGGCTCCCACAATCACGGTTTCTCCCGCGACGCTGACGGCAGCCACGGACGGCACGGCGTACACGGCGACGTTTACGGCTGCGGGTGGTGATGCCCCGTACACCTTCACCGTGACGGGAGGAGCTCTGCCTGCGGGTCTCACGCTTGCTGCGTCCGGAGCGCTGACCGGAACACCAACAGCGGCGGGCAACTTCACCTTTACCGTCACAGGCAAAGACGTTAACAACTTCACTGGATCGAAGGCGTACAGCCTCACTGTCAACGCTCCGACGATCTCCGAGCTGCCTGCGTCGGGCTCGTTGACGGCAACCGGTGAAGCGGCATATACGCAAACCTTCACCGCCAGCGGTGGCACCGGTCCGTATACCTTTGTCGAGACCGGCACACTGCCGACAGGAATTACATGGAATGCGGGTACCGCTACGCTCTCCGGAACGGCAACCCAGGGAGGTTCGTTCCCGATTACCATTAAGGTGATCGACAGCAGCACGGGAACGGGTGCTCCGTTTAGCGTGACGAACAGTTACACGCTGACGGTCAACGGTCCCACGATCACGCTGACGCCCGCGACCCTGACGGCGGGGGCAATTGCCACGACGTACACGGCGACATTCGGCGCGTCCGGTGCAACCGCTCCCTATACCTTCTCGGTAACGACCGGCGCGCTGCCGGCCGGGCTCACCCTGTCCTCCGCGGGAGTTTTGAGCGGGACCCCGACTGCGGCCGGGACCTTCAATTTCACTGTGACGGCGAAGGATACGAACAACTTCACCGGCAGCATGGCTTACACGTTCACCATCAATGCGCCTACGGTTTCCCTGTTGCCGGCGGCGGGGACACTGAATGCCACTGGTGAGGCGGCGTTCACGCAGGCTTTCACCGCCAGCGGCGGAACGTCGCCCTACACGTATACGGAAACGGGGGCTCTGCCCGCGGGAATCACCTGGAACGCGGCAACCGGTACCCTGTCGGGAACCCCGACGGCTTCGGGAACATTCCCGATCTCAATCAAGGCAACAGACAGCAGCACGGGTACGGGCGCTCCGTTCAGCTCGACGAACAACTACGCGCTGACGGTGGCCCCTCCGGCAATCACGGTGGCTCCGGCGACGCTAAGCGCCGGAACCGTCGCTACGGCCTATTCCGCGACCATTACCGCAACGGGTGGCGTGGCTCCGTACACCTTCTCGGTGACGGCGGGTTCGCTGCCTGCGGGTCTGACGCTCGCAACCTCAGGTGCGTTGACCGGGACGCCGACGGCGGGTGGAACATTCACCCTCACAGTAACGGCAAAGGACAGCGACAACTTCACCGCGAGTCAGGCGTACACGCTCACAGTGAATGGCGCCACGGTAATCCTGACTCCTGCGGCTGGAACGCTGACCGGGACTGCTTACGCGGCATTCAGCCAGACCTTCACCGCCAGCGGCGGCACGGCTCCTTATACCTATACGGAGACGGGCACGCTCCCCGCTGGACTAACCTTCAATAACAGCACTGGCGTGCTGTCCGGAACTCCGACTGTTTCCGGTTCTTTCCCGATCACGGTAAAGGCCACCGACAGCAGCACGGGATCCGGGCCGTATTCGAGCACCGCTGTTGCATACACGATTTCGTTGGGTACCGCGACGGTGGTGATCAACTGGGCGAATCCGGCGGCGATCACGTATGGAACGACCCTCGCCGGTGTTCTGAACGCAACTGCTACCTTCAGCGGCAATCCGGTAGCGGGAACCTTCACTTACTCATCCACGCCAGGCGGAGCGGTGACAGCGGCAACAGTGCTCGGTGCAGGCAGCTATACGCTGACGGCGAGCTTCACACCGACAGACACCGCCTACGGAACACCAACGCCGAAGACGGTGCCTCTCATGGTCAACCAGGCGCAACCCACTCTTGCGTGGACTCCCGCCACGACGATCGGCTACGGTACCAGCCTCAGCGCCCTGCTGAATGCGACGTCCAGCTTCGGAGGCAACCCCGTTGCAGGTACGTTTGCCTATACGGCAACGCCCGCCGGCGGTGCTGCTTCCGCGGTCACCTCCGCAACGGTTCTGCCTGACGGCACGTACACGCTTGCGGTTACCTTCACCCCGACCGACACCACCGACTACAAGGCTGCTACGGCGACATCGCCGCTGACAGTCACCAGCCAGTCTTTGACCGTGAAGGCCGATAACGCCACAAAAGTTTACGGCACGGCGAACCCGACATTCACCGGAACCGTTACCGGCGCTGTGAACGGCGATACCTTCACCGAAAGCTTCTCCACCACTGCAACCGCGACCTCGAACGTCGGAACCTACCCGATCGTTCCCAGCGTCACAGGTGCGAACCTCAGCGACTACACCGTTGTCACCGATGACGGCACGCTGACCGTCACCCAGGCGGGCACCACAACCGCGCTAGCCGCCAGCGGCAATTCCATTAACCCGGGAACCAGCGTCACCTTCACCGCCACCGTCGCCTCGGCAACCACCGGGACGCCAACCGGCACTGTGACCTTCTACGATGGCAGCACCATGCTGGGGACCGAAACCCTCGCGGCCGGTGCGTCGGGTGACGTTGCCACGTTCTCCACTTCCGCGCTCCTGTCGGGAACTCACACCATCACCGCGGTCTATAGCGGCGACGTCAACTTCACCGCCAGCAGCACCACTTCCTCGCTCAGCATCAGCGTTGCGCCCCTCGGACTCACTTTGAGCGCGACCCCGTCGCAGCAAACCGGAAACCCTGGTACGACCTTTACCTACAACCTCGCGCTGGCACCGGCCTTCGCCGGCACTCCGTATCCCGGCACGGTCAGTTTCGCCGCGAATGGTGGGCCGACTGGTGCGGTGATCACCTTCTCTCCGTCCACTCTCGCGGCCAACGCCGGGGCCCAGACGGTGCAAATGACCCTCGCGACCAGTGCCAGCACTGCCGATCTTCAGCCGCTGTCTACGGGGCGTAAACTTGTCCCGGTAGCCTTCGCTCTGCTTCTCTTGCCTCTCGCTGGAACGCGCAGAATGCGACGGAACGGTAAACGCCTCGGTCGCCTGCTCGCCATTCTCCTCCTCGGTCTCGTTGGCGTCGCCGCCACCACCGCGCTCTCGGGTTGCGGCAGCAGCGCTGGCGGAACCCAGCAAACCACCCAGGGGACGCAGTACACTGTCACGATCACGGCGACCAGTGGCTCGGTCAGCCAGAAGACCACTGTGACTCTGACGCTGTTGTAATCATGCAAAGACGTATTCTCCCCGAGGCGCTGCTAAGCCCTCGGGGAGAATATGCTCAGGTTTTCGGTTTCAGCTGGTTGCGTCTTCTCCCGAGGCGTCGAATCGGAGACGCTGCTCAGAAAAATTCTGTTTCTAACGACTGGTTTCGATATCGATGCGCGCCAGGCAGATGCCCTTCATGGCTGCGGCTCCTGTGTCGTGCGCATTCCCTCGACAGAGATCGGAATGGCGTGCCAGAAGGGATTC
>Ga0335073_10004673_pt1 | contig 19154 bp, 20 predicted proteins | sample Lox_Sample_22_FD_207093 | JGI IMG/M metagenome (GOLD analysis project Ga0335073, IMG submission 207093) | Soil microbial communities from Loxahatchee National Wildlife Refuge, Florida, United States - Lox_Sample_2.2 | ecosystem: Environmental > Terrestrial > Soil > Wetlands | place: USA... | reverse complement strand
GCGAGGCGTCCGCGGGGCACATCCCCTCGACGCCCCCGTGCGAGGTCTACTGCCACTCGCTGACCGATCCGAGCATCCTCTCGGACGACCTCCGCAAAGCCGGCGCCCACACGCTCACGCTGTTCGGCCTGCATATGCCGGCGCGGCTGTTCGACCCCGCCGACGCCACCGCCAAGGACCGCGCGGTCGCCGCCACGCTCCGCTCGCTGGACTCGGTCCTCGCCGAGCCGATCGAGGACTGCCTGATCGGCCTCGAGGCGCGGACCCCGCCCGAGATCGAGGCCGAGCTCGGCATGCCCGGCGGCCACATCTTCCACCGCGATCTCGCGTGGCCGTTCGCCGAGACCGACGACGAGGTCGGCGCCTGGGGCGTCGAGACAGCGCACGCGAACGTGTGGCTGTGCGGCGCCGGCGCGCGCCGGGGCGGCGGCGTCAGCGGCATTCCCGGCCACAACGCGGCCCGCGCCGTGCTCGAGGCCGACGCCGCCCGCGGCTGATCAGAACACGATCACGGCCCGGCCACGCAGCCCGCCGGCGTCCATCACGCGCTCGGCCTCGCCCGCCTTCTCGGGCGGGAACTCGCCCGCGACGCGCAGCTTGATCCGGCCGTCGGACGCGAGTTCGCGCAGCTCCTCGAGCCAGTCGGTCCGCTCGAGCACCCGCGCGACCGCCACCGGGTGCACGCGAATCCCGCGGTCCTCGACCTCGTCGCCGTCCCAGCCGCGCACGACGACGATCTGCCCGCCGTCGCGGATCGCCGGGAAGGCCGCGCGCCGGAGCAGCGCGGTGTCGTACAGGCCGTCGACGCCGTCGGGGGCGGCCTCGAGCACGGCGTCGGTGAAGCCCTGACCGCGCGGCACGACGACGTCCGCCCCGAAGCTCCGGACGAGCTCCTCGTCCTCGGGCTTGGCGTCGGCGATAACCCGGAGGCCGTGCTCTTTGGCCAGCGGGATCACATACGACGCGAGCAGGCCCGCGCCACCGGTAACGCCGAGCGTCTCACCCGGCTTCAGGCCGAGGAGATCGAGCCCTGACCGGGCGGTGAGGCCGTTCATCGGCAGCGTCGCCGCCTGGGCGAGCGTGGCCCCGTCGGGAATCGGGACGACCGACGCCTCCGGCACGACGAGCAACTCCTGCTGGGCGCCGCCCTCGGGTCGCCGGGGGCTGACCGCCGCCATGACCTCCTCGCCCACCTTCAACCGGTCGGCACCCGACCCGACCGACTCGATCACGCCGGCCGCATCCATCCCCGGTACCCATGGCGGAGGCAGGTCCGAGCCGCCGCCGCGCTGGCGCAGGCCGATGTCGGTCGGGTTGACTGCGGCGGCCTTGACCGCGATCCGGACCTCGCCGGGCCCCGGGTCGCGCGCGGGACGGTCGGCGACTTCGAGGACGTCGAGGTCCCCTGGCTTGGTGATGACGACGGCGCGCACGAGTCAGACCTCCTGTTTGATGATGATCGAGGCGTATGTCTCCCCTTCCGGGCTGACGATCCAGCGGTGAGCCCCGTCGCGCAGCACGCGCATCTCGCCCGGCTGCGCCGGCGAGCGGTACTCGATCTCGACGTCGATCGAGCGGGGCTCGGCATCGTCGACGAGCAGCTCCTCTTCCACCGGCGTGAGGTAGGCGGCGTTGTTGACGTGGCCGGCGAGGTCGAGCTCGGTGCTACGAAACCACCACGGGAACCCGTCGGCGACGCCGTCGGGCGCGGGGTGTCGGAGCCGTGCGGTGACCGTACGCCCGGTCGTCGACTCGCCCCACACCGCAATCTCCTCGCCGGTGAGCTTGGTCGGGCGCGCGGTTTGCGGGTCGAGGTGGACCCACACCGACACGACCTCGACGCCGCCGGCGTCCTCACCGGCGGGCGTGATCGACGTGCGGCGCTCGGCCCACATCCGCCCGAGGCCGCTGCAGAACGTCGCCAGCCTGAACTCGGCGCCGAACTGCGGGAATCGGGTCACGCGCATGCGCGTGCGCCGGACCACCCACATCGCGTTGCCGGCCTGCCCGGCGTCGACCGAATCGGCGTACGCGACGTCCTGAGCCCACCGCGCAAGCGCGTCGAGCCGGATTCGCCCGCTCGGCGAGCAGTCGGCGAGGCCGGGGCGCAGCGACTCGGTGAATATGCGCCCGCGGTCGGGGGTCGGCACGATTTCTTGCACGGTCAACCATCCTATGCAGAGGGGCCGCTTCGCGGCATCCGCCGGATGCGGCGCGGCAGGCCGCACCTGCGAGGCATGGATGCCGAGCGCGGCCGTCGCCGCGACCGCCGGGCGGGCCCGTCCGGACGGGGCACACGGCCCCACGGACGTCGAGCGCAGCGAGACCCGGTACTAGGCGAAGAGGCGCGGGTCGGCCGTGGTGATCCCGTGCACGCCGAGCGCCGCGAGCCGCGCAATCCCCGCGCGATCGTTGACGGTCCACGCGTACAGCCACCCGCCGCGGTCGCTGACGTCGTGGATCAGCGCGCGGTCGACGAGCTTGTGCTGCGCCATGAGCGAATCCCAGCGGCCGGTGTGCAGGCCCGCGAGCGCCACCGCCCGCCAGTCGCGCCACCGGTGGCTGAACCGCGCGATGCGCCCGCCGACCGAGATGCCGACGCGAGCGCGAGGCTCGAGCGCGCGGACGCGATCGAGCACGTCCGGCACCTGCGAGGAGATCAGGGTCCGGCCGAGCAGCCCGGCGTGCCGCACGGATTCGATCAGCGCCGCCTCGCACCCGACGTGCTTGACGTCGACGTTGAGCTCCACGCTCCGGCCGCGGAGGTGGGCGAGCGCGTCGCCCAGACGGACGTTCCCGCCGCGGCGGGCGTGCAGCACCGTGTGCGCGAGCACGAGCTCGCCATTCCACGCGCGCACGTCGAACTCGACCATGTCGACGCCGATCTCGCAGGCGGCGTCGAACGACGCGAGCGTGTTCGCACGCGCCAGCGCGCTCGCGCCACCGTGGCCGATCCGTTGACAGAGCATCGGGCTCAGAGTACCTCCGGCAGCCAGCCCCTCACGGCAGTTCGGATCGCGTCGCGATCGCTCCGCAGGCTGTGATTGCCCTTGACCGTGACCACCGTTCGAGACGGCCCGGGCGGCGGCATCCCGAATGGATCGCTCGCGCCCTGGACGACGAGCACGGGTACGGACACCGCATCGAGCTCCTCCAGTCTGGACTTCTCTGGCCGGCCGGGCGGGTGCAGCGGGAAAGCCAGGCACAGCACCCCCATCGCCCCGGCGTCCGCGGACGTCCGGCACGCCACCCGCGCCCCCGATGAGCGCCCGCCGCACACGATCGGTACGCGTTTGAACGTCGTCGCTCGAAGGTGCGCCACCACCGCGATCCAGGCGGTGTCGAGCTGCGCCGCCGGCGCCGGCGAGCGCCGGCCGGCGACCCGGTAGGGCTGCTCGACGAGCGCCACGCTCAGCTTCTCGGCCTGCGCCACCTCGGCGGCGATGACGAGATCGGGCGCGCCCACGCCGCCGCCGGCGCCGTGGCCGAGCACGACGGCGCCCGCCGCGCCCCGGACCTTGGTCACGTGCGCCCGCGCCGGCCCGTGCGGTGTTTCGATGTCGAGTACGGTGCCGTCCGGCATCGCGGACCACGATAAACGGATAATCACCGCGATCCGGACACAGGAGGCACAACGGCATGGCGAACTTGACGGGTAGCTCAACCGCGGAGATCGACGCTCCGCTCGGCCAGGTGTGGGCGCTGGTCGAGGACGTCGAGAGCGCGCCCGAGTGGCAGGGCGGCCTCAAGTCGATGCACGCGATCGAGCGCGACGGGGACGGCCACGCGATCCGGTGCGAGGCCGAGACCGACGCGAAGGTGCGAACGGTCAAGTCGATCGTCCGCTTCACCTACGACGGTCCGGACGCGCTGCGCTGGACTCAGGAGAAGGGCGATCTGAAGTCGGTGGACGGCAGTTGGACGCTCGAGGACCTCGGCGGCGACCGCACCCGCGCCACCTACTCGATCGAGGTCGATCTCGGACGGACGCTCAGCCTGCTGGTTCGCGGCCCGGTCGTCGACGTGCTCCGGCACATGCTGGCGGGGGCGCGCGCCGGGGAGCTCAAGAAGCGGATCGAATCAGCCTGAGACGGCCGCGGCGAGCTTGTCGAGGATCTCGCCGAAGATGCGGCGCAGGCCCATCGGCGCGAACGTCCGCTCGAACATCCCGCCGATCCCGCCGGCGCCCTGCCAGTTCGCCTCGAGCGTGACCTGCGAACCGGCCGCGTCGGGCGCGACCGTCCAGCGGGACACGTATGAGGACAGCTGGTCTCGCTCCACCAGGCCGCTGGCATCCTCTTCGACGCTCAGGCGGTAGTCCCGCTCGCGGCCGCCGGCGCCGAAGTGGTAGCCGATGACCGTGCCCTGGCCCTGGCCGCCGGATTCGACCCGGTAGGCGGTGAATTTGTCGGTGAGGATGCGCGGCCTCGATTCCCGGTAGTCGCGTAGGAACGCGAGGACCCGGTCCGGCGAGGCGTCGACCGCTCTGGTGGCGCGCGCGGTGACGGTTGCCATGTGTCGGAGATTGTGGCACCCACCGCGACGCGGTGATCGGCGACCTCAGGCATGATTGGCCGCGATGCTCGCCGTCTACGCGTCCGCGATCGATCGAGACGACCCGCTGTCGGGCTTGAAGACCGGCGACCGCCCCGAGCCCGAGATCATGGACGGCTGGACGACGGTCACGGTCAAGGCGGCGTCGCTCAACCACCACGACCTGTGGTCGCTCCGCGGCGTCGGCCTGCCCGAGGACCGGCTGCCGATGATCCTCGGCTGTGACGCCACCGGGACCGACGAGGAGGGGAACGAGGTGATCGTCCACTCGGTCATCAACGACCCGTCCTGGCGCGGCGACGAGACGCTCGACCCGCGCCGGTCGCTGCTGTCCGAGCGCTACCAGGGCACGTTCGCCGACAGGGTTGCGGTGCCGGTCTGGAACCTCGTGCCCAAGCCGCCCGAGTTGTCGTTCGAGGAGGCAGCCTGCCTGCCGACGGCGTGGCTGACCGCGTACCGGATGCTGTTCACACGCGGCGCGCTGCCACCTGGCTCGACCGTGCTCGTGCAGGGCGCCACGGGCGGCGTCGCCACGGCCCTGACCGTGCTCGGGAGCGCGGCCGGGATTCGAATGTGGGTGACCGGACGCTCGGAGGAGAAGCGCGCCCGCGCGCTCGAGTTGGGCGCGGACCAGGCGTTCGAATCCGGGGCGCGGCTGCCCGAGCGCGTCGACGCCGTGATGGAGACGACCGGGCAGGCGACGTGGGCGCACTCGGTCCGCTCGCTCAAGCCCGGCGGGAAGATCGTGATCTCGGGCGCCACCACCGGCGATGCTTCGCCGGCCGAGTTGACGCGGATCTTCTTCCTGCAGCTATCGGTGATCGGGTCGACGATGGGAACCCGGGACGAACTGGAGCGGCTGATCCGCATGTGCGTCGACAAGGGCGTGCGTCCGGCGATCAGCGCGACGCTGCGACTCACCGACGCGCGGCAAGGGTTCGAGGCGATGCTCCGAGGCGACACCTCGGGAAAGATCGTCTTCACGGCGCCGGATTCATAAGCCCTGCCGATAAATCCCAGCAAGACTTCGTCTTGGACAGATAGGTTCTCGACCGTCATTATCTTCGGCACACCCTCCTCCCTTGAGCGCGCCCCACTAGCCCGGCCTTCCCTCTCCGCCGGATCTGGGGCGCGACTCACTTAAGGGGTGCCAACGCCCCGGGTGACGACCCCCGCCGATGCGCACGTGACGAGCGCGAACGCGAGGTCGGCGACGTCGACGCCGCGCAGGTCGACATGGTCGAGGTCGATCTCGATCGTCGGTTGCTCGGGCTCGGCACCGACTCCGAGGCTGCGGTAGCCATTGCGGCAGAGCTCGGTCCACAGGTCACCGACCGCCGCGAGCAGACCCGAGCGGAGCTGGCGCTCGCGCCGCGAGCCGGTCTCGAGCTCTCGGGCCTCCTCGAATGGGTCGATCCGCACCTGCGAGTCGCTGCCGATCGCCAGCGACACGCCGGCGTCGGCGTAGGCCATCGCGGGCAGGTAGCCGTCGCCGAGATTGCCCTCGGTCGTGGGGCAAGACACGACCGTCGTCCCGGTCCGCCTGAGGATCTCGACGTCGGAGTCTGAGACGTGGATCCCGTGGATCACGGTCGCGCGCGCGCCGAGGAAGCCGGTCCGGTCGAGCAGCTCGATCGGTGAGCAGCCGTGCTCGGCCTGGCACTCGACGAGCTCGCGCCGCTGCTCGTGGGCGTGGACGTGACGGACGACGCCGTGGCGTTCTGAGTACTCGGCGATCGCCTCGAGCCACGGCTTTCCGACCGCGCGAACGCTGTGAGCCGCGATGCCGACATCGACTCCCGGACGGGACGATGCCGAGGCCCGTAGCGCGTCCGCGCGCGCCAGGAACGCCTCGACGGTTGGGTCGCAGAATCGCCGCTGGCCCGTGGCCGGCGGGAGGTCCTCGCCGTCCCAGCCGCCGCGGTGGTACGCGGCGGGGAGCAGCACGATCGGCAGCCCGGCCTCGCCCGCCGCCTCCGCGACGGCGTGGGCCATCGCGTTCGGCTCGTCGTAGGGCGTGCCGTCGGGCTGGTGGTGGACGTAGTGGAACTCGCCCACGACCGAGTAGCCGGCGCCGACCATCTCGGCATAGGTCTCGAGCGCCACGGCGCGCATCGAATCGGGGTCGAGCGTGTCGGCGAGCGCGAACATCTCGGTCCGCCACGTCCAGAAGTCGTCGTTGGTGCCGGCCGGCCCGGGCCGCTCGGCCCGCCCGCGCAGTCCGCGCTGGAACGCGTGGGAGTGGGCGTTCGGCATCCCCGGGATCGCGAGCGTCCTCATGCCAGCTCCTCGAGGACAAGCGCCGCCACCCGCGCGGCGATGGCCGCGTCCTCGAGGTCGATCGCCTCCTCGGGTGAGTGGCTGACGCCGGTGGGATTTCGCACGAAGACCATCGCGGCGGGCAAGCGCCCGGCCAGCACGCCGGCATCGTGGCCGGCAAAGCAGACCAGCTCGGGCGCCGCATGACCGACCACCTCCTTGCTCGCGCGCATCAGGCCTCGGCGGAGCGTTGGGTCGAACTCGCGAGCATCGGTTCGCGAGGCGACGGCCAGCTCGATCTCGACCCCGAGGCGCTCGTGCAACTCCACCGCCAGTTCGTCGAGCCGCTCCCGCCACCGGTCGATCGGCGTGAAGCTCCGCGCCCGCGCATCGATCCACAGTCGCGCCTCGGCGGTGATCGTGGTCGGTGCATTGGGTTTGGTGATGATTCTTGACGCGGTGACCGTGAGCGGGTCGGGGTCGCCATCGAGCGTGCTGTCCGCGCCGGCCAACTCCTCGGCCCCGACGATCAGCCGCGCCGCGGCCGACAGCGCGTCGCGCCGCTCTGAGCGCGGGGTGGTACCGGCGTGATCAGCCCGCCCGGTCAAACGGACCTCCAGGCGGGTGCGCGCTCCCAATGCGCTGACCATCCCGATCGGCTCGCCGGCCCGGGCCAACTCGGTCGTCTGGTCGATGTGGATCTCGAGGAAGCCGACCAGGCGGTTCTGCCAGGGCCGCACGTCGGCCAGCCGGTCCGGATCTAACCCGGCGATGCCCATCGCCTCGCGCAGCGACACGCCGTCGTCGTCGCGCCGATCCAGCACGGCCGGCAGGTCGAGCTGGCCGGTCAGCGCCTTGCTCCCGAAAGTCGGCGTGTTGAACCGCGCCCCCTCCTCATCGGCGAACGACAGCACCGCGACTCGCCCTCCAACCTCGCCGGCGATCTCGAATCCGCAGGCGACCCCGAGCGGGCCGTCGTAGCGTCCGCCCCCGCGTACGCTGTCCAGGTGCGATCCGATCCCCCACCACGGCGGGTCCACATCCGGACAGGCCCACAGGTTCCCTGCGGGGTCGCGCTCGACCCGCAACCCGATGCCTGTCGCCTGTTCCTCGAACCAAGCGCGCGTGGCCGCGTCCTCGGCGGTCCACGCCAGGCGCCTCACGCCGTCCGGGCCGATTCCGATGTCCGCCAAACCGGCGAGACGGCGGGCTAGCGACTCCGCGGTGATCATCGCGTCATCATGCCGAACGTGAGCGAAATCGAGGGTCGTAGTCATCCCGCGTTCCTGTTCGATCTCGACGGGACGCTGATCGACTCGGTCTATCAACACGTCGTCGCCTGGCGCGAAGCCCTCGAAGAGGTCGGGATCAACCTCGAGGTGTGGAAGATCCACCGGCGGATCGGGATGAGCGGCGGGCTGTTCGTGAGCGCGCTCGCGCGCGAGCTCGAGACCCCGCTCGACCGCGAAACGCTGGCCATGCTGCCCAAGGCGCACGCCGACGCGTACCTCCGCCACTACGACAGCGTCCGCCCGCTGCCGGGCGCCACCGCCCTGCTCGAGACGCTGTCAGAGCTGGGCGTCCCCTGGGCGATCGCGACCAGTGGCGCCGAGCGCTACGCCCGCCTCGGGGTGGCGCTGCTCGGTCTGCCGGAGGACACGCCGCTCGTCACGCGCGACCAGGTCCGCTACGCCAAGCCCGACCCCGACCTGTTCCTGACCGCCGCGGAGCTGATCGGGGTCGACATCCGCGACAGCATCGTCGTCGGCGACAGCGTGTGGGACCTGCTCGCCGCGCGGCGCGCCCGGGCGCTCGGGGTCGGCCTCCTGTCGGGCGGGTACGGCCGCGAGGAGCTGATCTACTCGGGCGCCTACCGGGTGTACGAAGACCCTAGGGACCTGCTCGCGCACGTCGACGAGGTCGGAGTGCGGCGCCCCCTTTAGCCGGGTGCCGCGCGGCCTACTTCTCCATACGCGTCGTCACCGTCTGGCGCGGGTGGTAGGTGCGCTCGGCGGCGTACGCCTCGAGCACGCGGTGATCGGCCGGCGTCCGCGGCGGGTCCACGAGCGAGCGGGGGTACAGCCGCTCCTTGAGTACGACGTTCAACTGCGCCCCGACCAGCGTGATCTGCGCCTGCAGGTAAAACCACCACAGAATCGTGATGATGGTGGCGAAGTGACCGTATGTCGCCTGGGCCTTCTGCAGATAGTGCGAGATGATCAGGGCGGACAGCTGCTGCAGGACGAAGAACGCGATGCCCGCAAGCAGCGCTCCGGGCAGCACCTCGCGCATCGACTCGGCGCGGGTGGTGAGGATCCGGAACGCCGCCAGGAAGATCCCGATGTCGAGCGCGGCCGACAGGACGTAGCCGCCCACCCGGCCGAGCGCTCCGAGGTTGACGCCGTTGGCCGAGGTGACGACGAAGCCCGATATCAGCGTGGTAAGCACCAGGCCGGCGCCGATCGTGGCGAGCACCCACACGCTCCGCAGCGTCTGCTGGACGAGTCCGGGACGCTCGTGGTACGGGACCTCCCATACCGAATCGAACGCGAACTGGGTCGTTTTCACCACCCCGAGCCCGCTCCATAGCGCGGTGGCCAGGCCAACGATGAACGCCAGCGCGCTGCCGCTTAGCCCCTTGATCGTCGACGGATCGAGCAGCGGGAGCATCTTGGCCACGTGACCGAAGACTGACTCCCTGTCCGACATGGGCAGGACCCAGGCCAGGACGGTGACCAGCACCAGGAACAACGGGAAGATCGAGAAGATCCCCCAGAACGCGATCATCGCCGCGAGATTCGAGCTGCGGTCCTCGGAGAACTTCTTGAATGTGCCGACGGCGACGCCGGCGGGCGCGCTCCGCTGCTGGGCCCGGTCGAGCTTCTCCTTGATCCCCATGTCGCTTTCTCCTCTCGGCAAAGAGCGGCGCCACCCCGTGTGAGGCAGTGCTACCCAGCTGTCGGGCGAGTAAGCGCTTCGCCGCGGGCCCGGCGCCGAGCGACAACCCCTGTCGCCCGGTCGCGGTGAATCGCGACCGCGGCGACGACCAGGGCCACGCCCAGGACCTGCCGAGCGCTCGGGATCTGCGCGAGCACGACGATCCCGATCACGGTGGCGGTCGCCGGCAGCAGCGACACCATCAGCGAATACGTGGCACGCGGGAGGCGCGACATCGCGAGCTGGTCGCAGACGTACGGGATCACCGAGGAGGTGACGCCGACGCCGATCCCGGCGCCGATCGCCACCGGGTCGAGCAGGTGCGGGACGACCGCCCAGCCGCCGATCGCGGTCGTCACGGGCGTCGCGAGCAGCATCGCGGCCGCGAGGCCGTCGATGCCCGGCAGCTCCGAGGCCCGCGCGATCCGATGCGCGAGCACGATGTAGAGCGCGAACAGGGCCGCATTGCCAAACGCCAGGGCAACCCCGAGCGGCTCGCCGGTCACCTGCACGGCGACGAGGCTGTACACGCCGGCAACCGCGAGCCCGAGCGCCACGCCGTTGCGGAGCGAGCGGACTCCCATCGCCGCGAGGAAGATCACCGGCAGGAACTCGATCGCCGACACGGTGCCGAGCGGCAACCGCGCGATCGCCTCGTAGAAGCAGCTGTTCATGACCGCGAGCACGACCGCGAGGGCGGCCACCAACCGCACGGTGCCGCGATTGGCCGATCGCAGCGAGCGCCAGGGCCGACGCCACAGCGCGAACACGATCGCCGCGCTGATGATCCGGAGCCACGCGACCCCGAGCGGCGCGACGCGGGCGAACAGCAGCACCGCGAACGCCGGTCCGAGGTAGTGGAACACGGCGCTACCGACGAAATACGCCTGCGGTGGAACGGCTTGCGAGCGGTTTTCGAGCACGTCATTGATTGTCGACCCGGGCCGCCCTATTGAACATGGGCAATCGAAGGTGTTATGGTTGTCTGGCCTTATGAAGAACGGCCCAGACTCGGTGTCAGGCGCTGATTTTCCGCCTTTGGACGCCGTTGACCACAAGATCGTCGCCGCGCTCTCGACCGATGGACGCATGTCTTTCGCCGAGCTCGGACGCCGCACAAACCTGTCCTCGCCGGCGGTCGCCGACCGCGTCAAACGGCTCGAGCAGGCGGGCGTGATCACCGGCTACCGCGCCGAAATCGACCCGCGAGCGCTCGGCTACCACCTGACCGCGATCGTCCGCGTCAAGCCCGCCGTCCGTCAGCTCTCGAAGATCGCCGAGCTCGCCGGCGAGATCCCGCAGGTCGAGGAGTGTCTGCGGATCACCGGCGAGGACTGCTTCTACATCAAGCTCCATCTCGGCTCGATCGAGGAGCTCCCGACCGTGCTCGATCAGTTCCTGCTGTACGGCGAGACGACGACCTCGATCGTGAACGCCACCCCGGTGGCGCGCCGGGACCCGCCGCCGCGCCAGTAGCGAACCGCGAATAGACGCTCGCCGTCGCGGGGTAGACCAACAAGCATGGCGGGAGGAGTGATGAAACTGCTGCGGGGCTCGCTGGGTCCGGCGGAGGCGTACATGCGCATGCTCGCGGCGATCGGCGAGGATCTCGCCGCCACCGTGACCGAGCACGGCGAGCGCGACCCGTTCGCCATGCGTGACCAGGTGTACATCGACCGCACGCTTCCGGCGGTGAGGATCGCGTCGCAACTCTACTTCCGCGCCGACGTTCGTGGCCTCGAAAACATCCCGCCCGAGGGTCCTGTGCTGCTCGTCGGGAATCACTCGGGCGGCACGATGATCGCTGACACATTCGTGTTCGGACAGCATTTCTACGATCACTTCGGGGCAGAGCGCCGGTTTCACCAGCTCGCGCACGACCTGGTGTTCAAGCTCCCGGGTCTGCGGGCGCTGCTCGAGCGCTACGGAACGGTTCCGGCGTCGCCGGCGAACATGGCCCGCGCCCTGCGCCGGAACGCGGCGCTGCTCGTGTACCCGGGCGGCGACCACGAGACCTATCGTCCCTCGTGGGAGTCCGATCAGATCGACTTCGCGGACCGGACCGGGTTCGTCGAGCTTGCGCTCGAGCACCGGGTCCCCGTGGTGCCGGTCGTGGCGATCGGCGGCCAGGAGACCGCGCTGTTCCTCGGCCAGGGACGGAGGCTGGCGCGCGCGCTGCGGCTCGACGAGCGCCTGCGGCTGAAGGTGCTGCCCGCCGCGGTCGGGCCACCACTCGGAGTGACGATCCTGGATCTGCCCCTGCGCGTGCCGCTGCCGGCCAAGATCTCGATCCGCGTCCTGAAGCCGATCGACCTGAGCGACCGGCTGGGCTCGCGCCCCGACCCCGAGGAGGGCTACAAGCTCGTGACCTCGACCATGCAGCGCACGCTGACGAGGCTGTCGAACGAACGGTCGCTCCCGATCATTGGATGACCCACCCACCCTGAGGACTCCCTGGCCGCTGCGGTTCGTCCTCCTGGCGATCGCCTGGGGATCGACGTTCCTGTTCATCAAGATCGGCGATGAGGCGTTCCCGCCGCTGCAGGTCTCGCTGGGACGGCTGATCTTCGGCACGGCGACGCTGCTGGCGATCCTGGCGCTTCGCGGCGAGCGGCTGCCGGCCGGCGCGGGACTCTGGGGCCAACTCGCGGTCGCCGCGATCCTCTTGAATGTCCTCCCGTTCTCCCTGTTCGCGTACGGCGAGCGCCACGTCTCGAGTGTGCTCGCCGGCATCTGGAACGCCACCATTCCGCTGTTCACGCTCCCGGTGGCGGTGCTCGCGCTCGCCGACGAGCACGCGACCCGGCGGCGCCTGGCCGGCCTGGCAGTCGGGTTCATCGGCGTGCTGGTCGTGCTCGGCGTATGGCGCGGTCTCGGCGCGACATCGCTCGAGGGCAACCTATTGTGCCTCGGCGCCGCCGCGTCATATGGCCTCGGCTTCCCCTATGCGCGCCGGTATCTGGCCCAGCGCCGGGACGGACCCCTGCCACTCGCGACCGCTCAGCTGATCTGCGCCACCGCGATCCTGACGATCCTCACACCGCTGTTCAGCGCCGCACCGCATGGCGTGGCCGCCAAGCACATTCTCAGCATCCTCGCCCTGGGCGTGATCGGCACCGGTATCACGTTCCTCCTCAACTACTCGCTGATCCGCGACGTCGGCGCCACCGTCACCTCGACGGTCGCTTACGTGATCCCGATCGTCTCGACGGTGCTCGGCGTGATCGCGCTTGGCGAGGCGCTCGCCTGGTACATGCCGGTCGGAGCCGCGATCGTCATCTGTGGCGCCGTGCTGGCCCAGTCGCGCGATCCGCGTGTATCAGGCAGGCGCTGAGCGCGTCTTCCCGGTAAGCGAAGACGTAACAAGCTCAACCCGCCAGGAGGCCGCCGTGTCCCTATCCGAAACCTTCGAGCTGCCCGCGCCGACCGCGACACGAACCCACTCGGGGCTCGTGCCGCTGGCGGTGGTGCTGGCGCTCGGCCTGGCCGTGCTCGTGCTGCTCCTCGTGGCCGGAACCGGCGACTCCACCGGGCACCACATCGCGGGCGCCCACGTGACGCCGCACCTCGCGCGCTAGTCAGCGTTCAACGAAATACGTCCCGCTCCCCTGCCCGCTCGAGAACCAGCGGCTGGTCACGGTCTTCTTGCGCGTGTAGAACTCGACGGCGTCGGTGCCGTGGGCGTGCAGGTCGCCCAGGAACGAGTCCTTCCAGCCGCTGAACGGGAAGAACGCCACCGGCGCGGCGACGCCGATGTTGACGCCGACCATGCCCGCCTGGATCTCGTGGCGGTAACGCCGGACCGACGAGCCCGACTCGGTGAAGATCGAGGTGCCGTTCCCGAACCGGCTCGAGTTGACGATCCCGATCGCCTCGTCGAGCGTGGGCGCGCTGATCACGCACAGGACCGGACCGAACACTTCCTCCTGGGCGATCTCCATCTCCGGGGTGACGGCGTCGAGGATCGTCGGGCCGACGAACGACCCATTCGGCTCGCCGCCGTCGGCCGCCCGCCCGTCCAGGACCACCTTGGCGCCCCCGGCCTCGCCGCGCTCGATCCAGTCGCGGATCCGGTCGCGCGCGGCGCACGAGATCACCGGCCCGACGTCGCTCGACTCCTCGAGGCCGTCGCCCACCTGGAGCGCGCGTGAGGCCTGGATCAGCGGTCCCATGAGCTGCTCGTGCGCGTCGGCCACGGTTACGACCACCGACCCGGCCATGCACCGCTGCCCCGCGGCGCCGAAGGCCGACCCGATGATCCCCTCCACGGTCTTGTCGATCACCGCATCGGGCATCACGACCATGTGGTTCTTGGCCCCGCCCAGCGCCTGCACACGCTTTCCAGCGCGCGCGGCCCGCTCGTAGACGATCCGCGCCACCGGCGCTGACCCCACGAACGACACCGCATCGATCCCGGGGTGGTCGAGGATCCCCTCCACCACCTCACGCGAACCGTTGACGAGATTCACCACGCCTGGCGGCAGCCCCAACTCGTGCAGCTCCTCGAACGCGATCTGCTGCGTGAGGGGCACCTGCTCGGACGGCTTCAACACGAACGTGTTGCCGCAGGCGATCGCGAACGGGAGGAACCAGAACGGCACCATCGCCGGGAAATTGAACGGCACGATCGCCGCGCACACCCCGACCGGCTGACGGATCGTCTCCGCATCGATGTTCCGCGAGACGTCCTCCAGGATCCGGCCCTGCATCGTCGTCGGGATCGCGGTCGCCGCCTCGACCATCTCGATCAGCCGCGCCACCTCGGCCCGCGCGTCCCCGATCGTCTTGCCCATCTCGGTGGTCACCGACCGGGCGAGGTCTTCCTGGCGCGCGACGAGCCGCTCGCGGAGTTCGAACAGCTTCCGTGCGCGCGCGATCGTCGACACCGACCGCCATTCGGGCAGCGCCTCGCGCGCCGCGCGGACCGCGGCGTCGAGGTCAGATGCACCCGACAGGGGAACGCGCGCGAGCACCTCCCCGTTGGCCGGGTTCAGCACGTCGAGCTCGCCGGTCGCGGCTTGCGCCGGCGTCCACTCGCCGTCGATGTAGTTGTCAAGCAGGCGGGTTGCGGTTACTGCCATCGATGATCCATTCATGGTCGGGGTCGTTGACGATGGCCCACAGCCGTTGCGGGCCGGCCATCACGTTCAGGTAGTAGGAGTCGTAGCCGGGCGGGGCCGACACCGTGTGGTAGCCGCGCCGGACGAGCACGGAGTCGCGATCGCGGAAGGTCACCGCTTCGTCGCGATCCGTCTCGAAGTCGTACACCCGCATCAACCCGAACCCGGATTCGGGTTTGACCCGGTGGTAGTAGACCTCCTCGAGCAGCGACTGGCGAGGGGGGTCGTCGTGATCGTGCTTGTGCGGCGGATAGCTGGACCAGTGGCCCCCCGGGGTCAGCACCTCGACCACGAGCAGCGACCCCGCCCCCTCGTCCTCCATCAGGATCGGGCGGATGGAGCGCTCGAACGTTCCGCGCCCCCGGGTCTCGACCTCGATCCTTTCGCCGGGGAGGATGCGCGGCGTCGCGCCCCTCAGCGCCGGCGCCCAGCACAGGGCGACCTCGGCACCTTCCTCGCCGGCGCGCAGTCCCACGTGCGACTCCGGCGGCAGATAGGCGGCGTCGGGCGGGCCCGCCCACGGATCGGCCCGGCCGCCGATGTCGAACCACTCGCCGTGCTCCGAGGCGACGTGCACGACTCCCGAGATCACGACCACGCACAGCTCACGGAAGCCGCACACACGCTCCGCGGTTCCGCCGCCCTCGAGCGCCAGCACCTCGAACCCGACGTAGTCGAATCCCACCGACTCGGGCTCGAACGACACGATTGCGCCGTCGGACCCAGGGGCCGAGGCGCCGGAGATCAGAAGCTCACTCATGCCGTCAGCCTAGATACTGGCGCTGGCTGGCGTGGGCCCGCTCGTATTCGGCGCGCGCGGCCCGCACGGTCTCCTCCTCGGACACCTCCGCCACCGGCACGTCCCACCAGCTCTCGTAGCTCGGCACACCCTTGTAGCGGTCGGCCTCGATGTAGACGACGACCGGGCCGTCGGCGGCGCGGGCGCCCGCGAGCGCGTCCCGCAGATCCGCGACCGTCTTGCACCGGATCACCCGCGCACCCAGGCTCTCGGCGTTGGCCGCGAGGTCGACCGGCAGGACCTCGGTGCTCGCCGGGTCGACCGGCACCGACCCGTTGTCCGGGAACCGGTAGAGCGTCCCGAACCCGCCCGATCCGACCGATCGCGACAGCGCCCCGATCGACGCGTAGCCGTGGTTGTCGACGAGCACGATCACGATCGGCACTCGCTCCGCAACGGCGGTCACGAGCTCGCCGGGCAGCATCAGGTACGACCCGTCGCCGACCAGTACGTACACCTCGCGCTCGGGCGCCGCCAGCTTCACGCCGATCCCGCCGGGGATCTCGTAGCCCATGCACGAGTAGCCGTATTCGACGTGGTAGGACTTGGCTTCCGGATCGCGAGCGCGCCACAGCTTGTGGAGGTCTCCCGGCGCCGACCCCGCCGCGCACACGACCACGCCGGTGTCGCCGGCCGCGTCGTTGATGGCTTTGATGATCTGGGCTTGGGACGGTGGGGCGCCGTGGTCGCCATCGAGCGATGTCACTCGCGCGACTTCCTCGCCCCACGCGGCGGACTCGGTCGCCGCGCGCCGCTCCCACTCGGGATCGGCTCGCCACCCTGCGAGCGCCTCGCGCAGCTGATCGAGCGCCACGCGCGCGTCGGCCAGGACCGGCAGCGCGCTCTGCTTGCCGGCGTCGAACGCGGCCACGTTGATGTTGACGAACTCGACGCCGGGATCCTGGAAGGCGGACTTCGACGCCGTCGTGAAGTCGCTCCACCGCGTACCGATCCCGATCACCAGGTCCGCGTCGCGCGCCAGCCGGTTGGCCGCCGTGCCGCCGGTCGCCCCCACCGGGCCGAGGCTCAAGGGGTGCTCGGAGACGAGCGCTCCCCGCCCGGCCATCGTCTCGGCGACCGGGATCCCCGTCGCCTCGACCAACGCCCGGAGCGTGGCGGTCGCCTCGCTGTAGATGACGCCGCCGCCGGCCACGATCAGCGGCCGTTGCGCGCCGCGAATCAGCGCGACCGCGCGCCGCAGCGCTTCGGGCGCGGGCGGCTGGCGGTAGATCGTCCAGGTGCGCGGCTCGAGGAACTCGATCGGGACCTCGAACGCCTCGGCCTGCACGTCCTCGGGCAGCGCCAGCGTGACCGCGCCGGTCTCAGCGGGATCGGTGAGCACCCGCATCGCCTCGAGCGCAGCCGGGATCAGCTGCTCGGGCCGCTCGACGCGTTCGTAGAAACGAGACACCGGGCGGAAGCAGTCGTTGACCGACACGGTCGCGTCGTGCGGTACCTCGAGCATCTGGAGCACCGGATGCGGCGTGCGCGTCGCGAACGTGTCGCCGGGCAGCAGCAGCACCGGAAGCCGGTTGATCGTCGCGAGCGCCGCGCCCGTCACCATGTTCGTCGCCCCCGGCCCAACCGACGTCGTGCACGCGAACGTCCCGAGGCGGTTCCGCTGCCGCGCGTAGCCGGCGGCGATGTGCACCATCCCCTGCTCGTTGCGCGCGGGGTGATACGGCAGCCGTTCGCGGTACTGGTGGAGCGCCTGCCCGAGGCCGGCGACGTTGCCGTGGCCGAAGATGCCAAAGCAGCCGGCGAAGAACCGCGAGCGGTCGCCGTCCCGCTCCACCTCCTGGACCGCGAGAAAGCGGACCAGCGCCTGGGCGACGGTGAGGCGACTCATGCCAGGCTCCATGATGACTCGACCTCGGCCCGCAGCCGGCGCAGCATCGCGTCGAGCTCGGGCAGCTCGACCCCGAGCCGCGCCGCGGTCGCGGTCGCGTCGAGACGCGTATCGCGGGGGACGCGGTCCGGTCCGGCCGCGCCCTCCGGGGGCGGGACGACGTCGAGCAGGTCGGGATCGAGCCCGAACACGTCGATTGCCCGCCGGGCAAGGCCGACGCGATCGACGTGCTCGCCGCCACAGCAGTGGAGCACTCCCGTGGCCTCGAGCGTGAGCGCCAGCCAGATCAGCTCGGCGGCGTCGGTGGCGAGCGTCGGCGTCGCGAGCTGGTTGAGTCCCGGGCCGTCCCAGACGGCGAATCGCCCGCCCCCGCGGAGCGCGTCGACGAGTGAGGCGACCAGATAGCCGAACCCGGCGTCCTGCGCGCGCGGTGTCTCGGGCCGCGTGCGGTGGATGCCCTGAACGCCGGCGATCCGGGCGATCGTGCCGCGGCCGGCGTGCTCAGTCACGATCAGCTCGGAGCACGCCTTGAGGAAGCCGTAGGTGTTGATCGGGTTGGGCGGTTCCGATTCCGGCGCCGGACCTTGCGCGCCGTCGAACACCCAGTCGGTCGAGATCAGCACGATCTGCGCGTCGACGGCGTTGGCGGCCGCCACCACGTTACGGGTGGCGACGACGTACTCGTTCCAGGCGCGACGGCGATCGGCATGCAGTCCCGCCGGGTCGTTCCAGATCGCCGCGTGGACGATCGCGTCCGGCCGGGTGGCGAGCACCGACCGGCGCACGATCACCTCGTCGGTCAGGTCGACGTGCTCGTGGCCCGGAGCGATCACCTCCGCCCCGTGTTCGCGCGCGAACACATGCGCGAGGTTCGAGCCGACGAAGCCGCTGGCTCCGGTCAGGTAGATCCTCACCCTGCTTTCACCTCATCCACGCGCACGGGACGACCCTCTCGCAGCGACCGCCCCGCTGCAAGCCCGATCACGAGCGGGGCGCGAGCGTCGCTGCTCGACACCGGCGGGGTGACGCCCGTCTTGACGGCCTGGACAAACGCCTCCCACTCGCGCACATAGCTCGGCAGGTAGCGCTCGAGGAAGAAGTATGGATTGGGCGGGCGGCGCTCGCCCGCCGGCGTCAGCACGCTCCCGGTGTGGGCGCGGGGGTTCTCGGACATCGCCATCCCGGCCGAGCCGAACACCTCCACGCGCTGGTCGTAGCCGTACGCGGCCCGCCGCGAGTTGTCGATCGCCGTCAAGCAACCGTCCTCGTGCACGAGCGTCACCAGCGCGGTGTCGATGTCGCCCGCCTCTCCGATTGCCGGGTCCACGCGGACGGCCCCCCGCGCGAACACCTCGACCACCTCGCTGCCGGTCACGAACCTGGCCATGTCGAAGTCGTGAATCATCATGTCGAGGAACAACCCGCCCGACGTCCTGACGTACGCGGGCGGCGGCGGCTCGGGGTCACGGCTGGAGATGCGCAGGAGATGCGGCGTTCCCACCGCGCCCGACTCGACGGCATCGCGGACCGACGCGTGCGCCGGATCGAACCGGCGGTTGAAGCCGATCTGGAACGGCACGCCGGCGGCGTCGATCGCGTCGAGCGCGCGGTCGACCTCGGACAGGTCGAGCGACAC
>Ga0335073_10004672_pt1 | contig 19155 bp, 16 predicted proteins | sample Lox_Sample_22_FD_207093 | JGI IMG/M metagenome (GOLD analysis project Ga0335073, IMG submission 207093) | Soil microbial communities from Loxahatchee National Wildlife Refuge, Florida, United States - Lox_Sample_2.2 | ecosystem: Environmental > Terrestrial > Soil > Wetlands | place: USA... | reverse complement strand
CATTGATCCCGCCTCCCCCGGGCGCCCGAGGTCGGCGAAGCAGCCGCCCTCCCTAGTTTCGTTGGCTAGCCTGCCTCCACGACGGTCGCAGGCGTCGTTGCGGAGGTGAGTTGAGCTGACTGTCTCACCCATGCAGCTGCTCTACGCACAGCCATCCGATGGCGACCCAGCCCACGGTCGTGTTGACGCCGCTCCTTTCACTCTTGGCCTCGGCGGCAGCACGCGCCCGAAAGAGGTTGTCGACTCAGAAGGAACTCGGTTCGAGGCTGTCGCGCTGGGAGCCCAAGACTTGGTTGAGCTTGCAGCGGAACTCATGCGTCGTGGTCATTGGTATCCGGTTCTAGTCGACGTACGGGATACAAACTACCAAGAACCCGAGGACGCCGAGGAGCTTGAGTCGTCACTGCTGACACTTTTGCGGGATGGACAAGACAGGCGCGCTCTTGATTACCTAAGTGGACCTGCCGAAGGAATACTGCTCTGGGCTGTCGGACTCACTAGTTCCAGCATGAGTGGCCAAGTCATAATTAGCCGAGACGGAACACTTCGAATCACCCTCCACGAACTGGATCGCACCGTAATTGACTTAGTGCTTCAGTCGCTCCTGTCCGTGCTAAGCGACGAGGGCTGATGACCTGGAAGGACACTAGTACCGAAATATCGAAGCTCGCCGCAACTGTTGGTGTAGATACCGGCCTGCATAACGTCGACTTCCCCGGCCTTCATTCACCCTTCGGCGCGGTTATCAACGAGATTCTCGTTGCGCTCTTGTCCGCAGCCCTTGTCGTTCTGCTCACAAACGGGATCTTCGAACGTCCGCGGCTGATCGTGCGCTGGAGTCGCAGGTCGGAGCCGGAGGTCGGCCCAGCCATCCGTTATGCACCAGAGGTCTTAGACTCAGAAGAATTCTTCCGCATCAATTGCACACTGGAAGGCAAGTCTTTACTGGCGAGGTTGTTAAGCCGACGCGGGCATTACGACGGTCTGTTCTTGGACATTCGCTACGCTCCGAGCGATGCCCTCATCCTGGGCCCTGACCAGCGGCGCGGAGCTCGGGTGGGCGTCGTTGCCAACGGTGGTATCCAGCTGCGTATGAACGATTTGCCCGCGGGCGCACCGTCGTGGGCCACCTTCACCCTGAAGATCGGCGCTGTGCCACCCGGCCAGCTGTCGGTGACGGTGGTTTACGCGTTTCTGCGCCCTCAGGGCACGATTAGGTGGTTTGATAAGCACGTCCTCCGGCGTGACGCCGGGGTAGAGGTGATAACCGCCGTACGTAGCAGCTAGGGGTCAGTCCGTGCCAGTCTTCACCTCAGGCCATATGGTCCTGAGCCCCATCACAGTCAGGACCTCTGCGTCACTCGTACAGATCCGAGATGCCATGCGGGCCGCCGCGTATAAGGGTCATATCCCTGGGGGTGGTTACGGAAGCATCGATGACGACGACCATGTCCTGCGAGGTCGCGCCCTTGGTCGGCCCACTGGAGGACAAGCGGCCATCGCGCCGGAAAAGTCGGAATGGCCAACTCGTCTGGTCGCTCGTTACTACTGGAACGAGCCAGACCAGCGTATGCAGGAGATACTCGGCCCCGACGGCGACATGCGCCTCATGTACTCATTCCAGGCAACGGACCTCATGCTGGTCGAGACCTCTGAGCCAAACGAGTTGTTGGCGTACGTCGGCATGCGGCCCACAGCCCGAGGATTCGTGACGAGCGTCGTTGAATCCTTACGAGCGCTAGTAGAAGAGATCGATTCCGGGTCGACAATCAGCGTCGCCTCATCGCCAGTCGGCTTCGGCGACGACGACTTCTTCCGGTGGCTGCTGTACCGCTACCTCTGGGAGCCTCAGATTGGCCGGGTCCAACTGAAGGCCATCCATGACATCACTGGCCGGGATGGGCTGCACCGAAACGCGGCTCTGAGCAAGGGTGCCGACATCGACCGTCCGGAACTCCTAGCCCTCATGGCCGGCGTAGACACATTCTTCGGACCGGCGAAGATCGAGGTGTATGACGACGTCCTCAACCTGGACGCCAGCCTTGAGCTACGCCAAGACGGCGGCTTTACTCCGATGACAGGGTCTAGTGGGTACACCAAAGATGAGCCCCCACCGTCAATCTTCCGGGTAACGCTGATTAACGATCTCGCCTTCGGCACCATCAAGGAACTACACTCCGAATACTACGCCGATAGCAAATACAGACACGTAGGCCGGAAGAAGCTTTTAGCACATTGCCGCAAAGAGCTGGGGAAGGCACTGGCGTCCGTCGTGCAAAACGGGAAGTGCCCAGCATGCGGCCAGACAGTGCCGTAGCTGGAGACTCCACGTGAATTGGACCCTGTTTGCGGTTATCCTCGCAAGTGTTTTTCTGACTGTATTACTTAGCCTGCTAGTCAACCACATTTCTTCTACTGGTATCAACGTACCAACGGCGCTACTTCTAGCAATGTTGGTTTTCCTCTCGTCGTCGGCCGCATATTTCCAGCTTCGCCCGGTGAACAACGACCGTCGCCTTTTAGCGCAGGAACCTCAGGGCAAGATTGCGAGTAAAGGTACATCAGTCTCGCCATCACTTAGGCCTAGCCTCTCCTCAAATTCTCCGCCCCGTCCTGCGCCGCATACTTCATCAACGCCTATCCAGCCAAAGATCCCCGTGCCACCAGGACCGAATCTGTCAGTCATGCATTGGGGACCATCGCTCGGACCCGAGTCACAAGTAACCGTTCTGTTGAAGCCGCGGATAGTGAATGCAAGTTCAAGCAGCATCCCGATAGAACTTTCTAATTTTCGTCTAGTGATTCCCGAAGAGCAGTATCGTGTTGCTAGTTGGCGGTCAGCAAAAGCGGCAGAAGGTCTTCAACCGATTTCCTACTCCACGGGAGGCCGGACATTTTGGCTGATCCCTCCCAACGCTGATCGAGCGGCTGAGCATGTCGGCGGAGCACAGACGTTCGCGACGGAATGGCACGACGCCTCAAGTTTACGCGCAGGAGGTTCATATTCGGGAGCGGGCGATAACGGTATTCTTGCGTTTTACGTGCCCGTGACCACGGAACTGACTGTCAGCGGCCTAGCCTATGTACGTCCATCCAGCGAGGGATTGGCTATCCAGTCGTACTTACCTCGGGATCAGTTTAGTCCGCCAGAATGTCCACACAACTGGCTATTCGGCACCTGCTAGATCCGCACGCGCTTAACGCTGAGCAGGCCTTTCTCTCACACATACGAGAAATCGCCCGGATGTTACTGCGGGCAACGAGACGCTCAGCGCACCCATGGGCGCCGTCAGACCAGAGGTCAGGTGCCAGACTCCCCCAGCACGGCTAGCGGGTAGACAAGGGGACTCAGCTCACGACCGAAGGTCAGGATGACTGTCTTCTTTCGGGCTCGGGTCAGGACGACGTACAACAGCTTGGAGCCATTGGGCATCGGCTCGCGTTCCCGTCCGTAATAGTCATTCCCTCGTAGGACCACGATGGTGGCGTCCGCCTCGCGGCCCTTCGACTGATAGAGCCCCATGAGTTGGACTGATGCCGGATCATCGGCGTCCACACTCGTCAGGAGTTCGGCCTGCTGGTCGGTGAGCTTGTCGCGTAGGTCGCCAAAACCATCGGCGGGCAGCGCGGTGGCCCTACAGAGCCGTGGACCGAGCTTGGCCCGCAGGATCCGGATCGCCGACGACCAGGGCCGGCCGCCGCGTAGAAGACCGACGCGGTCGAGGGCTTCGCTTACAACCACGAGCGTCTCGCTCACTGAGGTGCAGGCATCGAGCGCCCCGATCAGGGCGTCGAGGCGCGCGGTCAACGTGTCTGGCGCACTCAGTTGCCCGACGACCATGCGGGCTAAATCCGGCGTTCGACCTCGTTCGACACTGGTCACGAAGATGCCCAGCGCGCGCCGAACCAGGTCGGGATCGCCTTCTCCTGCCGCCAGGTTCAGCATTTCGAACTGCGCCCCTAGTGCGCTCGTCACGGCGTCAGATAGCCCAACTATCTCGTGGCCGATATCGGCGGCGTTTAGGGCGTCCGAGAGGTCCGCTGTGGCGTCAACGTGATGGCTAAAGATGGCGACGGTCCCGTACCCGTCCACGCGTAGCTCCGCTACGACTTCAGCGACGACCGCTGGTTCAGCCGCAAGGTCACTGGTGTGGCGCGTCGACAACATATTCGCGTCGAGAGCAGCTTGCACGGCGGCGTGGCCGAAGTCGCGCCGACGAACGGCTGAGGCGGCCGCGGGCAGGATGTTGGTGGGATCGCGGTGCGAGACCTCCGGCAGATCGATCCGCATCGCACCAGGCAAGCTCTCTGCCGCCGCAATCCGCTCTGGACCGACGCCGACAGCTCCAGGCAAGCTCGCGTAGATGCACTGGTTTAGGTCACCGAGGAGGAGCAAGCGGCCCTCGCCCCGGATACGCGTGATCAACTCGAACTGGTCTTGCGTTGTGTCCTGGAACTCATCGCACACGACGATCGCCCAGCGCTTTCGGAGGTGCGCTTGGATCGCCGGGATCGCGGTCAACTGCAATGCCACCGGGATCAGCTCGTCGTAGGTGACCCCGCCAGCGGTGCCGAACAGCTTCGATTCACTAGGACCGATGAGCTTCGGATCACCTAGGCCGACGATCGAGCCGAAGCGCTTAACCAGCTTCCAGGCGAAGGCATGGAAGGTGGTGACTTCGACGAACGCGGCGTGCGGGCCTAGAGTATTGCTGGTCCGATCCAGAATTTGGCTGACCGCCGCCCGGGAGAAGGATAGGAACAACGCCCGACGGCGGGCCGTCCGGTCGTGATAGGCCTGGTCCAGTTCGCGACGCACCACCGCGGCGGCGGTCGTCGTCTTCCCGGTCCCGGCCCCGCCCATGACGATCAGGACGGGCGCAATCGACGCCAGCACATCATCCTGGCCTGGCCGAGGTTCGAAGGTCATACGTCAGTCAGGGTGACGAGAGGTTCACCAGACGGCGCTGGCCATCCGAGGTTCTTCAAAACCTCGTTGGCCAGTGGCGGCACCACCTTACGCGGCAATAGGTCGACGAAGATCCTGTGCAGGCCGCCCTTTTGCTTGAGCGCCTTGACGCAAGCCGCTGGCAGATCGGCATCGTCGATGTCCTGGACCGTCAAGCCCAGCTCATGCTCATCGTTCAGCATGTCCAATGTCTTTCGTAGAAAATCCATCGATAGCCCGTTGACGATGGCGCGTTCGATGGCTACACGTTCGGGTAAGCGAATAACAAGATCGCACAACGCTCTAAGCTCATTGATCAAGTCGTCGTCGGTGCCTGGCTTATCGTGATCCAAGATGACATTCACGGCGAAGCCCAAGTCGATAGCCAGCCGCGCCAACTTCGGCAATTCGGATTTGCCGCCCTCGCCGCCGGAAGCCGAGCCTCGGATCAAGCGAATTCCCCGACCTGATAGAGGTCGTCTGTTGAGTTGCGTCGCGCGGCGTCTATCGACGGCCAAATATGTCTCGTGGTCGTGCGGTCCTTCGACCAGTGCCACGGTCGGCGCGGACATAGCCGGCGCCAGCAGAGTGGAGATGTGGCGGCGGCGCAGCCGTTCTTTGCGATCGGCGTCCTCCGCAAGCTGGAAACTGAGGCGGCTGCCGGTGTGGCGAGTTAGGCGAACAAGTTCCGTGGCTTCGAATGCCCCGATGACCTCAGCTCGCCGGGTGGTCAGCCAGACCTGGCCCGACCGGCGGTGGAGTCGCAGCGCCAGATACTCCGCGGCGGCCGCGTCCAGCTGATCGCCGAAATCATCCGCCAAGATTATTGCGCCGTCGGACTGCGCCAAGGCGGTCGCTTCCGCAGCAGCGAGGACGGCTGCGGTAGTGGAACCGTGGGCAGACAGCGGCAGGTCGCCGGCCTTGTCATCGAGGTTCAGGGTGGGCTGAACAGCTCGCAGTAAAGCGGCCAACGAACCGTCCTCGGCTGTGAACCCCACCGCCGCCATGGGATCGATCGCATCGAGGCCGAAAAGCTGCTTAGGGCCGGCGTCCAGGATCTTGCTGAGGGCAGCTTGAATTTCAGCGCCGGCCGCCAGCTTGTCCGCGGCCGCGCCGATATCGTCGCCGAACTCTCGAAGCCTGCCAGTGAGGGCTTCTGGGTCCTGCTCGGTCGCTAGTCGACGCAACTGTCCTTCCGCCCTAAGTTGGAGCGGCGGGTTACGTTCCAATACCACCGCCTTGAGCACTTCCCGCTCCGCCCGAGGAACACGCTGCCCAGATTTCGGGTATTCCAGCCAGTGCTCGAGCTGTTCCTCGTCCGAGTCATAGCGCAGGTAGTACGCCAGCCGAATACCAAGTTCGGCGTCGGGGTCTTCGGCGTCAGCAACCAGACCACTAGCCACGTCAAGCAGTTCCAAACGCTCGTCCAGGTCCTGTTCCTGGGCTTCAGTCAAGCCCATCAGCGTGACCTTGACCCAGGTGAGCGCTGCAGCGGTAATGTCCTCGTCGGCATCTTGATCTGAATCGGCGTCGGCGACCTCTGCCAGGGGTCGGTAGACGTCCCACTCACTCGGACGAGCCTGCACGGTACGCGGATCGAGCACCCGGCGTAGGGCCGCAATGAGGTCAGATCGACCGGCGCGGGGCTCGCCCACCACCAGCACATTTTCGCGTGGGATCAGCAAGAACGACTCGAACCCCCGAAATCGATAGATCTCTAGCCGAGCGACGCGCAATCCAGCCCTCCAGACAGCTCTAACTCTGAACCCGCCGGGTGACCGGCGCCGCACCCAGGCGGCAGACCGATGCTAGATCCCGCCCCAACGGTTGATGCAGGGCAACGCCGCCGTCTGGAGCAGGATCTGATCCGATCCATGCCGTCGCCCCACTTCCTCGTCCCTAGGCACGCAAGTAGCGGTCGCGCACGACCCCGAGAGGAGCCTGGCGCGATGAGTCGGCTTGTCCGTGCTCATTAGGCTGACCGCAGAGCTCGCGTCGTCGGTCGGGCTGAAGTGAACGGTGAACGGAGCAGCGCCGAGCCATGGCCCGCAGCTACACCCAACAGACCATCAAGCTGCTGTTCGGGCAGGCCAGCGCCTGCGCCTACCCGGGGTGCGCCGCACCCTTAATCTTCGTCGATCGCCAGCAGCGGACGGTGGTGGCGGAAATCGCCCATATCCGTTCCGAGCGCCCCGATGGGCCGCGCCACGATCCGGCCTACACCGGCGACATCAACGGCCCCGACAACCTGCTCCTACTCTGCGGAATCCACCACAAACCCGTGGACAGGCACGAATCCACCTACGAGATCACCGACCTCGAAGTCTGGAAGCGAGCCCAAGTCGCAACTGCAGGCGCCGGCACGCCCGTCAGTGACGAGGAAGCGCTAGCCATCGTCCGCATCAGGCCAGAAGAGCGGCACGCTGTCGACCAGATCATCCGCTTGAGCTTCCGCGTAGAACGCGCGGCCGAGGACGCCGCAGACGCCCTCGGATTGGTCAATCACGAACACCGCCGCGCCCGCGAGAAACTCCAAGCGCAACTGGGGCCGATGTGGAAGGTGGACGGCGACGGCAACCAGACACCGATCACCAGCATGCAGCTGCCGCCTACACAACAAGCCGCGTTCCGGCAACGCCTCGAAACCACCTTCCAAGAGCGCCGACCCCGAGTCCGGGAAATCGTTGGCCTTCTCGGCGAGGAGATGTCTGTTCTGCGCGCCATGGACCCGCTACTCGGCGGACTCGCCAATCAAGTGGTGCTAGCGGCCGAGTTACTGCCGGACGTCTTCCACGAGGCCAGCGTCTTAGAGCAGACAATCGACCTACTTCAGAATCAGGTTCGACGGCTCAGCGAGGCAGCGCAGGAGCGATACTAGTACCGGCGTATTGGCCTACGAAGTCACGTTGAGTCGCCGGCCGACCGACCTGACTGTTGCACGACTACTTTGAGCCCAGCCTTCCACTGTCACCGGAGCAGGCGCCGGCACATCGGCGGCAGGCGACCGCGGCACCGCCAGCTACCTAGGAGCCGGCTCGTTCGCTATCCCCTGGTCGCGACCGCATGACGACACCGCGGGCCGTCAGGGTGCGCCAGACGGTGCTCTGGTTCAGGCCTAGCATCGCGGCAATCCGGGAAGTTGACATGCCGGCCTCGTACAGCCGGACGGCTTCGACAATCTGGATTTCGGAGAGTGGTTGCTTGCGCATGGCCACTCCGCCATCGTGTAACAGCCGCAAGACACTGGACTTGCCCAAGTCGTACCTGCGGGTCAGCTCAGTGGTGGACACCCCTGCCTGGTAGTCGGCAACAAGCTGGGCCGTCAAGTCAGCCAATCCGGTGCGCTGCTGGAGCTTGTAGCGCTGACGCGGCGGAGACGTCGGCTGCTGACGAGCTTCGTTGCTAGCCAGCGCCTTCGCCAACCGATCCAGGCCGACACCGGTCAGATCCTGTTTCGAGTAACGATGAACCAGCTCCACCGTTGTCTCGCTTGGGCAGGAAGTAGACCCGTCCGGGCAACTCTCAGGTGTGCAGTTGCTCGCCCACGGCAAGCAACTGCTGCGAGTCCTCTGCCATGCGCTGCTTCCGGGAGCCGGTCCACCAGATCAGGCCGGCGGAGACCGCCAGCAGCGCCGCGGTGGCGGTCAGCGCGACGTGCGGCAGGTACTCCAGCGCGACTCCCCCGACCACGGCTCCCGCCGCGCCGGCTCCGCGCATGATCACCTGGTCGCGCTGGAAGAGCCGGTTGCGTTCGGGCATGGCCAGGCCGGCGGCATGGAAGCTGAAGCCGAGCGCGGCACCGGCCAGGGCCAAGCCGCACATGAACGAGATGGCCTGCAGCAGCAGCGGATCAGGGCTCAGGGTCAGCGCCCCGACGCACAGCGCCGTCACTGCCCAGCCCGCCGTGCACAGCACGACCGGCTCGTGCCGGTCCGGTGCACGGCTGAGCAGCAGGTTGGCGGCGATGCCGCCGGCCGCGCACATGCCGATGCACAGGCTGTAGGTGCTCGCGCCATGCGGGTGGTGGGCGGCCGCGATCGGCAACGCCAGCCACCAGACGATCAGCGCGAAGGTGCCGAGCCCGTTGGCCCGGATCAGGGCCCGGGCCAGCTGCGGCAGCCGCACCGCTTCCTGCTGCACAGCCGGCTGTCGAACTGGAGCCGGCCGCGGCTGAGTCGTGCGCACCAGGCACAGAGCCGAGATCAGGAAGGTCGCGATATCAGCACCCAGCAGCGCCCGGGACGAGCCGGCCCAGGTGATCGCCGCGGCCAGCAGCGGGCCCGCGATCCGGGCCAGCCGGCCGCCCAGATCGAAGCTGGCATAGGCCTGCCGGCCCTCCCCGGGCACGAGTTCGGGGATCAGGGTGCGAAAGGCCGGCTCGAAGACCGCCGTCAGGAACGCGATGCTCGCCACCAACCCGAGGCCGACGAGCCTGGTGACGACGCCGCCGAACGGCAGCATCAGCAACCCGAACAACAGCACAGCCCGCGCCACGTCGAGCACGGCCAGCCTCCGCACGCCGACCTCGAAGCTCAGGTACTTGCGCAACACGCCCCAGGCCAGGAACGGCAGTGACTCGGCCAGGATGATGCAGGCCACGCCGGCACTGGAATGCGTCAGCGACCAGACCAGCCAGACCGCCCCGACCGCAAACATCCGGTCACCGATAACCGAGGTCGTGCGGCCGATCCACAGCCGGCGCAGATCGCCATGCCCGGCGACGAACCGCCAGCGCTGCCCCACCCGCATCCGGAAAGTCTGGCAACCTGCTGCAGACGCCGCGCGCCTGGCCCGCGGCCGACCGACGCCTGCTATCCGGGCGGTGGCCGATCGCCGAGCACATGGTCGGCGTTGGAAGCCAGATCAGCGGCCGGCGCGAGCCAGCCAGTCGGCATACCGCGGGCCGGCCACCTCGGTGTCGTCCCCGGGCACCAGGATGCCGTCCCGGAAGGCGCGTCCCATCTTGCCGGGGATGGGCAGCCCGAGCGGCTTGGCGGACTTGGTCGGCAGCTGTTCGGTCATATCCCACAAGGTCATCACCTCGGGCCCGGCCACCTCGACGAGCTGGCCGGTGCGGGCCCCGGTCGCGCATTCGGCGATGACCTCGGCCACCGCCTCCAGCGCGACCGGCTTCATGGTCATCCGCGGCACGAGCGCGAACGGGCCGAACTTCATCCGGTCCAGGTTCTGCTGCGGAAAGTCGTACCACTGGGTCGAACGGACGATCGTCAGGTTCGGGCTCTCCTCGCGCGCGACCCGTTCCTGCTCGGTCTTGCCCGCGAAGTACCCGTAGCCCTGCACCTCGGGCAGCTCGCAGTTCACGATCGACAGCAGGATGTGCCGCGCGCCGTTCGCGCGGGCGGCGCCGGCGATGGCCTTCGTCGAGCGGACGAAGAAGTCCGTCGCCTTCTTGCGGTTCGTGGTGAACTGGCCGGTCGCCTCGACGATCACGTCGGCGGCGGCCAGGCGTGCGACGGCGTCATCGGTCAGCACGTCGAACCCGGTCGACCGGGAGAACAGTTGCGCCTCGGCGCCGCGCGCGGTGATCGCTCGCGCGATCGCATTGCCCGACAGGCCCCCACCAACGACCGCGACCAGCAACGGAAACCTCCAAGATCAGTGCGGGAAAAGCCGAATTGCGGCCAGTGTAGTGGAGCTTGTCGCGATTGCGGATTTCAGGGAGTCACGCGCGGGCCCCCTCCGCGGCGTGCTCGCGGCACCGGCTCTCGGCCGCCAGGCTCAGCGGGCCGCGCCGAGCTGCCCGGCCCGCGTTCCCCTCCGGACCGGCTAGCCCCCGCACGTCGAGCACCGCGCTCGGATGGCGTCCTGCGGTCGAGGCCAGCAGCCAGGTGCCCGCGTCCACCGTCGGTTCCGCAACGCTCAACACCGCGTCCTTGCCGAGGTAAACCTCGTGCAACCGGACGATGCAGCCGCGGAAGCGGCAGCCGGCGAACACCAGCTGGGCGCCCTCCTCGAGCTGCACCCGATCCAGCACGAGCCGCAGGCCCGGGCCGAACGAGACACCGTCGAAGACGTGGCTGCCGCTGATGCTGACCGCGGCGAGGTTGACCAGCAGCGCGCCGTGCCGGCCGCCCAGCCCGGATCGCAGGAAGCCCGCCAGCAGCGCGGTGATCTGCTCGCGTACCGCGGATTCCGTCGCGTCCGACCGGGTGTAGCGGCGCACCCTGAGGTAGGCGCACAACGCGTCGACGCAGCTCTGCGCCCGGGCGTTGGCCCCGGCGAAGTACCAGCGCTCGGCCAGCTCCGCGAGCGCCCGGGCACCGGCGACCTGCTCGTGCCACGACGAACCGTGCAGGCGCGTCAGGGCCGGCAGGAACTGGTCGGAGGCGTCCACGGTGCCGAGCTCACGCCGCGAGTTCGTCGCGCACGAGCACGAGCGCGTCGCGCAGCGAGTCCAGGTCGGGCGCGATGACGGTCGAGACCGCGACGACGGACAGGTTGCCGGTCATCCGGGTGACCGCGACGATCGGCACCCCGGCCCGGTACGCCGCGTACAGCTCCATCGCGGTGCCCATGCTCGGCGTCGAGCCCGGCAGGTAGGCGATGCACAGGTCGCAGGCCGCCGCCGCCGCGGTCATCTCGGCGAACGTCCGGCGCAGCTGCTGGGCCTCCGGTCCCAGCTCGTCGGTCCGGAGCACGACCGGCCCCGCCTCGATGACGGCCCGGACGGCTGCCGCGGTCCCGGGCTCGGCCAGCTGCCGCGCCACCGGCAGGCTCGGGTCGAAGCACTCCGCCTCCGGAAACACCGTGGCCACGATCGCCGGAATCGTTTCGCGGTAACCCTGATCGGCCACCGCGAGCCCGTTGCTCGCCCCCTGGATGGTGCCCGCGACGAAGACCCGCCGGACGGCGGTCACTCGTTGGCCAATGCGTACGGGGCGACGTCCTTCGCCGGGTCGGCGATCCGCCGGTAGACCCGGGCGGCCCCGACCAGGTGCTCCTCGATCTCGGCGCGGGACAGCGTCGTGGCGCCGGTGAGGTGCCCCCAGACCGGGTCCGCGCCGGGCTGCTCGTTGCGGGTGACGACGCCCTGGCCGGACCGGAGCCAGATGTCGTCGGCGGAGAAGGTCTTCGCCGCGTAACCGTGCAGCGGGATGATCGCCTCGGCGGTCCAGCGGAGTTCCGGGACGAATGCGCGGATCGACACGCTGGTCTGCTCGGGATCGGTCACCAGCGACCGCATGTCCGTGGTGAACTCGTCCATGTCGAACACCGAGTTCGCCCGCAGCGAGAAGTGCCGGCTGAGCACGTAGCTGCCGCGCGACGGCCCGTACCGGGAGTAGGACAGCCTGATGACGTAGCCGTCCTTCGTCTGCTTGTACCGGGCGTCGAGTCGGCCCGGCCTCGTCCGGCCCGACTCGTCCCGGCGGCGCGGGGCGGCCTCGACCCGGACCTCGGACTCCCCCGCGGCGACCTCCGCCCGCGGGAACCGGATCGGGTCGACGTGCAGCAGGTACGGGTCGAGCACGATCACCTCGCCGTCGTCGTGGAAGACCGCGCCGACGTGCCGCTCGTCCCGCAGGATGACCGCGGGCGGGGCACCGAGCTTCTCCGCCCGCTGTGCCACGTCGATCGTCTGGTAGATGCAGGCCGCGCCGAACCGGGGATCCGGCGGGCCGTCGCCGAACGAGGTGTGGAATGCGGTCGCGCTGTTGTACGGCATCTCGGTCAGCGAGCCGCGCAGCGCGAGGGTGTAGCGGTCCAGGTCCGGGCCGTCGGTGCGCAACGGGCGGTCGATCGCCTGCTCGGTGGTCACGCCGACCGCTCCTCGCCGACGGTCTCGGCCGACCGCTCCCGCAGCCGCTCCTTCAGCCGCGCCCGGTTGACCTTCCAGGTGGAGGTGCGCGGCAGCTCGTCCCACGGCAGCACCACCGGCGGGCTCAGCGGCGGCAGGTCCGTGGTCGCCGCCCGCCAGGCCTCGTCGGTCGGCGCGGCACCGTCGACGCAGAGCACCGGCAGCGGCAGGTCGTCGCCCTGGGCCAGGATGATCACCTCGGACGCCCCGGCGATGCGCTCCAGCAGCACGCTCTCGATCTCGGTCTCGCTGCCGTTCGGGATCGCGTCCACCGCGCGGCCGACGAAGTGGATGCGCCCGAGCCGGTCCCGGTAGCCGACGTCGCCGGTCCGCCAGAACTCGCCGTCGAAGTTCGCCCGGTGCCGGTCGGTCTCGCCCAGGTAGTCGACGCAGATCGACTTGGACTTCACGATGATGTCGCCGACCTCGCCCTTGGGCAGCGGCTTGCGGGTCGCCGGGTCGACGACCTGCGCCTTGATCATGCCGGGCCACGGCGCGCCCATGTTGTTCATGTTGTCGTCGCGGGTGCCGGCCATCTTGTTCAGCTGCGGCCGGAAGTAGGCCTGGCCGGCGATCGGCCCGACCTCGCTCTGCCCCCAGCTGTGCCCCCAGACCAGCAGCCGGCGCCGGGACGCGTTGACGAACGGCCGGGCGATCGACGGGTGCATCAGGTCGAAGGTGTTCATGTAGTACCGGACGTTCGCGAACAGCTCCGGCCGGCGCCCGACCAGCGGCAGCCAGTGCTGGAAGATGTTCGGCACCGTCTCGACGATGCTCGGCCGGTGCTCGTCCATCAGCCGCTCGACGTCGCCGATCTGGTGCGTGCTCGCGATCATCAGCTCGTCGGGCGCCCAGCGGAACTGCGCGGCCGCCCAGGCGTAGGCGCGGGAGTGCGCGAACGAGATCGAGCTGAGCAGCACGTCCTTGTGGCCGCTGACGGCGACCGGCATCGGCAGCAGCTCCAGCCGGGTCGCCGCCCGGTTGGTATCGGCGGTGTGCACGACCAGCTTCGGCACGCCGGTGGTGCCCGAGGAGTGGGTGATCATCATCGGCTCGTCGTCACCGCGCAGCGACACCGGCGCCGGCGCGCTGCCGCGCAGCTCGTCGAGAGAGGTCGCGTTGGCCATCGAGCCGTCGAGCAGCAGTGCCCGGCAGCCGGTGTACGGCCAGCCGCCGATGGCGGTCAGCCGGGTCAGGAACTCGCTGGTGGTCACCAGGGCGGTCGGCCTCAACCGGTCGATCAGCTGGGCCAGGTGCTCGGTCTGGTTCGCGGCCGAGATGGTCGCCGCCACCGCGCCCACCCGCGCGGCCGCGGCCGAGAGCAGGATGAAGTCGAAGTGGTTGTTCTTGATCACCGCCACCCGGTCACCGTGGCGGACTCCGAGCTGGTACAGCCAGCCGGACGCCTCACGGACGAGTTCGGCCATCGACGCCGCGTCGTGGTGCCGGCCGGCGTCCGGGGCGATGTCGAACGGCCGGTCCAGCCGCAGCTTGGTGGTGCGCTTCCGCTCGGCGTGCCAGTCGAACCACAGGGCGATGTTCTTCGGCGGGTTCATTCCCACTGCGCGCTTCCTTCTTCCGGTGTGTCGCTTGAGGTTCTCTGGTGCTCCGGTTGCGGTGCGGCCGGCGCACGCCGGCCCCGGGCTCACTGGTTCGAGGCGGGCATCCCGGCCAGCGCGTCGGCGAGTTCCCGGATCGTGCCGTGATCCCAGATCACCGACGGGTCCAGGTCGATGCCGAAGGTGTCCTCGATGTCGCCGCACAGTGTCAGCGCGTACACCGAGTCCAGCCCGAGGTCGGTGAGCTGCGCGTCGACGTCGACGCCGCCGGCCGGCACGTCCCCGTAGGCGGCGACGCGCTCTCGCAACCATTCCCGCAGGGTGTCGCCGCTGACCTCGTCGGAGCGGATATCAGTCACGTTGTTCCCTTTCCGTGGTGAACGCGCTGGGTCGTTTCCAGCTGATCGGCCCCTGCTCGGTTCCCAGGCACAGCCCGGCATCGACCGTGCGCTCCACCGCCCGCGCCGCCCGGTCGCAGACCTCCTGCGGCCAGGTCGCGGGCCGCTCGGGCCCGCCATCGCCCAGCCCGGCAACCGGAACGTGCGACAGGAGCTCGGTGACCCGGAGCAGCGCGACGGCCAGCGCGTCGCCGGTGGCCGCGAACGGGCTGGCCGGATCGTCGCGGCCCTCGAACCAGGTGCCCAGCACCGCTCCGGCCGCCATCAGGCCGGCGGCGCGGCGGGCCAGTTCCATCGCCCGGGGCGACACGTCGGACCCGAGCTCGTTCGGCGCCAGCTCCCGCACCCCGGACAGCACCGCGGTGAGCTCGCCCTGCCACAGCTCCAGGATCGGCACCAGCGCCGGCTGCTCGCTGCGCACCGCCTCGGTGATCGCCTTGTCCTGCAGCGCAATCACCAGCGAGTCCTGGCGCCCGACGCCGAGGCCGAGCGCGCCGAAGTCCAGCTCGCCCAGCTCGCCGCGGCCGTCGAAGACCGCCCCGTCGTAGCTGCCGCCGCGGGCGACCCGGCGCGCCCAGGTGGGCAGGCCCGGCACCAGCGACAGCAGGCAGGCCACCGAACCGGCATGCCCGATCGGGACCACGATCAGGTCGCGCAGCCACTTCTCGAAGATCCCGTACTCGTCCTCGACGGCGTAGAAGCTCGACCCGAACAGGGTGGACAGGTCCGCCATGCCGGCGTTCATCAGCGCCGGGGCGAGGTACTTCGCCGCCGCCGTCGCCAGGAAGGTCTCGTCCGGGTGCCGGTGCAGCAACCGGACACCGGCACGGGCCAGCGCGTCCGACACCAGCAGCGCGCCCCAGGCCCGCACCAGCAGGTGGCGCGCGTGCGGCAGCTGCCAGACCGTCGATCCGTAGAGGTCCCGGCGCCGGGCGTAGTCGAGCGCGAGCCGGGTGGCCGAGTCCAGCGCGCCGTTGGTCAGGGCCGGCAGCACCGCCCGCGTCACCTGGAACGCCCGCAGCGCCGTCGAGACCGCGGCGCCGGGCTCGCCGACGAACCGGTCCGCACCGACGACCAGCCGGTCGAAGGTGACCGCGCCGATCTGGCAGCCCCGCATGCCCGCGGTCTCGAAGCGGTACCCGGTGTCGGCCGCGCCCGAGCCGGTGCGGTCCTTGCGCCAGTGCAGCAGGCTGAACGCCCGCGCGCTCGGCTCGCCGCCGGTGTGCACGAACAGCAGCGCGGACTCGGCCCGGTCGATGTTGTTGATGACCTCCTTGCGGCCGGTGATCGTCCAGCCGTCCGGGCCGAGGGTCGCCGCGCACTCGTTGCCGAGCAGGTCGTTGCCGTGGGCCAGCTCGTGGAAGCCGGTGGCGATCCGCTCGCCGCCGATCAGCGCCGCCGCCACGTCGTGCCTGACCCGCTCGTCGCCGGCCACCCAGACGTTCACAGCGGCCATCAGGCTGGTCACCCCCTGCCCGAGCCCGAGCGCGGGGTCCCGCCGGAAGACCGGCAGGATGCGGCGCACCAGGTCCTCGCTCGACACCCACCGGCCACCGAGGCTGGCCGGCACGAACTCGGCGCCGAAACCCCAGTGCGTCAAAGCCGATTCGGCATCGGGGACGAGTTCGCGGCGCCGGTCGGCCGCGAGGATCGCGTGGTGGGTCAGCAGCGCGTCCGGTGCCGTCGGGTCACCGAACACCTGTTCCAGGTCTGCCGGCGTCACGCGCACCACCCCTCGAACAGGCTCACCGGGCGGTGATCGGCCCGCCAGCCGGCCAGCACCTGCTCGGCCAGGCGGGCGTACCCTTCACCGGCGCCCGGCACCGGGCGCCCGATGCGCTCGCACACCCGGGCCAGCGCGGCGGCCAGCCAGGCATCGTCGCCGGCCAGCGCGGTGCGGCGCGCGTCGCCGGCCGCGACGACCAGGCAGGACGCTCCCGCGAAGACCTCGGCCACCCGCCGCGCCAGCTCGAACGACTCCACCCCCGGCGCACCGGCCCGCGGGGCGGCGACGACCTCGGCGAGGACGCGGTCGGACACCGCCCGGAAGGCCGCCAGCACCGCCTCCAGCGGGCCGGAGCGTCGCAGGCCGGCCACCAGCCCGTCCACCCCGGCGAGCAGGCTCGAACCGGCCCGGGTCATCAACCGCAGCCGGGCCAGGTCGAGCCCGGGCGCGGGCCGGCCCGGATCGAGCCCGGGGGCGGGCGCCGGACCGGTGCCCCGGTGCGCGGCCGCCCGGGCGATCGCCGGGAACTCGTTGACGATCGTGCGCAGGTTGACCACCGAGTTGCCGTCGAAGATGCCGACGATCCGGTTGTCCCGGCAGGCCTTCTCGAACCGGCCGCCGATCCCGGGCAGCTGCGACCGGGCGCCGAGCAGGCCCGTGGCACGCTGGAAGGCGCCGTCCACCGTCGCCGGGACCACGTACTTGACGCACGCGCTGACCAGGTTCATCTCCGCCGGCAGGGCGGCGATGTGCCGGGCCCCGACCAGCGCCGTCGCCTCCGCCACCAGCGCATCGGCGACGAGGGAACCAAGCTCGGCACGGACGGTGGCGAGCTCGGCCAGCGGCCGGCCGCGCACGACACGCCCGGTCGTGAAATCCAGCACCGCCGCCACCGCCTGGTCGGCCGCGCCGAGCGACAGCGCGGTGCAGGTCGGCCGGGTCACCTGCAGCGCACGCAGCACCAAATCGATGCCGTGATCGGCCTGGCCCACCAGCCGGTCGGCGGGCAGCTTCACGCCGGCGAACTCGACGCCGCTGATGTCGGCGCCGCGGATGCCGTGGGTGCGGACCTTGGGCAGGTGCCGGACGCCGGAACCGAGTTCTTCCTTGTCGGCAAGGACGAGCGACAACGACCGCGGGCCGTACTTCTCCCCGGTGCGCACCAGGACGCAGATCGCCCGGCCGCGAGTGGCGTTGTTGATCGGCCACTTCGCGCCGTCGAGCCGGCCGCTGGCGGGATCCCACGAGGTGGCCGACCGCAGCAGGTCGGAGCCGCGGCCGCGCTCGGTGAGGCCCCACGAGACCGGGTCGCCGGACAGGGCGATGCTCGCCACCCGGGGCGCGATGGCGCCGTTGTCGACCCAGGCGCAGATCGTGCCGAGGAACGTCTTGCCGTGCGCGACCGCCGCCGTGAGGTCGCGCCGGGCAACCTGCCGGAGCAGCAGCATGGGCAGCAGCGGATCGTCGTACGTCCCGCCGAACGTCGCCGGAACGTACGAGCGGTACAGGCCGAACTCGTCCAGGGCGTCGACCGCGTCCTGCGGGAACGCCGAGTCCTCGTCCGCGGCGAGGCAGGCACCTGTCGGCATCCGGGACGCGGGCTCCGCCGGATCGCCCAGGAAGCGATCCAGCACCGCGGCCCGGTCGAAGGCGTCGGTCACCGGGCGGCCTTCGCCGCCACCGCGCCGTCCGACAGCACGGCGAACTCCCCGGACACCAGCTTCTCCCGCGCCGCGCGGCGCCGGACCTTGCCGCTGGTCGTCTTGGGAATGGCGCCGCGACCGACCAGCACCACGTCGAACCGGCTGAGCGAGAAGTCGCGCGCGACCTGGGCCCGGATCTCATCGATGCTGACGGGCAATCCGCCCTTCGGCGGCTTCTCCACGACGACCGTGACCGCCTCGCCGGCGGTGCTGAACGCGGCAGCGGCCGCCTCGCCGTGGCTGGACACCAGGCGGGCGACGGCGCGCTCCAGGTCGGACGGGTAGAGGTTGCGGCCGCGCAGGTTGATGAGATCGTCCAGCCGCCCGGTGATGGCCACCTCGCCGTCGAGCAGGAAGCCGACGTCACCGGTGCGCAGGAAGCCGCTCTCGCCGTCGACCCGGGCGCCGAACACCTTGCTGGTCGCGGCCTCGTTCTGCCAGTACCCGACGGAGACGCTGGGCCCGCGCACCCAGATCTCGCCGACTCTGCCGTCCGGCAGCCGCGCGCCGGACGCCGGATCGACCACGACGACCTGCTGATCGCCGGCCGGCGGGCCACACCGGACGACCGCCAGCGACGGCGCCTCGGACCGGGCCGGCACCACGCGGCCCTCCTCGAGCTCGCGCGCGTCGAGCAGCAGCGGCGCGCACGGCTCGGTGACACGCTTCACCGAGATGAGCAGGGTGCTCTCGGCCATCCCGTAGGCGGGTTTGAACGCGCCCGCGTCGAAGCCCGCCGCGGCGAACCTTTCGTGAAAGCGTTGCAGCGTCGAGGCATGCACCGGCTCGGCCCCGGTCACCACCGTGTCGAGCGAGGACAGGTCGAGGGCGGCGAGCTGCTCGTCGGTGACGAGCTTGGCGCACAGCAGGTACGCGAAGTCGGGGGCGACCGTGGTGGTGGCCCGGTAGCGGCTGATGAGCTGCAGCCACAGCGCCGGCCGGCGCAGGAACTGCGACGGGCTGGTGGCGATCAGGTCGAATCCGGTGTAGATCGCCTGCAGATAC
>Ga0335073_10004671_pt1 | contig 19155 bp, 22 predicted proteins | sample Lox_Sample_22_FD_207093 | JGI IMG/M metagenome (GOLD analysis project Ga0335073, IMG submission 207093) | Soil microbial communities from Loxahatchee National Wildlife Refuge, Florida, United States - Lox_Sample_2.2 | ecosystem: Environmental > Terrestrial > Soil > Wetlands | place: USA... | reverse complement strand
AACATGCTTATTACATCGACTACCGCAATCGTCGCGCGGATTTCGTCACGACATTCATCGACATCCTGATCAATTGGGATTTCGTTGCGCACAACTTGGCCCGCCATTCGGCAAACAAGGCGGCCTGACCACCCTCGTGACGGATCGAGGCGTCCTGCGGCGCCTCGATCGCTTCTCCTCGTTCGGTCGTATTAGGTCCACCTCTGCCGGAACGAAACCGCGCCATAGCGCGTTCTCTGCCCGGGCTTCTCTCAGTCTAAAGGAGGCGACATGGCCGACACCATCGCCGATCGCGCCGACCTCGACGTGATCGCAAAGGACATAGCAGTCCTCAGGAAAGACATTGGCGTGCTGTTGCGGCAGATGAAGAACGGCACGACGGAAGCCGCGACCGACGAGCTGCGTAGCCTCTATGAATCGCTCGCCAGCGAAGGCGAGCACGCCGTATCCGCACTCACGCAAAAAGTCGAGGAGCGGCCGTTCACCAGCCTGCTCATCGCGTTCGCCGCCGGGTTCATCGGCAGCCGCTTCCTGCCTCCCTGAGGCGGTCGCATGGAGTCGATCCTGCGGCTCGCGGTTCCGGTGGTCGAACGGCTTGCGCTCGCGGGCGCAGCGGCGACGCCGATGAACCTAGTGATAGCGGCGTCGTGCATCGCGCTCGCCGCTCTCACCGCGATAGCCGCCGGAGGCTGCCTCACCGCCGCGTTATGGCTCGCGGTTTTGCCGCATCTCGGCCCGGCGTTGGCGGCGGTTGTATGCGCCGCAGCGCTCGCGGCGTCGGGCGGCATTTTGGTGGCGATCGCGGTCGGCGTGGAGCGGCGCCCGAAGCCGGCGTCGCCGCCGGCCCTGGCCGATTTGCTTCGTCACGTCGACGGCGAAGTCCTGCTGCGCGACCATAAGAGCGATCTCCTGGTTGCCGCGCTGGTCGCCGGCCTGGTTGCGGGGGGTTACACGCACCGGCCCTTGGGACCCGAAAAAAGATTGGCACGATCCGCTCGATCCTAAGCCGCGATGAAGCATCTCGTTCTGTGCATCGACATCGGCGGAAGCCATATCAAGGCCTCGGTCGCCGACCCCCGGGGCAGATTGGTGGGCCCCGTTGTCCGGCACGACACGCCGGCGCGGGCATCGCCGCAACATGTGCTCGGCGTGATCGGCGCGCTGGAGAAGGATCTGCCGCGCTATGACCGAATTTCGGCCGGCTTTCCGGGCGTCGTCCGCAGCGGCCGCATCATCACCGCTCCCAATCTCGGCACGAAGGCGTGGCGCGGCTTCGACCTCGCCGGCCATCTCACGCGGATGCTGGGGAAGCCCGCACGCATCTTGAACGATGCCGAGGTCCAGGGGTTGGGCGTCATCTCGGGCAAGGGCCTCGAATTGGTGATCACGCTCGGGACCGGCTTCGGCAGCGCCCTCTACCGCGACGGCGAGATCATGCCGCACATGGAGCTGGGTCAGCACCCGATGTGGCACGACGAGACCTATGACCAATATCTGGGCCATGCCGCGTTGTTGGCGAAAGGGCCGAAAAAGTGGAATCGCCGCCTTGAGCGGGCGTTGGGCTTCATCGCGACGCTGCTCGATTACGACCGGCTCTACATCGGCGGCGGCAATGTCAAGACCGTCAGCCTCCGCCTGCCGAAGAACGTCAAGCGCGTCGCGAACGAGGCGGGAATCACCGGTGGCGCGCGATTGTGGGACGCTGTCCACGACCGGCTCTTCGACGCCGGCAAGCAACGGAAAACATCGCAACGGCGTTGAGTCTCCAAGGAGACCGGCCATGCGCCCAATGGGGTATATTCTCGTTTTGATTATCGCCGCGTTCGCTGCGCCGGTTTTTGCCGCGACCGCGCCGCAGACGTTTCAGATCGCCGATGCCGGCACCTTCGCGAACAAAAAGGCCGAGTACGAGGTCGGCGCTCGGCGCGAAATGGATTTATGGCAGCGCCGGATGAGCGAGGCCGACGCGCATGCGCAGAAAGACCTCGACCATGCCTGGGTCGCGACCAAGGAGCAATGGGCGTTGTTGCAGCAGGCGACCGCCGATAGCTGGGACCGATCGCGAGCCGCCTTCGAACGAGCGTCCGAGCATTTGAAAGGGACGTGGGAAAAATACCACTCCACCAGCCGATAGGAGCGGATCATGCTGTCGTGGGCCGTCACATTTTTCATCATTGCCATCATCGCCGCCGTTTTCGGTTTCACGGGGATCGCGCTCGCGACGGCGGAGATCGCCAAAATCCTGTTCTTCATCTTCCTGGTGCTGTTCGTGATCTCGCTGATCGCCGGTCTCGTGCGCGGGCGTGCGCCGCCGGCTATTTGATCCCCGTGCCTCGCGAGACGATGGTTGAAAGCACCACCCGTGGACAACCGGCACCACAGCCGCAGACAGTGACCGAAGCGGCTTCCGTTGCGGCCTTGCCGATCGAGGATTATGCCCTCATCGGCAACACCGTCACCGCGGCCCTTGTCGGGCGCAACGGGTCGATCGATTGGCTGTCTTTCCCGCGGTTTGATTCGCCCGCCTGCTTCGCCAGCCTCTTGGGCAACGCCCGCAATGGCCGTTGGCTCATCGCGCCGCGCGAGCCGGTACGCCAAGTGACGCGCCGCTATCGGCCCGACACCCTTGTCCTCGAGACGCATTTCCGGACCGCGGGCGGCGAGGTCATTCTGACCGACTTCATGCCGCCGCCGCGCGGGGACGGCGTCGTCGAGTTGATCCGCATCATCGACGGTATGCAAGGCTCGGTCGAGATGGGAATGGAGGCGGTCTTCCGCTTTGACTACGGCTCGATCGTGCCGTGGGTCACGCGCCGCGATTTCGGGATCGATGCGATCGCCGGGCCCGACGCGCTGCAACTGCGCACGGCGCTTCCGCTCGAAGGCCGGGACGAGACGACCGTCTCGGCGTTCACGGTTCAAGCCGGCGACAGCATTTCCTGCACGCTCGCTTGGTTTCGCTCGCATCGCCCAGAGCCGGATGCGCGCGATCCGGCCACCGCTCTCGACGCGACCGAGCGGTTCTGGCGCGATTGGGCCGGTCAGGCCACCGATATGACCGACCACTGGCGCGAGCCGGTCATGCGCTCGCTTCTCACCCTCAAGGCGCTGACCTTCAGCCCCACCGGGGGCATCGTCGCGGCGCCGACCACCTCTCTGCCCGAGGTGTTGGGTGGCGTGCGAAATTGGGACTATCGCTATTGCTGGCTACGCGACGCCACGTTCACGCTCTACGCACTGCTCCATTCCGGCTACCGCAAGGAGGCGGAGGATTGGCGCGAATGGCTGCTGCGCGCCGTCGCCGGCCGGCCCTCGGCATTGCAGATCATGTATGGCCTCGCGGGCGAGCGACGCCTTTGGGAACAGGATCTGCCCTGGCTCGACGGCTATGCGGCGAGCCGTCCGGTCCGCATCGGCAACGCGGCGCATCAACAGCTCCAGCTCGATGTCTATGGCGAGGTGATCGACGCTCTGCACGCCGCCCGCGACCATCACATCGAGACCGACGACAACACTTGGGAAGTGCAGCGCAAGCTGCTCGAGTTCCTCGAAGGGGAATGGCGGCATGCCGATTCCGGCATTTGGGAGATGCGGGGCCGCAAACGCCATTACACCCATTCCGCGGTGATGGCTTGGGTGGCGGCCGATCGCGCCGTGCAGGCAGTCGAGCGATTCGGCCTCGACGGCCCGGTCGACCAATGGCGCGCGCTGCGAAGCGATATCCATGACGAGGTCTGTCGCCGCGGCTATGATTCCGACCGGAACTGCTTTGTCCAATTTTTCGGCGGCAAGACCGTCGACGCCGCGCTTTTGCAGATTCCGCAGGTGGGATTTCTGCCAGCGACCGACAAGCGCGTGATCGGCACGATCGAGGCGGTCCAACGCGAGTTGATGGTCGACGGATTCGTTCGCCGCTATAGCACCCATGAGGATATCGATGGATTGCCCCCCGGGGAGGGGTCATTCATCATCTGCTCGTTCTGGCTTGCCGATGACCTCGTGCTGCTCGGTCGCACGCGCGAGGCCCGGCACATGTTCGAGCGTCTCTTGGCAATTCGCAATGACGTCGGCCTGCTGGCCGAGCAGTACGATCCTCGCGCCAAACGTCTGCTCGGCAACTTTCCGCAAGCCTTCTCCCATGTCGGGCTCATCAACACGGCCCACAATCTGTCGCACGTGCGCGGGCCGGCCAAACGCCGGAGCGGCCACCACTAACGCATCGCGCCGGCGGCGGCGCTAACGAGAAGATCGTCAGTCGGCGTCGGGCCGGACCCGCGCTTCGACCAGCTTGCCCCGGCGCAGCAACCGGACCGGAATCTCTTGGTCAGCGCGCTCGGCCGTCAGCAGCCGGTGCAGATGGTCGACCCCGGACAGCGGCTCGCCGTCGAAATCGAGCAGGATGTCGCCGCTTTGCAGCTCGGCGCGCGCGGCGGGCCCGTTCTGAACGACTTCGGAGATCATGATCGCATTGGCAACCGCGCGCTCGAGGCCGCGGACGATGCGGCGGTCGAGCAAGATCGTCTGCCCGGCGATCCCGATCCGGCTGCGGCGCACGCGACCGTCGCGCATCAGCCGCTGCGCCACATCGCTTGCGGTATCGATGCCGATCGCGAAGCAAATCCCCTGGGCGCCGCCGATCATCGCGGTGTTGATGCCGACGACGCGGCCCAGCCCATCGGCGAGCGGTCCGCCGGAATTGCCAGGGTTGAGCGCGGCATCGGTTTGAATCACGCTGTCGATGAGCCGGCCCGAGGGCGAGCGCAGCGTGCGCCCGAGCGCGCTGACGATGCCCGCTGTCACGGTCGCGTGGTAGCCGAGCGGATTGCCGACGGCGATCACGAGCTGTCCGACGCGCAAATCCGCCGAACGGCCGAATACCGCATGCTCCAGGTCGCTCGCCAGAACCCGCAAGACCGCAAGATCGGATTCCGGATCATCGCCGACCAGGAGCGCCTCGAAGGTTCGACCCGACGCAAGCGTCACGGAAACGCGGCCGGCATTGCGGACGACGTGGCTGTTGGTCAGGACATAGCCGTCGGGCGTGTAGACGACGCCCGACCCCTGCCCAAGAGGCCGTCCATCCTGCCGCGCCGCCTGTACGCCGACGACGGCGGGCCCCACCCGCTCGAACGCGCGAGAGACGAGCGCCGAATAAGGGTCGAGCAATTCTTCGCTGATCATATCTAAAGGCATTGCCGCCTCTGATGGCTTTGGCGGCTTGAAGTGAGGGGCCACGCCGCTCCTTCCAACCCGGCCATCTGGCCAGGCATTGCCCGGTCATCCGGCTGATAGCCGCGGGAAGCTGAAATCGCCCATCTTCTCCCCATGTAATAGGGAGCTCTTCCATGGCCAATCATTCCGATATCCTGGCTCAAGTCTCGACCGCGCTGTCGGCCCGGGCGGCGGCGGCACGAAACGAGGTTGCAGCGATCCGGCTTTCGGGGGGCCGGCGCTTGACCGGCACCGTCTGGCGGCCGGACCTGATCGTGACCTCCGAACAGTCGCTCCCCAAGCGGGATACATTCGACGTCGTGCTGGGCGATGGCGCCACCGCCGAGGCCAAGCTTGCCGGACGCGACCCCGGGACGAACGTGGCAGTTCTGCGGCTTTCCCCCGCTTCTTCCACCTCGGCGGCCACCGGCAACGCCGCGGCGGCGGTGGGGACGCTGGCGCTCGCCTTTGGCGCCGACGGGATGGGCGGCGCGAGCGTCCGCCTCGGGCTCGTCAATCTCGTGGGCCCCGAATGGCATAGCCGCGCGGGCGGCCGGATCGGGTCCCGGATCGTGCTGGACATGCAGCTTCGCCCGTCTGAGGAAGGTGGGCCGGCCTTCAACGCAGAGGGTGGCAGGCTCGGCATAACGACCTTCGGCCCGCGCCGGCAGATCCTGGTCATTCCCGCCGACACGATCGAGACGGTGCTTCCATCGCTGCTTCAGGATGGCCGCGTCGCGCGCGGCTGGCTCGGCGTGGCCTTGCAACCGGTCGCGGTGCCGGACGCGCTTCAGCCGCTGGCGGGGCAAGAGACCGGCCTCATGGCCCTGTCCGTGGCGAAGGACGGGCCCGCGGCCAAGGCAGGATTGATACAGGGCGACGTCGTGCTGGCGGTCGGCGGGAATTCGGCACGGTCGGTTCGCGGGATCGTCCCGAGCCTCGGGCCGGACAGCGTCGGCAAGACCGCCACTCTGCGGGTGCTTCGCGGCGGCACGCTGGTGACGCTCGAAGTGACGATCGAGGCACGACCGACGCAATGAGCAATGCGGCCGAACGCTTGGCGCCGAACTCTTCGCTCCGGGTCTTCATATCCGCGCCAACCGCCGCGCGGCTCGCGGCCTTGGCGCGCATCCTGGTCGAGACGGGGCATGTGCCGGTCGCCGATGAGGCTCATGCCGATGTGGCGCTTGCCGCCGCCGACGGACGACTTGTCCTTACCGCAAGCGGAGGCGCGGGTGGGTCGCTCGAGGCGACCGCCGACGCGGCCCTGATCGACGCGGCGATCCGGGCCGTGGCGGCAGGCCTTGTCGTCCAGATGCCGCACGCGAAGGAGCCCGGATTCCACGCCATCGAGGAAGGCGAGGCGCAAAAGCTCCTGACGGCCCGCGAGATCGAGGTCTTGAGCGCGATCGGCGCCGGCCTGACCAACAAGGAGATCGCCCGGCAGCTCAAAATCTCGCTCCACACGGTGAAGTTCCACGTGGAAGCGATTTTCAGAAAGCTCGACGTGACAACCCGGACGGGGGCGCTGGCGAAAGCGGCCCAATTGCGCCTGATGCAGACGCTGGAGTTGTGACGCGCACTTTATGCGCAGCGACGTCATAGATTTTCGCCGCCAGCGCCATTCTGTGGCCTATTTCGACCGCGCCATGCGGATCGGATTGACGGGTCCTTGCGGCGAGAGGCCGGCATAACCCTCGACCAGGTCGAGATCGATGACCAGAGCGACGCCAAGACGCGCGAAATCGTGGTCGCGCTCGATTTGCGCCATGGCCGCATAGATCTTTTGCCGCGCGGCTTCGTCCGTTTCGATCCGCGCCCGGCCCTGGAACGTATAGGTCGCCTTGGCATCCTCGTCGCGATACATCAGCGCCACTTTCGGGTTCTTGGCGATCGCGCGCAGCATCTTGCCGCCGGCGTTGCGCACCCAGATCGCAAGCGCCGTGTCGCTGTAGGCCTGGGTCGAGCCGCGGAAGGTCACGTTGGGCTGGCCTTCTTCGTCGACATAGCTGATGAGGATCGGATGCCGTTCCTTGAGCGCATTGGTGATGCGCTCCTTGACCTCGGGCGGCAGCTTGAGTTCGGTCGGTGGGCGCGGCGCGCCGGGCAGCATCTGCTGCTGAATAAGGGCGATCCTGCCGTCCCGCACCGTCACCGTGAGGACGAGCTTGGCACCGTTGGGCAAAGTGCCGACCGCCCGAACCGCACCGCCTTTGTCCTCCTGGATCCAGCTTGCGTCGCGATAAAGGCCGGCAGCGGGTGGTTTCGTGAAGCGTTCGAGAACGGCGTCCCTGCCCTTCAAATCAACATTGAGCGCCTGAAAGCCGGCGTCGGGCGCGAGGAGGTCGGCTGCGGCGGCGCCATCGAGGCTGGTGAGGAAGCTCGCAACCGATTTTGTCTGCCGCGACATGGGCCGCCCCTCTGTTGCTTACGATGCAAAGTCCGGAACGATCGGCTCGATCGTGGGTTTCGGCATGAACACGATGAACAGATTGGCGAAAACGATGGTGCCGGCGAGGAAATAGAACGCCGCCATGATGCCGTAGTGATCGGCAAGGAGACCCGCACTGGTGGGGCCGAGCGCGCTGCCCACCGCCTGCATGCCAAAAAGGATCGAGATGCTGGTCCCGCCTGTGCCGCGCGGCGAGGCATCCAAGGCCCAGGCCTGCATCACCGCGCGGATCGCGAACAGGAAGAAGCCCAGAAACGCGATGAAGAGCACGAAGAGGCTCGATCGGCCGGCAATCGCCATGAACAGCAAGACGAGTGCGCTCATCCCCATGCTGCTCATGACCACGCGGCGGCGTCCCATCTGATCGGAGAGGTGGCCGGCCACGGGTGCGGCGATGAAGCCGGCGGTTTGCAGCCCGAACATGCAGGCGCCGATCCACGCCGGCTTGTATCCCAATTGCCCGGCGAGGAAGAGTGGCAGGAACGTCATGAGCGCGCTTTGCGTCATCGCGCGGAACGCACCGCTGAGCCCCAGCATCAGAAGGACGCGGTTCGAACCAAGGCTCAAAAGCGCGTTCAGAAAGCCGCGCCCGCCGCGACGCTCGTTCCGTAAGGCCGATGCGCCGTCGCTCGGACGCTGCGCCCGCTTGAGATAAAGCAGGATGAGCGCCGACATCAAGATGCCGGGAATGACGTTGATGACGACGACCTGGCGCCAAGCCAGGAACGAGAGAAGCGCCCCGGCCGCAAGCGGCGCGAGCGCGTCACCCATGTTTCCGCCCATGGCATGGATCGAGACCGCGAGGCCTTTGCGCTCGGGGAACCGGCTCGCGATCATTGGAATGGCGGTCGGGTGCCAGAAATTGTTGCCCATGCCGACGAGCGCGGCGCAAACGCATAAGAGCCAATAGACATGGCTCATCCCCATCAACAGATAGGGAAATCCCACCCAGAACAGCGAAGCGGCAAGAAGAAAGCCTTTCCGGCTGCCCAGCGCATCGACGATGATGCCGCCAGGCACGTTGAAAATGGCGCCGGCGACGGATTGGCACGTAAGGATCGTCCCGATCTCGACGTAGCTGAGGCCCAGTTCCTTGCCGATGAGCGGCAGCAGCAAATAGAAGGTCGCGGGATACCAATGGGTCAGGCTATGCCCGATGGTGATCACCCAGACTTCAAGGAACGACCGACGCGAAGGCGCATCCGCCGCGACGGCGACCGCACTCATTCCACGAGACCTCCGACCCCAACCCTCGCCCGATCTTTGCATTGTTGACGCAGCCCCGCAATCATCGCGATCGCGGCCACACCTCCGCTTTTCGTGTCTTTGGACCGGGCGTGACGGTGTGCTAACATCGCGGCAAATCCTGTTTTGTTCTGGTCCACCGCGACCGAATTTTCGGGAGTGCCGCCGATGATCACAATCGAAGTGAATGGAACCCAACATCAGGTCGATGTCGAGCCGGACACGCCCTTGCTTTGGGTGTTGCGCGACGTGATCGGCTTGACCGGAACGAAATTCGGCTGTGGCGTGGCCGAATGTGGCGCCTGCACCGTGCACATCAACGGCGAGGAGATGCGCTCCTGCTCGGTGCCGATCAGCCTGCTTGACGGCGCCAAGGTCACGACGATCGAAGGTCTCTCTTCCGACAGCAGCCATCCGGTGCAACGTGCCTGGCTCGCCGAGGACGTGCCCCAGTGCGGCTACTGCCAATCGGGCCAGATCATGGCCGCCGCGGCTTTCCTCAAGAACTTCCCGAACCCGACGGACGCCGACATCGACGCGAACATCACCAACATTTGCCGTTGCGGCACCTATGAACGGCTCCGCCGCGCGATCCATCGTGCCGCCGATCTGATGAAAGCGTAAGCGGAGGAAGCCATGGACGGAAACATCACCCCAACGACACTCTCGCGCCGCAACTTCATCGTCGCCGTCGCGACCGCCGCCGGCGGGCTCGCAATCGGAATCGGCACCGGCTCGCGGCCCACCGAGGCGGCCAGCGTCGCTTCCCATCCGTGGGATGACAACGCCTACGATCCGCACGAGATCGACGCCTGGATTGCGATCAATCCTGACGATTCCGTGCTGATCCGCTATTCGCGCTCGGAGATGGGTCAGGGCAGCATGACCGCGCTGCCGATGATGATCAACGAGGAGCTGCGCTGCGACTGGTCGAAAGTGCGCATCGAATATGCGTCGCCGAACCGCAACGTGCGGGAGCACAAGGTCTATGGCGACATGTTCTCGAACGGCAGCCGTTCGGTGAAGGCATCGCAAGTCAAGATGCAGCAGGTCGGCGCCAGCGCGCGCGAGCGTCTCATTGCCGCCGCCGCGGCGAAATGGAACGTGGCGCCCGGCGAATGCACGGCCGAGAGCAGCGTCGTGACCCACACCGCATCGGGCCGCACGCTGCGCTATGGCGAGCTTGCCCCTGACGCGGCGAAGATCACGCTCGCCAAAGAGCCGGCAATCAAGACGCCCGACCAGTACACGATCATCGGCAAGCCGATGCCGCGTGTCGACGTGCCGCACAAGATCAACGGTGCGGCCAAGTTCGCGATCGACACGCAGCTTCCCGGCATGGTCTATGCGGCCATCTTCCAATGCCCGGTGCCGGGCGGCTCGCTCAAGAGCGTCGATGAATCGCCGCTCAAGGACGCACCCGGCATCGTTCAGGTGGTGCGCCTTCCGACCGCCCTTGCCGTCGTCGCGACCGGAAGTTTCTGGCGTGCCAAGCAGGGTTTGGCCAAGCTTCGGCCCGAATGGGACGTCGGCGAGGCCGGCACGACCAACAGCGAGCAATTCTCGCGCGACTATCATGACGCGCTCGATGGCGAGGGCGCGCTCGTCGCGCGCAATGAAGGCAATGTCGATCAGGCGATGCCCGGTGCGGCGAGGACAATGGAGGCGGTCTACGAGACGCCCTATCTCTCGCACTCGCCGATGGAGCCGATGAATGCGACCGTATACCTGCAGCCCGATCGGCTCGACGCCTGGGTCGGCTCTCAGGCCGCGGACGACGCATTGGAGGCTGCGGCGCACGAGACGGGCCTGAAACCCGAGCAGGTCTATATCCACAATTGCTTCGTCGGCGGCGGGTTCGGCCGCAGGGACTTCAACGACGAGCTGCGCCAGGCGATCGCGATCGCCAAGGCCGTGCAAAAGCCGGTGAAGCTCATCTGGACGCGCGAGGAAGACACGCGCCACGACCGGCTTCGCCCGCACGCCGTCGTGCGCTTTAAGGCCGGGCTCGACGGCAACGGGATGCCGATCGCGTGGTCGATGCGCGTCGTGACGGGATCGATTCTACAGTCGGCCGGACTGCACTTCCCCGGCCTCAAGGGACCGGAGCCGATGGCCGTCGCGGGGCTCGCGAACAATGGCTACAAGGTTTCGAACACCCATGTCGATGCGATCATGAAGAACACGCACCTTCCGGTCCATTTCTGGCGCGCGCCGGGAGCGAACCAGCACGTGTTCGCCATCGAGAGCTTCGTCGACGAGATCGCCACGTCGAGCGGCCAGGATCCCTATCAGTTCCGCCGCAAGCTGCTCGAAGGCAAGCCCGACTGGCTCAAGGTGCTCGACACCGCTGCGGAAAAGGGCGACTGGGGTAAGCCGTTGCCGAAAGGCACGGCCCGCGGCATTGCCATCTGCGAAGACACGGGCAGCCTTTGCGCCCAGGTCGCAGAAGTGACGATCACGCCCAAGGGTCAGCTCAAGGTCAATCGCGTCACCCTTGCGGTTGACACGCGGTACGTGGTCAACCCGCTTACCGTCGCCGAGCAGATGGAAGGCGCGGTCATCTTCGGCTTGAGCGCCTTTCTCTACGGCAAGATCACGATCAAGGACGGCGCCGTGGTGCAGGGTAACTTCGACACCTATGGCATGGTGCGTCTCGCGCAGGCGCCGAAGATCGATGTGCACATCATACCCAGCGGCGGCAAGGCCTGGGGCGGCGCCGGCGAGCCCGGCGTGCCGCCGATCGGCGGCGCGGTCGCCAACGCGATCTTCGCCATAACCGGCAAGCGCATTCGCAGCCTGCCGATCATGGATCACGACCTGTCGTCGGGCGCGGTCTAAGCGCTTCCCGGGACGGCGCATGCGGTATTGAGCGCGGCGCCCTGGTCGCTTCGTCGAGGGACGAGAAGGGCGGGAGCATGCAGTTCAGCTTTTTTTCCTCGACGAGCTATATGGGCGCCGCGCCGAGCCTTACGGTTTGGCCGATGCCGCCGCGCTTTTGCGACCGCGACACCGCTTCCCTCAGCATCGAGCGCGGCGTCGAGACCTGTCGTCGTGCCGAGGCGCTGGGATATGACTGGGTCAGCCTGTCGGAGCATCATTACGCGACCTTGACCCTCACACCCAGCACGTCGGTGATGGCGGCCGCAGTGAGCCAAGTGGTGAAGCGCGCGAAGATCGCCGTGCTCGGCCCGCTGATCCCGCTTGGCAATCCGATCCGGCATGCCGAGGAATTGGCGCTGCTCGATCACCTGACCGGCGGCCGGCTCATTGTCCTGTTCCTGCAGGGCACGCCCAACGAGCACCGCGCCTATGAACGCCTGCCAACGGACGCGCGCAGCATCACCCAGGAAGGGATCGAGATCGTCCTCAAAGCGTGGACGGCCGACGAGCCCTTTGCCTGGAAGGGGCGGAGCTATGATTTCCCGAATGTCGCGGTCTGGCCGCGGCCGCGGCAAACGCCGCGGCCCTTCGTCTTCGGGTCGGGCAATAACGAGGAGTCGGCACGCTTTGCCGCGCGCAACCGGATCGGGATGGCCCTATCGTTCCTGCCGCTCGCCGCCGTGAAGGACCGTGTCGCCCTATATCGCAGCGAGGCGGAAAAGGCAGGCTGGCAGCCGGACACAAGCCACATCCTCTATCGCGGGCTTGGCCATCTCGCGGAGACCGACGGCGACGCCGAGCGCGAGATCAAAGAGGCGACCGAGGCGAAGATCGCCATCTCCCTCAAGCTGCAAGCGGAAGCCGGCTGCCCCGCGCCGCCGAACGCGCCGATCGTCGAGCGCGCGCCGGTCTTCTGGCCGCTCTTTCAAGGGAGCCCGAACCGGGTCCGCGACCTCGTCCGCGGTTTCCATGAAACCGGCGTCGGCACGCTCGACATCGCGTTTCATTGGGGCGTCACGTCCTATGAGCAGCAGCTTCGCTCCATGACGCTTTTCGCCGAGCACGTCATCCCTGCCGCGCGCACCTGGTGAGCGGGACGCATGACGACCGCCTATGACGCGATCATCATCGGCGCTGGCCAGGCCGGTCCGTCCTTGGCCGGGCGGCTTACGGCGGCCGGCATGTCCGTCGCGATGATCGAGCGCCATCTGTTCGGCGGTACATGCGTCAATACCGGCTGCATCCCGACCAAGACGCTTGTCGCGAGCGCCTATGCCACCCACCTCGCGCGCCGCGCGGCCGACTTTGGCGTCGTGGTCGATGGCGCCGTCACGGTGGATATGAAGGCGATCAAGGCGCGGAAGGACCGGATCTCGCTGGCGTCGCGCCAGGGCGTGGAAAGTTGGCTCGACGGGATGAAAGGATGCACGGTCTATCGCGGGCATGCGCGCTTCCAGTCGGCGCACGACGTGCAGGTGGGCGGCGACAGCCTTGCCGCCGAGCGCATCTTCATCAACGTGGGCGGGCGCGCGATCGTCCCGAACCTTCCCGGCATCGACCGCGTCTCCACGCTGACCAACACGTCGATGCTGGCGCTGGACACGTTGCCCCGCCATCTGGTCGTGGTCGGCGGCAGCTATATCGGCCTCGAATTCGGACAGATGTATCGCCGATTTGGCAGCGCGGTAACGGTGGTCGAGATGGCGCCGCGTTTGGTCCCGCGCGAAGACGAGACGACATGCGAAGCCGTCAAGGACATTCTCGAAGGTGAAGGGATCACCGTGCGCGTCGGCGCCGAATGCATCCATTTCGAGCCGCGGGGAGCGGAGATCGCGGTTGGCGTCGATTGCACATCGGGAAGCCCCGAAATCGTCGGCTCCCATGTTTTGCTCGCGGTCGGACGGCGTCCGAACACCGACGATCTTGGGCTCGATCGCGCCGGCGTGACGGTCGACGAGCGCGGCTACATTGTCGTCGATGACGAGTTGCGCACCAGCGCGCCGGGGATTTGGGCGCTGGGCGACTGCAACGGCCGCGGCGCCTTCACGCACACTTCTTATAACGACTTCGAGATCGTCGCCGGAAATCTGCTCGACGGCGACCGGCGTCGGGTCAGCGACCGCGTGCCGGCCTATGCCCTCTATATAGATCCGCCGCTGGGTCGCGTCGGCTTGACCGAGGCACAGGCGCGCGCCACTGGAAGGCCCCTTCTCGTTGGCAGGCGGCCCATGACCCGTGTCGGGCGCGCCGTCGAAAAGGGCGAAACGCAAGGATTCATGACGGCGATCGCGGATGCGGAAACGCATCAGATTCTCGGCGCGGCCATCCTTGGAACCGGGGGCGACGAAGCGATTCACGGCATCCTGGACGCGATGAACGCCAAAGTGCCCTACACGGCGCTTCAACGCGCGGTGCCGATTCATCCGACCGTGTCCGAACTCATTCCGACGCTTCTCGCCGGGATGACGCCCGTCGCGCCCAACGGCTAGGGTGGATAGAGGATCTGCGGGCAGGGTCCTTGGCGCCGCGCTTTTGTGCGTGGCCCTGACGGCGGCCGTTTCCGCCGGAGGCCTGCTCTCCGGCGCGGTTGGCGTCACGTCGCTTGCGACGGCCGGCGCGGCGGCCGCCGGCGGCGGGCTTTGCGGCTTACTCTACGCGATCGCAAAATACCGCGCTCAACGGGGGGCTTCCGGCATGTCCGCGACGTCAGCAATGAGAGCTTCGGTGCTTGGGGCCATCGCATGCATCGCGATCGGCGCGACGGGGCTCGGCATCGCTTCCTATGTCTATTTCGCGAGGGCCGAGTCGCAACAACGGGAAACCGCCGCTCTTCTGAGGCAGAGTCAAATTGGCGATCTGCAGGCGCAACGCCACGTGCTCGACACCTTGATCGCGCTCCAAAAGGATATCACCACGCTTCAGGATCGTGTTTTTGTGCTGGAGCGTGAGCGCGACGCAAGCAAGACCCCAAGCGACAATCACTGACTGCGACCAAGGGGAGTGTCGCGCGTCGCGCATGTCGACGCAGGGTGGTGAAAAGGGGAAAATGTGGGCCTCACGGGGTAGGGTTCATGAGATGCCCTTTGCGTTGACAAGTTCTGCTTTCGACAACGGCCAGCCGATACCGTCCGCCTATACGTGCCAGGGGCAGAACATTTCGCCCCCACTCGCCTGGAAGGGCGCGCCGACCGGGACCCAAAGCTTCGTTCTGGTGCTCGAGGACCCGGACGCGCCCGGTGGCGTTTTTCGCCACTGGGGCGTCTATGACATTCCGGCCGATCAGAAGGGCCTGCCCAAGGGTACGCCGCGCGATCGGCTGCCGATCGTCGTGAACGATTTCGGACGCGCCGGATATGATGGTCCGTGCCCGCCTCCGGGTGCACCGCACCACTATCATTTCCGCATCGCCGCGCTCAATCGCAAAACGATCGACGTCGCCGCCAATGCGTCGGTCGCCTCTCTGTGGCAGGCGGCGCAGCCTTATCTTATCGGCGAAGCGGAGCTCATCGGTTCGTATTCACGGTAACTGGACCACCAAGCCCCATGAGCGATTCAAGTCTCGATGCCAATAAGGCGACGATCCGGCGGCTCGTCGACGCCCATAATCGCCGGGACGCGTCAGAAGCCGCGGCCTGCTTTGCGCCGGCAAGCACCAATCACGGTCGCATCGAAGGGCCCGAGGGGATGGAACGCGTCTATCGCGACCTGTACGTCACGTTCCCCGACTATCACTGGGAGATCATCGCGCTCTTCGGCGAGGGCAATCGGATCGCCTTGCATGTCCGACAGACCGGAACCCATCTCGGCACACCCGAGCTTCCCGTCCTGGGCGGGCTTCTTCACGACGTCAGCCCCACGGGCAAGTTCGTTGCCGTCTACAACATCCATCTTTACGAGATGGAGAACGCCCTGGTCGTCCGGCATTCGGCGATCCGCGACGATCTTGGCATGATGCAGCAGATGGGATTGCCGGAGTCGCGGCACGCGCTGGGCGATCTGTCGCGGCCGCGCCGGGGCTGACACGCCGCATCGATCCATCGCTAGCCGCGTCCCTCTTGCGACCGGCGGCGCTTTGGGCGCGTCGCGTCGACGGCAAGCGCCATTCCCTCGATCGGCAGGATTGCGCCTTCCTTCAGACGATTGAGGACGACCGACGACCGCACATGCGCGATGCTGTCGTGCTGCAACAACACGCCGTTCAAGATCTGCGACAGAGCCCTTAGATCTTTGACGACAAGCTTGATCAGGTAATCCGCCTCGCCGGTAAGCGAATAGGCCTCTTGCACCTCCGGCAGCCCTTGGACCAGCTTCACGAAACGCGCCAGGTTGGCGCGTGAATGGGCGCTGAGCGCCACTTGGACGAAGGCCAGGACGCCGAGCCCCAGCCTCTCCGCCGACAGCCGGGCATGATAGCTCTCCACCGCCCCCTGCTGCTCGAGCGCTGCGCGTCGGCGCGAGCATTGCGATGCCGACAACCCGACCCGGTCCGCCAACTCGAAATTCGTGAGGCGGCCGTCCTCTTGCAGGGCGGCAAGAATTTTGAGGTCGAAGAGGTCCATGCGCGATTTCTGTATGAAAAGCACGTTTCACGCACACTTCGTGCTAAAAGTCGCAAAAACGCGCGCACTTTGCAAGCACCTTGCATCCCGAATCGGGTATGGTTGTTGGTGGCTCGTTGCCTTCTTCGACCGCCACGCGGGGGAGAATGGAGCGCCGATGACCGAATGCCGCGATAATCCCATGGGGCTGATGGGATTCGAGTTCGTCGAATTCGCATCTCCCTCGCCGATCCTCGAACCGATGTTCCTAAAGCTCGGCTTCACGCTTGTGGCGCGCCATCGCTCAAAGGATGTTCGGCTGTACCGTCAGGGCGAGATCAACTTCATTGTCAATCGCGAGCCAAAGAGCGCCGCGACATATTTCGCCGCCGAGCATGGTGCATCGGCGTGCGCCCTCGCCTTCCGCGTCAAGGATGCGCATCGCGCCTATGCGCGCGCGCTCGAGCTTGGCGCCGAGCCGATGGAAATGCCGACCGGTCCGATGGAGCTGCGCCTGCCGGCGATCAAGGGAATTGGCGGTGCCCCGCTTTATCTCATCGACCGCTTCCAGGATGGGAGCTCGATTTACGACATCGACTTCGAATTTCTGGCAGGTGTCGATCGGCATCCCATCGGGCACGGGCTAAAGATTGTGGACCACCTGACCCACAACGTCTATCGCGGGCGCATGGACCATTGGGCGGAATTCTATGAACGCCTCTTCAGCTTTCGCGAGCTTCGCTACTTCGACATAAAAGGCGAGTATACCGGCCTCACATCGAAGGCAATGTCGGCGCCCGATGGCAAGATCCGCATTCCTCTCAACGAGGAGTCGGAAAAAGGCTCGGGCCAGATCGAAGAGTTCCTCAAGGATTTCCAGGGCGAAGGGATCCAGCATATCGCCTTGGCAACCGATGACCTCATCGCGACGATCGACGCGCTCGCAGCGGCCGGCGTGCCGCTGATGGCGCCGCCCAACGACGTTTATTACGAGATGCTCGACGAGCGGGTGCCCGGCCATGGACAAAGCGTTCCCGACTTGCGGCGGCGCGGCATCCTCCTCGACGGGAGCGTCACGAACGGCAAGCCCCGGCTGCTGCTGCAGATCTTCTCGAAGCCCGTGTTCGGCCCGGTATTCTTCGAATTCATCGAGCGCAAAGGCGATGAGGGCTTCGGCGAGGGGAACTTCAAGGCGCTGTTTCAGTCGCTCGAACGCGATCAGCTGCGCCGTGGCACGTTGAAGGTCGGCAGCCCATGAGCCCCGACACAAAGCATGGCGCCGCCTCTAGCGATCGCGCGCCGCCCGCGCGGCCCGATTGGACCATCGATCAGGGCTGGGACAATTACACCGCCGAAGAACATGCGGTCTGGAACATTTTGTTCGAGCGGCAGGCGAAGCTGCTTCCCCGGCGCGCGTGCGATGCGTTCGTTGCGGGAATGCGCGATCTTCCGATCGATGCGCGCCAGATCCCTGACTTTCGCCGGCTCACCGAAGTCTTGGCGCGACGCACCGGTTGGCAGGTCGTGGCGGTTCCCGGCCTCGTTCCCGACGATGTGTTCTTCGGTCACCTCGCCAATCGGCGCTTCCCGGCCGGCCAGTTCATTCGCAGGCGCGACCAACTCGATTATCTCGAAGAGCCCGACGTCTTTCACGACGTCTTCGGGCACGTGCCGATGTTGATGAATCCTGTCATCGCCGATTACATGCAGGCCTATGGAATTGGCGGCCTCAAGGCGCTTCGGCTGGGCGCCCTTCCGAATTTGGCGCGCGTCTATTGGTACACGGTGGAATTCGGCCTCGTCGAACAGCCGGATGGGCTGAGGATCTATGGTTCGGGAATCGTGTCATCCTATACCGAAAGCATCTTCGCGCTCGACGATCCGTCGCCAAATCGCCTCCGGTTCGATCTCGGCCGCGTCATGAGAACCGGCTACCGGATCGATGATTTTCAGGAAACGTATTTCGTGCTGCGTGAATTGGACGACTTGCTTGAGTTGGCCAAGATCGACTTCACGCCCCTTTATGACCGCGTGAGGCACGAACCCGAATTGTCGCCGTCGGAAATCCTTCCCGGCGACCACGTGATCACGCGCGGGACGGGCGGGTATCACGCCGCGAGACGGTTGATGCGTCAGCGCGCTTAGAGTTCGGGCTTTTCTCGGCCGCGGAGGGGAGCGATCGAGGCAAGCCTCGATCGCCGGTGCGCCGACCGGGATCAGTCGCGCGCCATGATGACGTTGCCCGACAATTCCTCGACGCTGCTGAGCCGCACCAGCACGGCCGTCCCTTTTTTCTCCGGGTCGGGCTTGCGCTCCTCTTCGGGGATCAGGTCCCAGACCTTGTCTCGGTCCGGTCCGGTCGTGAGGAGGCGAACATCGCCGTAGAAGCGGATGACACCGGCGCGGTACCGCAATTCCCCGGCGTGTTGGGGATTGCGATAGAAGATGCAGACATGCGGATTTTCCTCGATCCGCTTCAGGGCCGACCGATTGCTGCGCTCCCAATAGCATAGGGTCTCATCGTCGAAGACGACGACGCTGCCCTTGGGACTGATCTGCGGGTGGCCGTCCTTGGTCGAGGTGCCCAGGAGACAGGGTGTGCCATCTTTCAGCGCCGAGCCCAGCACTTTGCGGATTGGATCGGTTAGTTTGATCACGGTGAATTGTCCCCTCTGCGGATGTGAATGTCGGTCTTGGAAATGAAGCAAGTGGCGTGGCGACAGTCTATCGCGAACCCCCGCACAAGCAAGAAGCCGCTTCAACCCGAGCGCCCCGCCGCATATCTACGCGTTGAATCCCATCGCCTCCAATTCCTCTTGCCGCAAG
>Ga0335073_10004669_pt1 | contig 19163 bp, 15 predicted proteins | sample Lox_Sample_22_FD_207093 | JGI IMG/M metagenome (GOLD analysis project Ga0335073, IMG submission 207093) | Soil microbial communities from Loxahatchee National Wildlife Refuge, Florida, United States - Lox_Sample_2.2 | ecosystem: Environmental > Terrestrial > Soil > Wetlands | place: USA... | reverse complement strand
CGGCGAAATGTCCTGCCCATGACAGGTATATTTGTCGGGAATGGCCTGGCCGTCGGCAAAAGCGTCGCTGCTCAGGAGCATTGTTGCCGCGTCTGTGGCCCTGGCCGGGGTCGCGGATGCCGGTTGCTGAACATGGTTCGAGCAACCGGCCAGCAGCATGGCACAAATAACGGCAAAAATCGGGCTAAGTTTCCTGGTCATGAGTTTAACCTTCGCCGCAACGGGTGATTGCTGCAACTGAAATAAAATGGGCAGGACCGACTTCCTGGTCGGTCACGCGCAAGTAGCGCAGCCGTCCTCGGCTGCGGGTTACGGCGGCGTCTCGCCGCTAGTTCCTGGGGCGGCACCGGGACGATGCCATACCGCGCAAGCGAGACACTAGCGCCGATTCATTTTTGAGCGGGCTTTTTCGAGGATTTCCCGTTCACGCGCGGTGAGGCTTTGGATGCCGCGCGCAGTGATTTTATCGAGGATCGGATCCACTTCTTTTTGCAGGAACTCATCCGGCGTCAAATCTTCCGCGGGCGGGATGGGTGTAGCATTCCAGAAAGATTTTTTAGTGGCGCGCCTGGCGGCCAGCACGCGCGGTGGATTTCGGCGCACTGCGAACCGCCACTGGGGCATGTGCCAGCGATGCTGGATGAAAAGCCTGACAAAAGCAAACCCGCCCAGCATGCCGCCAAGATGGGCGGCATGGGCGATTCCGGGGTTGGCCGGAACAAGGATATAGAAGGCGGCGACGATCGCGCCAAACCATGCCAGATACTTAACGCGGACGGGTAAGAGGAAAAACGCCAACATTTCCATGTCCGGCTCCAGGGTGGCAAGCCCGGCCAGAAGAGCAAAGATACCCGCCGAAGCCCCAACGACCTCTATTCCGAAAACGTTTGGAAGCAGCAGTCCAAGAACACTCTGAAAGATGCCGCCCACGAGCCCGCTGGACAAGTAAAGCGCCAAAAATTGTCTGCCGCCAATCATTGGCTCCAGTGCCCGTCCAAGAAAGAACAATCCGATCATATTGCCCGCAAAATGCCATGGGCCAAGGTGCAGAAACTGAAAGGTCAAAAACTGCCAAACAAAGCCATGCGTCAGGCCATCTCTGCTAAGCGCGCAGTACTTGAAGGTGTTCAGGGCGCCATTGGGGAAATAGGTTATGGCAACCTCCTCCCAGACAAAGACGATGAGATTCGCCACGATCAATGCAGTCGTCACGGAAATAGCCTGCATCGGCCGGTGGTAACCGGACTCCCGCATGTAATCACGATCCTCAAGCATGGTAGCAAAAACTAAACCCGCCCGCGCATTTTTTCAATGGCGGGATTTTCGTCGTATTGTGAAAGATTTTTTAATGTTTGTTCGATTTGCCGCGCAAGAAATCGGATTAATCGATTACTGCATTAGTGGATTGAAGGGGCGTGCGGCTTGCCGCACTCGTGTTCCAACATCAATCCAGTCATCCATTCACCCATCCACGGCCGCAATTCGCCCGTCCGCGAGCTCGATGATTCGTTGCGCGGCTCCGGCAATTTTGGCGTCGTGCGTGGCAATGATCAGCGCAGCGTTTGTTTGGACACAAAGGCTTTTCAACAGTTCAATAATTTCCGTGCCCGTGCGTGAATCCAGGTTGCCGGTGGGCTCGTCCGCCAGGATCATTTCCGGGCCGGTAATGAGGGCCCGGGCTATGGCCACGCGCTGCTGTTCTCCGCCGGACAGTTCGTAAGACCTGTGTTCGATGCGGTCTTTGAGGCCCACCTGTTCGAGCAGAGCCACGGCACGGGCGGCGGCCGACGCGACCGAAATGCGGCCGACGCGCGCCGGAAGGCAGACATTTTCCAGCGCGGTCAATTCCGGCAAGAGATGATAGGCTTGAAAAATGAAACCCACGCAGCGGTTGCGGAAATGGGCCAGCTCGGATTCAGCGAACTTTGCGATGTCCCGGCCGGCGAAGAGAATTTCGCCCGAATTTGGCGAATCGAGGCCGCCGATGAGATGGAGCAAGGTACTTTTTCCCGCGCCCGAGGCGCCACGGAGGGCCAGAAATTCGCCGCGCTTCACCTGCAAGTCCACGCCACGCAGGACTTCGAGCGAGCGGTTGATGATTTTGTAATTTTTTGTAGCGCCGCGGACAGAAAGGAGCGGTTCACTCATAACGCAACGCCTCCACCGTATTCATCCTGCTGGCATGGCGCGAGGGCAGGATTGCCGCCAGGATGCAAATCAAAAAGGAACCGCCGCAGATGATGATCAAATCTCTGGGTTCAATCAGTGCCGGCAAATCGCTAAAGCCGTAAATGGAAGGGGGAAATAGGGACCAACCGGTCAGCCGGTTTATGAAATGCAGAAAGTCGTTGCGAAAATACAGCGCCAGCAGGCCCAAAGTAAGGCCCGAAGCCACGCCAAAAATGCTGACGACAACGCTTTGCATGACAAACACAGACATGACTTGAAAGTTTGTAGCTCCAACCGCTTTCATCAGACCAATTTCACGTGTTTTCATCACCACAAACGTGATCAGGGTGCAGGTAATGCCGAATGAAGCCACCACCACGATAAAAAACATGATGTAATACATCAGTGCTTTTTCGACAGTAACAGCGCCTAAAAGCGCCGAGTTCTGTTCTTCCCACGTTGTAATCTCAAAATTTGGCCCCAGCGTGTCTTCCAGTTGCTGTTTCACTTCCGCCGCCTGGAAGGGATCGCGTATTTTCACGGACAGGCCGTGAACGCTGTCTTCCAGGTCATAAAGATCCTGGGCGTTTTCGATGGACATCCCGATAAAATGGAAATCGTAATCGTAATAGCCTACGTTAAATATCCCGCTGACAGTGTAATCTTCGGGCAAGACGGCCTCCTCATTTGTTTTACCGTGCTGCAATGCGTCAGCCAGCTTTTCCAGTTCATCGGGTGAAAAAATAGAAACGCGGTCGCCCACATTCAGGCCGTTTTGTTCGGCAAAAGCGCTGCCCACAATGATCGTCTGTCCACTTAAATCGAATCTGCCGCCCGGCAAAATCTTCTTGGGCAAGTCGGTCACCGAGGATTCCGCGTTGGCGTCTATACCGCGCAACATAGGCGTGGCAAAATAGGCGCCGGAACCATTCGTCGGCTGGGTTTTGAGCAGGACCGGCCCGGTCACAAACGGGGCGACGCCGGAGACATTTTTGTTCGACGAAACGGCGCGCATCACGTCTTCATAGCCATCGATCGGCCGCCCGTCCACGCCGCGGATTTCGATGGGCGCGTTGAATCCAAGGATTTGCTGCCGCAAATCATGGCCAAAGCCGCTCATGACGCTGATGACGATGATCAGGACGGCCACGCCGAGCGCGACGCCAATGACGGAAATGACCGTAATGATCGAGACAAATGACCGCCTGGGCCGCAGGTAACGCAGGGCCAGCAGGAGTTCAAATGGCAGTTTCGACATTTGGCCAGAATAAATGCGTATCGATTCAGTTCAAGTATTTCCGACAATGAAGCATCGAAATTCAAGTCCAATCACCCGGGAACGGCGTGGTGCGTGGTACGCGGCGCGTCAAGCATATGGGTGCGATTTCAAGTCAATACTCGACGCACCACGTACCACGCAACACGCGTCGGATTGCCTTCATTGCCGTGTCATAAACGGATTTCCCTTTTGCGTTCCGCTTTTGAGGCGGGGAAGAAAGAACAGGGCCGAGAGCAAATAAAGCCAGTGCAGGACGAAATGGGCGGCGAATATGAAAAGAAACGCAACCAAGTTGAGAAAATCCAACGTGTATAAAATGATTCCCACGATCATCAACAGTGCGGCGGGAAATTGGGCGGCGCAGGACAGCTTCAAACTGCCTGTCAGGTTCAAGTCCCGGTTGGCAAAGTACCCCATGATCCAAACCGGCAGGAAATAGATGGCGGCCAGGAGCCACCAAATCGCGGGAAGAATGACGATGGTGGCGGCGGCTATCAAAAACAGAATTTCCGCGCGCCATGCCTTCCAAAGAGGGTCCAATTGCGGCTGATCAAAGGGCACGGTCTCGCCAACAGGATAAGAAAAATCCGCGTATCCAATTAAAGACATGATACGGACGGTATCATGGCCAAATTCGACCTGGAAATCCGCAGTGGCTGAACGCCACTGGCCGGAATGGTCCGGATCAACGTTAAAGGCAAAAAAGCGTCCGTCGGCGAGCATCTGCGGCCCGCCGGCCCAGTCCAGGCGGCCAGACTGGATTTGCCCGCTCAAGGGCAAGCCATCGATCGCCGTCTCGATGGCGGGAAAACAGGCGCTGTGAAAAAAATAAGCGACGGCCACAGCGGCAAGCAGAGCGAAAATAAATTGCGCGACCACGACACGCCCGAAGCCCGCGGCGGAGAAGGCGGCAACACCGCGCGGCGTGAATGGTTCGGAAAAGGCAGCCATGCGGATTGAATTATCGTTGACTCAATTGGACGTTAATTGGAGCGAATTGGGGTTCATTAAGCCGGAATGAGCCGGAATGAGCCATCCTCAGCCGAGCCTCCATCTTGCCCCACGGCCCCATCCTCTACTTGTGACCAATCCCAATGTCTTTAGCACTCCCAAATCTTCCCGAATTGCCCGTGGCGAAAGATCTCCCAGTTGAGCACCAATTTCTCTCAATGCCATCCCATTGTCAGAACTACGGCCAAGCACTTCGAGCATCCGCCCTTGCCGTTCCGTGACATCCCGCGCGACCCGCAGCGGTGGTACGTATCGGCTGGGCCGAAACCGAACCATTACGAGTTGAGAAAATGAAATCATCTGTTTTTTATCGGGTGATGCGTGCCACTACAAAACATTGCCAAATTGTCGTATGAGTGACAAGGAACGCAACTTGTGACCTAATTCGCGAATCGAGCGGAAGTGGAGCCGGAGCTGCGCGATCAAGGCGCCGCCCCATACAATGCTTGGATTCCGGGCGTTTTATTTTCATAATGAATAAACACATGAAATACATCCGGGATATTTACGAGGCCAGGCGAGCGGCAGGACAACCGGTCATTTCGTTCGAATTTTTCCCGCCCAAAACTGAAGAAGGCGATCGGAATCTTCTCGAAAAACACATTCCGGCCCTGGCGCTGGCCGGACCCGATTTTTGCTCGGTCACGTACGGCGCGGGCGGTGGCACACGGGACAAGACACTCATGATTGTCGAGCGCATTCAGCGCGAACACAAATTGACCGCTCTGGCGCACCTGACCTGCGTCAATCACACGCGCGATGAGGTGGGCGCCGTGTTGCAGAAAATCCGTGAATTGGGCTGCAAAAACATTCTCGCCCTGCGCGGCGATCCTCCTGGAGGCGGGAATTTTCAAAAAACACCCGGCGGATTCGAATTCGCGTCCGAACTCGTCCAATTTATCCGCGACCATGACTCTTTTTCCGTGGGTGTGGCCGGATTCCCGGAAGGCCATATCGCCAATAAAACCGGCAAGCTTGACGATTGGCGGCGTTTGAAAGAAAAAGTGGATGCCGGGGCGGATTTCGTGCTGACACAATTATTCTTCGATAACGCGGACTATTTCGAATTTCGCGACCACCTGACCACCCTGGGCGTCCGAGCGCCGCTGACGCCCGGCATTGTTCCAATCCTAAACGCCACGCAAATTACCAAATTTACGCAACTCTGCGGCGCGAAAATTCCAGACGCTCTGCGAAAAAAGCTCGATGAGCTGGGCGATGATGACGAGGCCGCCGCCGAATTTGGCATTGAATACGCCACGGAGCAATGTGACGAACTGCTAAAAGCAGGCGTCCCAGGATTACATTTCTATACGCTGAACAAGTCGCACTCGACCGTGCAGGTTTTGAAAAATTTAGGATTGGCCGCAGCTTGACCCGGACGCCGCCTTCCGTTTCAACTATTTAACGTTTCAACGTTTCAACGGCCACATCAAAGCAACGAACTAACCACCGACCCCAGGACCGTAAGGGGCCCCTGGTCTTCGAGTCCATCGGCCATCTTATCGAGTTTTTGGAGGGAGAGCTGGGCGTTTTTGTAAAAGTCCTGGTTATTGACCAGTTTTCCGACGGTCCCCTGGCCATTGTTAATCTTCAATAAAATCTGATGCAGATTGGTCATGGAAGCGGCCATTTCGTTGTAAACGGAGGCATCGGTCATCAGTTTGCCGAGTGTGCCCTGGCCGTTGGTGACGTTGTTGAACATCATTTGCGCAGAGGCCACGGCGGTTTGAAGATTTGAAACCGTGTTCATGGCGCTATTGTAGAGAGTCTGGTCGTAGATCAGTTTCCCAACAGTTCCCTGGCCGTGGGCGATCTGGGTGGTGATGCTGGCGATGTTGGTCACCGTCGCGCTCAAGTTACCGCTGTTTTGCTTGATCAAATCGGTAAGAGGACCGAGCAGGTTATTGATCGAGTCCCCGGTAAAGCCTTTCATCGCGTTTTGAATGCCGCTGGCGGCGTCGTTGAGCTTGGCCATGATGGCATTCAGGTCAGGCTGTTCGACGACTTGCAGAACGCTGCCGTCGACGATATGTGGAGCTGTGGCTGAGCCGAAGTCAACGTTGACAAAATTTTGGCCCATCAAACCGGTAAATCTAATGGAGGCCATGCTGTCGGTTTTTACGGGCGCATCGGTGTTAATGGCCATCGTGACGCGCACTTTGTTGTCTTCTATGGCGATTTTATCCACGTGCCCGATTTGGACGCCCGCCATTTTCACCGCGTCGCCCTGCTTGAGGTCCTGAACGGTTTGGAACAGGGCGCTGGCCGTGTAGCCCTTGTGGACAAAATGAAATCCGTTGAGCGTTTCAACGATCACAACGGCCGCGAGAATGACGAGGACCACAAAAATACCAAGACGTGTTTCAAGGGAATTTTTCATAGATTTTTTGCTGGATTTTCAGGTTTAAAATCGGCGGACAGGAATTTCTGGATGACTGGATCGTTGGACTTCTTTATTTCGTCCGGCGCAGCGATGGCAATGATGCGCCCCTCGCTGATGAACGCGATGCGATCAGCGATGCCGAAGGCGAGGTCCCGATCGTGCGAAACCACCAGGGACGTGACGCCGGTCCGGGTATTCAGCTTGCAGATCTCGCCCCCAACGACGACGGCGGAAAGCGGGTCCAATTCGCTGGTGGGCTCGTCGTAGAGGATCAATTGCGGTTCAATGACCAGGGCGCGGGCGATGGCCGCCCGCTTTTTCATGCCACCGGAAAGCTCGGCGGGCGTTTTGTCGATGGCATCAGCCAGGCCCACGTCGCGCAGTTTTTGGGAGACGATATTGGCAATTTCGCCGGGCGGCTTGAGACGATGTTCCTTAAGATAAAGCCCCACGTTTTCTCCCACCGTGAGGGAATTGAGGAGCGCGCCGGACTGGAAAACCATGGCCAGCCTGTATTTCTCGAGAGTCTGCTCATCCTGGATGGGTTCGCCGTTGACGAGGATTTCGCCCGAATCGGGCGGCTCAAGCCCGATCAGATGCTTGAGCAATACGCTTTTGCCGCTGCCGCTGGGGCCCATGATCACAAAAACTTCGCCGGGCTTGACGCTGAAATCAATCCCCTTGAGCACCTCCTGGGAATCGAAACTCTTTCGCAGCCCGCGAACTTCCACGCTTACGCCCGAATGATTCTTGTTATCGTTGTTCATTCAGGAGAATTCGTGTCAGGAAATAATCAAAAAAGACGATGGCCACAATGGAATTGACGACAGCCTTGGTGACCGAGCGCCCGATGCCGCGCGGGCCGCCAATAGTCATCAGCCCCTGGTGGCACGAAACAACGCCAATGACGATGGCAAAGCAAAAGCTTTTAAAAACGCCGTTGGCCACGTCCTTCAACTTGACGACGTCCCGCAGGTCAGAAAAGAAGGCCTGAAACGGGATGGAAATTTGATTGTTTACTTCGGCGATAACCGCGCCGCCGAACCACCCCACAAGGATAGCGAAAAGGACCAGCATCGGCAAAGCAACAGCCAGCGCGACCAGGCGCGGCAAAACCAGATAATGGATCGGATTGATATTCATCGTGCGCAAGGCATCTATTTCCTGATAGACACGCATGGAGCCGATCTCGGCGGCCATGGCCGACCCAATGCGGCCGGCGATCAGAATAGCCATCATCACCGGAGCCATTTCTTTGGCCACGGCGTAACCGACGATACCTCCCACGGCGCTGGACAGGCTGCGCTCGACTAAAACCGGGCCGGTTTGGAGCGCCAGGACCGCGCCAATAAAAAAGGACAGCATGCAAACCATTAACAGGCTGGCGTTGCCGATCTCGAAGAACTGGTCAAAAATCTTTTGCCGCTGCCGCCAGGCAAACGGCAGCGCCAGCAGCGTTCGCCAGAACAACAGAATCATCTCGCCGATATTCTCAAACATAATTCTTAAACAGAGTTAACCGTGCGCGGCACCTCAATCAAATCCTTTTTGGCAGTTTTCGTTTGCGGCGAGGGCGTTTTTCAATTAAATTCTGCACGTAAGCCGGAACGTTAGCTGAAAACAGTTCTAAACTTATGTTTTTTGGCGTTGACTATTACCCCGAATATTCGGTTGTTCCCGATGGAGGAGACGGAGACGATGAGCACCCTGAGACCGTGTGGGAACGCGCCTGGGCACGTGACGCGGCCCTGATGGCCGGGGCCGGTTTCAATGTCGTGCGGATTGGCGAATTTACCTGGGGAATCTGCGAACCGCAGGAAGGTCAATATGATTTTGGCTGGCTGCATCGCGTCATGGATATCATGGGGGAACATGGCCTCCAGGTCGTTCTGGGCACGCCCACGGCGGCGCCCCCCATTTGGCTGGCGCGAAAATATCCTGAAATCCTTCCAGTGGACGACCGCGGCTTGCTCAAGCACGAAGGCACGCGCCGCGCGGTCTGTTTGAGCAGCGATATTTTTTGGGAGTATTCCAAACGGATTGTGACGGCGATGGCCAAAGCGCTGGGCAGTCATCCTCAATTGATCGCCTGGCAGATCGACAACAGCATCGGCGGCAATAGCACCGAATTCTCGTTCAACCAGGCCACTCTGGAGGAATGGCACCTTTGGCTCCAGGCCAAATACAAGACCGTTGATCGCCTCAACGAGCTTTTGGGCCTGCGTGTCTGGAGCCAGACTGTTTCGTCATTTGACGAAGTCCCCATGCCCATGCGCACGCCCGCGGCGCATAACCCGGCGCTGTTGCTGGACTGGTACCGCTTCAGCAGCGACACGATGGTGCAATTTGTCAGGATGCAGTCGGAAATCCTGCGCGAAATTTGCAGTCAGCCCGTGACCGTCACCATGCGGCCTTTCCTGCGGAATTACGACCATTTCGACATGGCCGAAGCGGTGGATTTTGTCTCCATGGAGAGCAACGTCCCGCTCAGGAGCAAGGTCACGGAACTGGCCTGCGACATTGACATGATGCGCTCGCTCAAAAAGTCGGACATCAATACCCCCGACGGCGATTACGGGTTTTGGGCGATGGAACAGAAAGTCGGGCAATCGGACGCGCAGGAGGCCAAATCAGCGGTGCGCCCGGGAATTATCCGGCTATTCACCTACCAGATGATGGCGCGCGGCGCCAGCGGCGTGCTGTATTTCCGATGGCAACAGCCGCGGATCGGCCCTGAAAAATTCAACAGCGCGATATTGGGCCATGACGGCGACAGCAACAGCCGCACGCTCAAGGAAATCACCCAGCTCGGCGAGGAAATCAAACTGCTGGCCCCTGCAATAAAGAACACCAAACTTGTGGCGGACGTTTGCATCCTTTACACGCACGACAATGAATGGGCGCTGCATCAGCCGATTCAGCCCAGCAAGTTCTTTAACCTGCGCGAGCACATCCAACTGATCTACAACTCCCTTCACGACCGCAACATTCAGGTGGACTTTTCACGGCCCATTGACGGCCTGGGCAAATACAAAATCGTTTTCGCGCCCTCGCTGCAATTATTGGCCGATGCCGAGGTAGATCGCCTTAAGCTTTACGTCCAAAACGGGGGAACGCTCGTCAGCACCTTCAACACCGGATTGGTCAACCAAAATCATATTTCTCCGAATACGCCGTACCCTGGCAACATGACCGACCTGTTTGGCTTGGAGGTCCTGGAATTTGATCCCCTTTGCCCTGGCGATGACAATCATATGACCTTTAAAGGCACGTTCCCGACGAGCCATTTGCATCCGGCCAGAGTCTGGTGCGATATCATCGAGCCCAAGGGCTGCCAGACCCTGGCCGTTTTCGCGAAAGATTTTTACTCCGGCCGTCCCGCCGTGACCATGAACACATTCGGCCTTGGAAAGGCCATTTATGTGGGCACGATGAGTCATCAGCATTTTTACAACGATCTGGTGTCCTGGCTGCGGCAATTGTGCGGCTTCCAGCCGCTTCTGAAGGTGCCGGAAAACATCGAAGTCAGCATGAGAGAAAAGGACGGCACGCGCGTCTTTTTCCTGTTGAACCATCAAAATTCGCCGGTGCGCATCCAATTTTACAAACCCATGCACGATTTTCTCACCGGCAACACGTTTTCGGGCAATTACGATTTGCCCCCGCACGGTGTCCTGGTCCTGGATGAACATCCCGAGATCAAAGCCGTTGAAGAAGTCCCGGCGTGATTCTTCATATTGTCACAGGACTGGTGATCTATCTGGAATTCATTCCGGCGGCTTTCGCGGTCTTAAGCTTTGAATTGGTTCTCTGGCAGTTTTTTGCCGCTCGAAGATTTCCCATCCACAAGCGAATCGCCGACCCGGCTTGCGCGCCGGCGGTTTCAATACTTAAACCGCTCAAGGGTTATGACGCGACGACAGCCGCATCGCTGGAAAGCTGGTTCAACCAAAACTATGCCGGCCCTGTCCAAATTCTTTTTGGCGTGGCTGCTGCGCACGACCCGGTTTGTGACATCGTCCGCGAGTTGCTCCTGAAGTATCCGAAGGCCGACGCGCAATTGCACGTCTGCGGCGAGGAACTGGGGATGAACGCCAAACTCTCCACGCTGATCCAGCTCGACCGGGCGGCGAAGTATGATTCGATCCTGGTCAGCGATGCCGACGTGCGTGTGCCGGAGGATTTTTTGGCCAACATGGTTGCGCTATTGCGAGAGCCTGAAGTCGCCCTGGTCAATTGCTTTTATCGCATCGCCAATCCGGTGAACCTGGCGATGCAATGGGAAGCGGTCGCGATTAATGCCGATTTTTGGAGCCAGGTGCTTCAATCCAAATCTTTGAAACCGCTGGATTTTGCCCTTGGGGCGGCGATTTTGAAGCGGCGCAAGAACCTGGAACAGGTGGGCGGATTTGCAGCTTTTGCCAATTGTCTGGCCGATGATTATCAAATGGGAAACCAGATTGCGAAAAAGGGAGGCCGAATTGCTCTCTGTCCCGTGGTTGCGGAATGCTGGGATGCGCCGATGAATTGGCCGGACGTCTGGAAACATCAGTTGCGGTGGGCGCGAACGATCCGGGTTTGCCAGCCGGCGCCGTATTTTTTCAGCATATTATCCAACGGCACCATTTGGCCGCTGCTGTGGCTCATTACTGCGCTGATCTGGGCAAAAACGCTTTGCGTGCCGCTGGCGGCTGTGGCCCTGCTGCTGGCCCGCGTTGCCATTGCGCAGAATTTGCAGCGGCGTTTCAATGAAGGCCAGAGACCCGCGCCGTTTTGGCTGGTGCCGGTCAAAGACTTGCTGCAGGCGGCGATTTGGGCCGGCGCCTTTTGTGGAAATACAATTGAATGGCGTGGTCGCAAAATGCGCCTCCGCAGCGACGGCAGCCTGGAACCAATCGAACTAGTGGGACAGGCATCTTGCCTGTCCAGAGGGACGCATTGTCCCAAATGAATCGGACAGGCTGGAAGCCCGTCCCATTACTTTCTTCGTCAAATCACCGGCAGCACTTCGACCTGGCTGCTTTTCATCCAGCCGGTTCTTCCCGTGCCGTCGCTGACCTGCACCCAGCCGTTGCGCTGGTCCAAAACGGCCAGTTCCGCGCCGTCGTGAACGGCAAAGGCGTTTTGCGCGTCATCAAACGGACCACTGCGCGTCACGGCATCCGGCAAAACCACGACGGCGATGGAATTCGAAAAATGCGTCGTGGCGGCGGCAATGGTGAAAGCGCATAAGACAACCGCGGCGGCCACCATTGCCCGTGCCGGACCGCGTAGCGCATTCTTCCATGCCGGACGAAACTGCATCGCGGCAAACAGGATAAATGTGAGCCAAAAGGCAATCATCGCCAGCACGGTCCATTCGTTTAACGAAAGCGAACCAAGCCAGTTTTGCCATAAATTTTCCCGCAACGTTGCGCCCTGGACCTGGTTGCGCGCGAAATCAAGATTTGCCCGGACTTCCGCGTCGCGCGGCGAGAGCAATGCGGCGCGACGAAACGCGGCTATTGCCTGGCCAAGATTGCCGGACTTGAATTCCGCGTCGCCGTAATTAAAAAGAAGGTTCGGCGAGACGGCGCCGGAATTCAAAATGGATTCATAGGCATTTGCCGCGTCGCGATATTTGCCCGCCGCGTAGAGTTGGTTGGCGTGGGCGAAATCGCCTGGAACCAAAAAGTCTGAGGCAAAAAGTGTCCTTGCGCAAAACGATACGGCCGCCAAAATGGAAAATAAGCGTTTCATACCTTTAATTCCTGAAGCTCGGCCACTGTGTTCTTGAATTTCGATGCCAAAGCCGAGAGTTCCTGGGAAGTCTGGATCTGCGCATAGCGGGCCTGGTTGCACGCCTGAAACAGTTCCCGCAGCGAGTTGATCGTCTCCGGCTTTGCGCCCAGGGCAACCAGCCGCTCGTCCACGTCCGCTTCGGTGACGGATATAGCCGGGCAATCGAGCCGTTCGCCGAGCTCTTCCTGCAGTAAGCGGAAGAGCATGGCAAAAAATTCGTTGGATTTGTTTTCCGCGGCGAATTTGTTCAGATCGTCCAAACCGCCGGCGATGAGCTGTTCAACCGCGCGCCGGCGTCGCAGGCGCGGATTGTTGGCCAGATTGTCGGCGCGCCGTCGCCAAACCAGCAAGGAAATGAACGCAAGGACCGGAGCGCCTTGAATCGCCAGAAATGCGGGCCGTGCGATGAGCGGCGGACCTGCCTGGGCAAGCGCGCCAAAATTCTGGCGGACGGGCACGATGTCCTGGGGCTGCTGCTGTGCCTGGTTTTCCGGTTTTGTCCCGGCGACCGTGGGCACCGGCGTTGCGCCCACCGAGGTCACAAACAAGGGTGTGGCCGGCTGGGTCAGCGTATGATAATTGCCATCGTCAGGGTTGAAAAATGAAAATGAAATGGGTGGCAATTCATGGATGTTCGCGTTTTGCGGCGTGACAATTTCCTCGAATGTCTTTGAGCCTTCATCGCCCAGGTCATCGCTCGCTTCGGTTTTGGAAGTGGGAGTGAATAATTTGAAATCGTTCCAACCGGTTTGCGCGGGCAACGCAACGGCGTCGAGCGAGCCGCGTCCGGAAATTTGCACGCGCAAGGTCACCGGATCGCCCACGGCTACGTTGGTGGGGCCGGCGCTGACGCTCATCGTATAATCGCCCACGGCGCCGTCAAAACCGGGCGGGACGTTGTTGGTCGGGAGCGGGACTGACGTGACGGTTACCGGGTCGCTGACGAGCGTGACTTGCCTTTGTTGACCGCCAAAGAAGCTTGCGAACGGCCCAAATTGACCATTCTCTCCGCCTACGACGATCACCGCGCTGGCGGAGACGGGTCCGACGGTTAACGTCCCGGTTTTGACCGCAGTCAGCGCGACGGAAACGGGAATAACCGTGTACATACGGTTTCCGATGCGCGCCCGTTCGGGGGTGCCCTTGATCATTTTTCCAACCGCGAAACCGTCCGCGGGCATGGCGGTCAATTGAAAGTCCCCTTCATTTTGAACTTCATCGCGGAAAAAAAACTGTAATTGTCCGCCGACCATTTCACCGGGGTAAACCGTTTTATCCGGCAAAACGAACCGTAAAAACGCAATTTGCGAACCGGAGTTGATTTGCGACGTGCTCGGCGCGCCCGGCTTGACCACTTTCAGTTTCAACGGCTGTGTGTAAATTCGCTGCCCGCCGATGTCCGCCTCCATGGCGGGAATGACAAAATCGCCGGCTTGTTGCGCGTTGATGGAAAAAGTAACGGTCACGACCGAGCTCATTTGGCCGTTGATGTAGTTGAAACTGGTCGACTCTCCAGTATTGGAAAAATCCAGGCCGGGGACCTGCGGAAGCGGCACGTTCTGCGGCTGCCCGCCTTCAAACGTCAACGACAGCGTGGCCATCTCTCCCAGCTCAATGGTGCTGCGGTCCAGGGACGCCGTGAAATCCGCCGCCCATGCCGTCGAAAGACAGCACAGCAACAACGCCGCCGCCGATGAAAAAACTTTTAATCCACGGATCATTTTTCTTCCTAAAAATTCGTTTAAATTGACAGCGGACGCCCCGGAAATGTTCAGTTTTTCAACAACTCCGCCACCAGTCCATCGGCCGTGTGCTCTTTCGCTTCGATCGTTGGCGAGAGACCAAGGGAGCGAATCATTTTGCTGGTTTCCGGACCGATGGATGCGATCTTCATAGCTGGAAACTGCTTCATCAGTTTGGGCAAATCAAATCGGACGTGCATAAATCGCACGGTCGAGCCGCTCGTGAACGTCATCCAATCCGCTCCATGCTCAAGGAAATCCGCGGATGCGCCGGAATTGTCCTCGGTCTCGGCGACGGTTTTATACACGGCGATATCGTCTATAATGGCCCCAAACTCCTCGAGGGCTTGCGGCAAGTCCGGATTGGCGTCCTGCGCGCGAAGGAGGCAAATTTTGCAATTTTCGATGCTGCCGAGTTTGCTGATTTGTTCGGCGATTTTATTAGCGGCAAAATCCTCCGGCATGGCGTCCACCTGAAGGTGCATTTCCCGCAGGACGGCGGCGGTTGCCGGGCCGACGGCGGCGATTTTTGCGCCGCCCAAATCGCGAAGGTCCTTAAAATTCCGGAAGAATAAATCGAAGAACGCTTTCACCCCGTTTGCGCTGGTGAAAATGAGCCAATCGTAGGAATTGAGCGCGAGCATGGCATCCACAATGTCCTGCCGGTTTTCCGGCTGCACCTGCTTGATGGCTGGAATTTCTAAAACATCGGCGCCTAGGCCGGCAAGTTTTTGAGATAACTCCAGCGACTGCGAGCGGCCGCGCGTCACGACAATCCGCTTTCCAAACAAGGGCCGCTTTTCGAACCAGTTCAATTTATCGCGCAGCCGCACCACTTCTCCAAGCACGACAAGCGCCGGGGGCGAAAAATTCTTTTCCTTTGCCAGGGCGGCGAGGCCGGCCAGCGTGCCGGCGGCGGATTTTTGTTTTCCACGCGTTCCCCATTCGATGATGGCCGCGGGCGTTTCCGGCCCGAGCCCGCTGGCCATGATGGCTTTGGTCCATTCGTCGAGTTTTTCCGTGCCCATGAGGGCCATTTTGGTCCCGGGGATTTTGGCGATTTGGCTGTAGAGCAGGGCGGCCTTCTCATCGGCTTCGTGCCCGGTGAACACAGTGAAACTGGAACAAAATTCACGGTGCGTGAGCGGGATACCGGCGTAATTCGGCGCGGCCACAACAGACGAAACGCCGGGAACGGCTTCGAAATCAATGCCCGCGGATGCCAGGGCGAGGGCTTCCTCCGCGCCACGTCCAAAAACATAAGGGTCGCCGCCCTTGAGGCGGACGACGGTTTTACCCTGGCGCGCCTTTTCGATCATTAGGGCGTTGATCTCTTCCTGGGGCAATTCAGAGCGTTTACGGCGGGAAATCAGCTCGGCGTCCGGGCGGGCCAGGCGGAGCAATGCGGGATTGACGAGCAGATCATAAATCACGACGTCAGCAAGGCGCAACAATTCCGCGCCGCGCAACGTGAGCAGACCCGCGTCGCCCGGCCCGGCGCCAACCAGATAAACGCCTTTCGATTTCATCCGGATAATTTAGGCAAAAAAGCCATACACAGAAAGTGCAAAGAGGGCGTTGAAGCCCTAAAGGGCGGCATTTCAGTTTTTGTGAATCTCAGTTCAGACGACACCGCTCACGAGCTCATTAGTGGATTTGCGCGTTTTTTGAGCCACAGATTTGCACAGATGAAACACAGATTTTTAAGAGGAAGTACTTTGGCTTATCCGTGTTTCATGTGCGTTCATCTGTGGCTAAATAAATCCACCAGTTGCATCGCGCCTGTCGGGCGAAGTCTATGGATCTGCAAGAAACCGAGCGCTTAACGTTGTGTCGGAGTGAGGCGAAAGGCTGAATTGTCCCTCGGATGAAAACCAAAGTCCATGGGACGCCGTCGGACGGCGAAATTGGCTTTGTTTTCGTTCCACCACATGTTCCAGATATCGACCTGATCATCGGCATAATCGCGGCCAGTGAGTGCCCGCAGGGTACTGCCCGCCATCGCTGCCACCCACGGGTTTGGGTCCTTTAGCAGCGGCAGCGCCAGTTCGACAGATTGCGTGTTGGCATTCCTATAAAGAATCGTCACGCCGGATAGCCGCGCATAGGCTTCGGAGTTTTGGAGGAGGGCCATAAGGACATCTCCGGAAATCGGATCATTTTCGCTCGTTCCGGCATCAAAAACGGCGCTGGCGCGAACCGCCGGGTCCGGGTCCTGAAGCAGGGCCAGAAGAGGCCCGGTAAACGTTACATTTCGTCGAGCCGGCCCGGTCAACATATAAAGCCCGGCTATCCTGACAGCCGGTTCAGGATCTTTGAGCCAGGCGGGCGCGGCGTTGGTCACTCGCGGATCACTAAAAATTTGCTCGGTGTTCGCCCAGTTGCTGAGGTTATTGAATGCAGAGGCAGCATTGGTCCGGACAGCGGGATTCGAGTTTTGCATGGCCTGGACCAACACGCTGGCGCCCTCCGGCCCAAAAGAGCAAAGAGCAGTGGCAGCGAAATAGCCGTACTTCGTGCCCAGCATGTCCTTGAATACGGACTCGGCCGGTTCAAACGTCAGATCGCGCATGTCTTCGGGCTGGAATGTCCAGGTATGTTTCGCCAGCCACCAGGATTTGCCGCCGAGCGCGGGAATAACGCGGCAGCACTCAGGCAGATCCTTGTTTGTCACCCGGGTGCAGGGCAGCAATTCCTCCTGCGACGGAAACGGCCGGGCACTCCAGGCGTCGACTATTTGCCGTTGTTCCACGTCCGGCGGAACATCGCCATATCGCGCTGTGCAAACCCGGACTAATTCGTCTGTTCTCGCCTTCCTCCATTCCAGCCTTTGTGCCGCGCGTTCCATATCGTTGCTATAAAACAGCGGCAAGTTTTTTTGGAGCATACCGAATTCCAGCAACGGTTCCGGCGAAAGGACATAGACCTGCACTTCCGACGGTTTACCGTTGATGGAAGAGATTTTCAGCGGAAAGACGCAGTTGTCGCTCGCAAAACTGAGTTGCAACGGGTTCAATTCGCCGGAGGCCAGCTGTCCTGAAACGGACCGTAAACTCGAAAACAATCCGCCGAGATTGATTTTGACGGCGACGAAATACCAGTTCCGTTTAATGTAAGAGTCAACGACGTCGTATTTGCCCGGGGGAAGATAAAAGTCGTTATCGCCCAGCCACTTTTTTAAAGCACCGGAATCCTGAGGCAAAAGGACGGCAATATCGTATGCTCCGACAGTTTTGTTTTCGACGACTTTGACCGGGGGCTGAGGCGGCGGCTGAGAATGCCGATCCAAACCCGCTGAGTCAACAACAGCGTAGCCCCGGTCGTCACCAAAGTGCTCCTGGGTATATTGGCTCAGCTCATAGAAGCATTTCATGGAGGCCTCGTGGACCTTCGGCAGATTGGGCACAGGAATGAGCCAGCCGAAATGGTCCACCGGCCCCTCATACTTGACCTGCAGGATTAAATCCTCGCGGCCGGCATCGTAAACGATAATGGCTTTTTGTGTCGGCTCATTGATGTCCTTGTGCTTGTCCCAAACAAATTTCTCTGTGATGAACCCTCCATCCGCTTTCGTCATCAGCGGCGCAAGTAATACGACGGCCAGGACCGAGGCGAATAATGTTTTCATGAGGTTCGTTTTGCTTTTGCGGCGGAATCTTCCCTCCGTTGCCGGGCGCCTTTTTAATATGGAGAATTTGCGTCAATGGTTCGCGGCGGAGGCATCGTTGTCACTCTGCCGGTTCCGGGAAATACCGCAGCCATGTTCGTGATGACGAGCGGTTTTCGCAGATTGTATTTCGGGTCGCTTACGCCAAATTGAAGCAGCTTTTTGGCGGGAAGATAGAGTTCCACGTGAGCGGCTTCCACGTCATCACCCATTCTACGACCCATTTCATGAGGGTGCAGTGGTTTCCACCATATGAAATAGACCGGCACGAAGCTGCCGCTGGGCTTGTCGCCAAGCGTGGCGAGGCCGTTTACCCAGGGTTCAAGCGCAACCTGGACTTTGCAATCCCGATTTAATCCAGCCACGTCGATTGACGCCGCCGCCATCCATTGGGTCGCCAGTTGATACGGCGTAACGGTATCCAGTTGCTTAATCGGCAACGGTGATTTCCTGGCGTCGAAGCAAAATTGTTCCCAGCCTAGAAACTGCACCCCGCTGAATTTCCGGTCGCACCCGAAAGAATAACTGTAGTTTTTCGTCATCCCGCTGCCCAGAATGCCGAACTTCAGACTGCGGCCGTATCCGGTGGCGTCGTAACTGGCGTTAGTGGCTGAAAGAGGCAATGTTTCATCAGGCAACTGCAGTTCTTTGGCGATGTCGTTGATCTCGTGCAGAATGTATTGGGAAGCCAGATCGTAATAGGCAGGGCTGTTGTAACGGTCATCTATCGCTATCACATTTCCATTGGCATCCACCATCCTGGGCAAAGCCGGCGGAAGGTTGGTCCCCCTGGGGTCATCCGGGAAGAGCGGCCTTAATTCCTGGGCCGCGACCGTTACAGCAAACAGGCCGCAAATTGAAGCCGTTAGAGCAATTTTCATAAAATCAGTAATGGCAGCAGTACGCTGCTTTTGGTCACCGGCACTACTCCCTCGCCAACGTATAGATTGCAAGACATTTCACGCCGTTCAAAATGCCGGGCTCGGTCGACCGGAAGGTCGGCCCTGCCGTTTCGTAGAAAGCGCCTTTTCGATTTTCTTCGCATGCATTTGGATCATGAACCGATGCAATCGCTCGTCGCAGCCAACCGTCGGCGGATGATTCTCCCTCTCCTTGGGGAGAGGGCTG